>Ga0209972_10002787_pt1 | contig 14052 bp, 12 predicted proteins | sample NOAtaG_7_FD_187302 | JGI IMG/M metagenome (GOLD analysis project Ga0209972, IMG submission 187302) | Freshwater lake microbial communities from Lake Erie, under a cyanobacterial bloom - NOAA_Erie_Diel1S_2200h metaG (SPAdes) (version 2) | ecosystem: Environmental > Aquatic > Freshwater > Lake ... | reverse complement strand
GGTTTTTACATAATACGCGGGAGCCGTTCTTTCTTATCAGCGGTTCCCGCTTTCATTTTTTTGCTGATGCTCAAAGATAACTATCTATCTGATTTTCAGCAAAATTGTTGTGACAAAGTAGAGTCAAATAGTGACATGAAGGTAACTCCAGCCCTACATCCTTCCAATTATTTCTAAAAAAAGTAGTACACAACTTTTCAACCACGTTGTGCACATCTGCATTTCACTTCGGATTCGTACTTTCGCTTATCTAAATCTAAATGTTATGCAGTGGCGCGGCAGACACCTCCGAGCAGCGCATGCGCTGGCTTAAAAAACATTCGATACGGGTGATCCTGCCCAGGGCGACACTTTTGGCGCGGCTTTGCCGTAGTTTCCAAGTTGGGCCCTTTTTATAATTTTACGACCCGAATTGAGCTGTTATGGGACGTATTTTTGAAAAGCGTAAACACAAGATGTTCGCCCGCTTCGACAAGATGGCGAAGGCGTTCACCCGAATTGGTAAAGACATCGCGATAGCCGTCAAGCAGGGCGGCCCCAACCCGAATAACAATCCACGCCTGCGCCTGGCCATTCAAAATGCCAAGGGCGTGAATATGCCCAAAGACCGCGTGGAGTCAGCCATTAAGCGTGCCTCCTCGAAAGAAGAAAAGGACTTTACGGAAGTGGTGTATGAGGGCTATGCTCCACATGGGGTGCCGGTATTGGTGGAGTGCGCCACTGACAATCCCACCCGCACGGTGGCGAACATTCGCCTGCACTTTTCCAAGAACGGAGGCAACATGGGTAACTCCGGTTCGGTATCGTTCATGTTCGAACGCAAGGGCGTGTTCAAATTCGACCCAGCGAAACTGAACCTGGACGAATGGGAACTCGACCTGATTGATGCAGGGGCGGAAGATATCCAGCGCGAAGAAGAGGAAATCATTGTGTATACCAAGTTCGCAGACTTCGGGGCCATGCAAAAGTTTCTGGAAGCCAAAAAGCTGGAGGCGAGCTCCTCAACCTTACAATACATTCCCACGACTACGAAAGAACTGAGTGAGGCCGAACAAGACGAGGTGATGGAGTGTATTGGGGCCCTTGAAGAAGATGATGATGTGCAAAACGTGTTTCATAATCTGGCCTGAGACTGTTATGCGGTTTATTGCGACCTTTTTTGCTTTCGTAACATTAACCGCCCACGCCCAGACCGTTGCACCGGCAAGTGTGCCGGAGGAATTGATTGTCTCGTTGTACACCAACGTGAGCATTCCCTCGTCTTCATTCAAAGCAGCTATTGACAACCCAAATGGCGGTGCAGGTGTGGGAATCGGTACGCAATTGTTATTCAACCCAAAAGGAAAACGCGGTTCTTCTCCTTTTTATCCCGGCATCGACTTTTCTATCTTACCTTCGACCGCGATAAACAGAACGGTAGCACCACCGTGCCCCCCTACAAAACCACGTTCAACTATTACCGCATTGCTCCTTCGGTACGCTTTCTGCTCAATCAGAAAACCACCGGCTTCACGCCATTCATCGATGGACAGTTAGGGGCCAAGATATTTAATACCCGCACCAAGATCGACAAGAATGCATTCGACACCATCCTCAGTGATGATCAACCTGAAGTCATCAACACCACGAATGATACCGGCTTAGGCTATGGCCTGGGTGCCGGCTTTTTCGTTCGCAAGCTCATTGGAGAAAATGGCTTGCACCACCCCTCTTTCACCATTCGGGTACAATACCTCTGAGGTGATGACACCACGTATGTCAAACGGGGCAGTGTTAAAATAGACAATGGCTACGTCAGTTACGACACCGCCACCAGCGATACCAACATGCTCCTGATTCAGTTGGGCATTGCTTTTCGTTAAGCACGACAACGGCTAAACGATCAAGCCACCCGATGATGATCACCTGAAATTTACCTGGGCACCGTGAGCCGGTTGTCCACCATTCGGTTATTGTAGTGCTGGATGAACGCCTTTAGCCGCCTTTCCATGTCATGTGCGATGGTGGGACTATCGGCCAGCACGTTACGCGCAAGCAACTTATCTCCCTGGTAATTGTATAACCCGGTCGTGCGTGCTCCGTCAAACAACAACAGGTAGGGCCCTTCAAAAAGCTGGTAGGCATTGTTGAGGTAGTTGAACGCAAATGGCTTTGTCTTCGGGTCGAACACATTACGGCCGAAGGCGAGGTAGGGCTCATCGTAATTCAGGTAGCCCAGCACCGTGGGCATGATGTCAATCTGCTGGATGATTTCTAGGCGCATGCCGGTATCAGTCCACCCGGAGTGATAGAAAAAACCGGGATAGCGAAGTAGCCCCATGCCGTGTTGTAGGACTCGTACATGATTTCAGCCGAGGCATGGTCGGCAGTGATCACAAACAACGTGTTGGCAAACCAGGGCATCTTCGAAGCCTTGTCGAAGAAAAGCTTCAGCGCGTGGTCGGCATAGCGCAAGGTCTTGTAAATCGGCTTGGGCCCCTCTTCGAATTCCCCCTCCATCTCCTCGGGAATAATGTACGGATGATGCGAAGAGGTAGTAAACACGGAGGTCATAAACGGCTGCGGGAACGAATTCATTTGCTCAGCGAAATAGCCGAGAAATTTATGATCCCAGATTCCCCAATAACCATCAAAGTCATCATCGTTTCCGTATTCATCCTTGCCGAAGTAATGCTGAAACCCGCTCATATTGGCAAAGGCATCGAAGCCCATGGAGCCGTTAGGCGCACCGTGGAAAAAAGCCGTGTAGTAACCTTTGCGTTGCAAGAGTTCGGCCATTCCGTTAACCGGATTATTGGAATAGTGCGATAGTACAAAGGACACCTCGATAGACGGAATGCTGGCCAACACCGAAGGCATTGCATCGATCGACTTGCGGCCGTTGGCCATGCTGTACCGATACGAACGGGAAACTGAAATGAGTGAATCGAGAAAGGGCGTGTAGCCCTGGTAGTTGGGTATGGAGCCATCGCGGTTGAAGGCTCACACAAACTCTTTGGAAAAGCTCTAGAGGATAATCACCACGACATTCATCGGGCGAAACACGGCCGAGTCGCGCGGCACAACCACCGGATTAAACACGCTGTTCAGTTCCTCTTCCGTGGCGAAATACTCAACTTTACGAATGACGTTGGCGCGGGCCGAGCGCATAAGCGCAAACGGAGTATTGAGCACCAGGTGCACATCTTGCGGCTGGGTGGCATAGGCAGCCGCATTGCTGATGGTGATCGGCCGGGTGCTGTTGGCAAACCCGCCCCGCACGCCACCCACGAACAGACCTATGCTCAGTAACATCAGCCCAGTCCCTCCGCCATACAAAAGCCATTTGCTTTTTACCTGGGGGCCTTCGAGCCGGATGGATCGGCCCGGAAATACCAGCACTACCATTAAGAACAGCCAGAACAGAACGGCATACCAGTAATCGATCAGGAACCGGCCAAACAGCAACCCCAGGTTTTGTTCATTTTCAAACTGGTCGAGTACGGTTAACGTGGTTCTGCGCAGCGTAAAGCGGTAGTAAATAAAATCCGCAGTGTTAATGGCGAACATGATGCCGTTGACAACGATGAATATCCACCTCACCAACATCTGATAGCCCGAGCGGAAGCGAATGTTGAGCGGCACGATGAGCAGGAGCACGACCAGCACATTGGAGTAAAGAACGGCTGCCAGGTCGAAACGCAGACCGCCCTGCATGATCGTAAGCAGGCGGGCAGAGGTCATCTCGGGAAAAAAACTCATGTTGAACAGGTAGAACCCCAGCCGGCTGACGCTGTACAAAACCATCAACGCCAGGAGTGCAAACGCCAGTGTACCATACACCGAGTGCCGCCAGCAGATGCCCTGCCAGGTTTTGCCAATGCCGGTTAACATGCTGATAATGAAAGGGCAAAATTAGGTTAATAGAAGGCAAAATCTGTCCGCATTACATCAATTTTGGCTAAATTTGTCGTTGATCCAGTTGAAAAAATTGACTGATTGATCCGGAACAGCTACCTAAAACCCCGACCTTGAAACGGCTTTTTCCATATCTGTTTTTCGTTGGCTTAATCATACCGGCATCTGCCCAGCATGTGGAATACATTGGTGTTTTTGGAGGTTTCAACCTTCCTTTTTCCATTGATGCGGGTATCCAGAAGGACCCTCGCTATTTTAGCAAACTCACATTCCGGTACACGCCCATCGGCTTTCAGTACAGTTACGACTTTGTGGGATATGGGTTTCTGACCACTCCTTGTTTTGTGTCGACAGGCCAGCAATACATCATCAAGAACACGATAGGTGGTGAGGTTGGCACTCGCGAACTACGCATGAACTATCTGCACGTGCCGGCTGCCCTGAAGTTGCACGTAATGGACCTTTCCTTTTTCCGTCTGAGCATGGTGGCCTCGGTTAACCTGGACTATCTGCTAAGGGGCCAGGAAACCATCAGTCATTTCAACAGCAAGTTGCGCTACCCGGCCGGGGTAACGGTACCAACCGGCCCCGGATATGAGGTAACCTACGATGGTGTTTTTGTACCTGAAGTAGCTAATGAAGTGTATGTAACCAAAGACAAGTTTAAGTCGCTTACCTTTTCCGCCTCAGTCGGCTTTCGGGCAGATTTTGACTTTAACGAAAACTGGAGTTTAAACTTTGACGCCCGTGGCACGTTTGGTATTGCTGATCCGCGCTCATCTGACTATATCAACACACTGAAAAACCCCACTGGTGGTCCAGATATCAATGGAAACCCGGGCGCACCCGATTTGTATGGGCAACGCAGAGATATTACGGCCAGTTTCTATTTGGGGATATCGCGAATCGTAAAGTTCAAAAAGGAGTTTGTGCCAAAGCACAGCCCGAAAATGCCTAAGTCCGATGCGCCTAAGCCACGCAATTACAGCAAAAAACCCGGTAAGGGTGGCTAGTTTACTTTACCGATAAGTTTGGCCATAGCCTCCTCAATCAGGGCCGGCACATTTTTTTCCTTTTCGGGCAAAACGCTCTCGGCTACTCCGGCCCATTTCAGGGTGTTGGCTTGGGAATCGACAAGTTCAATGGCCACCGATCCATTGCGATAGGTACCAATGGGTACCTCACCCGCTTCCCATTTGTAGCTACGTTGTCCCACATATCCCATGCGGTCACCGGGATTGGCAAAGCTCGTTTCACGGGTTTGAACTTCTTCGTTTACCGACACCCCGATGTTAACCAGCAACTCACCTCCTTTTTCCTGGTACAACAAGCCGCGCGAATTCAATTGCCTCGACACGGCCTGCATGATCAACTTGGCATTTTCCTGCGCCTTTGGGCCAAGTGCATCACCACCGGCTCCAATGTCGAAGAAACTAAAGGTCTTATACCGGGAAATCGAAAAATCGGGCGCCCGATCAACTCCTGTGATGCGGACGCTGCTACATGCGCCAAAGAGGAGCGCAACTGACATCCGCATGAACCTTGTCTTCATATCGTCAATTTTTGTTGGGAATGGGATAACGGGGTTTTAGGAACACAATAATACAAAGTCAATCGTAACGGGAGGAAATGCGCCAAAACCAGCATTACCAAAATCTCTGGACTGCCCCGTCTAGGATGGGATGCGCTGGCCTTTACTTCGAAATAATAAATACGTTAAATTTGCCTTTGAAAACACAAACGATCTGCTCCATGAGAACTGTTTACCTATCCGTTATCCTGATTTGCGCTGCCTCCTGCAGCAGCCTGAAAATCAGTTATGACTACGACAAGCAAAATGATTTTGCCCGTTACAAGACTTACAATTTCACCCCAGAAACCCTGAATCTGGGCATCAATAGTCTGAATCGCGACCGCCTGTTGCGTGCCCTCGAAACTGAATTGGCAGCCAAAGGCTTTTCTAAGGCTGATAAACCCGATGTGTTGATTGACCTTCACGTGAAAGCCGAACAAAAAGTTGATGCTACAGCCACAACTACCCCTACGTATGGGTACGGAGGTCCCTGGCGCTATGGCTATGGAAGCGGGTTTTCTACCACCCAGATCAATTACAATGAATACATTGAGGGCACTCTGTTTGTAAACATGGTGGATGCAGCGTCCGAAAAAATGGTATGGCAAGGTAGAGCCACCAAAACCATTGACGAAGATGCCAGTCCGGAAACCCGCGAGAAGAATATAAATTACGCGGTGAAGCAGATTTTCACCAAGTACCCCCCATTGGCAAAAAAGTAGTGACCGAACAAAAGCAAAACCCGCAGAACCCTGCGGGTTTTTTGTTTCTTATAGCAACGGAGAAAATAAACGCGCCAGCCGTTCGCGCAGCACCCGTGCCCTGCCCCGATTTTGCCAACTCTCCAGGCTTATTTTTCGGCTATGCCGCAAGTCATTTTCAAAGGCTGCCATCATTTTCGCACACAAGGCAGGCCCATAGATGACCGCCCCAATCTCAAAGTTGAGCTCAAAACTCCGGAAGTCAAGATTGGCCGTTGACACGATCGCCAGATTATCGTCTGCTAAAATGGTTTTGGCATGAATGAATCCTTTATTGTACTCATAAATCTGTACCCCGCACTCGAGCAACTCTGCATAATACGACTGCGAAGCATAGGTGATGAGCTTGCTGTCGGCCTGTTGTGGAACCAACAGTCGAACATCCTTTCCACTCAGAGCTGCCTTCTTCAACGCATCGTTGATGCTGTTGTTGGGAATAAAATAGGGCGTTGTTAAATATACTCGCTGCCGCGCATTGACAATGGCGGTGAAAAAACTCAACATGACCGTTGGGTTGGGGTAGTCCGGGCCACTGGTCACGATCTGCACATAGCTTTGGCAATCAGGACGAGGAGCAATTGTCGGAAACAACTGCTCGTCCGGCAACACGTTTTGGCCAGCACAGAAATTCCAGTCGGCCAGAAAATGGCGTTGCAATCCGTGCACCGCAGGGCCCTCGATTTCAACATGGGTATCACGCCAATACTCCCCACTGGGCGATGGGTTGATATACCGGTCCGACACGTTCAATCCGCCCGTCCACCCCACCCGGCCGTCCACTATGATGACTTTCCGGTGATTGCGGTAATTGATGCGGCTGGCCGCGAACACAAAGTAGATTCGAGAGAACGGGTGCACTTCGACACCTGCCTGGCGCAGTTGCCGCAAAAAGCCATTGCTGAGATCTTGGCTGCCGAAAGCATCGTAGATGAATCGTACTTTGATGCCCTCGCGGGCCTTAGCGACCAACACATCTTTGATTTGATTCCCCATGCGATCGTCTTCGTAAATGTAGTACTCCAGGTGAATGTGATGCCGGGCCGCAGCCAGGGCCTCCAACACCCGCGGAAATTTTTCTTCGCCATTCAGCAGCAGTTGAGCGCGATTGAACGAAAGGATTGCCTGCGACTCGTTGAGTAATAAATTCACCATATCGCCCTGGCCGGCCAGTTCAGGCGGGGGGTGTTGAGCCAATTGTCGGGTCTGCTCCACCATTTGATCGTAAAACTGGCGCTCTTCCCTGCGCGTAACGCGCAGTTTCTTGTTGTAGATTTTGCGCTGCCGGTAGTTGATCCCAACCGAAAAATAAATCAGGGGGCCTATGACCGGCACCGTAATCACCAACAGCATGTAGCCCAATGCCTTCGATGCATTGCGCGCATCGAATATGATAAAGACAAGCGTGAACAGGTTCACTCCGTACACCAACGCCAATAAAACAAGTTGCAGGTAGCTCATGATCCGTCAGGTGTTTCGGGCCAATTGCCTGCGCTTAAATCCTTTGAAAATCTCCATAACCACCACAATCGATAATGAAAGTATCAGTAAGATAAGCCAATTATTCCAGGGAATGGGTTCAATACCCAATACCCACGCCACCTCCGGTATGTACGATACACTCAGATGAAGGCCCTGCGCAACGAAGATGCTGATCACCGCGAGATAATTGGCACTAACGGGAATAGTAAACAGTGACTGCAACTCGGAGCGGCAATTGAGGACATGAAAATTCTGAATCAACACCATCATCATGAGTACCATGCTGCGGGCCTGCAGTTCGGTTGCCTGCGCGATCACGATCAGGTAGTACCATGTGCCGTAACACAAGGCAGCGGTTAGCAGCCCGGCCAGTATGAGTTCCTGAATCATCAACCGGTCGAAAATCGATTCACCGGGTTTGCGCGGTGGTTGACTCAACACCTCGCGGTCGCTTCGTTCAAAAGCCAACGCAATATCCTGAATACCATTGGTCACCAGATTCAACCACAACAATTGAATGGCTAGGAACGGCAACGGCAATTGGGTGATCATGGCTAACGCTACCGTGATAATTTCAGCCAGGCCGGTTGACAACAACATGTAAATGATTTTGCGCAGGTTGTTGTAGGTGATGCGTCCCTCCTCCACACCCGCTACGATGGAGGCAAAGTTGTTGTCGGCCAGGATGATGTCAGCCGAGCCCTTTGTAAGGTCTGTTCCGGAGCCCATCGCCACTCCGATGTGCGCCTCGCGCAGAGCGGGCGCATCGTTGGCACCGTCTCCGGTTACCGCTACAAAATGGCCTGCGCCTTTTAGCGCACTGACAATGGCCATCTTCTGTAGGGGGTTTACCCGCGCAAACACGCGCTTGTCACCCACCTGTGTCACCAGGTCGGCACCACTCGCCTGCCATTCCGCCAGTTCACGCCCGGTCACCACCTGATCGTCACGCGTCACCATATTGAGTTGGCGGGCAATCGCCAGGGCTGTAATGGGGTGATCGCCCGTAACCATAGCCACCTGAATGCCGGCCGCGTGACATTTGGCCACCGCTTCGCGTGCCTCGGGCCGCAGCGGATCAACCAACCCCACTAAACCCGCCAGGGTTAAAGTGGGCAAATCTGCTTCGGTTACCGTTTCCCCCACTTCCGCAAAAGCAACAGCCAACACACGATACCCTTCACTTGCCAGCACGGCCACATCATCGGCCGCTACACGTTGGTGGTGTTGTGATAACATTGGACCGATTACTTCCAGCGCACCTTTACAAGCGTAGAAACGTTTGCCGTTGTAATGGAAAAATGCTGCGCTGTATTTGCGTTCGGACTCGTAGGCAATGAGCTGCTGCCGCTCAACTCCCTGCATCAATCGTTCCGGCTCCGTGCCCGACTTAAACAGGGCCGCATGCAGGGCTACATCAACGGCATCGCCCGAGTGAATCCATTTACCGTTTGTGTGTGTAAGGGCTCCTTCACTGCTCGCCAGCGCGCACCGGAAAAAAAGCTGTAACTCCGGTTCGTCTGCCGGCAACGGGCGACCATCGACATGCCGAATCATGCCGTCACCCGAGTAGCCGGCACCGGTGGCCAAAAGTTTTGCGTTGGACAGCCAGACGGCCTTAACCGTTTGTTCATCAACGGTGAGTGTACCGGTTTTGTCGGAAGCAATCCACGTGCAACTGCCAAGACCTTCCACAGCCGGTAGTTTTCGCACGATAACCTGACGCCTGGCCATGGCTCGCGTGCCAATGGAAAGTGCAACGGTAAGCGCCACGGGCAGCCCTTCCGGGATGGCGGAAACACCCACCGCCACCAGGAAAAAGAACAACTCGTTCCAGGGCATACCGCGCCACCAACCAATAAGGCCCAGGAATACACACGCGATGAGCACCAGCCAACTGATGCGTCTGGCAAATACCTGCATCCGCACCACCAGGGGTGGCGGCTCCGGGTCGGGCAGTGTGAGTGTTGCGGCAATCTTGCCGATTTCGGTTTTGATGCCTGTGGCAGTAACAATGCCCTTGCCTCTTCCCTTCTGCACCGTGGTGGACGCAAAGGCCATGTTGCGTTGATCGCCCAACAGGGCGTGTTGATCCGTCAGAACCCCTGCATGTTTTTCCACCGCCATCGATTCGCCCGTTAGCACTGCTTCGTCCACCGAAAGGCCATGCGCTTCCAAAAGACGCAGGTCAGCCGGGACTTTCATACCGGGCTCAAGCAACACAAGATCGCCCGGCACCAACTGCCACGACTCGATGAGATGAATTTGCGCCTCGCGGATGACACGGGCGGTCATGCGTATCATGGAGCGAAGGGCTGCCGCACTTTCCTCAGCCCGCCACTCCTGATACGTACCCAGGATGGCGTTGAGTACAATAATGAAAAAAATGAAGGTGCCATCTTGCCACTCGCCCGCCACACACGAAATAGCGCCAGCCGCGATGAGCACATAAATCAGCGGGCTAAAAAACTGGTGAAGGAAAATCTGGAGTACCGACTTGCCGCGTGGCTCGGGAATGCGGTTGTACCCATATGTTTGAATACGTGTCGCTACTTCACCCTGTGAGAGGCCAGCCACAGGTGATGTGACAAAGGCTTTGATTACCTCTTCGGGCGAGAGAACGAACCAGGGTTTCATCGTCCGGAAGGTAAAGCAACTCCGGCACCGGTAGAATGACGATAGTCAGGATTTTGGGATTTTCAGGACATCATAACGACAAGGTTCACAGCACTATCGCTCTCGGCCAAAATGATAGCCTACGTGAATTTGGTAGCGAAACCCATAGCTCCAGGTATCGATCTTTCCATCTCGCTCCACCGTCTCACCCGACACCAGGTCTTCGAGTGCAGGGAATCGATCGATCAACCCCTGAAGTATTTCATTCTGGATCTCTCCAGGATCCGAACTGAAGGTACCATCGAGTGTCATTTTACCACGGTAGTTGGATATGGAAGGGCCGATAAATACCAGATCGATTGCCCATCGGTTATTAAGAATAAACTGATAGCCCAATTGCACACCCGTGTTGACTACGTACAATTTAGTATCTAACGAGCCGAACTCTTTTGTACCATTAAAATCAATCTCCAGGTCGCGGTCATTTGAAAAACTCAGGTAAGACAAGTAGGGGCCAATGTAAACGCCATGCGGGGCCGGATATTTATTTTCCTTCTTCAAATAAAACCGATACTCGAATCCGAATTTTTAACCAGACGCTCGAACGTCACGATTGACAAAAATGCCTTTACCGAAGTTGATAATGGTTGGAAACTGCTGTACGCCAGCAGTGAAGGCCATCGATTGGTTAGGTCGGGTTACACGCTCGTAGGAAAAAACGTAAGACCGCTCATACAAATTGAAAGAGGTGAAGTCAAACTTCACGGTATTATTCCGAACCGGGCCGGCCAGCGAATCTTGTCCGTATGCCAAAGGAGCAGCAAAAAGAAAAAGGGAAAGAAATAGGGCGGATCGCATACGCAATGTTTTTAATTGAACAAAACTAAGAGTTTGCTCAAGCGTTTGGAATTTAATGGTCGTTTTATTTGATTGCTGACAGACCTATGCGGTTTTACTTCCTTCGTTCACTGCTTCATTGTTGTTGGTTGGGCTTGATCTTTTCGTCAACCGCCTGCGAGCAGGCTATGGAATCGAAGACCGTCAAACAAGTCTACAATGCCACCTATATAGGGTCAGTTTCGTGCCAGAACTGTCATACCCGGCAATGGCAGGACTGGCAGCTCTCCGATCACTATCGCGCCATGGCGCATGCACATGACAGTACAGTGCTCGGTGACTTTAGCGGAGTTAGCCTCTCGGCCGATGGTATCACGAGCCGGTTTTTTAAACGAGACGGCAAGTTCTTTATCCATACGCAAGGAGACGATGGTAGATATCACGACTATCCGGTACTGTATACGTTTGGTGTCTTTCCCTTGCAGCAATATCTGATCGAGTTTCCCGCAGGCCGGCTGCAGGCCACACGCCAAAGCTGGGATGAACGGGAAAAGAAATGGTTTCATCAATATTCTGGTCAAGTGATTTCTCCACACGATTGGCTTCACTGGACGGGCAATGGACAAAACTGGAATACCATGTGCGCCAGTTGTCATTCCACCGAGCTCCGAAAAAACTATGACTTTGCATCCGACCGGTATGCCACCACCTGGAAGGAGATCAACGTAGGGTGCGAAACGTGTCACGGGCCGGGTAGCCGGCATGTGGAATGGGCTAACCAAAAAAATCCGGCTCCAATGCACAATGCCGGCCTGTTTTACGGCCAAGAGGCCAACCCGGAATTACAACTGAACACCTGCGCACCGTGCCATGCGCGAAAAGCCGACATCAGCGCCATTCCGATGCAGACTGCCGAACTGCTGGATGACCTGATACCCCAGTTGATCAGCCATGAATTTTATTTTGCCGATGGCCAGATTGATGATGAGGACTATGAGTATGGGTCGTTTGCGCAAAGTAAAATGTTCCACCGCGAGGTGCGATGCAGCAACTGCCATAATCCGCATTCTGGAAGTTTGCTTGCCACTGGCAACACCTTGTGCATGAGCTGCCACGAACCCCGGTACAACAGCCGCGAACATCACTTCCATGCGGTGAACACCGAAGGCGCCCAGTGCATCAGTTGCCACATGCCGGTGAAAACGTATATGGGCAACGACCATCGCAGAGATCATAGCTTTCGGATTCCCCGCCCCGATCAATCCGTAAAATTTGGAACGCCCAATACGTGTACAGGCTGTCACACCAAAAAATCAAATCAATGGGCCGCCACTACCATTGCGCAGTGGTATGGCCCCTCCCGGGCCTACCATTTTTCAGACGACCTGCTGCCGGGTAGTCAATTAAACGAGAACAGCGAGCCTCACTTGCACAAATTGCTGGCCGACACGACCCAGCCGGCTATCGCCCGTGCAACAGCCGCGCATTACCTGGGCAGCCTGCCTACTGCGACCAGCGCAGCCGGATTGGTTCGGGCGCTGGCCGATGCGAAAGCAATCGTACGGTACAATGCGCTGCGGGCGTTGGAAAAGTTTCCACCTGATGTTTGGCAATCGGCAGCTGCACCGCTGCTGGCCGATCGTGTGCGGGCGGTGCGCATCGCAGCAGCCGACTTATTTCACCCCTATGGCATTGCCCGCGTGCCGGCACCCCACCAGGCGAGCTACCAGCAGGCCGATGCGGAGAACCGGCAGTACCTGAATTATCAAACCGACTTTGCCGTGGGCAATGTGATGCTGGCTGATTACGAAATGCAGGACAACGATCACCTGAATGCCATTATTCATTATGTGCGCGGCCTGAAAAAAGACAGTTTGATGAATTATGCGCGGCTGAATCTTTCGGCAGCCTACAGTCAGGCCGGCAAAAATGACGAGGCCCTGCGCGTAATTACTGATGCCCTGGCCGTGGATGCCAAAAATGATCGCATTTATTACAATCTCGGATTGCTCCATTACGAAATGGGTAACCCCGACCGCGCGGCCGAAAGTTTCGCTGCTGCGGTTAAACTGGGTACTCATAACACAGGTGTTTACTACAATTATGGGCTACTTCTTCAGCAAATGAATAAAGTAAAGCAGGCCGAGGCCATCTGGCGCAAGGGGTATGCCCTTCAACCCGATGCCGTCAACATCAACTATGCGCTCGCGACTTTATACCTGCAATAAAACCGGATCGATCAGGCCCGCCTGCATGCACACATCATTTTTGAGCAAGACCCCGGCAATCCGCAGTACGCGCCATTACTGACCCGGCTTGGTTTTTTTCGAAACTAGCAGTTGAAGTTCATTCCTCTGAAGTTCCGCTGGCAACCACAATGGGAATTCAATCGTGCGGCAACGAACCAATGACTAGCAGAGCAATCAACACCATTATGAGATAGGCCAATAACAGGGCTGGCGTGAAAAACCTGGTGGAGGAGTACTGATCAAGCAGTTTCATTACCTGGATATGCCGGTATACCGAAAGCGCAAGGCCAAAAAACCCGGATAGCAGCAGGGTGAGACCAATCACGCGGGGCGTGATAAAACCAAGCAGGGGCGGCCGATGGTTCTGGGTCAATTGCGCTTCCAAAAACTTAAAGAGCGCAAAGCCGAAGGTCATCAACGTGGTGGCGGTACGGACCCACGCCAGCAAGGCCCGTTCCTGCGCCAGCCGGGCACGGTCAACACTCAGCTCTTCTTTTTCCTGACTTCCGCGTCTTAACACCCAAAACTAAAAATTGAGCCGAGATATTTTTGTTCTTCGGTAAGAAGAAGGATTTTTCTGTGTATTTGCCCGCTTTGGGGCAGTGTCAGCGGTATTTCGATGATGTTTTCGGCTATTTCG
>Ga0209972_10002767_pt1 | contig 14119 bp, 16 predicted proteins | sample NOAtaG_7_FD_187302 | JGI IMG/M metagenome (GOLD analysis project Ga0209972, IMG submission 187302) | Freshwater lake microbial communities from Lake Erie, under a cyanobacterial bloom - NOAA_Erie_Diel1S_2200h metaG (SPAdes) (version 2) | ecosystem: Environmental > Aquatic > Freshwater > Lake ... | reverse complement strand
ATGTTCCGCACACAGTAGCAGTTCAAACCTTTTCGGGTAAGCTAAGAAAATGCCGAATCCGCCGAAGCCAGCCGAACTGAAAAGACAGTTAGGCAACCCCGGAAGAAGACCCTTGCCAAAAGAGGTCAGCTTTGTAGAAGGTGGTTATGTTTCACCTGCCCGACCGCTTGAGTTTGCAGGCCAACAGCTTTGGGATGCCGCGATGAAGACAGGCGAGAACTGGATTGCTCGCAACTCAGACACTCAGCTCTTGCTCTTGACCTGTGAGCAGATGGACAGGCGCACCGACCTCATTACCAAGATTCATGAGACAAGCGAGTGGAGACTTTACCGAGCCTTGCATGATTTAGAGAAAATGATTAGCTCAAATCTCTCGATGCTTGGCTTTACCCCGACTGATAGAACTCGCTTAGGCATTGCCGAGGTCAAAGCAGCAAGCAAGCTAGAAGAGCTGATGAGAAAGAAGGCAGAGCGTGTGGCCTCCACAATGGCTGACACCAGTCCCACAAAATCTGATTGACTCAGGTGAAGGGGAAGTTGTCATTGACTTTGCCGAAGCGTTCGGCGTTGTAACTAAGGATTCAATCGCGGGCAGAGCAGGCGAACCATTACACCTGCGAGAGTGGCAGCGCGAACTAATCCGCCATGTCTTTGCCGGGCAAGATGGTTACTACCGCCACGCCATAAACCTAATCCTGATGCCGAGAAAGAACGGCAAGTCTGCGCTTGGTTCTATCTTCGGTCTTTACTCTCTGATTCTCGGAGTCCGAGGTGCGGAAGTCTATTCAGTCGCAGCAGAAAAGGAACAGGCTCGCATTGTGTTCCAAGATGCTAAGCGAATGATTGAGGCAAGCGAAGAACTCTCAAAGCTAACCAAACTTTACCGAGACGCAATCGAGCTTCCGTCAAATGGTTCGGTCTATCGAGTTCTTTCCGCCGAGGCTTACTCCAAAGAAGGTCTAAACCCATCGGCTGTAATCTTTGACGAGCTTCACGCTCAGCCCAATCGAGAACTGTTCGATGTTATGTCGCTGGCTATGGGTGCAAGAGGTCGCTTAGCAACCCTCATCGCCATCACTACACCCGGCGTTCGCACAGACACCACAGGTCAAGACTCCATTGCATACACGCTCTATCAGTATGGGCAGAAGGTTGCTAGAGGAGAAGTAGAAGACCCGACTTTCTTCATGGCAAGTTGGGAAGCACCCGCCGAAGCTGACCACACACAACCTGAGACTTGGCGAATGTCAAACCCCGGCTATGGAGACATCTGCTCGGCAGAAGATTTCGAGTCCGCAGTTAGGCGAACACCTGAGCCGGAGTTTCGCACCAAGCGATGCGGGCAATGGGTATCTTCAGCGGTGTCATGGTTGCCGTCAGGTTCTTGGGAAGCCTGTGAATCACCGCTCGACCTGACAGACAAGGAATACATCATTGGCTTTGACGGCTCGTTCTCAGGTGACTCAACAGTCCTAGTCGGTGCAACAGTCGAAGACGAACCGCAAGTCTTTATGATTCAGGCATGGGAGAAAGACCCAAACATTCATGACGCTACTTGGCGAGTTGACATCCTGCAAGTCGAGAACAAGATTCGAGAGTTCGTCACCGCCAACCCGAAAGTCAAAGAGATAGTCTGCGACCCTTACCGCTGGCAAAGGTCGATGCAGGTTCTCGCCGAAGAAGGCTACCCAATTGTTGAGTATCCATCCACAAATGCAAGACGCATGGTCCCGGCTTGCGCCAAGTTCTTTGACGCTGTTGTTGACAAGAAGCTCAGACATGATGGAGACCCGCTACTGGCTCGTCATCTCTCAAACGCAGTAGTAAAAACCGACAATCTAGGAGTCAGGATAGTGAAAGAAAACAGAGCATCATCACGCCGTATTGACGCAGCAGTCGCAGCGGTTATTGCAGTAGATAGAGCCTTACAGGTTAGAATAGAACCCGAACAACTAACTCCGGGTGTCTATGTCTTCTAAATTGGTCACAGCTCTACAGGTTGCAGGGGCAATCCTAATCAGCACAGGGTTAGGAATCATCTTCTTGCCTCTGGGTCTAATTGGCCTTGGGGTCTTTTCAGTCTTGTTTGGACTAGCACTAGAGAGAACAAATGCTCAATAACCTATTCGAGAGAAGAGCAGTCACACCTAACAGCCTTTGGGGTGCAGGTCTTGACTTTGACCTTCAGAACAACTCAGGCACTTTTATTGACGAAGACAATGTCTATAAACTCGCTGGAGTCTCCGCTGCAATCTCGCTAATCGCAGGCACAATCTCAACTCTGCCGATGGATGCGTGGATTAGACGCGATGGTCAGAAACTTCTCATGAGGCCAAAGCCTGACTGGGTAAACAGACCAGATGTTTCCTTCGTTGACCGCACTCCATTCATTAGCTCAATCATTAGCTCACTCATGCTTGACGGCAACGCTTTCGTTCGAGTCTTCCGCGATGAAGACGGATTGCCGATTAACCTGACAGTTCTCAACCCGACCAAAATCAAAGTGCATCGCAACGGCATTGGTCGAGTCATGTTCCACTATGAAGAGGACAACAGAACTTATACATCAGACGAAATTCTGCACATTGTCGAATCAGTAATGCGACCTGGACAAATCCGAGGCGTGTCACGCGTTGAGGCGATGAAGGATGCACTTGGTCTAGGACTTGCCCTTGACTCATACGCTCAGCGATTCTTCGGACAAGGCGCATCAGGAAACTATGCGCTAGTTACTCCACAGTCTTTGACAGAAGACCAAGCAAAGATGTTGGCGAAGTCGGTTGACGCTCGTCATGGTGGCTGGAGAAAAGCTCACAAGACAATCGTTCTGCACTCTGGTCTTGACATCAAGGACATCGGCATAAACCCAGAGGAATCACAGCTTCTCGACTCACGCAGAATGTTTATCGAAGACCTCTGCCGAATCTGGAACATCCCAAGCCACATGATGAATCTGCCGGGAACTAACACCTACAGCTCGGTCGAAGCTACGCAGATTGAGTTTGTCACTCACACTTTGAGACCCTATGTTGCAATCATCGAGAACACTCTCTCGACTTTGCTTCAGGTCTATCCAAACGGACAGGGCGCATTTGTCGAGTTCAACATGAATAGCCTTCTTCGAGGCGATGTTGCATCACGCTTCAGCGCATACTCGCAGGGCATTCAGGCTGGAATCTTGACAGCCAATGACGCAAGAGTTGCCGAGGGTCTTTCAAAGATTGACGGCGGAGACATCCTCAGAGTTCCGCTTTCCAATGTCAACATTGACGCAGCAGATTTGGTTGCAACCGACAAGCGTGTTCTCATGGCACAGCGACTAATCGTCGCAGGCTTTGACCCACAGGAAACACTTGCAGCTATGGGCTTGCCACCAATCGAACACACAGGCGTTCCATCAGTCCAGCTTCAAGGTGTCGCACAGATTAACCCTGCCGACCCACAATCTGTTTACCCGGAGGGATAATGCAAGCACCTGCAACGCTAAACCTAAACTGCTGGCAAGGCGCATCTTTTGATTACAACCTGACATGGACTTTGAACGGAACAGCAGTCAACCTGACTGGCTACTCTGCAAGGATGCAGGTAAGAGAAACTTATGACTCAACAAGTGCCGTCATCAGTCTGACATCTGGAACTGGAATCACACTTGGCGGAACTGCCGGCTCAATCCTTCTCGACATCTCCGCAACAACAACCGCAGGCGTTCCCTCTGGTCAGTATGTCTATGACCTTGAGCTAGTGACTTCGGGAGGTTATGTCACTCGCTTACTAGAAGGTAACTTCAATGTTGACCCAGAGGTAACTCGTTGAGCGTAATCACAGTCACAAGTGGCACAAGCATTGTTCAAGTCACCGCACCGAATACCGCAACCATAACCACTAGCGGAACATTCAGCGCAACTGTCAATCAGAACCAAGCCACACTTGTAGACAACATCATCGGCGCAACCGCAATCGCCGAGCCTGCCTACATTCAGTTCAATGTCAATTCAGTTCCGTCTATCGCAGTTGGTCGGATTGGTTGGAATGACGCAGACAAGACCCTAGAGCTAGGCATGACCCCGACTGTCAATCAGAATGTCGGGCAAGAGCTTTTCATCTTGGCAAAGTCTTCGGATGGTAGCGAGCGCACTAAGGGCAAGGCAATCTATGTCACAGGCTCAGACGGCAATAACAAACTTGTCTCCTACGCTCAGGCAAACTCAGAGGTCACTAGCTCAAAAACCATTGCAGTAATGGCGGAGACAATTAGCGGTGGAAGCAAAGGATTCGCTGCCAGCTTTGGACTTGTCAGGAACATAAACACCAACGGACTAACCGAAGGCGCAGCAGTTTGGCTTTCTCCAACAGTCCCCGGCGGTCTAACTTCTACAAAGCCAGTCCCACCAAACAACTCAGTCTTTATTGGCTATTGCGTTAGAGCCAATCAGAACAATGGTGTTCTATTCGTCAACATTCAGAACGGATACGAACTAGACGAACTTCACAATGTTAAGTTCAATGGTCTAACCGATGGGCAGTCGCTTGTTTATGATTCGGCAACACAGCTCTGGGTGAATGAGACAGTCTTGGGACAACCAACAGTTTTATCGGTTGGAACAGTTACAAGCGGAACAGCCGCAGCCGTAACAGTCACAGGCACAGCACCATCGCAGACTTTGAACTTTGTTTTGCCGAAAGGTGACAAGGGTGACACAGGTGCGACTGGCGCAACCGGAGCAACTGGAGCTACAGGTCCGACTGGAGCGACTGGGGCAACAGGTGCAACTGGCCCGCAGGGGGCAAAAGGAGATAAGGGTGACAAAGGGGATACAGGAGCTACAGGACCAACTGGAGCAACTGGAGCAACGGGAGCAACTGGCGCACAAGGCCCACAGGGCGAACAGGGCATTCAAGGCCCTAAGGGCGACACAGGAGATACTGGTCCAACTGGCCCTGCTGGTCCTACTGGCGCGACTGGCGCACAAGGCCCACAAGGTATTCAGGGTGAGACTGGACCTGCTGGACCAACAGGAGCAACAGGAGCTACTGGGGCGACAGGACCAACAGGCGCAACAGGACCGCAAGGCGCAACTGGAGCGACAGGGCCACAAGGACCTTCTGGAGTTGTAGCCGCAACATCGCCGATTGTTTACAACGCTGAAACTCAAACAATCAGCATAAACACAACCGCAGGCGGCATCACAATCAATGGCACAGCGGTTGCACTAGGGGGAACAATAACTGTGAATGCGAGGCTCGGCTAATGCCATACTTCATAACTGACCAATCACCTGACTGCGCAGGTTGGGCAACTGTAAAAGAAGACGGCGAAGTAATCGGTTGTCACACAACTAAGCAAGATGCTATTGACCAGATGGTCGCTGTCTCAATCTCTGAAGGCATCGAACCCGGCGGAGAGAGAGCTAGACCAAACGAGCTTGAGGTTGGCGATTATGTTTCTTGGAATACATCAGGGGGTCGAGCCAGAGGCGAGATTGTCCAGATTGAGCGAGACGGAACAATAAATGTCCCAGACTCGTCATTCACAATCACAGGCACTCCCGATGACCCTGCTGCTTTGATTCAGGTTTACCAAAGGGTAGAAGGCGGCTGGGATGACACCGATGTTTATGTTGCACACAAGTTCTCAACGCTAACAAAGATTGACCCGCTTCCAGAGCCAATGGATGAAGATGACGAAGACGATGACGAGGTTCGTCAGGTTGACCTAACTGCACCTGCATACATGAGGGCATCTGCTCGCAGAGGCTTGCAATGGTATGCGGAAGGGCTTGGGGGAGACGGATTGGTTGACCGCACAATCCGCGAAGCTCGCTCAATGGCTGAGGGCAATGTCTCGGCAGACAAGTGGGTTCGCATTGCAGCTTGGATTGCTCGTCACATTGGAGACCTTGACTCACCTGACGCAAACCCAAACTCAGAAAACTTCCCATCACCCGGAGTTGTTGCAATGGCTCTATGGGGTGGCGGAACAACTAAGCGTTCTGCAAGACGCGCACAAGCCTATGCCGAAGGTGTAGTGACTAGACTAGAAGCCGAACAAGAGAGAGCAAACATGAAGCAAGAGACCAGAAACTTTGACGCTGACTTTGAGCTAAGAGCCGAAGGCGATGGCATGACTTTCATTGGTTACGCCGCAAAGTTCAATTCCCCATCAGAAGACTTGGGTGGCTTTGTTGAGACAATCGAACCCGGCGCATTCCGCCGCTCGCTACGCTCTCGCAACGATGTGAAGCTGTTGGTCAACCATGACACAGGCCGAGTTCTTGCATCTACTCGCTCTGGCACAATGAAGCTTTATGAAGACGAGGTTGGACTCAGGGTAGAAGCAAGCCTGCCAAACACAACTGACGGCAGAGACATGGCAGAACTTCTCCGCAGAGGGGACCTAAACAAGATGTCATTCGGATTCTCTGTAATCAAGGATTCATGGAACAACGAAATGACCGAAAGAACTCTAAAGTCAGTCAGATTATTTGAGACAAGCATTGTCGCTTTTCCAGCATATGCCGCAACCGAAGCAATGGTTCGCTCACTAGACAAGGCGGCTACTCGCGCACAGGTTGACGCTGACGAACTAGCTGACGCAGTTCTAAAGCTGGAAGAAGGCGCAGACCTTTCGGAGAACGAGGCAGAGCTAATTAAGACTGTTGTCAATTCCCTGACTCCGACTCAGGTCAAGGTAGAAGAAGAAACTTCCGAGGAAGAAGCCAACCTGCTCGAACTAAAGCGTAAGCAACTTGACCTACTACTAAAGAGAAACTAATGGCAAGCAAAGAACAAATCAAAAAGACGATTCTCGAAATCGCAGGTGACCCATCGGTCGGGGAGATTTACTCTCTAGCCGACAAGTGGGCAGAAGCAATCTTCAAACTAGACAATCCAGATGTCGCGCCAACTGAGCGCGATAACAACGGCGGCCCAACGGCGAGTGCTGCCACAAGGGAAACTCGGATAACCAAGCCAACTGAAATTCGCTAACCCCCTTCAGCGATTGTTGCTTGTCGAGTTCCGCCTCACAGGGTCTTATCCTTTCTACCTGTGAGGTTTCCCCTACCCTGTAGAATTAACTTATGGCTGAGTGTAAGCACCGCCAGTTTTCAGTTCTGCGTAAGCGCGGCTGATATTCACTAACTAATAGGAGAAATACCAAATGTCACAGTCTTTTATTAAGGCACAGGCTGAGGCTCGCGCAAAGGCATGGGAAGAAGCTAAGGCACTTCTTGACTCTGCTGCTGCTGAGAAGCGCGACTTGTCTGCTGAAGAGCAGAGCAAGTTCGACCGCATCAACGCAGAACTTGACGAGCGTGCAGCTGCAATTGAGACAATCCGCAAGGTCGAGGAGCGCGAGGCTAAGGCCGTAGCTGCTGCTGAGGGCTTCAAGGTTTCCGAAGTTGCAAAATCAGATTACGACTATGTTCGCTCGCTTGTAAAGGGAGAGATTCGTTCTCACCAGTTCGAGACTCGCGGAACAATGACCCCATCAAACGCTTCTGGCGTTGTCCCACAGTCCTTCGTTAACCGCGTCTATGACCTAGCTCGCGAAGTCGGCCCAATGCTAGACCTCGGAGAGCGTTTCGAGACTGCAGGTGGCGAAGACCTGAAGATTCCAGTTCTGACCAACTACGCAACTGCTGTTCTTGAGACCGCAGGTGCAACCATTGACGAGTCAGAGCCAACCTTCAGCTCCATCACCCTAGGCGCATACAAGTATGCATTCCTAGTTCCAGTTGCTCGCGAACTAATCGAAGACAGCGGTGTTGACATCGCTGAGGTTCTAGCTCGCGCAGCCGGTAACTCAATTGGTTACGCAGTTAACGCTGCTCTAACCACCGGTGACGGAAGCGACAAGCCAAACGGAATCATGACTGCTGCTGGAACTGGAGTTTCCGGAACTATCGCAGGTGGTCTGTTTACCGCTGACCAGCTCATTGACCTCACCTACTCTGTAGACGGCGCAGTTCGCAGACTACAGGGAACTGGATGGCTCATGTCCCCAACCGCAATCCGCAATGCTCGCAAGCTAAAGACCACAGACGGCTACTACCTGTTTGAGCCTGGTCTAAACGGCGCAACCGCTGACAGACTTCTTGGATACCCAGTATTCGAGAACCCAGCTGTTGCAGCTGTTGGCTCTGCTGCTGCATCTCTTGGATTCGGTTACCTACCTTCCTACAAGATTCGTCTTGCAGGCGGACTACGCGTTGACAGAAGCGATGACTTCAAGTTCGGTAACGACTTGAGCGTCTTCCGTTTCATGATTCGCGTTGACGGAGACCTGTCACACCAGGAACACTTCAAGGTATTCAAGGGTTCGGCTGCATAGTCAACCTTAGAAATCTAGGCAAGTCCCCCGGCATAAAGTCGGGGGATTTTGCTATTGTGGGGGGAGAAAGGAATTTATGAAAGCCGAGCAGTTAGACCTAACAGTTACAACCTTCTCCAATTCGCCATACCAGCCGACAGGTTACGGAATGCAGATTGGTTACCTGATTGACAATCTCAAAAAGCATGGGGCGAATGTTGGCCATGTTTCAAACTATGGACTAGAGGGAAACAACTCAACGCACAAAACGCCTTATGGAGAAATCCCACACTACGCAAGAGGCTATGAGCCAATGTCGCAAGATGCACTTGCAGTCGGTCACAAGATGCAGATGATGAAGCAGGACTGGAAAGATTACATCCTGACTCTTTGCGATGTCTGGGTGCTAAAGCCTGAGATGTGGCCTACCGATGAGTTCCCAAACATTCTTAGTTGGGTCCCGCTCGACCATATCTCAATGCCACCTGCGGTCAAGCGTTGGCTGGACAAAGACAATGTAACTCCAATTGCCATGTCCCCATTTGGACTGGAGCAACTGAAAGATGTTGGGCTTGACGGAATCTACATTCCGCACTCAGTAGATACAGTCAACACCTTCAAGCGCACAGAGAAGATTGGTAAGCAAGACGCTAGAGAATTTCTTGGACTCAAAGACGATGACTTCTTAGTGGTCATGAATGCTGCGAACAAAGCGAACAAGTCAATTCACCGCAAGGCTTTCGCTGAGGCACTAATGGGCTTTGCAGTTTTCCGTCAGAAAGTTCCAAACGCTTACCTCTACATTCATACCGAACCAAAGGGTGTTTATGGTGGCTTTCACCTTCCCCGACTGGCTGAGGCTTGCGGGCTTGACATGAGTTCTGTTATTTTCCCTGACCCCATTGACTACCGCTTGGGCGTTGACCCTAAAGACTTGGCTGGCTTCTACTCGGCTGCCGATGTTGTCTTGCAGGTTTCGCTAGGTGGTGGGTTTGAAATCCCAATCATCGAAGCTCAAGCCTGTGGCACAAGAGTCATCGCATCCGACTGGACCGGGCCAAGTCACTTGGTTGCAGAAGATGGATTCAAGGTAAAAGGGCAACTGTTCTGGGATGAGGCGCAGATTGCATGGTGGAAGATGCCATACATTGCGTCAATTACCGAGCAGCTAGAGAACGCTTATGAAGTCACCAAGGCAGAAGGTCGCTACTCAGAAACATCACGCAAGTTTGCTCAGCAGTTTGACGATGTGAAAGTCTGGAATCACTCTTGGTTACCATTCCTGAAGACTCTGGTCTAATCTCTCTGCCCCTAGCAATTTGGGGTGATGGTTATTCTCAATTCCTGCCTCAATGGTGGGCAGGCGTGCAGTCGCTTGAGACGAAGCCTTTTGAGATAAACATTGTCACCGATGAGAAGAACTGGGAAGCGGTGAAGGCGAGCGTTCCGAACGAGGGTGTTGTCAGGGTAATAAAAGAAAACCTAAACAGCTATGCCGAGTATTGGAACATGGCAATCTATCTATGTGTTGGCAAATGGATAGCTCTTTGCAATGTTGACGATTACTTCCTGCCTAAAGCCCTGAACTCAATACCAGAGGCAGAGGCAGCAGGATGCAACCTAGTTTGCGACTGGCTTAGAACCAAAGGGTCGGACTCGGTGCAGCAGACTAAGTGGATGCCAGAGACCCTTGATTATGAGTTTGAATTAGGCGGTGCTAACCCCATGACCAGACACCTCTGGCAAGCCTCTGGAGGCTTCCCTGAAGGCATAAGATTCGCCGACTGGGGTCTCGCGCTACACATGAGAAAAACTGGTCTTGTAAAGCCGTATAACACCCCTACGATGAGGATTGTTTTTGACAGAGGCTATGACCGCATGACAACCTCTGGCGCATTGCTTGGACCCGATGACAGAGCCGAGGGCATGGAGCAGATTAGACAACTTGCTAGGTCGCTCAGGTGAAGGTTCTCATCTTGGGAGCTGAGGGAATGCTTGGCTCGGCGATGGTCAAAGAGCTTTCTTCTTTTGACCTGATTGCACCCTCACGCTCGGACTATGAAGCACCCGACTCGATTGACCAATTCATGCTGACCGAGGGCGATGTTGTCATTAACTGCATCGGCGTAATCCCACAGAAGAAGCCAACAGTCGAAAAGCTGGAAAAGATAAACGGCGATTTTCCAAACCTGCTCGCAACTCGCAAAGACCTTTACTTCATTCAGATTGCAACTGACTGCGTGTTTGCAGGTGACAAGGGTTTCTATACCGAAGAATCCGAGCGAGACGCTACCGACCCCTATGGCGTGAGCAAGAAGCGAGGCGAGGTATCGGCAGCGAACTGGCTCAATCTGCGCTGCTCAATAATCGGAGCGAACGGCAAAGGCTCACTATTTGATTGGGTGAAGAACCAACCCGAAGGCGCAAGGATAAACGGCTTTGTCAATCACTACTGGAACGGCGTGACAACCGAGGCGTTTGCAAGGGTGGTCGCAGGGATAATAAAACAGAATTACCTATTGGCTGGAACTCAGCACCTAGTCCCCGATGACTGGGTTTCCAAATACGACCTAGTGAAGATGATTGCCAAGCGACTAGGCAGGGATGATATCGAAGTGATACCAACCATAACCAACATGATTGACCGAAGACTTGCCACCAAATTCAGCTACACCAACCGACTGCTCTGGCGCAACAGCCGCTACCTCAGAGGGCCGATGATTTCTGAGATGGTCAGAACAATGTCGGTAGAATAGAGGCTGGAGGAATCTCATGGCTATATCACAGGGCTATTGCTCATTACCGCAGATTAAGGCAGCACTTGGAATCGCAGACGGAATTGACGATTCCCTGCTGGAGATGGCAATCGAATCAGCTTCTCGCCAGATTGACTCTTACACCGAACGCTATTTCTACAACGCTGGAACAGCGACAAAGGTTTTCGCACCGCTTGACAACTATGTCTGTCAGACAGAGGACTTCATCACTCTGACTCGAGTCAAGACATCAGAAGACGGCGAGACTTATGACACAACTTGGGAAGCTAAAGACTGGCAGGCAGAACCGCTCAATGGTCGAGCTGGCGGAATCGTAACTTCCTACACTCAGATTCGGGCAGTTGAGGATTACCTGTTCCCATACCGAGACGGCGAAGCAACAGTTGAGCTAGTCGGCACTTGGGGATGGTCAGCAGTTCCAATTGCAATCACTCAGGCAACTGTCATTCTTGCCTCAAGAATCTTTAAGCGACTTGACTCGCCTCTAGGAATTATCTCTGGAGACTTAGGTGCAATGCGTGTCGGCTTCAGGCTTGACCCAGATGTTCAACACCTAGTTGACCCATACCGCAAAATCAGGATGGCATAGTGGCTTCAATAGCCGAACTTAGAGACGGACTTGCAGCGAACCTTGCAACTATTCCGGGCCTAAGAACATCAGCTTTTATACCCGACAACCCAAACCCGCCGATTGCCATAGTCCAACTTGCTCGCGTCCAATACCACCAAGACTTTAAGCGCGGAATGACCGAATACAACTTTGCCGTTCAAGTAGTTGTTGGCAGGGTAGATGAAAGAACTGCGCAAAGAAATCTCGATGCCTACTGCTCAAGCACCGGAGACTCATCCGTTTCGCTTGCGGTAGAATCGGATAGGACACTAGGCGGAAAGGCCTTTGACTGCATAGTGACCGAAATGACGAACTATGGCTCTGTTGTGATTTCAGATATCACTTATCTCGCAGCCGAGTTCAATGTTCGTGTTTTAGCTAGCTAACCTATAGGAGAAAAATAAATGGCAAAGCAAGTCTTGACTGATGTTGTAGTCCAGCTAAACGGAACTGCAATCTCTCAGAATGTCAACTCTGTTGAGCTGACAACGACTGCTGACGCAATCGAGACCACCTCTTTTGGAGACTCCGGCTGGAGAACCTACAAGGGCGGTCTAAAGAGCGGCTCAGTCACTCTGTCAATGCACAACGACTACGCATCAACCGCGCTGGACAGCGTTCTTTACAACCTGTTCAACACAATCGCAACTGTAACCATCTTCCCTGCTGGAACTCCAGCGGGAACGAACACCCCTAAGTATGAGTTCACCGCTCTGATTGACAACACCTCCCCTGTTTCGGGTGCTGTTGGAGACCTAGCCGTTCAGAACCTAACTTGGACTATTACCGGTGCAGTTACTCGCGGCACATCTGCATAAATAACTAAATAAGAAAGGATAAGCCAAATGCGTATGCAACTTGAGGTTGAGTTTCTTGACGGAACTCAAAAAGACATCAAGGTCATCATGGCTGACATGGTGAAGTTTGAGTCTGAGTATTCAATCAGCATCGCCAAGCTAGGGCAGGAGATGAAAGTTACTCACCTGCTCTGGCTTGCTTGGGTTGCTCTGAAAAGAGAGAAGCAAGTCACAGCCGAGTTTGACGCTTGGGTAGAGACTGTTGCTTCAATCGGAGCGGTTGACCCAAAAGCATCCAAGGGCTAGGTGACTCGTCCGCTCATTGGTATTTAGTAAACATCGCCTATGAGTTTCGAATAAGTCCAAAAGACTTGTTAGAACTCGATGAGCGAATGCTATGGACAATGGGCAGATACCTAGTCTGGCGGGCGCAAGAGATGAATAAGAAATAGCGAAACCCCTCCCAATCGGGAGGGGCTTCGCTTTTAACTAGGAGACAACCCTAGACATGACAGTTGGGTGATTGGCATTCTGGATGTAGTCAAATCTAACAATGTTCAAAGCTTTATTAGCATCAAGCAATCTTCCGGTTAGAAGATAAATAATCCCCTGAATCGCTCGGTCGTTGAGACCCATCTTCTGCATGGCCCTGACAGTTCGGCGTGGGCTGTTGTTGAAGTGGTAAGCCATCCAGTCGAAGCTATGGCCAATAAGTTTGTCATCTGTTGTTGCCGCTCCGGTGAAAACGGCAATAGCGGCAGTAATGGCATGAATCCAGTCAGCCAAGAAGTCAGCTGTGTCAACATGCAAGGTGCTGAAGTAGTTGTGTTCTTGATTCGCAAGAGACCTAATATCGTCAGACAATATGCAGTTGAGTATTCCCATAATCTCAAGGTCAATCCTGACCTTGTCCCCATTCATCTCAATAACATTGTGAGCCAATACTGACTCGATGTTCTCGGCTAAGTATTCCTTCATTGCGCTCATTTCTTTTCCTTTCTTTGAGCTAGGTCAAGGCTAGGCCATTGTCAAGCATTTAGGCAGGGTCAAAAGATAACAGTTTGGTAACAAGGTAGAATAGGGGGATAAAGGCGGTCCGATGTTTATTGAATTTCAAATCCCCATACTTGGCACTCAAAAGCCTAGTTACTCGGTCAAAGACATCCGCACCCTTCAAAAGAACCTGCGAGCCATCGAGCCGGGTCTGAGAACTCAATTCGTTAGGGATATCAAGAAGGTCGGTAAGGAAGCGGAAAAGCCAATCAAGTCTGCGATTAGGGATGTTGTGCCTCTTAGCGGAATGATTGACCACCTTGGGCTTACCTCTTGGAATAACGGACCAAAGAAGCCTGACTCGACAACTGTCAGATTTAGAACTAAGGCCGGTGGCAAGAGCCTCAACACAACACTTGTTTCTGTGCGCCTCAATTCTGCAGCCGTCAACATTATGGACATGGCTGGAAGGTCAGGCCGTTCTGTGGGTCAGGGTAAAAGAAGAAGCGGCTACACTCCGGTTGTAAGACGCAATTCATCTGGCGAGCTTATTGCTTATGTTCGCAGAACTCCGCCAGAGGCAGGAAAGAAATTCATTGCTAACTTGAATGCAGCTGCAGGAATTGTGAAG
>Ga0209972_10002765_pt1 | contig 14129 bp, 9 predicted proteins | sample NOAtaG_7_FD_187302 | JGI IMG/M metagenome (GOLD analysis project Ga0209972, IMG submission 187302) | Freshwater lake microbial communities from Lake Erie, under a cyanobacterial bloom - NOAA_Erie_Diel1S_2200h metaG (SPAdes) (version 2) | ecosystem: Environmental > Aquatic > Freshwater > Lake ... | reverse complement strand
TGCGTCTCGTCGAGCTGCGGTCGGTGACGGCGGCGACCTGGATCTACCACCCGCAGCAGCAGGCGTGGGTGCAGGCGCAGACGATCCCCGAGCTGACCGATGCGATGCGAAAGGCGACGCCGGGCGCTTCGCCGTCGGGTGCTCCGCCCGAACTCGCGTTCTGCCGGTTCTGCGGCGCGGCGGGGCCCGCGAACGCGAACCACTGCGCGACATGCGGGCGCGCCTCCGACCAACCGGCTCCCGCCGGCCAGCAGAACGAGCTTGCAGCGGTGCTCTGCCGCACGAGCGTGCTCGTCACCGCCGTCTTCCCGATCCTGCCGATCGTCGTGCCCGCCATCGTGTGGGCATCGGACACGACCAAGCAGTCCCAGGTCCGTGAGGCGAAGGCAGCGCTCAACTGCCACATCGTGCTGGCGCTGCTGTGGCTCTTCGTGGGGTGGCTGTCGCTCTTCGGCGTGCTCGTGATCGTCGGGCCGTGCATCGCCGTGCTGCTCGCCTTCGCGCTCGCGATCTACTCGGTCATCGCCGGCGTCCTCGGGCTTCTCGCCCTCGGCCGCTCGCAGCCGTTCGAGTATCCGTTCATGCCGCGGCTCATCCGCTGACCGCGGAGCCGCCCCGCGCCGCGGCCCGCTGGGTCGTGAGACGCACCGCGAGCTCGATCGCGGCCTTCATCGAACCTTCGCTCGCCTGGTTCCGTGCGGCGATGCCGAACGCGGTCCCGTGATCGGGGCTCGTGCGCACGAGCGGGAGGCCGAGCGTGACATTCACGGCCTTGTCCCAGCCGAGGAGCTTCACGGGAATCAGGCCTTGGTCGTGATACATCGCGACGACGAGGTCCCACGAGCCAGCGGCCGCCTCGATGAAGATCGTGTCGCCCGAGAAAGGACCGTGCACATCGATGCCGTTCGACTTCGCGAGGTCGATCGCCGGCCTGATGACGCGGATCTCCTCGTCGCCGAAGAGGCCGTTCTCGCCTGCGTGCGGGTTGAGGCCGCAGACGGCGATGCGCGGCTTCGCGATTCCGAGCTCGAGGCACATCTCGTGACCGAGCACGATCGGCTCGTGCACGCGGCCGATCGTGAGCAGGTTGCGCAGCTCCATGAGCGGAACATGCGTGGTCGCGAGCACGACCTTGAGCCGCGGCGAGACGAACGCCATCGCCTGCCGCTTCGCCTTCGTGCGCGCGGCGAACAGCTCGGTGTGGCCGGGCCAGCGGAAGCCGGCGAGGTTCCATGACTCCTTCGAGATCGGCGCCGTGACGATCGCGTCGACGCGCCGCGGGTCGCTCTGGGATCGCAGCGCGTCGGTGATCGCATCCTCGACGAAGGTCTTCGAAGCAAGGCCGCCCTGCTTGGTCGGCTCGTGTGCGCTCCCGAGCGTGCCGGCGACGCCGTAATCGATGACGGTGAGGTCGCCGAGCACCATGCTGCCGTCGCGGGCGTGGTCGATCGACGCGCGGAACCAGGTCGGGTGCACATTGGCGCGGTCGGCTGCGGCCAGCAGCAGCTCGTTGTCGCCGTAGATCACGAAGCGCGCGGAGCCGCGCAGCGCGGGATCTCCGAGCGCCTTGACGACGACCTCCGGACCGATGCCGAGCGGGTCGCCCATGGTGATGCCGACGAGTGGCTTTGCCATCGCCGCTAGCGTAGCGGGTGAGGGGGTGGGGACGCGGCCGACGCGCAGCGACGGTCTCGTACTAGCACCAAAGGGAGCGGCCGCAGCCGCGACCGCTCAACCTACCGAATCTCGATCTCGCAGCCGTCGCCGAGGGTCTCCCACACGATCGCGATGTCCTCTGCGACCAGGCGCACGCAGCCGAGGCTCATGTCGCGGCCGATCGACTCGGGCTCGATCGTGCCGTGCATGCCGTAGCCCGCGAGCGACGAGTTCGACGCCTCGATGCCCTCGATGCCGAGCCAGTGCTCGCCGATCGGGTTGAGCGCATCGTCGGCCTTGAAGTGCTGGCCCGTCACGGGGTGCGTCCACTCGGGATTCAGCAGCTTCGAGCCAGGCCGCACGCGGAAGCGTCCGGTCGGCGTGCCGTTGGCGCTGCCGAGGCCGCAGGGAAGCGAAGTCATCACCACGCGGTCGGAGCCCGCGCCCATGCAGAGATCGACGCGGTAGTCGCGCTTCGTCACCACGGCGCTGAACGGTCCCTTCGGCAGCTTCAGGCGCTGGCCGACGCGGATCGCCTCGGGGCGCTTGATGTTGTTGATGCGCGCGACGAGGCGCCAGTCGCAGCCGATCTTGTGCTTGCGGACGATCTTCTCGAGGCTGTCGCCCGGCTGCACGGTGTACTGGAAGAAGTACGGATCGCTCGCGTTGTAGACGGGCGTGAAGACGAGCTGCGCCGCGATCTTGGCGAGCCCGTCGGCCGCCTGCTTCGACTCCATCGGCGGAAGCGTTCCCGAGAGGAGCGCCTCGGACAGGATGCGGCGAGCCTTGACCGGATCGGTCGCGGCGAGCGCGAGACCCTCGGAGACGCTGCCAGGCGTCACGGACTGAGCCGCGGTCGACTGGGGCTTCGACTCGAGCTGCTTGCCATCGAAACCGTTGCCGACAGGTGCGGTGGGGGCGGGGGCCGTCTGCGGAGCCGCCGCGGGCTGCGCGGGCGTGGATTCGGGCGCGGTTTCGGGCGCCGTTGCCGGTGGCGTCGCGGGCGCGGCCTGCTCGGCGGCGTTCGAGACCTCAGGCGTCGGTGCGATCGGCTTCGCGGTGAGCTGTGCGGGAATCGCAGGCAGCGTCGCGTTCTCGGTCGACGCGAGCAGTGCGCCCGACGACTTCGGCGCGGGCCCGACGCCCGCGTCCTGCGCGTCTCCGCTCATCAGCCAGTAGGAGCCGCCGAAAGCAGCGCCTGCCGCGCAGAGCGCGATGATCCCTCGCGTCCCGAGCAGCGTGCGGCTGCGGCGGATGGAGTGGACGGGACGATCGGAACGGGTCGACTGGCTCGCAAGCGCCATGGAAATACCTCGGCGAAACGCTGATGAAACATCCCTCGGACTGGAGAGGAGAGACGCGAACGAGGGTACCGCGCCTGAACCGCCTTTTCTCGGCAGAAATGCGTTGGAGACAGGAAATTCAGCCTCAGGACGCCGCGCCGCGAGCCCGCATCAATCCCCGATCGGAGGCGATCCAGGCCACCCGGCGGTCGTCGGTCGAACTGGGTACGGAATCCTCGATCTGTTCGGTGAAGCCGAGTCCGACGGTCGCCTTGCGCGCGTCGGGCCGAAGCCGCGCGATCAGGCGGTCGTAGTAGCCCTTGCCGCGGCCGAGGCGTTGTCCCGCGCGGTCGAACGCGCGTCCGGGCACGAGCACGGCGTCGAGCTCGCGTGGCCACACGGATCGGGCGCCTACCCCATCGAGGCGCGGCGCGCGGATGCCGTGACGGTCGCTCGTCCAGCGCGAGGCGTGGAAGAGCGGCGGCAATCCGGGGCCCGTCGCAAGCTCGACGAGCTTCATCACGCCGGCCGCGTCGACGAGTGGGAACGCCACGCGCCAGCCGCGCGCGACGAGCGTTTCCGCGAGTTCGTCGATGCACGCCTCGTCGTCCATCGCGCGGTAGGCGAGCACGAGGCCGCGGCCTCCGAGCGCAGGCGCGCGCAGCGCGAACGCGGCGAGCGAACGCGTCTTGTGGGCGCGCGCGAGCGGCTTGAGCGCCGCGACGCGCGCCGCGATGCTCGCACGCAGCGCGCGCTTCGCCTCGCGCAGCGCGCGCTTCGCCTCGCGCAGCGCCGTGTCATCGGCGCCCGCGACCTCGGTCGTCGCGGCCTTCGACGCAGGCTTCTTCGCTCGCGGCTTCCCCGCATCGGGCTTCGTCATCGCGCGCCTCCGTCCTGCGCGCGACGGCGCGCGGCGCGCACGCGCTCGAGATGCTCGTGAATCGCCTGCTCGAGCCCGCGGTCGGTCGGCCGGTAGTAGGTGCGCGTCACGCCGAGGTAGTCCTGCGTGCCGATTCCGTCGGCGCGGTCGTGCGGATACTCGTACTTGCCGTGATCGGCCGCGAGCGGCGTGCCGTCGTCGGCGGTGCGGTTGAGACGGCGCTTCGTCTGGTCGAGGATCGTGAACGGCACCGGCACCGTGCGCGCCTCGCGCGCGTCGGCCATCGCTTCCCAGATCGCGCATGCGGCGGCGTTCGACTTCGGTGCGACGGCGAGGAAGGTCACGCACTGCGAGAGGATCAGCTGCGCCTCGGGCATGCCGACGCGCTCGACCGCCTGCCAGCACGCGACCGCCGTCTGCAGCGCGCGCGGATCGGCGTTGCCGATGTCCTCGCTTGCGAAGATCGCCAGGCGCCGGCAGATGAAGCGGGGGTCTTCGCCGCCGACGAGCATGCGCGCGAGCCAGTAGACCGCGGCGTCCGGGTCGCTGCCGCGCATCGACTTGATGAGCGCGCTCGCGAGGTCGTAGTGCTCGTCGCCGTCGCGGTCGAACACGGGGATCTTGCCATCGAGCGCCGCGCGCGCGAGCGCGAGGTCGATGCGCGGCGCCGCGTTGCCGCGCACGGCGGCCGATGCGGTCTCGAGCGCCGAAAGCGCGCGCCGCACATCGCCGTCGCACGCGCGCGCGAGATGCGCGCACGCGTCGTCGTCGAGCACGAGGCCGTCGATGCCGAGGCCATCTGCATGCGTGACAGCGCGGCGCAGCACGGTCGCGACGCCCGCCTCGTCGACGGGTTGCAGCCTGAAGGCCGTCGATCGCGAGAGAAGCGCGGGCGCCACGGCCCAGGTCGGGTTTTCAGTCGTCGCACCGAAGAGGATCACGCTTCCCGCTTCGACCCCCTCGAGGAGTGCGTCCTGCTGGTTGCGCGCGAGGCGATGGATCTCGTCGACGAAGAGCAGCGTGCGGCGCCCCGATTCGCCGAGCCGCCGCGCGGCCGACTCGATCTTCTCGCGCAGTTCCTTCACGCCCGTCGTCGCACCATGCGCGCGCTCGACGAACGCGCCGGTTCGCGCGGCGATCACTTCCGCGAGCGTCGTCTTGCCGGTGCCCGGCGGCCCCGACACGATCATCGACGAGAGCGCGTCCTGCTCGATCAAGCGTCGAAGCAGCGCGCCTTCACCAAGACAATGTTGCTGGCCCGCGATCTCGTCGAGCGTCCGCGGCCGCATGCGCACGGCAAGCGGCGCCGCCTTCGCGCGGCGTTCGGTGCGGATCGGAGACCAGAGATCCTCGGCCATGCCTCCATGGTACGGCGCGCTCGCTTGGGAAATTCGCGCCAATCTGAGGGTTTGAGGGTTCACATCCGCCGCGCATCTTGCGAGACTGCGGCGATGCAGCGTTCGATCGCCATCGGTCTCGTCACGACGAGCGCCCTCGCGGGTGCCGTCCTCCTCGCCGCCGCGCTTCCCGTGGTGATCACCTTCTCTCCGAAGTCGGGCGGCGCGCTCGGCGAGGTGCGCGAGGCGGCGAAGGCCGCGATCGACGCGCCGCTTCCGGTCGCGCCTGCGGCACCGCGCAAGCAGCCCATTCTTGCGGCGCCGTCGTGGATCTGGTCGAACGAGCCCGTCGGCGGCGACGCGGACGCGACCCTCGTGCGCACATTCGCCCTCGAGGGCGCGGTGCGCGACGCACGCATCGTGGTGGCTGCCGACAACGCATCGCGCGTCCTGCTCGATGGCCGCGAGGTCGGCCGCACCGACAACTGGAGCGAGCCACGGGAGTTCGCCATCGGCGCGCTCGAGGCCGGCCAGCATGAACTCGTGGTCGAGGTGCGGAATGAAGGCGGGCCGGCGGGACTCTGCGCCATGGTCGAGTGGCTCGACGCATCGGGTGTCCGCGAGCGGCTCGTGACCGACGACGCGTGGAAGGTCCGCGGCACCGCGGGCGCAAGCGAGGCCGCCGCGGTCGTGCTCGCGAAGCTCGGCGAAGGCGCATGGGGCGACGGCGTGTCGAACGCGTTCAGCGCGACGGTCGGCGACATCGATCGCTCGATCGCCGTGCCGCCCGGATTCATCTGCGAGCTCGTGTACGCGGTGCCGAAGGCGCGCGGCTCGGTGGTGGCGCTTGCGCCCGACAACAACGGCCGCATCATCGCAAGCGCGCAGTACGGGCCGCTCTTCGCGCTCACGCCGTGCGCCGATGGCGGCGACCCCGCCGCAACGAAGGTCGACGCGATCGAGCCGACGATCGGCTTCGCGCACGGCCTACTCGCGGTCGACAACGATCTCTTCGTCGTCATCAGCGAAGGCGGCCCCGACAAGCGCGGGCTTTATCGCCTGCGCGACACCGACCGCAACGGCAGCTACGACGAGAAGAAGCAGCTCGGCTCCTTCGCGCGCGACGGCGGAGAGCATGGTCCGCACCAGGTCGTGCTTGCGCCCGATGGCTCGCTCTGGGTCGTCGGCGGCAACCACTGCGCGCCGCCCGACGAGGCGCTTGCGAACTCGCGCGTGCCGCGCATGTGGCAGGAAGACATCATGGCCACGCGCATCTGGGATCCGAACGGCCACGCCGTCGGCGTGATGGCGCCGGGCGGCTGGGTCGCGCGCACCGATCGCGAGGGTTCGAAGTGGGAACTCGTCACCGCGGGCTTCCGCAACAGCTACGACGCTGCATTCGACGAGGTCGGCCGCGCGTACACCTTCGACAGCGACATGGAGTGGGACATGGGCCTGCCGTGGTACCGGCCCACGCGCGTCAATGAACTCGCGAGCGGCGTCGACTACGGCTGGCGCTCGGGCAGCGGCAAGTGGCCGGCTTGGAGCCCGGATTCGCTGCCTGCGGCGGTCGATGTCGGTCCCGCTTCGCCGACGGGCGTGCTTGCGTCGCAGGGCCTCCAGTTCCCCGCGCCGTGGAACGACTGCATGTTCTTCCTCGACTGGACCTACGGCACGATGTGGGCCGGCTGGCCGACCGACGACTCGAAGGACGCATCGACGCCCACGCTGCGCATCGAGCCGTTCCTCGCTGGCCGTCCGCTGCCGCTCACCGATGCGATCGTGATGGACGGCGCGATGTACTTCGCGGTCGGCGGACGCAACCTGCCGAGCGCGATCTACCGTGTGCGCGCGGAGAATCCGATCGCCATCAAGCGCGCGCCGAAGCAGCCGCCCGCGGCGCTCGTCGAGCGGCGCGAGATCGAGAAGCTCCATGAGCGGCTGTCCGGCCCTGCGGCGCAGACCGCGGTCGACCGCGCGTTTGCCGCACTTTCGTCGAAGGACGCCGGCGTGCGCAGCGCCGCGCGCATCGCGATCGAACACCAGGATCTTGCGCTCTGGCGCGCGCGCGCGGTCGCGCCAGCCGCCGCACAGCCGTCGATCTTCGCGCTCGTCGCGCTCTGCCGCACGGGTGAAGCGTCGCTCGACGGCGCGCCCGTCGCGGCGCGTCTTGTCGCGCTCGAATCCGAGGTGCGCGGCACCGCGCTCGAGCGCGAATGGCTGCGCGCGTGCGAGCTGTGGCTCCTGCGCTTCGCGTCGCAGTCGACCGAGGTCGGCGGCGGCGATGCGCTCAAGAAGGCCGTGCTCGCGCACTTCCCCGCGAAGGAAGGCGTGGATGGCGCGCACGAGCTCGATGCGCATCGCGCAGCATGGCTTGCCAAGATGGGCGCGCCCGAGGCGGTCGTCGTGTCGGTCGCGCTGCTCGAGAAGCCCGATGTCCGCGAGGCGCCAGGGCTCGCGAAGGGTGCTGACGCCGCGCTCCTCGCGCGCGGCGGCCCGTACGGTCGCGCCGTGCAGGAGATGATCGCGAACGCGCCTGCCACGCGAAAGATCGCGATCGCCTACGCGATGCGCGACGCCAAGGAAGGCTGGACGCCCGACCTCCGCATCCGCTTTGCGCGCGCGCTCGCCGACCTCCGTCGCGCGAGCGGCGGCAACTCCTTCGCGGGATTCCTCAACCGAATGGGCGAGGAGTTCGTCGCGAACGCGCCAGCAGGCGATCGCGAGTTCCTCGCCATGACGGCGGCGGGCAAGCAGGCGGAGGAACTCGTGCTCGTCGCGCGTGGACCGGGACGCGCGTGGACGGTCGACGCGATCGTGGCGCTCGCGCCGCAGTTCGCGGCTGGCCGCGACCACGCCGAGGGCCTGCGTGCATACCGCGCGACGCAATGCGCGCAATGCCACCGCGTCGGCGGCATCGGCGGCAGCGGTGGGCCCGAGCTCACGGCGGTCTCGCGTCGCTTCTCGGTCGAAGATCTCGCGGCCTCGCTTGTCGATCCGGACAAGACGATCAGCGACCAGTACCTCAACACCGACATCACGCTCGCCGATGGCCGCGTGGTGACGGGCCGCGTCGTGGCCGATGCGCCCGACGCGATCGAGATCCGTCCGAGCCTGCTTTCCGACGCGCGCGAGCGCATCGAGCGCAAGGCGATCAAGTCGATCGCGCCGAGCAGGACCTCGCCGATGCCGGCGAAGCTCCTCGACACGCTCTCCGAGGGCGAGCTCCTCGACCTCATGGCGTTCCTCCGCTCGGGCGGCGATCCGGCCGACCCTGCGTTCATGAAGATCGACGACGACGGCTTCCTCCAGATCCTGTCGAGCTCGCAATCGACGGCCGGCGCGGCATCGCCGCTCGCGGCCTTCACCTATGACCCGAAGTTCTGGTCGGTCGAGAACGGCGAGATCGTCGGCCGCACCACCGATGCGAACCCCGCGCCGCACAACACCTTCCTCGTCTGGAACGGCGAGGTGCGCGACTTCGAGCTTGAGGTCGAGCTGAAGCTCGTCGGCAACAATTCGGGCATCCAGTACCGCAGCGAGATGTTCGAGCCGAACCGCCTGCGCGGCCCGCAGATCGACGCGCATCCCGCGCCGAACTACACCGCCATGTGCTACGAGGAGGGCGGCCGCGGCATCCTCGCCGAGCGCGGAAACCGCCTCGAGATCGACGCTGCGAGCGTGAAGACGCTCAGCCCGCTCGCGGGTCCGCCGCAGCCGCCCGCCGATCTGACCCAGTGGCACACCTACCGCGTCGTGGCGAAGGGCAACACCATGCGCCACCTGCTCGACGGGAAGACGACCGCGGTCGTGGTCGACGACTCGTCCGAGCGTGCGAAGGGCGGGAAAATCGGCATTCAGATCCACGCCGGCGAACCGACCGAGGTGCGCGTGCGCAGCATCCGCCTCAAGCGGCTCGACGGCTGATCCTGAATCTGGTTCGTTATCAGACAGGTTTCGAAGCGGCGCTTGCGCGTCGCATCGGCATCCTTTGCACAAGGCCCTCGCCGTCAAAGCCGATGAACGCGACCGAGGATCGACTGCGGCGGCGTCTCGCCGTACCCTTGTCGTTCGCTCTGAAGCCAAGGAACTCCAAGTATGTGCGGAATCGTCGCTTACATCGGTCGTCGGCAGGCCACAGACATCCTCCTCGAAGGCCTGAAGCGGCTTGAGTACCGCGGCTACGACTCGGCCGGCGTCGCCGTCATGAACGGCGGCCTCCATCTCGCGCGTGCCGTCGGCCGCGTGGCGAATGTCGAGAAGGCGATCGACGACCGCGGCGGCTTCACGGGCACGCTCGGCATCGCGCACACGCGCTGGGCCACGCACGGCGGCGTCACCGAGAAGAACGCGCACCCGCACCGCGACGACTCGAAGCTCGGTCACGGCATCGCGATCATCCACAACGGCATCATCGAGAACTACGCCGCGCTCAAGAGGTATCTCGAGGAGAAGGGCCATGTGTTCACGAGCGAGACCGACACCGAGGTGCTCGCGCACCTGATCGGCGAGCTCTACTCGGGCGACCTCGAGAAGGCGGTCCAGGCCGCGCTCCGCGAGGTGACGGGCGCCTACGCGATCGCCGTCGTCTGCGAGAAGGAGCCCGATGTCCTCGTCGTGGCGCGCAAGGGTTCGCCGCTCATGGTCGGCGTCGGCAACGGCGAGTATGTCGTCGCGTCCGACGCGAGCGCCATCGTGAGCCACACCACGCAGGCGATCGCGCTCAACGACTACTCGGTCGCGCGCATCACCCGCGAGGGCTTCCGCACCACGACGGTCGACAACATCGAGATCACGGCGGAGATCCGCGAGCTCGAGTTCGACCTCGAGCAGATCGAGCTCGGTCACTACGACCACTTCATGCTCAAGGAGATCTTCGAGCAGCCGCGGGCGCTGCGCATGACGCTGCAGGGCCGCGTCGATGTCGCGAAGGGCGAGATCCGCCTCGGCGGCGTCGGCGAGCACGCGCGCAAGCTTGCGAACGCAAAGCGCGTGGTCTTCGTGGGCCAGGGCACCGCGCTCCACGCGTGCATGATCGGCAAGTACCTCTTCGAGGACCTCGCGAAGGTGCATGCCGAGCACGACTTCGCGAGCGAGTTCCGCTACCGCAATCCGATCGTCGAGGACGGCACCGTCGTCGTCGCGGTCAGTCAGTCGGGCGAGACCGCCGACACGCTCGCGGCGCTCACCGAGGCGAAGCAACGCGGCGCGCTCGCGCTCGGCGTCGTGAATGTCGTCGGCAGCTCGATCGCGCGCGAGACCGACGCCGGCGTCTACCTGCGCGTCGGCCCCGAGATCGGCGTGGCGAGCACGAAGGCGTTCACCGGACAAGTGATGGTGAACTCGATGCTCGCGACCTTCATCGGACGCCGCCGCTACCTGTCGCAGGAGTATGTGTCGCACCTCCTCCGCGAGCTCGAGGCGGTGCCCGCCAAGATCGAGCGCGCGCTCGCGTGGTCGGAGCGCATTCGCGCCGCGACCGCGAAGTACATCCACCGCGAGAACTGGCTGTTCCTCGGCCGCGGCGTCAACTATCCGGTCGCGCTCGAGGGCGCGCTCAAGCTCAAGGAAATCTCGTACATCCACGCCGAGGGCATGCCCGCGGCCGAGATGAAGCACGGCCCGATCGCGCTCATCGACAACGGAATGCCCGTGGTGTTCGTCGCCACGCGCAACTCGCAGTACGAGAAGGTGCTCTCGAACATCGAGGAAGTCCGCTCGCGCGGCGGCCATGTCATCGCCGTCGCGACCGAAGGCGACGAGGACATCAAGCGCCTGGCGCAGGAAGTCTTCTATGTGCCGGACTGCATCGAGATGTTCCAGCCGCTCGTCACGGTGATCCCGCTGCAGCTCCTCGCGTACCACGCTGCGGTGATGCGCGGCAAGGATGTCGACAAGCCGCGCAACCTCGCGAAGAGCGTGACGGTGGAGTGATCCGCCGGCACCCATGATCGCCGTATCGCCAGAGCGAGCGCCTGCAGGCGCGACCGCTGTAACCACGCGTGTTTGCATACTTCAGTCTGCGGAACGGGTGGTGTCGGCCTTCGCCAGGATGCGCCCCTGAACGCGAAGCGCGGGTAGGTTGGCGACGGCTTCGCCACGCGTGCACTGTGGCGTACCGTCTTGGAATGGCGGCCCCGCACGCGCTGGGCGCCCTCGCGGCCCGGGAGGCATATTCATGCCCCGCGTTGGCATCTGAAGCACTTCATCGCCGCGGCAGTCCCAGCTACCATCGACGCGTTATGTCTTCCACCATGCCGAACTCCCTCGTGGTGCTGACGCTCGTCTCGCTCGCACTCGGCGGCGCATGGCCGACTCGCGAGTGGGTCCTGCGGCGGTTTCGGTCTGAACGTGCGGGCCGGGTCGCGTGGCGGATCTGGCGCTCCATCCAGCTCGCGCTGCTCCTGACGGCGACTGTGCTGCTCCTCTGGCACTGGTTCGGGCCGAAGGCGCAAACCGAGGCGTAGCATCGACCGCGAGACTTCGCGACAGCGGTTGCTGGCCGGCACCCGAAGGATGCGAACCAGCACACGATTGATCAACAGGTCTATTCGTCGATGCACTGGCGTCCCGCGTTCTGGTGCCTCGTCGACTCCTTGATCGTGGTCTTGGTATCAGGTCTCGCGTGCGGGTCGACAGCCCAAATCGGGGCCACTACTTCCAGTAGTGCGGAGTCGATGTGCGGTCGACGCAGGGGCGCACCGCTAGAAGCAGTGGCACCGATTTGGGCTGTCGAAGCTGCGCGTCATCCGCTCAGGCTTCGCTGCGCTCCGCCGTCGCAGCCCTCACCCCCGCGCGATCTGCCGATCCTGCACCTTCCAGAACAGCATCACCGCCAGCGTCGCGCCGACGAAGCAGAAGAACATGTCCCACTGCGCGTCCCACTCGTCGCCTTGCGCGCCGAGGAAGTTGACGCCCGGCTCGCCGGCGAGCACCGCTACCGCGAACTCGAACAGCTCGAACATGGCGCTGAACGCGAGGCACATGCCGACCACGATCACCGCGAGCCATCCGCGCGCCACCACGATCGCGTTGCGGATGAATACCTCGCGCCACACGAGCGCGGGCGCGAAGCCCTGGGCGAAGTGCCCGAGCCGGTCATAGTCGTTGCGCGGACGGCCCATCCATTCCTGCACCAACGCGCCAACCGGAACCTTCGAGTAGGTGTAGATGCCGCCGATGATGAGAATCACCGCGTGCATCACGACGACCGTGAAGGTGATGGTGGTCACGGGATGCTTGCGCAGCCACACGGCCCACATCACGACGGCGATCGCGACCCAGAAGACCTCGAGCACCCAGACGATGCGGTCGTTCGGCGAGACACCGCTCCACGCGAGGAAGAGGGTGAGCGCGAGCACCGTCCAGTCGGTGACGCGCAGCCTGCCGTGATTCGGGGCCATGCGCGCAGCGTACGCGCAATGCGGCGCGGCCTGACTCGGGGAAGCCTGCTTACGGCTTTGCGGGCGCCGCGGGCTTGTCGGCAGCAGGCTTCTCGGCAGCGGGCGCTTCCGCAGGCTTCTCACCCGCGGGCTTCGCATCGGCCGACGGGGCCGCTGGCACGGGCTCCTTCAGCGCCTTCTCGAGCGCCTCGATGAAGCGGCCGCTCTCGGGCGCGGTGCTCGACGAGAAGAACTGCGCGGTCTTGCCGTCGCGCGACACGATGTACTTGCCGAAGTTCCAGCCGGGCAACTCGCCCGTCTTGGTGCCGAGCATCGCGAAGACTTCCGCCTGGCCGTCGCCCGCCTTCACGCCGCACTTCTCGAACATGGGGAAGGTCACGCTGTAGCGCGTGGTGCAGAACTCGCGGATGCGCGCGGCGTCGCCGAACTCCTGCCCGCCGAAGTCGCCGCTCGGGAACGCGAGGACCTCGAAGCCCTGCGCCTTGTACTTGTCGTAGATCTTCTGAAGGCCCGCGTACTGACCCGTGAGGCCGCACTGGCTGGCGACATTCACGACGAGCGTGACCTTGCCCGCGTAGTCCTTGAGGTCGGCGTCCTTGCCTTCGAGCGTCTTGACCTTGAGTTCGTGGAGCGACGCGCCCTTCCACTTCGCGGCGAGCTCCGCGGACTGGGGCGCCGTCTGCGAGCAGGCGAGTCCGGTGACGGCGGCAACGGTGGCGGCGACGGTGGCGGTGAGGCGGGTGAGCATGGGAAGGGTCCGTGAAAGGGAAACAGGGCGCAGGCTTTGCGCGGATCTCGAGCCGACCTTGGGAGCGGCGCCCCCGCGCCGAATCGACGGCGGCGGACAGGTGTCTTCGTCGCGTGCCGCCCGCGGATGCACCGCGGCGGAAGGCGGCGGGAAGCCGTAGAGTAGGTGTCAGGAGCCACCCATGCGCCGTTCAGCCACAGCCGTCGCCGTCTCAGCCGCAACCCTGCTTTCCGCTGCGCCGACGGCGCTTGGCGGGCAGGAAGAGGTCGACCGGGCGCTCGGCTGGATCCCCGAGAACGCGATCAGCTTCGTCCTCATCCCGAGCATCAAGGCTGCGAGCGACGACCTCGCCGCGCTGGCCGAGGCTGCGGGGCAGGGCGGGCTGCTGGCGATGGGTCGGCCCGTCGACGCGCTCAAGGCGCAGTTCGGAGTCGGCGCGAACCTCGATGAGAAGGCGCCGGTCGCGGTGTACTTCCCGCCCGCGCCTGCTGCTGCGGCAGCCCCGGCCGCGCCAGCCGATGCGGACGGCGAGGCCGCCGCTCCGCAGCAGATGCCCGTGATCGTCTTCGGCGTGACCGACGCCGATGCGTTCCTCGCCGCGAACCTGACCGCCGCGCCCGACAAGGGCGAAGGCGCGTACACCACCTCGAACGGCCTCGTCGTGTACGCGCGCAAGCTCGAGGGCCGCGTCGCGCTCGCGCCGACCGCCGACGCGCTCCCCTCGGAGGGCGCGCGTTCCATTGGCGAGCGTTTCCGCGCACGGCTCAAGCCGGACGAAGCCGAATGGCTCGCGCGCGCCGATCTCGTGGCGTGGGGGTCGCG
>Ga0209972_10002762_pt1 | contig 14135 bp, 9 predicted proteins | sample NOAtaG_7_FD_187302 | JGI IMG/M metagenome (GOLD analysis project Ga0209972, IMG submission 187302) | Freshwater lake microbial communities from Lake Erie, under a cyanobacterial bloom - NOAA_Erie_Diel1S_2200h metaG (SPAdes) (version 2) | ecosystem: Environmental > Aquatic > Freshwater > Lake ... | reverse complement strand
CGTAGTACGCGCCGAGTTGGTAGCAGCGGCTCGCGGCGCCGCCCGTGCACATGACGGAGTTGGTGCTCTTGCCGAAGATCAAGCCGTTGCCGCCGGTCGCCATGACGACGCCATCCGAGCGGAACGCGCGGATCGTCATCGAGCGGAGGTCCTGCGCGACGATGCCCTGGCAGGAGCCGTTCGCGTCAAGCACCGGACGGAGGAACTCCCAGTGCTCGTACTTCGTGATCTTGCCTTCGCTCTCGTAGCGGCGGACCTGCTCGTCGAAGGCGTAGATCAGCTGCTGTCCTGTGGTGGCGCCGGCAAAATGGGTGCGCTTGTAGAGCGAGCCGCCGAAGAGACGGAGGTCGCGCTGACCTTCGAAGGTGCGGTTGAACGGCACGCCCATCCGGTCGAGGAGGTCGATGATGCGCGGAGCCCAGTGCGCCATCTCGTAGACGGGCGGCTGGTGCGCGAGGAAGTCGCCGCCGTAGATCGACTCGTCGAAGTGCTCGTACTCAGAGTAGCCCTGCTGGCGGGCGATCTCGTTGCACGCGTTGATGCCGCCCTGCGCGCATACCGAGTGCGAGCGCTTGACGGGAACGATCGAGAAGAGGTCGACATGCAGGCCGGCCTCTGCGATGCGGACAGCGGCCGAGAGGCCTGCGAGTCCGCCGCCGACAACGATCACGCGACGCTTGGAAGGGGCTGCCATGGGGGTGGGTTCCTGGGATTCGTTCCGAGTGCGGATCGGGATGGGTTACGGATTGGCGGCGGGTTCCGAGAGCACGGCGACTTCGGCCTGCATCTTGTTCTCGACTTCGGCTGCGCTGGATGCATCGAGCGTGGTGAAGCCGACGATGGCCGTCGCGCCGGCGGCTGCGAGCGCGACGCCGATCGCGGTGCAGACGACGCCCCAGCGCTGCTGGGCCTGCTTGCTGACGGTGAGGCCCCAGGTGATCGCGGCGGTCCAGAGGCCGTTGGCGAAGTGGAACACGAGGGCGAGCACGCAGACGAGGTAGAACGCGGCGTTGAAGTAGGGGAGCACGCCGCCCTGGAGGTGCAGCGCCGTCGAGCTCGCCGCGTTGTCGGCGTCGAACGAAGGCATGATTCCACCGTAGGTCCAGCCCCAGCGCAGGCTCGAGATGTGCATGAAGAGGAAGAGCACGCCGAGGTAGCCCGTCGCGCGCTGCATGGTGTAGCGCCAATTCGCCTGGTAGCCGTAGCGCTCGGTGTTGGCGCGGCCGCTGCGGGCGAAGTAGACGCCGAGGATCGAGTGGTAGGCGATCGGAAGCCAGAGGACGAAGATCTCGATGAAGATCAGCGCCGGGAGATCATGGATGAAGTTCACCTCGTGCTGGAAGGTGGCGACGCCGGCCGAGCCCGCTCCGAACTCGGCGTACTTCTTGGCGTTGAACACCTCGCCCCAGACGATCGACGAGTTCGTCGTCAGGTGGGGGATCAGGAACACGCCGATCGGGAAGACTCCGGTCAGCGAGTGCAGGCGCCGGAGCAGGTGGTAGTGGCGCTCGAGGAACGAGTTGCCGGCGGTCGCGGTTGCGGCGGTTGCTGAGGTTTCCGACAAGGGGCGTCTCCAGACTCAGGGGAATCGCAGAGTATAGAAGATCGCCCCCGTGTGGCGGGCGCGGCAGTTGCTGCGTCCGCGAAGGGGGCGACTTCGATTGGATGCGTTCGAAGGCGGTCAGTCGGGCATGATGAGGCCGCCCGGCGAGGTCGGCTTTGGCGCCGCGCCGCCGAGACCGATCGAGCCGGCCACGCCCGCTTCGGCGCCTGCGCCCGCATCGCGCTGCATCTGCGTCGCGACAAGGCGGGCGATCTGGACGAAGCGAGCCCGCAGGTGTGCGATCACCTCCGAGAGTTCGGCGGCCTCTTCGGCGGTCAGGTTCCCCTTTGTCTTCTCCTCGATGACTCCGAGGAGATCGATGGCGAACTGGGCGCCCACCACATCGATGACGACACGTCCGGTTTGCGGATCGCCGTAGGCGCCGAGGCCCATCATCGCCTGGCTGGCGAGGGTGGCGACGAGGGTGCGGAAGTCGGCCGGGGGCATCTCGCCGGGGGCGCCGGCGTGCTCGTGACCTGCCTTCGTGGCTTCCTTCGTGGCTTCCTTCGTGGCTTCCTTTTGGGCGAGGCGCTCCTTCTCGGCTTGGGCCTGGGCCTTCCAGTCGGAATCGATGTGCAGCTTCGGGGCTTCTTCGCTCATGCGGCGAGAATAGCGTCCCCGCGACACGCGCGGTGCGCGTGTCGGTAGGATTCCCGCCATGTCGCGGAATCGCGGGTCCTTCCTCCCGTTCCTTCTCACGGGCTCCGTGCTGCTTGCGGCGGGCTGCTCGACAAACGCCGGCACCGAGCGCGCCGCGCTTTCCATCCGCGACTTCGCGCACCCGCCCGCGGGACTGAAGACCGATACCCTCGCGATGAGCCCGGCCGTGACCGCGCCTCCTGTCGTGACGGTCGAAGGCGTCGAGATCGCCGAGCGCGATGCGAGCGGAACGCGTGACTTCGTGAAGGAGAACGGGCGCATCGAGTCGCGGACCGCCGATGGCAAGACCGTGGTCGACGCGCAGTCGCCTGAAGTCGTGGCGCGTCGCGTCGAGGCCGGCGAGGTGTGGCCCGTCGAGGGACTCGTCGGTCAGGTGAACGGACGCCCCGTCTTCGCGGATGCGTTCTTCAATCCGATCGAGGACCAGCTGATCGCGATCGCGGCGATGCCCGATCGCGTCGAGGCGCGGCGCGCGCTCGTCACCGTCGTGTCGAGGCAGTTTCAGGAAGTCGTCGAGAGCGAGCTGATTCTCGCGGAGGCGGAGTCGCGCCTGTCGCCCGAGCAGCAGGAAGGCCTCTTCGCCTGGATCCGCTCGCTGCAGGAAGAGACGATCGCGCAGCGTGGCGGAAGCCGCGCCGAGGCCGAACGAAGCCTCGCGTCCGAGGACTCGATGTCGCTCGACGACTTCCTGCAGATGGAGCGCGACAAGGCGCTCGTGCGGCGACTGCTCAGCCAGCGCATCGAGCCCCGCACGATCGTGTCGTGGCGCGATGTCGTGCAGGAGTACGAGCGGCGCAAGGGCGAGTTCAATCCGCCGCCCGCCATCAAGATCGGCCGCATCCGTCTCGACACCGCCAACGAGGCCGAGTCGATTGCGAAGGTGCGGGCGCTGCTTGCCGAGGGCAAGGGCTTCGCCGAGATCGTGCGCACCCTGAACCTGCCCGAGGGCGGATTCTGGAACCGCTACGAGCTCCCGGCCAACGGCATCGAGGGGCTCGAGCTCTCCGAGGCGATCAAGCAGCGGCTCGACGGGCTCAAGGTCGACCAGGTCAGCGAGCCGATCGAGGCGCGCGGATTCGTCTCCTGGCTCGCGATCATGGAGGTCGAGACGCAGCAGCAGCGCTCGCTGTACGACCGCGAGGTCCAGCTCGCGCTCGAGAGCGAACTGCGCGGCCGCCGCCGCATCATCGAGCGCGACCGCTACATCGAGACCCTGCGGAGCCGCTGGGTCACCGACGACATCCAGGAGATGGAGAGCCGTCTGGTCGAGATCGCGTTGCAGCGCTACTGGCGCTGACCGCACTCCGCCTCACGGCGGCCTCCCGCGCCTCCGCAGCACGCTTCGTTCGAACATTCCCGCGACATGGCGCGTGGCCGTGGCCGTGCGCCCTTCGCCGCGCACGCCGACGAGATCGACGCGGATCGCGGACACGCTGCGCACCGCGCGCGGATAGCCGGCCGGAGGATGGCTGCGGTCGACCGCGGCGTCCTCGAGATCGCGCAACAGCCGCCAGAGAACCGACTTCTTGCGGGTGTCGACGCGTTCGAGCGGATCCCACGGCCCCGCGGCGCGCTTGACCTCGACGATGACGAGCGTGCTTCCGTCGGGGGTGCGGACGATGAGGTCGGCTTCGTCGCGTGGATCGCGCGGGCTTCGCCAGTTCCTCGCCTCGATCGAGTAGCCGAGTGCGCGCAGCAGACGCTCCGCAGCGCGCTCGCCGGCGTCGCGCGGCGCGCGCCGCACCAGCGGTCCGATGGCGTGCACCAGCCACGCGACGGCCACGCCGATCCCGTCGCGCCGCGCGTGAAGGACCGCGTGGCGAGCGGCATCGACGACGGCGCGGAGCCGCCCGCGCGCCGCGGCGCGTCTTTCCCGAGTCATGCTTGAATCTCCTTTCCGACCACCCGCCGACACCGCCGGCGGCCCCTCGATTGTGGCCGACGGTCCGCCGCCTCCGCGAAAGTTCGGACGAAATTCAGGAAGATCGCGCCGGAGACCGCTGGGTCAATGAAAGCGCCGCGCCCTGATGGACGCGGCGCTCGGGTGCGTTGGACTGGCGAGGATCAGCTCGCGGGAATCACATCGAGGTTCGCCTTGGCGATCCACTTGTCGCCGAGCTTCACGCCGACGATCTTGCGTCCGACCGCGGGGGTGAACAGCACGAACAGGTCGTCCGCGCCCGAACTCGCGAGGTTGGGGAAGCTGTTGATCTTGTGGTAGCCGCCGTCGCGATCGAGACGGATGGCCACGCGGCGCTCCGACGCGTTCTCGACATGGATGTAGCCGATCGCGTTGTAGACGCGGCCGAGGTCGTCGACGAGCATGAGCTTGGCTTCCTCGCCGGCTTCCTCGCGGTCCTTGTTGCGGTCGTTCCAGACATCGACCGAGCTCTTCTTGCGGGAGATGTTGAGGCGAACCACGCGCGTGTTCGGCGGGGCCCAGACGCCCTTCACCATCACGCTCTTGTTGCCGGCGAATCCGCCGACCATGTAGTCGCCGAGGCCCTTGAAGAGGAACCGCTCGTCCTTGACATCCATCGCGCCAAGGTTGTTGAGGTTCACATTCGCGGGCATGATCGAGTCGTTCACGCTGATGTCGTCGGGCGACATGGCGGCGACCGCCGCGGGAATCGAGACGCCGCCCGCGGCCGAGCCGAGCTGCATCGACTGCGCGTCCTGCATGGTGGAGCCGGTCTGGTCGAACGCAGGGAGCGCAAGGCGCTGGCCCATGGCGTGCAGGAAGCGGGGCTGCTGCTGCCAGCCGTTTGCGTCGAAGACGAGCGTCACATCGAGGGTCGTGGTGCCCGGCGGCGCGGAGATGTAGTTCTTCGCGTCGTCGAACATGTAGAACGAGCGGCCGCCGCCGGCGTTCGGCTGCGACCAGCCGATCGGATACGCGACGCGGGTGTTCGTGCCCTCGGCTGCGCCGATGAGCCGAAGCTGCGAGGCCGACACGGCGAAGCCCTGGCCCTCGGTCGTGGCGCCCGAATCGAAGTGCAGGTCGACGACATAGGCGCGGAAGGGCGCGCCGCGCGACAGCTGGTACTCGGGGACGAAGATGACCTTGTCGACGCGGAGCGAGTTGTTGCCCGCGACCGTGCGCGCGATGCGGCCGGACTTCTCGTAGGTGTCGCGCTGGAGCGCCATCGCCTGCTCGCCGAGGTTCGGATGGAGCGAGGCGAGGGTGTCGCCGCGACCGAGGGTCGGGGCCATCGACTTCTCGGAGAGCCACGAGTAGGCCTCGGCCGTCCAGGTGTGCACGGGCAGCCAGAGGGTGTTGACCGCGAGGTCGGGCTGGCCCTTCGCGCGGTTGGTGCGCGAGGCGCCGGTGACTCCAAGGATCTCGGAGGACGAGTGGATGTGGCCGACGCCGATCAGGGCGATGCCGACCGTCAGGATGCCGGCGAGGGCACCGACGCCTCCGCCGACGCCGAGGTTGATCAGCTGCGGGAAGTTGAGGTTGTCGGGCGCGAGCTTGTCGGCGATCAGGCGGAGGGCGAAGAGGTACACGGCGAACGGCAGGAGCAGGCCGACGCCGAGGGCGTACGGCTCCATCCAGCGCTGGGTGAGGAGGAGCCCGATGATGGGCTCCCAGCTTGCGAAGGCGAGCACGCCCGCGCAGAACACGCACACGAAGTGCAGCGTCGCGCTGAAGAGGCCCTGGTTTGCCCACCAGTACGCGATCAGGCCGATGAATCCGATCACCAGGATGTTGAAGACGATGTCCATGCGTTGCTTCTCACGAAAGCGACCATCGGTCGCGGTTGATTCGATTGGGACGACTTCGATCGGACGGGGTCGGACTCAGCGCGCGCTTGGCGCGGATGGGGGCGACGGGGGCTGCGAGGAGGCTCCGGCGCCTGCCGCCGCGGGCTTCGCGCCTGCGGCCTGCTTCGGTGCGAACACGCGCTGCACTTCCTCGAGGCTGGTGAGGCCCTCGCGCACCTTGAGGAGCGCCGCTTCCTGCAGCTGGATCATCTTGGTGTCGCGGACCGCACGGGCGTAGGCCCCGCGGAAGTCGTTGTCGGCGAGCATCTGCCGCGACTCCTTGTCCATCATCATCACCTCGAAGATGCCGATCTGCCCGAAGTACGCGCTTCCCTGGCAGACGGGGCAGTCCTCGATGCGGTTCTTGACCTGGATCTTGCCGCTCGGGCGGAAGAGCTCGACGGTCTTGCCGGCGGGGATGCCGAGCTTCTTCGCCTGCTCGGGCGCCGGGGTGAACGGCGACTTGCAGTTCGGGCAGAGCTGGCGGATGAGCCGCTGATGCACGACCGCGTTGAGGCCCTTGGTCGCCGCCTTTGGATCGCCGACGGCCTGCATCCAGGTCGCCACGGCGCCCGCCATGCTCTCCGAGGGGACGAGCACATAGACGAGCGGGCGGTCGAGGCCGGTCAGCGTCGCGGCCTTCGCGGCGCCCGGCTCCGAGATGTCGGCGGCGAGCACGACATCGGGGTCGCGACGGATGATCTTCGTGAGCGCGGAGCCGTAGTCCTCGACGCCGGGCTCGGGCGTGAACGCCTTGTGCTCGACGCCTTCGACCCGGTAGACGAGCTCGCGCTCGAGCGTCTTGATGTTGCTCGTGTACGCGTCGTGGCGCGAGAGCAGCGCGAAGCCGAGGGTGGTGAGGCCCTGTCCCGGCGGGGCGCTGACGAGGACGACGCCCACGCGCTTGCCCGGATCCTCGAGCGTGCGGAGCGCCTCGAGCTGCGACGGCGCGAGGCCGATCGAGTCGATGGCCTTGCCGAGCCGCTCCTCGCGGTCGAAGTCGAGGCGGACGGTCTGGCCGCTCGACGAGCCGATGGTGGTGACGGTGATGCGGCTCGAGGCGCTGGCCGTGGTGACGGTGAACGCGCCGGTCTGGCGACGGCGGCGGTCGTTCACATCGAGACCGGCGAGCCGCTTGATCATGTCGATCGCCGCATTGCCGAGGTCGGCCGGCATCGGCTCGCCCTTGGCGCGCACGCCGTCGATGAGCATCGAGTTGGCGACGCCGCCCTGGGCGCTCGCGAGGTCGGCGCGGCTGGCACGGCGCTCGAGCGCGGGGATGAGGATCTGCTCAACCGCGAGGTAGACCGGGAACGCGGGCTCCTCCTTCTGCGGGACGGGCTCCTGGCCGCCGTTGGCGCGGACGAAGGTCGCGCTCGCGGCCTTCGCGGCGGCGGCCTGCTTGCGCGCGGCCATGGCCTTCGCGAACTGCTCGCCGCCAAAGCGGAACTTGCGGTTCTCGGGGACGCGGGCGTCGCGGTACTTCCAGTAGGCGAACATCGTGCCGGTGAGGATCATCAGCGCGAGGATCCAGCCGACGAAGAACCACGGGATCAGGAAGATGAGCGCGAGGCTCACCAGCGCGGCGCCCATGTAGCCGAGGTTCCACTGGAGCACCGGCAGCGTGAACATGCGGGCGTCCGCCTCGAACTTGGCGACATAGCGCATGTATGCGACGAAGGTGGCCACCACGAGCAACGGGTTCAGGATGCTCATGAGGATCTCGGCGTTGGCGAGCATGGTGGGCACTGGCATGGTCAGGTCTGGCATTCGTTGACTCCCGGGCGGCGTGCGCCCAGCGGGATCTCGGTGATTCGATCGGCGTCGTGATCGGTCTCGGCCGCGGTCGGCTTACGCGATGCCCTTCAGGCGCATCTTGAGTTCCTCGGGCTTCGGCGTCGCCTCGAGCGCGACCCGCTGGTGGATCATGTTGGTCTCGACGAGCTTCACGAGCGCGCTCGTGAAGTCGAGCATGCCTTCCTCCGTGCCCTGCTTGATGAGCTCGAGGAGCTCGCCTTCGCGGCCTTCGAGCACATACTTCTGGACGGCAGGGGTGTTGAGCAGGATCTCGAGCGCCGGGATGCGCGCGATGTGCGCGTGCAGCGTCGGGAGGAGCTTCTGGTAGATGATCGCACGAAGGTTGTACGCAAGAAGCTTGCGGATCTGATCGCGCTCGTTCTCGGGGAAGAGGTCGTAGATACGGCCGAAGGTCTGCCAGGCCGAGCTCGCGTGGATGGTTCCGAACACGAGGTGGCCGGTCTCTGCGGCGCGGATGGCGGCCTCGAAGGTCTCGTAGTCGCGCATTTCGCCGACGAGCACGACGTCCGGGTTCTCGCGGACGAGCGCGCGGAGGGCGTCGTTGAAGTTCGTCGCGTCGATGCCGATCTCGCGCTGGTTGATCGTCGCCTTCGCGTCGTTGAAGATGTACTCGATCGGGTCCTCGATCGTGATGATGTGGACCTTCTTGCGCTGGTTCACATAGTCGAGCATCGACGCGATCGAGGTCGACTTGCCCGAGCCGGTGACGCCCGAGAAGAGGATGAGGCCCTGCGCCGCCATGGCGACATCGCCGAGGATCGGCGGAAGGTAGAGCTCCTCGAACTTCTTGATCTGGCTGGTGATGAGACGCGCCGCGAGCGACGGGTTGCCGCGCGCCATGAAGAGGTTGACGCGGAAGCGGCGCTGGGTCGAGCCGTCGTCGTCGCCGGCCTTGCGGTAGTCGTAGGCGAAGTCGATCGAGCCGTGGCGCGCGAAGTAGTCGAGCTGGTTCGGGTCGAGGATGTCCTTCGCGACCTGCATCATGAGGTCGGGGGTGCAGACATCGGTCTCGAGGTCCTTGAGGACGCCGCGGTGGCGGACGCGCGGGCGGAGTCCGCTCTTCACGATCAAGTCGGAGCCCTCGACGCGAATGATCGCCTCGAGCCAGGTGGTCCACGCCTTCTTGCCTTCACCGGCGGTGGTGCCGCGGTGGTTGATCGAAAGCGGAACGAGGAGTTCGTTACGGGCTGATGCCATGGAACCTCAGATGCTGGCGGTCGGTTGGGACCGATGGGGGAACAATGCCGTTGTGCCGCCGCACATCCAGTCCGTGCGGCGTCCTCCGCGGCTGCCGCGGGGGAACCGAACACCTTACCGCAAAGCGGCCCCTACGGGAACCTCCTGCAGGTTTTCGGACGGGGTATTGACGGCTCGGGCCGCCGACCGCATGATCCCTCGATGGAAGCCAAGATCATCCTGGAGGGCATCACGTTCGATGATGTCCTGCTGATTCCAGCCCATAGCACGGTGACGCCCGATCTCGCGGACACCGGCACGAGGCTGACCCGCAACATCACGATGCGCATCCCGCTGGTGTCGGCGCCGATGGACACGGTGACGGAGTCGAACCTCGCCCGCGCGCTCGCGCAGGAAGGCGGCATCGGCATCATCCACAAGAACCTGCCGCCCGATGTGCAGGCACGCGAGGTCGCGAAGGTCAAGCGCTCCGAGCACGGCGTCGTGGTCGACCCCGTCACGCTCGCGCCGAACGACACGCTCGCGCAGGCCGCGAAGCTGATGGCAGAGCAGGGCGTCTCCGGCTTCCCCGTCACCGCCGATGGCTCGCGCCGCGGCAAGGTCGTCGGCATCCTCACCCGCCGCGACATGAAGTTCCTCGAGGGCAAGGACCTCGCGACGATTCCCGTCCACGAGGTGATGTCGAGCGAGAAGCTCGTGACCGCCGCGCCCGATGTGTCGGCCGAGGAGGCCGAGCGGCTCATGAGCCGCGCGCGCGTCGAGAAGCTGCTGCTCCTCGACTCGAGCGGCTCGCTGCGCGGACTCATCACCATGCGCGATGTCGAGAATGTGCGCACGCATCCGAAGGCCTGCCGCGACGCGCGCGGCCGTCTGCGCGTCGGCGCGGCGATCGGCATCCGGCAGTACGAGCGCGTCGAGAAGCTGCTCGCGGCCGAGGTCGATGTGATCGTGATCGACACCGCCCACGGGCACAGCGAGAATGTGCTCGAGACCGTGCGCGAGGTGAAGAAGCGCTTCAACATCGAGGTGATCGCGGGCAATGTCGGCACCGAGGCGGGCGCGAAGGCGCTGATCGACGCGGGTGCGGACGCGGTCAAGGTCGGCATCGGCCCAGGCTCGATCTGCACCACGCGCGTCGTCACGGGCGTCGGCATGCCGCAGATCACGGCGGTGATGGAAGCGGTGCGCGCTGCGGAAAGGGCGGGCGTTCCCGTCATCGCCGACGGCGGCATCCGTCAATCCGGCGACATCGCGAAGGCGATCGCGGCCGGCGCGTCGAGCGTGATGCTCGGCTCGCTCCTCGCGGGCCTCGACGAGAGCCCGGGCGAGGTCGTGCTCGCGCGCGGCCGCCGCTTCAAGACCTACCGCGGCATGGGCAGCGAAGGCGCGATGAGCGCCGGTTCGGGCGACCGCTACGGCCAGGGCAACATCAAGGACACGCGCAAGTTCGTGCCCGAAGGTGTCGAAGGCATGGTGCCGTACCGCGGCGTGCTTGCCGACTTCGTCTACCAGATGGTCGGCGGCATCCGCTCGGCGATGGGCTACTGCGGCTGCTCGACGATCGACGAGTTCCGTCACAAGAGCCGCTTCGTGAAGGTCTCGGGCGCGACGGTCATCGAGAACCATCCGCACGACATCCTCATCACGAAGGAAGCGCCGAACTACAGCGCCGCCGTGCGCGCGGAGTGACGCTGCCGCGAGGTCCGCGCGGCCGCGCGATCAACTCACGATCGGCTCGAGCACATGGCCGTGGACATCGGTGAGCCGCCGGTCGGCGCCGTTGTGGCGCCACACGAGCTTCGTGTGGTCGATGCCGAGAAGGTGCAGCATCGTCGCGTGGATGTCGTACATCGTGGTCGGGTTGCGGCGGTCGAGCGGCTTGTAGCCCCACTGGTCGCTCTCGCCGTGGGTGACGCCGCCCTTCACGCCGCCGCCGCACATCCAGTTGGTGAAGACGAACGGATTGTGGTCGCGGCCCTTGCCGCCTTGCGAACTCGGCATGCGGCCGAACTCGGTCGTCCAGATGACGAGCGTGTCGTCGAGCATGCCGCGCTGCTTGAGGTCGGCGATGAGCGCCGCCGCGCCGCGCGCCATACCGCGTGAAAGCGGGCCGTGGTCGCGGCGGATGTCCTCGTGCGAGTCCCAGTTGCGGCGCGGATGCGAGTTGTCGTTGCCGCTCCAGACCTGGACGAACCGCACGCCACGCTCGAGCAGCCGCCGCGCAGCAAGGCACTTCTGCGCGAAGACGAACGACTCCTCGCGCTCGTTGATCTCGCTGTCCCAGGTCGTCGGGTTCCGGTCGAGGCCGTAGAGGCGCAGCACATGCTCGGGCTCTGCCTTGAGGTCGAGGGCATCGGGCGCGGCCATCTGCATGCGCGCGGCGAGTTCGTAGCTCTTGATGCGCGCCTCGAGCCGCGGGTCGTGGGCGCGTGCGCCCTCGTGCGCCTCGTTCAGCTCGCGCATGAGTTCGTGCGCGGCGCGTTCGCTTTCGGGGCCGACGAAGCGGCCGGCCGCATGCGGGTGGAGGTCGGCGATCGGATTCGCGCTGCCCGGGTAGACGACGGTTCCGCTGTGCTCGTTCGGCAGGAACGCGCCGTCCCAGTTCTTCACGCCGTTCGACGGCATGCCGCGGTGGTCGGGCATCACGACGAAGGTCGGCAGGTTCTCGTTCATCGAGCCGAGGCCGTAGCTGACCCAGCAGCCCGCGCCAGGAAATCCGGGCAGCTGGAAGCCCGTCGCCGCGAGCATCGTTGCGGCCGAGTGGACGCCCGAGCGGCTCGTCATGTTGTGGATGAACGCGATGTCGTCGACATGGGCGCCGAGATCGGCGACCGTCTCGCCGAGCATCTTGCCGCACTGGCCGTAGGGATTGAACTCCCACACGGGGCGGAGCCATGGGCCAAGGCCGTCCTGGAAGGTCTCGACCTTCTCGCCGAAGTCGCTCGGCTTGCCATCGAGGCGGATGAGTTCGGGCTTGAAGTCGAAGAGATCGAGGTGGCTCGCGGCGCCCGACATGAAGAGCTGGATGACGCGCTTCGCCTTCGGCAAGGGCGGCGGCGTGGTCGGCGGCGAGCGGCGCGCATCGAGCAGGCCGAACGCGTCGCGCGCGAGGATCGACGCGAGCGCGACGCCGCCGAGGCCGCCGCCAGAATGCCACAGGAACTCGCGGCGGGAGAGCGCGCGGGTTTCAGGCTGGCGGTGGAAGGGCGAGTCGTTGCGCATGACGCTGCTCAGTCGATGAAGGAGAACTCGTTGAGGTTGAGGAGCACGCGGCAGGCGTTCGCGAGGCCGTGCTCGCGCGCGAACGCCTCGAGGCGTGCACGCTCGTCGGCGCTCGGCGCGCGCCCGAGCGCGAGCCGCATGGCGCGGTCGATCTGCGCAGCGGCGTCGGCGCCCGCCTCGCGCTCGACGCGCGCCGCGAAGCGCTCGGCCTGCGCGAGCATGAAGCCGTTGTTGAGGTACGCGAGCGCCTGGTTCGGCGAGAGGCTCTGGTTGCGGCGGTCGACGCGCATCGAGGGGTCCGCGCAGTCGAGCGCCGTCAGGAACGGCTGCAGCTGGGAACGCACGATGAAGCGGTAGATCGAGCGGCGGAAGGTCGACGCGTCGTTCGGATCGGCTCGGTCGTAGCGGTAGTGGGGCGAGTGCTCGGGGCGCTCGATCACGAAGTCGCGGTAGCCGGGGCCGCCCATCGCGAGGTCGAGCGAGCCGGTCGTCGCGAGCACCGCGTCGCGTACGGCCTCGGCCTCGAGCTTGCGCGCGTTGGCGCGCCAGAGGAGCGTGTTGTCGCGGTCGATCGCGTCTGCCTCCGGGTTCGCGACCGTCGATTGCTGCCGGTACGCCGCGCTCGTCACGATCAGTCGATGCAGCGACTTGAGCGATCCACGCATGTCGTCGCGGAAGCTGGCTGCGAGCCAGTCGAGGAGCTCGGGGTGCGAGGGCGTGCCGCCCATGCGTCCGAAGTCGTTCGGCGTCGCAGCGATGCCGCGTCCGAAGTGGTACTGCCACACGCGGTTCACGATCGACCGCCAGACGAGCGGATTGCGCTCGTCGACGAGCCAGCGTGCGAGGGCGGCGCGGCGCGCGGATTCAGGCGCGTCGCTCGGGAGGTCGAATCGCGCGGGAAGCGCGGGCTCGAGCATGCGCAGCGCCGCAGGCTCGGCCGGCGCGCCCGGGCTCGTCACCTGTCCGCGCGCGAGGACGCGGATCTCGCGGGGCTTTCCGCCGCTTGCGCCGGTGCCGGCGAAGGCACCCGAGCCCGTGTGCACGGTGCCTGCGTAGACCGTCGATTGCGGCGGAAGGGCCGCAAGTTCGCGGTCGATCGTGGCGAGGCGCTCCGCAGTCTCGGCACGCGTGCGCGCGGCGGCGGCGCCCTCGAGGCGCGCACGCAGCGACTCGCGCCGAGCCTGCAGCGCGCTCGCGTCGTCCGGCGACATCGCGCGGGCGGGCGCGATCCCGTCGGTGAGGTTCGTCCTGCGCCAGCGCTCGCCGAGTTCGATGGTGTCGAGGCTGTCGACGGCCGCGCCTTCCGCGATGTTGCGCGCTGCGGGGTCGCGGACCTCGAGTTCGGCGAGCGCGAAGATGTAGTCGCCTTGCCTCGGCGCAAGCTTCGTCGCGGTGACGCGTACGAAGCGCGCCTTCGCGCCCGGCGTCGGCAGTACAAGCGGCGTGGTGCGCGGCGAACCGAGCGCCGCGCTGGTTCCGCGGGCGATCTCGGCGACTCCTCGCGTGAAGCTCGCATCGTCCGCGGTTTCGATACGGAACTCCTGGGGGAACCCGAAGCCATCGCCGATCCCGTTGAAATCGTCGCTTGCGGGAAAGAGGGCGATCGACTCGAACGCGCGCGGCGCGCCGAGATCGACCTCGACCCACTTCGGGGTCGCCGGATCCGCCGCGATCTCGCTGTGGTAGCCGAACTCGGGCGCAGGGCCCTCGCGCCTGGCGCGCGCGACCGCGCGGTCGAGCTCCGCAAGTTCGTCGCCGCCGGCAACTGCGAGCGCCTCGTCGAGCCCGCGCAGCTGCGCCGCGAGCCGCGCGCGCTCCTCGCCGAGCGCCGCGCGCCGTGCTGCGACGATCGGCGAGAGGTCGTAGC
>Ga0209972_10002761_pt1 | contig 14138 bp, 20 predicted proteins | sample NOAtaG_7_FD_187302 | JGI IMG/M metagenome (GOLD analysis project Ga0209972, IMG submission 187302) | Freshwater lake microbial communities from Lake Erie, under a cyanobacterial bloom - NOAA_Erie_Diel1S_2200h metaG (SPAdes) (version 2) | ecosystem: Environmental > Aquatic > Freshwater > Lake ... | reverse complement strand
TTAACGATGCTTTCCATATCGTTATTTAAATTAGTACTACGCCCTTTTTTTCACATCTCTCGTCTTTTTGCAACCCCTTTTTAGAATGGTGCAAGATCTCAGATCAACCTAATCTTGCAATTGTTAGGGAATTATTTTTTGATTTATCGATTACGCCTTAGTACTGGAGTCTCTAAAATATCTTTTACCCACCACCCTGAATTATATATCTACTAAAAAGAGTAAGTAGCTCAACTTAATTAAAACCTAAAACCAGAGTTTGTTCCGCCCGCTACGCGGGCGGAACAAACTTCTCGGTTTTTATTTTACTTATGTCTAGCTACTTAGTTTGTTTTATACCCGTTATTTTTGACCATTTTTTTAAGCTCAAAGTATTACCATTGTGGGTTAAAAGTATCTCTCCTTCTCCCCCTTTGTTTTATTGTTCATGTCGTCAACAACCCCTAGATAAACAGAGTCGGCTTAAGTAATTCCCTCCAATATCTCCTTAAGTGTTCCCATAAATATCTATATTCTTGTTTAAAAATTAAAATTTTCTAAATTTTATATTTCTATAATCGCAGTAGTCAAGAGATCTTTGAGTATGAGTTAGAAAAGAGCGATCGCCTTAAAGCCACTAAGAATCATAAATTTTATGACCACTGACGGTGAGATGTTGGCGATCAGTGAGATTTTTGAAAAAGGGCTAGAGTTGCTCTGTAGCTAAATCGATCAAAATTAAATATTGCAGTCCTAAATCATTTGTAGATTTTTGGGTTTGTGGAAGTGCACCCCGAATTCGTGCGCTTCCACAAACCATTTAGGTGAGTGCTTTGCATAGCGATGTAATGATTATCTTAGCTTTTTTTTACAGTCAGCTATCTGATAAATTGACAAAAGCAGGAAGAGAAGTAGCGAGAAAGTATACAAAGATTGAATTTGAGTAGAAAAGAGGCGTATGCTGTTTTTAATAAAGACGGTAAATCCTGCTTTTTGTCTGCGATTAGTATGGTGAGGTATGTTTGGCTGAACAAAAGATTGATGTCAACCAATTAGTTATTTCAGCATTAGATCGTAAAAATACTGAATTTTACCCATCTGATAAAGAGGCTGTGTAACAGGTTTTGACTTTAGTTTTTTATCAGCAGGTTTGTAAATGCTCAATATTTTCTAAAAAAACAAAGATTTCAGCTTAATTAATGTTGGTTGACTTGTCTATAGTAGAAACTAGAGAAGCTATAGAATTTGCAAAGAGAAAATATAGTGAACTACCAAAGCTTTACCAACAGTATAAAAAGTAAACATATTCGTAAAAAGTAAACATATCCGTAATATATATTATGAAAACGATCGCTATTCAAATAGATGAAGATATTGCCCAAGCATTTCAATCTTCACAACCAGAGCAACAACAACAGATCCAAGCATGGCTCAATCAGTGGATGAGACAAGCCTTAAAAATCAGTAAATTACAAAACACAATGGATAGACTGAGTGATGAAGCTGTGGCTAATGGATTAACGCCAGAAATCTTACAGGCAATCATTGATGAGTAAAATCAGGATAGTCCTTGACTCCAACGTAATTTTAAGCGCTGCTCTGTTTAAGGGATCTACTCCAAGACAAGCCCTTGACAAAGCATCTATTACTGGACAAATTCTCATGTCAAATGAAATTATTGAAGAACTTACAGACATTTTTAATCGTCCTAAGTTCGATAGGTATTCATCAAAACAATTGCGTAATGAATTTCTCAATGACTTTTTAGCAATTGTAGAAAATGTGCAAATCGTTGAGAAAATTGCAGCTTGTCGCGATCGCAAAGATGATAAGTTCTTAGAACTAGCTGTTAACGGGAAAGCAAATTACATTATTACTGGCGATCAAGATTTGCTTGTTCTAAATCCATTTCAAGATATTGAGATTATTTCTGTATCAGATTATTTGAGCTTATAGCGCATATGAGTTAGAAAATGGCGATCTCCTTAAAGCCACTAAGAATCATAAATTTTATGACCACTGACGGTGAGATGTTGGCGATCAGTGAGATTTTTGAAAAAGGGCTAGAGTTGCTCTGTAGCTAAATCGATCAAAATTAAATATTGCAGTCCTAAATCATTTGTAGATTTTTGGGTTTGTGGAAGTGCACCCCGAATTCGTGCGCTTCCACAAACCATTTAGGTGAGTGCTTTGCATAGCGATGTAATGATTATCTTAGCTTTTTTTTACAGTCAGCTATCTGATAAATTGACAAAAGCAGGAAGAGAAGTAGCGAGAAAGTATACAAAGATTGAATTTGAGTAGAAAAGAGGCGTATGCTGTTTTTAATAAAGACGGTAAATCCTGCTTTTTGTCTGCGATTAGTATGGTGAGGTATGTTTGGCTGAACAAAAGATTGATGTCAACCAATTAGTTATTTCAGCATTAGATCGTAAAAATACTGAATTTTACCCATCTGATAAAGAGGCTGTGTAACAGGTTTTGACTTTAGTTTTTTATCAGCAGGTTTGTAAATGCTCAATATTTTCTAAAAAAACAAAGATTTCAGCTTAATTAATGTCTAGTTTACAGTAAGTATTGGGACAAGTAGGCTATATCACTTGCCACGATCCCCGCAAAGATAGACAATATTTGCATTCAGAAAAGTAAGCATATAAACAAGCCAAGATAATCCGAATAATTTATGAAAAATGTACTGGCTATCATTCTGGGCGGTGGACAGGGAAGCCGACTATATCCCCTCACTAAAACACGGGCTAAACCCGCAGTCCCCGTAGCAGGAAAATATCGACTGATCGACATTCCTGTGAGCAACTGTATCAACTCGGGTATTGAAAAAATTTATATCCTGACCCAGTTTAACTCTGCATCTCTTAATCGTCATGTCAATCAAGCCTATCGTCCAGCGTCCTATTCTGACGGATTTGTAGAAATTCTCGCAGCTCAGCAAACCCCTGATAGCCCAGACTGGTTTCAAGGTACAGCCGACGCAGTACGTCGTTATGCTTGGCTTTTAGAATCGTGGAATGTAAGTGAGTACTTGATTCTATCTGGTGATCATCTATATAACATGGATTACCAAAAGTTTGTCGAGCATCATCGTCAAACTGGTGCAGATATTACACTTTCAGTATTGCCAGTCGATCAGAAAAAAGCCTCCGCTTTTGGTCTACTGAAAACTGATAGCGAAGGTAAGGTTATTAAATTCCTTGAGAAGCCTAAGGGTGAGGCTCTAGAGGGGATGCGGGTAGATACTACCAAACTTGGCTTAGATGCTACTGAAGCGATCGCTAATCCATTTATTGCATCAATGGGTATCTATGTCTTCAACAAACAGGTAATGATGAAATTGCTCAGTGATAATCCTGAATATACAGATTTTGGTAAGGAAATTATCCCTGCGGCGATTCAAAACTTGAATGTACAAGCCTATCTCTATTCAGGTTACTGGGAAGATATTGGAACTATTGAATCCTTCTACCAAGCTAACCTTGACTTAACTCGTCATCCTGCTACTGCCTTTAACTTTTACGAAGTCAAAAAGCCAATCTATACTCGCGCTCGTTATTTGCCTCCTAGCAAAGTTCACGATTGTAAAGTTAAAGATTCAGTCATTGGTGAAGGCTGTATCCTCAACCAAGCAACCATTACTAATTCGGTAGTTGGCATCAGAATGCATATCGAAGCAAATTGTACGATTGAAGATACTCTGCTGATGGGTTGTGATTTTTATCAGCCACATGAAGAACGGGAATCCGATCTTGCTAATAACAAAGTACCCATGGCAATTGGCGAAAATACAATCATCCGCCGTGCAATTATCGATAAAAATGCACGAATTGGTAAAAATGTGCAGATCATCAATAAGGATCGAGTCCAAGATGTCAATCGTGAAGAGCAAGGCTATTGCATTTGCAATGGCATCGTTGTCGTTGTTAAAAATGCAGTGATCCCTGATAACACGATTATCTAGATCAAGTCAATTTTTGAAAGTGCTGCTTTGGCAGCACTTTCAAAAATCATGCCCTTATGCAATGATCTGTGGCAACTAATTTGGATCGTACTTTTTTACAAAATCCTGTGAATCCTTGGCTAAGTTTGTTGCAGCAGCATCGCATTATTGCCGTTATTCGGGCAGATAATGTTAGTCTTGCTAGAGAAATGGCACTTGCAGCAGCAGCAGGGGGGATTAAGCTGATTGAAATTGCATGGAATACCGATCGCGCTGAATCACTAATCCCCAAACTGCAACAGGAATTACCTGATTGCAAGATTGGTACGGGTACGGTTTTAGATACAGACAGTGCAGAACGAGCGATCGCCTGTGGATGTAGCTTTTTATTTACACCCCATACTAATCCTGAACTCATTGCTAAGGGTTTAGAAAATAGTATTCCTGTAATCGCAGGTGCATTAACGCCGACAGAAATTATTACGGCATGGCAAGCGGGAGCCGCCGCAGTCAAGGTTTTTCCAATTAAAGTTCTGGGTGGTGTGGAATATCTCCAATGTTTACAGCCAGTACTTCGAGATATTCCTCTCATTCCTACGGGTGGGGTAAGTATGCAAAACGCTGATAAATTTCTAGCGGCTGGGGCGATCGCTGTGGGCATATCTAGTCATTTATTTTCACCAGAAGTAATTGCTGAAGATGACTGGACAACAATTATTGCGCGATCGCAGACTTTAATTCAAAAGGTTCAACCCTTTCAAAACCAATAATGGGGAAATCACAAAGCATATCCATAACTAAAAAATAAGACGATTAAGGTCATGCAATACGCAGCACTAGGACTAGATGTAGGTCGAAAACGCATTGGCGTAGCTGGATGTGATCGCCTTGGGATATCTGTTCATGGCATTACCACGATTATCCGTAAGTCATGGGAAGACGATATGGCAGAATTGCGATCGCTGATTCTTGAGCGCAATATTGACACCCTCGTAATTGGTTTACCTTATAACATGGATGGATCGTTAGGTTATCAAGCCAAGCAAGTCCAAAAATTTGCCAATGGCGCAGCGAGACATTTAGGTACAACCGTGGAATTTGTCGATGAACGCCTTACTTCCTATGAGGCTGAAGAGATGATGCGATCGCAAGGTATTTCCATAAGACATAACAAAGAAATGATTGATCGCAAAGCCGCCGCCCTAATCCTGCAACAATGGCTAGCACTAAAGCGTTAAACTTCACTATTACCATCTGCTAAAATCATTGATAAATTAGCGCCTCGCTTGAACAAGCCAAGGTTAATCTCGATCATATCGAAACGAGCACTCTTCCAACTGCTGAAGAATTGTTATGCTCAGCCGAAACACCTGTGGATAATCAGTTACAAAACGACATACCAAATTTATTGCTAACGCCTAACTCAACACCCACAAACCTGATCGCCTATTCCTCAAATCAAAAAGCGATCGCCCCTCACCACTCATAAATGCGATCGCCCATTTCCATCATCAAACAGCGATCGCCCCTCATCATCCACAACACCCGATCGCCTATTTCCTCGACCAAAACTGAGATCGCCCCTCACACCCACAAACCTGATCGCCTAAATCTCAAAATCAACCAGCGATCGCATACTAATAAAACTCAATCGAGATCGCAAAAACCATATACTGGGAAATACAACTAGATCAGTAACATTCAAATATCGAATATGCTAAAAACTCTTTGGGCTACTGTTCAAAAAGGAAAAATTGAGTTATTGGAGGCTTCAAACTTAGTAGAAGGTGCAAAGGTATTAGTGACTGTGCTTTCTGATGACTATGAGTCTGAGTTTTGGCTTCAGGCGAGTCAGACATCACTTGATGCAGTTTGGGATAATACTGAGGATGATATCTATGCCGAATTACTCTAAAAATATCGTTATTTTAGTTAGATATCCATTTTCAGATCTGTCTAATGCGAAGGTTCGTCCTGCGGTTATTGTCAATACACCACATAGCTCTCAAGATATTCTAATTGTGCCATTAACCAGCAAAACAGGCTCTTTGCTTGATGGAGAGTTTGTCCTTTCTGATTGGGCGGCGGTAGGACTTAATGTTGTTACAACTGTTAAGCGTGGTATCTATACTGTAAATAGAAGTTTAGTTATTAAGACTGTTGGGAAGTTGGCTGATGTTGATATTGAGAGGCTTGAGCAAGCTTTGAGAATTTGGCTAGGTTTATAATTACAACCCGACCGCCTATTTCCTCAAATCAAACAGCGATCGCCCCCTCAACACCCATAAACCCGATCGCCAATTACCCAACATCAAACTGAGCCTAAGTTTAAGAAAGAACTAATTCTGGTTCGGTAATAAGCCGTAATAATTTTACTAGTTCGATTGTTTCCATTGCGAAGGTTTTGCCTTGTTGATCGGTAAAGTCGATTAGAAAAGCTTTATGATCAAATGACATTAAGACCGTTCCCATTTGTCCTCGGCGGAGTAATATTTTCTGATGGGTAACTTTGTGAGTGGCGATCAAATCTTCAGTTAGAGCCACAAGATCGTATTCTTGAATTTCGTTCATAGTGCTTTTTAATCAATAGGGTAAGTATTAGTTAGGAGTGGAAAGTCTTCTGTAATTTTAATAATCCAACAACTTAGAACTAGGGATTCGCCAACATCTGTGCAAAGTGAAAATGCAAGATCGTAATGAGTACCATATTGATCGATTTTAAAAAGTTCGGCTTCACCTTCGATCACTGCTTCTTGTAGAGCTTGTTCTAAAATTTCTTTGTTGGCGATGGTAATCCCAAGACGCTTTTCAAAAAGTAGGGCTTTATGTTTACCTTTCTGGTGTTCATAGTTCAGACACAAAACCCGATTGCCTAAATCTCAATATCAAAAAGCGATCGCCTTCTCAACATCCACAAACCCGATCGCCTATTCCCCTCATCAAACAGCGATCGCCCCTCACCACAACAAAACCCGATCTCCTATTCCTTCAAATCAAACAGCGATCGCTTCATAGTTGGGTATACTAAGATTAATTTAGTATTGACTTCTGCCTATGAAATTACCGAATGGCGATCGTCCTGAAATTTCTATGCAAAAGATTTTAGGATATTGCTTAAACATCAACCATGATAAGGGTAAAGATAAGGCAAGAGTGTTTGAATCCAGACTGGGTATTACAATTCAAAATGCTGATCGTTTGGTTGAATTAATTCAAGTTGCGGCAGTTGAAGGTGAAGTTGTGCAGGAGAGTAATACAAGATTTGGTAAAGAATACAAGGTGGATTGGGAAATTCCTAATACAGGAGGTGCTGAACTAAGAACTATTTGGGAAGTTAGTATAGAATCTGGTTATCCACGATTGATTAGTGCTTTTTTAAAGAGAGAGAAATAATGAAAACTCCACAGTTACTCGATACGATCGCTATTTTAAAACCAATTTCTATAGATAGACTTTCTCTGATGGAAGCAGAATATGATTTTAATTCAGCTTTGCCAGTGGGTTTAGTTGGTACGATTGTGGATATTCATCAGGATAATCAGGGGGCTGATTATTTGGTGGAGTTTGCGGATTCTGATGGATGTGAGTTTGCGATCGCCTATTTGAAGGCTAATGAATTTCTTACTTTGCAATATGAGCTTGCTGCGGCACAAGTAGTAGAGCTGTAATGTTATGCAAATAAAAGAACTCACTACCGAACAGTTTCGTTTACTGGTTCGTGAAGTTGTAATTGAAGTCCTAGAAGAATATATTGATCTAGATGAAGGTAAGAAGTTAAAAACAGCAGTTGTGGAACGTTTATTACGACAACAACAGCAACCAACTGTTATTCCTGCGGCTCAAGCTATGCAATCATTGGGGCTTAATTGGGATGAGTTATAGTATTGATTTTACTTCTGAGGCGATCGCGGATCTAGCGAAAATTGACCGCACTAATCAAATACGGATAGCTACAGCAAGTCTCTAAGCTCATCTCTTGTGATCTGACAATCTCTGAGAATTTGTGAAAGTAGTCCAGTTCCAATATCTTCACCTGAATGAACTGGAACTACTGTGCGCCTACCATCCTCATGAATAAGAATATGGTGACTACCTTTTACCCGCGCTATATCAAAGCCTATTTTCTGTAGAGCTTTGATTAGTTGGTTGCCTGTCAAACTTGGTAGCTTGCTCATACTGTTACTAAAATTTTCTGGATGCCTACAAATTCTGTAAATGGACTGTCTTGGTTCTCGAATTCTAAGCATAGTTCTGCTGCTTCTTGAATGCGTTCCATAAGAATATCAAGGGATTTTGCTTGGGTATGGCAACCTCTTAAGTTGGGGATTGAGGCGACAAAATACCCATCAGAGTCTTTTTCGATGACTACGTTAAATTCTCTAATCATTTTTGACTAACTCGCTTATCTTAATTTGCCTAAGTTGCTTTAAGGTTATTTCCCTAGTTTACTATAGGTTAACAAGCCAATGGCGATCGCTAAAATCCTCAAGCCACTCAAAACATTGATCGCCTCTCACCACTCACAAAACCCGATCGCCTATCCCTTCAAACCAAACAGCGATCGCCCCTCATCCCCACAAACCCGATCGCCTATTTCCCCACATCAAACAGCGATCGCCCCTCAACACCCAAAACCCGATCGCCTATTTCCTCAAATCAAATAGCGATCGCTTATTCATGTTAGTGATCCTAGATTAAAATGGTGTTAATAATGCTTGCTTTAGCCTTAAATCTATGATTACAACTATTAAGAACAAGCAATTATTTGTTTTGTTGAACGAGCTAAAGTCTAGTCTGGTAGAACTCTATGGAGACAGATTGTTTTCGGTGATTCTTTTTGGTTCTCATGCAAGAGGAGAGGCTACTTCTGAATCAGATATTGATGTGATGATAGTTTTGGCAGATCCTGTTAACGCAGTTGAGGAGAGATCAAGAATGTCTAGTCTTTTTTGGTACTTCTTGAGGGAATATGATGAACTAATCTCAATTATCCCAATATCAAAATCTCGGTTTTTAGCAGGTGAAATCTCTTTTCTGAGAGTGGTTAGGCGTGAAGGTATTGAGATATGAATGAATTAGCAAAGTTCTTGCTATTGTCCAATGAAGATCTGGAAACTGCTCAATTGCTCTGTGATTGTGGACGTTATCGTTCTGCTATATCGCGTGCTTACTATGCCATGTTTTATATGACTCAATATTTACTTCTCTCTGAAGGATTAGATACTTCTACTCACAAAGGAGTTCTCAAGATGCTTAGTCTACATTTTGTGAAAACAGGGAAAATAACTCTAAGCGTTGCAGATTTGCTGAGGGAAGCTTACGATGCCAGACAAACTTGTGATTACGAATCTGATATGACTGAGGATGAGGAAATGGCGAAAAATGCGATCGCTAACGCTCAAACTTTTATTTCTGAAGTTAAAATGCTACTTTCTTAGAATTAGCGATCGCCTAAATCTCAAATCAAACAGCGATCGCCCCTCACCACCCACAAAAACAATCGCCTATTTCCCACATCAAACAGCGATCGCCCCTCACCACCCACAAACCCGATCGCCTAAATCTCAACATCAAACAACGATCGCCCCTCAACACCCAAAACCCGATCGCCTAAATCTCAAAATCAAACAGCGATCGCTATATTCTAAATGCTAAACTTTATTCTCAAGAGGCGAGTGATTTAAGGTATGTATAATAAAAGTTATATATGAAATTCATATGGAATGAAGTTAAAAGGCAAAGCAACCTAAAAAAGCACGCTATTGATTTTGTGAATGCTGAAAAAGTCTTTACAGGCTCGACATTCACGTTTGAAGATAACCGTGAAAACTATGGAGAACAGCGTTGGGTAACGCTTGGACTCTTAGGCATGAAAGTTGTTGTGATCGTACATACTGAAACCGAAGACGAAATCCGTATTATTTCTATGCGTGAGGCTAACAAAAATGAACAACTTCTCTTCTTCAGAAACCTCTAATGATCGTGATGAATATTCCGAAGTAACACAATCAGATTTAGATCGGGCAAAGTTTCGTATTGCACTTAAACCTATGCCACGCAAGCAAAGTATTACTATTTCTTTAGATGCTAATCTTATTGAGTATTTCAAATTGAAGGCGGGAGAAGTTGGCTATCAAAATCTGATTAATGAAATTTTACGCCAAGCGAAGGAGCAGGAAGAATCGGGAAAAGTTTTGCAATAAACTATTAAATCAAAGTATGATCGCCACTCATCACCCAAAACCCGATCGACTTTTCCCCACATCAAACAGCGATCGCCCCTCATCACCCCGATCGCCTTTTCCCCACACCAAACCGCGATCGCACCCTCATCACCCAAAACCCGATCGCCTAAATCTCAAAATCAAACAGCGATCGCACCCTCACCACCCATAAAATCTGATCGCCTATTCCCTCAAACCCAAGCAGCAATCAGGGAATACCAAAATACTACGCTCTTTGAGATTATAGTGAATTCATACTAAGTTTTTAATGATAAATATTGCAATTGTTCTAGATCATGATTATTTTAATAGCAACACTATTTTTTGTGGTATATGCTTGTTGTAAAGGTGTTACTATGAGAAATCTTGAAAAAATTTGAGGATGGGAATGGTTTCTGGGTTGTACAGCACTGTTTTGCAACTTACGTCGGCATCAAAACTGCCGACCACTGACCGTGCAAGAATTTTGAATGATTTTGCTCACAATTTTGGGTGGACTCCAAGTGATATTTTAGAAATACCCTCAACCAATGAATTTGCAAAAGCTCATTTAATGATTGAACATGGTCTAGAAAACCAAGCTGTCATAACTTTCCTCCAAAGAAGATATTCGGATCTTAATTATGAAGAAAGAAAACGATTACTCAACATATCCTATAACAATTTAGTTGATTGGCATATTCAGATCGAATCTGACCAAATTTCGTATATTTTTAACCGTTGTGATCCAGAGAAAATTGTAGAAACTCGTCGTATTTCTCATGATAATTTAGAGAATTTGAGAAGTAAAGCATTTGAGCAAATTTCAGGAAAGAGACAAAACCCTAATCTTCCTGCTCTAGATGATGCCCTAATCGATACAATTTCATTTTGGAAGCGCAATTTATATTCTGAGATGGAAAACTCAATCTCGAATAGAGAGTTATCTGCTCTATTTAATGCAATTATATTTACTAGAGCGGTTGAAGATAATTATCGTCGTCTTAACCCATCTAGGGCTGAGGAGTTTTCAAATTCACAAGCTTTGTTTGAAAATGTCATTCAATCTAGAGGCAAACAACTAACAATATGTGAAGCAATTTTTAGAACTCTCGAATATTTCGATCAAAAAAACATACCGCAGTATCTAATAGATGAGTCTTTACTTCGTGCCTTTGATGGTTTAGATGGACAAACCCTTCAAGAACTTGTCAGAGATTTTTATAGAATTAAATATGCAAAGCCCTATGACTATGACTTCTCGCTCATATCAAAACATGCTCTAAGTCGTATTTATGAAAGATATACTAGTCTTTTAAGGTTTACAGAAGACGATGCTGAGCAGCTTAGTTTCTTTCCACCTTTACCAGAAGAGATACAAAACAAAGCCTATGGTAGTGTTTATACTCCTCAGTTCATAGCAGGTTTCTTCGCGAGATATCTACGTGAGCAAATGCCACGGATGGAGTTTAAGAGGTTACGTACATTGGAACCTGCTATCGGTTCTGGTATTTTTTTGAGAACACTTTTGGAGATTCAATGCGATCCTACCCAAGGTGGCATAACAACTGAATTTATCGAAACAGCATTTAGCAATGTAACTGGTCTAGATATTGATCCCAATGCATGTCATTCAGCTCTCTTATCACTTTCATTGCTCCATTTAGTTCTTACAGATAAATTGCCATCCAGTCTTGAAATAAAAGTGGAAGAAGCGATTAAATATGCTCAAGACCATCCCGAATTAAAAAATAGTTTTGGCGCTGTTATAGCTAATCCACCATTTGTATCATTGGCAGATCAAAATGAAGCAACAAGAGAGAGAGTTGCTGACTTTATGGGAACTACTGCTCAGGGAAAAGTAGATTTATCTTTAGCTTTCTTAAAAATCGCATTAGAATCCCTCAAACCTGGTGGGTACGGTTTATTTGTTTTACCCCATAAGTTTCTTCTGGCAAAAAGTGATTCTGGAATTCGGGAACTAATTTCTAAAACAGCTTGGATTCGTTGCTTAGTAGATCTTTCTTCAATTCCTGTTTTTGGAGATATTAATACCTATGTAATTCTTTTGATTTTTCAGAAACGGTTTAACTTAGATCAAGCACCTATGGCAACTATTGCTCAATGTCAAGAGTTATTAGGAAGAGCATTACAAGATGTGGTTGAAGGTCGTCAAGTAGATACCAAGTTTTACAATATTTTTAATGTAAATCAGGATGTTTTTGAAACATCAGAGTGGATAATACAGCCTCCTACGACTGCCAATATTCAGGCAAAACTAAAATCTCTGCCTCTAATTGGTGAATTTATGCGTATTCAAGTAGGTGTGCAAACGGGTAATAAAAAAGTATTTATCATGCCTAAATCAAGAATACCTAAGGGAGAAGAAAATGTTTTTGTTCCTCTTTTATCTGATCGAGAAATGACATCTTACTCTACTCCACAGAGGGTCAAGGAATATCTTTTTTATCCATATTCTGATGGAGAAATATTAGATGAGAATGAACTAAAAGATAAATATCCAAAAACTTGGGAATATTTATTGCAACATAAAAGTAAGTTGGAGTCTCGTGCGGCTTTGAAAAACAGTAACAAACCTTGGTGGGATTTAGATCGACCTCGAATCGATTACCTAATGCAACCCAAGATAGTAAGTCCTCATTTAGCAGTTATGCCTAGGTTTGCAATTGATATCGAAGGAAAATTCGCTGTTGATCGCTCACCTGTAATTTACCCCAAAGACCGCAACCTTGAGAATGATTTATTGCGTTACTTTGTAGCTGTTCTAAATTCAAGTATTTGCTATCGTTATATTGCTGAATATTCTCATAAATATGGTAGTGGATATTCCATGTTAGAACCTAAGAGTTTGCTTAAAACTCCTATTCCAGATCCAAGAAAAGTTTCTCCTTCTATAATGGGTCGCTTGCTACTTCTCGTTGATAAACGCCTATTTTCTTCAGGTTCTGAAATCATAGATATTGAAACCGAAATCAACGATATTGTATCCGAACTGTATGAATTCAATGAACAAGAGCGTTCTACATATGGCAGATCGAGATAAGCGGATTGTTATTGCTCCTGAAATTTACTGGGATCGCCCTCAAATTGTTCAGAAAATGCTTGAAACTATTGCTATAGATAAAAATACTCTTTTTGTTTGCGGAGAACCTGGGTATATTTTAGCGGCAAGAGACCGTAGTTCTAAACCTGGTGTTCGATTTGATTCGATGCGATTTAGAACTAAGGTAAACAACTTGATTGCTATGTATCATGAAAGGTGGATTCAAAACTTTGAGGGTAAAAAGGAGTTTTTTTATCTAGATCGAGCTTATCTTCATTTTTATCTTATTAATCCGATCCAAGCCGAAGAAAAAGAATTTTTACTACTTCATTGTGATCCAAATGAACCAGATGATGCTGCTCACGCAAAATTCAAGCAAAGTTTGCATCTACATATAGAATGTTCAGATTCTTCTTGTTATCCACATTGTCATATCTGGCCTCATGCACACATTGCTTTGAATACTGGTTATCTAAACTATGTGCTTAAAGATGTAGATTCTTTAACTCAAGCTATAGAAGAAGCAATATATATGCTCAAGGAAGAGGTGTTAGACCCCCTCAGTAAACATACATAATTGCCAATGCCCTTGCCATGCACGAAAAGCTCATGCTCTATGGCATCCGCTATCGTCCCAATTACAAGATTGCGATCGCCGAAAGCTTTCCCGAAATCTCAGGCGAACACCTGCGTCCCCAACTGATCACCGCCATCAAAACCAGCTCCCTCGCTGTCGAGCAAGTCCTCCTCTCAGCCAAAATCGACACCATCATCGCCCATCTCAAGACAGGAACCCTGATCTATACCCACTATGTCTATGGCATGGTCGAACCACTCCACAAGGCGATCGCCGCCGCAGGTTACAAGGTAGGCTTATTCACAGGCGTAGAAGACACCAAAGAACGTGATTCCGCCAAACAGAAATTCATCGCCAGAGAAA
>Ga0209972_10002759_pt1 | contig 14151 bp, 14 predicted proteins | sample NOAtaG_7_FD_187302 | JGI IMG/M metagenome (GOLD analysis project Ga0209972, IMG submission 187302) | Freshwater lake microbial communities from Lake Erie, under a cyanobacterial bloom - NOAA_Erie_Diel1S_2200h metaG (SPAdes) (version 2) | ecosystem: Environmental > Aquatic > Freshwater > Lake ... | reverse complement strand
CAGGAGAAGCGCCCATATATTCAGGGTGTGGAGAACTACAAGGTTTATGCGGCCATCCCGCATAAGATTGCACCTGAAGCTTTCGGAAGCCAGTCTGATTTTACATTTGGTTCAGGTCTTCCCACCATACGCATTAAGGGTGTAGGGAACAGCGGAAACAAACTCGACATTACCCCGGAAGAAGAGAATGAAATCCTTCAGAATGGATTCCAGGATGAGGTTACCTATGTGCCCGGTTCCGGACCTGTTGACATTAAAATTTACAATACCAAAGCAGTAAAGGGTGGAGATTTTGAAATCAAGTTTTCTTCCCGCCTTCGTTATAAGCCTGGCAATTATGCCTTCGCTGAAGGTGATGTTATTATTACCGATACACTTCGTTCCCTTGTTTCTCCGTTTAACTTCCTGCGGCAACGTGCACCTCATGCACAGGCCAAGGCAATAGTCAAAAGGGTTCTTCCAGCTTCTGCGGGTATGGTGGATCTTGATATCGATCTCGCTCTCAACTCAGGTGATTTTACCTATTACATGGATGAGGCTCTTCTGGAACGGGGTCAGTATGTCTGGAAGGCAGAGAAAAAAGTTGGAATGGTTTTCCGGCTACAGTCAGATACATCCAAAAAAGCTGTTACAGAAGAGTTTGCCCGTTACGATTACTGGGCCCTTACAGAGCGCAATACCGGTTTGAGTGTGCTGGCCGACAAGCCTGTTTCTGCGGTATCCGAACAAATTATTCCTGAATTCGGAATATCTCTCCGGCCTAAAAATGCGCTTGATCCCGGTACAGACATTGCGAATCCTATTTCTGAGAATGGTGCAATTTCGGCTGAATTTATTGGTGACCCTGATCCTTTGAAGGAGTGGCTTTTCCCGGTATCACCATCCGGATCCTTCTTTGACGCGGGTTATCCTTACATACGCACGGATGCCTACGCAAACGGAGCTGAGTACTTCGCATTGGATCAAAAGTCGATTTACAAGTCATTCTCTGAAAAAGGCTGGATTCCGTACATCCTTTCTGAAAAAGCTACCCTTCCGCTCAGTTCCGGTACCAATGCCAGTGAGGGCGGACCTCAGATTGGTCTCAAAAATGATCCTTTCAATCAGTTCAGTACTGCTACCACCACTGCTTTGTCCAGGATAGGCAATGTTGATGTCGTTATCACAGCTGATAAGTCTAAATGGACTCGTTGTGTGGTTCTGCAATGCGATTCTTTCGGAGGCTCCAACACCGGCGTGCGTCAGAGATTTACCATGGCAAAAAGTCGCAGGTTGTCTGTTAATAAAGACTTCGAAGCTGATGGAAGCGCTTCTAACTTCAATCCTTCTCTTCCTTCAAGAGGAATGAGCTGGTTCCCTGGCTATGCCATAGATCTGGATCGTGGCATTCGTCTTAATATGATGTTTTCTGAAAGCAGCATTCTGGATCCCCAGAAGGGTAATGACCTTCAGTGGGAGCCAAGGGCCGGTCAGTCAGGAACCAGAAATTTCATCCTTGTGATGAATACGCTCTACGATGAAGGAAAGTCTGCTGAGAAGAGTATTGACAGCATCTACACCACCAATACTACTCTTAACCCTACCCTTGATGCTTACAGGAAATGGTCAGTCGAGAATATTATGTATGCAGGTCTTTTAGGCAGGGGTATTGATTTCCTGAATTCAAGAGAGCATAACATGCTTCTTACAGACATCCGCTGCAAACTTCGCGTTGAGAAAGGGTTTGCTCCCTATGGAACTGCAGCTTCTGAATTCGAGGCAAATCCGTTTTACAGGTTCCTGATCGACAACATTAATATCAGGAGTAATAAAGATGTGGGAAAATCTGCACTTGATCTGATTCGCGTTGTTCCGAATCCGTATTTCTCCCAATCCCTGTATGAAAATTCACAGATTGATAACCGCGTTAAGATTGTGAATCTGCCAACCCAGTGTGTTGTCAGCATTTTCAATCTTTCCGGTACCCTGATAAGGCAGTATAATTTTGATCAGTCCTCTACACCAGCCTATTCTGCGAACGCGGCAGGTGAAAATGTTTTCTCAAAGAGGGGAGTGAATTATCAGACCTTCCTCGACTGGGATCTTAAAAATCAGAATGGAATTCCAATTGCTTCCGGCGTTTATATCATTCACATTAAATCAGAGAAACTGGGTGAAAAGACCATCAAATGGTTTGGGGTTCTTCGTCCGATAGATCTGGACAGTTTCAATTAATACATCATCTTTCGAATCTATAACATCGTGAAATACAGAAAGATAATACTTGCTTCCTGCGCTTTTCTCGCAATGGGTTCTGCCTATGCAGGGAATGATACCAAGCGTGGTCAGGGCGGAGCCGTAGAACTGCTTATAAACCCATGGGCCCGGAGTGCCGGTATGGCAGGGTCCAATTCCGGAATCATTCGCGGAATTGAATCAATGGGATTAAATGTTGCCGGGCTTTCTGCTGTGAGGCGGACAGAGTTTAATTTTTGTTCTGCCATACATCTTTCCGGAAGTGACATCCGTATTAATTCACTCGGCTTTGGTACCAAGGTAGGAGATGGTGTAATGGGGCTTACTCTCAGTGCTTTCAATCTGGGTGATTTTCTTGAGACGACGGTAGATAATCCGGACGGAACGGGCATCACTTTTTCTCCTCAGATTTTTAACTTCGGAGCCGCATATTCCAAGAATTTTTCCAAAAGAATTTCTGCCGGATTGCTGGTAAGAGGTGTTTCGCAGTCTGCTTACTCAGCTTCGGTTTTTGGCTTTGCCTTTGATGCCGGTATTCAATACCAGACAGGCAAGCGTAAAGAATTTAAATTTGGTGTTTCGCTTCAGAATCTCGGTCCTAAAATCAGTTTTGGCGGAGATGCATTTACCAGCCGCGGTACTGTCCAGGGTACCTCGTACTCCCAGTCTCTCGGTCTTCTCTCTGCTGCCTTTGAACAACCCTCCATGCTGAACCTCGGTGTAGGTTATGATTTTTACATGGAGAGTGAGGTTATGAAGCTTAAAGTAACGCCCTGTTTTAACTTCAGGTCCAATTCTTTTACATCCGATCAGTTTCAATTCGGAGTTCAGGCGGGCTGGGATGAAAAATTCATGATTCGGGCGGGATACGATTATCAGGATGGTGTATTTTCGGAGGCTGATGCTACCAACGCCAATCTTGGCCCTTCCTTCGGAGCCAGTGTTCAGCTGCCATACATGAGGAGTAAATCCGGCGAAATGACACCGAGCAATGAAGATTTACACGAAGGTGCTGTTAAGTCCAGGGTTTTTGGTTTTGATTATTCTTATACGACTACCCGGTATTTCGGCGGTACGCACCGCTTTGCCATAGTTCTGTCACTATAGTTTTCCTTTCTTTGTACTCTTAAAACGGTTCTTCCGGACCGTTTTCTTTTTTTAATTACCTTTCCTGTTATGTCTGTATCGTATTATACCGAAGAGGGCCTCAAGAGGCTGAAAGATGAATTGAATGAGCTGAAGGTCCGTGGTCGTGCTGATATGGCAAGGCAGATTGCCGAAGCGCGCGATAAGGGTGACCTGAGTGAAAATGCAGAGTACGATGCTGCAAAAGATGCGCAGGGACTTCTTGAATTAAAAATCTCGAAGCTGGAGGATCTGGTAGCGAATGCACGCGTTCTCGATGCTTCCTCCATCGATACCAGCAAGGTTTCCATCATGACGAAAGTTAAAATCCGGAATTCCAAAAACGGGGCTACTCTTACTTACTCCATAGTAGCTGAAGAAGAAGCAGACCTGAAGGCCGGAAAAATATCGGTTAAGAGCCCGATTGGTCATGGATTGCTTGGTAAGAAGGTAGGTGAAAAGGCCCAGATTACCGTGCCGGCAGGTGCACTGGAATTTGAAATTCTCGAAATCAGCTCCGGTATCTGATTCCCGATGGCAAGTATTTTTACAAAGATCATTCAGGGTGAAATTCCCTGTTACAAAGTTGCAGAAGATGACGCTCATATTGCTTTCCTTGATATTCAGCCGCTTGCCCCCGGACACGTACTCGTGGTGCCCAAGGTAGAAGTAGATTATCTTTTTGATCTTGATTCGGATGTTTATTCTGCTCTCTGGGTATTTGCAAAAAAAGTGGCGGCTGGTCTAAAGCAAGCTGTTCCCTGCAGGCGCATTGGTGTATCTGTCATTGGTCTTGAAGTACCGCACGTTCATATTCACCTTATCCCTCTTAACCAGATGGCCGACATAAATTTCACCCGTACCAAACTCAATCCCGCTCCTGCCGAACTCGAGGAAATGAGAAACAGAATTCTTCTTCATCTGTAATGCGCTGTCTGCTCCTTCTTTTTCTTCTATTAGTTGCGTTCTCCTGTAGTCAGCAGAATGAAGACCGGCCTCTGGCCCGTATTGAGGGTCAGATAAGCAACCTTCCGGTTTCCGTATCCAGCGTTAAATTGAAGCGGATGGGTCTTAAGGGTCCTGAAACCGTCGATTCGGTTGAAATTGAAGAGGGAAAGTTTACTATTGAAATACCTGCTGATTCGGAATTCCTCTACCGGCTTGAATTCGGAGAGGCTTTTTTGCCCCTGTTTGCCGAGCAGGGCCAGCACCAGCTTAGTGCTGATTTCCGGCAGCTTTATCTTTCAGCCAGGTACAGTAATTCTCCGCATACTGACCAGATGAGAAAGACCGAAATGCTCAGGCTAGGATTTGAAGCAAAGGCTCAGGAATTACAGAACCGGTTCGAAACAGCACTTTATACTGGCAGGCAAAAGTCTGCCGATTCAGCGAGACAAGCGTTTGAAATCCTTCGGATGGAATCAAAAAGGAGAATAAAGTTCTTAATCGACAGCATTGGTCCGGGTCCTGTTTCCTATCTGGCTACCTCTATGCTGGACCCGGAAGAGGATTATTTATATCTGGACTCTCTCACTTCGCGGTTTGAAAAGGAAAGACCAGGCAAAGCCTTTACCCAAAAACTTCAGCGGTTTATGGAATTGCCCCGACGTCTGGCCATCGGCAAGCCGGCACCCGATTTCAGTCTGGCAAACCCGGCCGGAAAAATGACCTCAGTTTCCGGATTTAAAGGAAGCTGGGTTCTGCTTGACTTCTGGGCTTCCTGGTGTAAGCCTTGCCGTGCTGAGAATCCATTTCTGACGCAGGTACACCAGCGCTACAAAGGCAGGGGCCTGAAGATTTTTTCCGTTAGCCTTGATGGCGACCGTGAAGCCTGGATGAAGGCGATGGTGCAGGATCAGATGGACTGGGCTCATGCATCAGACCTGAAAGGCTGGCAAAGCAGTGCAGCGGCTTTGTATGGAATCAATTCAATTCCTGCTTCGTTTCTCATTGATCCTGAGGGGAAAATTGCAGCAAAAAATTTGAGAGGGCCTGCATTGCTTCAAAAACTGGTGGAAATTTTCCCCTGAATTGTGTTCCTTGCATTGGGCTTTTCGGTATGCGACCCGTCTCTGATTTGCCCGCCCACAGATGTTTCAGCAGTTAAGGGAAATATTTCTCACCATCATACGGATCCGGGCACTCGGGCTCGTTGTTCTTACCTTCCTGCTCTTTCTGGTTGCCATTGTTTCCAACATCCTCATCAACAGGGATAATACTACTTCCTTTACCTCCAAACTCAGGGAAACCGACCGTTTATACAAAACACAGAATCTGATCGCCAGGCTCGAGCAAAAACTCGTGGAATCTGAGCGTACAAGGAGACAGCTGGCTACTCGTTTCAATGCCCGTATTCGGGATTACAAAAATCAGAATAAGGAGATCAGACTCCTTGGCGAGGAACTTGTCAATCCGGATTCTTCCGGACTGAGTCTGAACAGGAGGAATGAACTGACAGGCTATCTCAAGGAAAGAAACCTTATAGTAGAGAAGCAGCTTGACATCATCGGGGCGAAGCAGACAATGCCTGAATCGATAAGTATGAAAGGCCTTCAGGTGCAGAATGACCTGCTGGATTTTACAATGACAGTTCGCGATGAATTGTCGAGTTCGCTTAAATCCAACATCGCCAATCTGAACAGAAAGGTGAAGACCAGCGACCGATTCAATATCCTTTTGGTTCTGGTAGCCTTTGCAGCCGCTTTTTTTGCAACCATTCTTACTACTCAGGATTTTCTGAGGCAAAAGCAAATTGAATCGATTCTTCGGAACCTGAACGATGAAAAGTCCAAGCTCTTTTCCATTCTTGGCCACGACCTCCGCTCGCCCTTATCCGGACTGAACGGGATTATATACATACTCAAAAAGCACCGAAAGGAAATGTCAGAAGAAGATCTGGATGAGTCCGTCAATCAGCTTGAAATCACTTCCCAGAATTATTCCAAACTACTGGAAGATGTACTCACCTGGAGTCGGCTTCAGTTGAATAAAATTCCCATAGAGTTTCAGGATCTTCAGGTTCACCAGCTTGTAAGTGAAACGGCTGATCTTTATTCCGAACAGGTTCAGAAGAAAAAAATCTGGCTGCATAATCAGGTTCCCGGGAGCCTGAAAATCCATTCGGATAAGGGAATGCTGCAGGTGGTGCTCCGAAACCTGATTTCCAATGCCATCAAATTCACAAAGGAGGGTGGGGATATCTGGGTTAATTACCGAAGCGACAAGGAGTATCATTACCTTGATGTAAAAGACACCGGCATAGGGATGTCCGATGCCATTTTGAAAACGCTGTTTACCAATAGTACGATTTCAATGGCCGGTACGCATAACGAATCCGGAACCGGTCTTGGCCTTTCCATCTGCAAGGAATTTCTCAGCAAAGACGACGGCTTCATGACGGTGGAATCTGTGCCGGGAAAGGGTTCCATTTTTACCGTTGGTCTTCCTTTGCCCGAAACAAGAAAGCGCCTGCTCAAGGAGCGAAAGAAAAATTCTGTTTCCGGGGCCTAGTTCTTCCTGCGGAAATCCCGGAACCAGGACTGAATTTTCATCTGGAGAACGCCCAAAACCGCCTCCTTGAAAATACCCGGGCTCATTTTTGATTCCCCTCTCGTTCGGTCGGTGAAAATAATCGGTACCTCTTTGATGCTGAATCCGAATTTCCAGGCCAGAAACTTCATTTCAATCTGGAAGGCATAGCCCACAAAATCAATTTTATCCAGCTCAATGCTGCGAAGCACTTCTGCGCGGTAACACTTGAATCCTGCGGTGGTATCGCTGATTTGCATCCCGGTAACCAGACGCACATAATAACTGGCAAACCAGGACATCAGCACCCTTCCCATAGGCCAGTTTACCACATTCACACCCACCACGTATCGGCTGCCGATGGCCAGATCGGCTCCGCCTGTATGACAGGCCTCTCTCAGTCTGACCAAATCTTTGGGGTTGTGGGAAAAATCGGCATCCATCTCAAAAATGTAGGGATATCCGCGGGCAAGCGCCCAGCGGAAGCCATGGATGTAGGCCGTGCCCAGACCCAGTTTGCCCTTTCGCTGCTCCAGAAAAAGCCGTCCTTCAAACTCAGCCTGAAGATTTTTTACGATGTCTGCCGTACCATCAGGTGAGCCGTCATCCACAATCAGTACATGGAAAGGAGGCTCAAGCGCCATTACCTCGCGGATGATGGCTTCAGCATTCTCCTTTTCATTGTAAGTGGGTATGATGACCAGGCTGTCGCTCACGGGCTGGCAGGCTTATTTAATCAGGAGTTTTCGAAGCTGACTCAGCACCCGGTTTTCAGTTTTGCTGATTCCATGAAAAGCAGCGGCTACCTTTTCAGCAGCATAGTACAGGCGGCTGTTGTCTTTCGCTGGTAGCAGGGGCGCATTGTGCTTTAGGTATTCTTCCAGCTCCTCCCAGGCCTGTTCAAACGAAACATCGTTTCCGTCTAACACATCAAACTGAAATTCAACCGCATAGGCAGCATCGCTTCCGAAGTCATCCTTATGGGTTTCGGCCGGAACGAGTTCTTCGCGCACAATCCTGCGCAGTTCGGTCCATTCTTTGGCGGCAATTTTGCCGTCGGCAGCGGCCATGCAATACATCAGATTGCCCATCTGCCGGTAGTATTCCTGGTAGTTTTTCATCGTCGTTTTTATCAGGCCGGAATCTGCCCGGAAAGGCATATCACGGAGTTTTCTATGTTGAGGTATTGTTGTGCTGTTCTCAGTATATCACTTGCACCGGCTTCCCGGATGATGCGCTGATTCTCTTCCACTCTGTCAAAATCTGTGCCGTTTATCCAGACCGAACGATAGCGCTCGGCAATTCCGTACACATGGGTAATGGAGGATAAAAACTGACCCAGCATATAGTTCTTCACCTTCTCCAGTTCTTCTTCTCCCACCAGCTCTGTCTGAAGAATACGGGCTTCTTTCCTGATTTCTTCTACGGCCAGCAGGCTGGCCTCAGCATTGATGTCGCAGGCAATCTGCAAATAGGGTTGCCGGGCATAAGGAATCCGCTGCGCGTAAATGCCATAGGTCCAGCCCTTGTCTTCCCGGATGTTGTTCATCAGGCGGGAACCAAAATAGCCTCCGAAAATTTCCAGCGTAAGGCTGAGCAAGGCTGAATCGGGATGCCGGGAATCGATGGTGTACTGACCGATTCTCAGCGATGACTGGTTCGAGCCTTCCTTTTCAGCCCAGAAAACACCTGACTCTGAAACAGGCAGTGCAGGTTTTTCGCGGCTAATCTTACGGCATGAGGAGAAGGAGGAAAGCCAGCTGCGGAGTTTTGCCACCGCTTCTTTTTCCGCATGTCCGGCCAGGATAGCCAGTGCCGGTCCCGTGCTTTTCATGTTTCGGAAAAGCTCAGGAAATTCCTCTGCTTTAATGGCTGAGATCAGCGCTGCATCGGGTGAATAGCCGTAATCGAGGTCCGGAGAATACAGTTTCTGCCTGAGCAGGCGTGAAGCCAGAAAAGAAGTTTTCTGAAGCTGAATGTCGTTCTGATTGATCTGAGTCTCCTGCAGGGTTTTCCATTCCTTTTCAGGAAAAGCAGGGGTGGACCAGACTTCTTCCAGAATTTCCAGCATGGGATTGAAAAAGCGGTTGAGGCAGGAAATGTGAATCAGATCAAAATCCGGATTATGCGAAAATTCAAGTGTCGCACCGAGAAAGGAAATGGCGTCTGCCAGCTGCTTGGCTGTTTTTTTCGCAGTTCCCTCACCCAGCATGCGGAAGAGAAATCCTTCCCTTTGCCGGACGGACGATGCCGTTTCTGCAGCCGGAAAAATCAGCTCAAGCTCAGTAATGCTTTGATCATCACTTAAAAAACAGCTGAGTTCGATTCCATTGGAAAGGAATTCGCGCTCAGGCCTTCTCAGTTTCGGGAGAGATGGCCTTTGGGCTGGCGGTGCAATCTGGCGGTCCAACATGGCTGCAATATGCATCCGGATTTGCTTATTGAGGATTACCGGGCTTCCAATTTGAAAGGAAAGATTCAAATTCGCTTTGCTGTTCTTTCCGCATTACCCTCGGGAATTTATTCTGCCCGCCGAATTTTCCTTTCTGAGCCAGAAAAGCATGAAAGGCAGCCAGGGGGAAAAGCCGGACTTTTATCTCACGCAGGGCATGGCCGCGTTCGGTGCGGTAATCGTCGTTGAGGTCTTTAAGCTCCCGGTCGAGTGCTGCGGTAAGCGCCTTTTCATCCGGATGTTCATCACAGGCCAGGTACCACTGATGACCAAACAGGCTTCCGGACCGTATTCCGCAGACGGTAAATTCCGGGATGCTCACATTGAATTCCTGTTGAATGCGGGCGATGGCCGAGTTCATGTTTTCCACGGAAAGATGCTCTCCGCAAAGACTTAAAAAATGCCTCGTGCGGCCCGTGATGATGATTTCGGAGCGTGTGGTATCGGTAAACCTAATCACATCGCCGATGAGGTAGCGCCAGGCACCGGCGCAGGTGGAAATCAGGATGGCATAGTCTTTACCCTCTTCCACCTCATCGATGAGCAGGGTTTGGGGATTGGCCAGCATTTCACCTTCGCTGCTGAAATTTTCATCCGTAAACGGCACGAATTCAAAAAAGATGCCGTTGTCCAGCGACAGCTTCATACCTCTGGTTTCGGGCCTCGCCTGGTAGGCGATGAAGCCTTCAGATGCCAGATAAGTTTCCAGGTAAATCAGCGGCCGGCCCAGCAGGCGGTCGAAGGATTTGCGGTAGGGTTCGAAGGAAACGCCGCCATGGGCGAATACCGAGAAATTGGGCCAGATCTGATGGATGTCGGAAACGCCGTAATGCGCAATGATTTTTTCCAGCAGAATCTGAATCCAGGCCGGAACGCCGGCAATGCAGCCGATGTCCCAGGACCGGGCTTTCAGCACTATTTCATCGAGCTTTTTATTCCAGTCTTTTTCCCTTGCAATGCGGGTACCCGGCCGGTAAAAGGGCTGAAACCAGAACGGAATCTGGCTGGCCTGTATCCCGGATAAATCACCTTCATAGCAAATGCCATTGAAGCTCAGGTTGGTAGAACCACCCAGCATCAGAATGCCTTTGAGGTAAAAGTCTCCTGGCAGCTCCCTGAATTTCGAAAGGGTAAGAATCTGCCGGATGCTGGTTTTCTGATTGGCCCTGATCATGTCCCGGGTGATGGGAATGTGCTTGGATGCGGATTCCGATGTACCAGAACTCAGCGCAAAAAAGCGTGTCTGCCCGGGCCAGCAGATGTTTTTTTCTCCTTCCAGGCTGCGGTGCCACCATTGCTCAAAAAGCCGGTTGTAGGTAAAAACCGGAACATTGCGGCAGAATTGCCGGTATTTGGCCTTGGGCTCGCCGGCCTTACGCAATCCCACAAGCTTATGGAAATGATAAGCCTTGCCAAAGGCCGTATTTTCCGCTTTCCGCAGGAGTTTTTGCAGCACAAGAAGCTGGGCCTGCAGCGGTGAGGCCGGCTCTCTGCGGCTCCGGCTTTTGATCCGGATGCCTGTTTTGACCAGATTTCCCAGCAGTGCCATGGGGTAAAAATTCGGGTTTGAGGTAAGTTGAAAGGAAGTCAAATGTACATAATCCGGATGGAATGTTGATTGCCTGCGGTTGGCATTCTTTTCCGCTTCCGGGAAGAGACAAGGATAAGGCCTGATTTTCCCCGGATTGCTGTCCGCCATCATTATCCCGGCTGAATTGCCTAAACTTGTACCTCCATAAAAGCCTTCGAGATTTTGTTTTTCCGGCAACTTACCGCCCTCCTGCTCAAAGACCTGAAACTGGAATTCAGGCAGCGGGTACTCACGGCCTCCTTGTTGCTCTTTGTGGTTTCAGCCTGTTTTACGGTTTATCAGATTTCCTTCGCCGGAAAGGCCCGCATCAATCCCCTTGTCTGGAATGCCGTATTCTGGCTGGTGCTGCTTTTTTCTGCCTTTCAGGTGGCGGCAAGGGGTTTTCAGAAAGAGATGGAGCGGGAGTTCTGGTACTGGTTTTTTATTCTGAAAGCAGAGGTGCTTTTGCTAGGAAAGCTCTGTTACCATTTCCTCATGCTTTCCTTCACGGGTTTCATTGCATGGGCATTTCTGTCCCTGTTTTTCGGTAATCCGGTGCAGGATTCCGGCATGTTTTGCTTCATCGTAATCCTGGCCTGCCTGGGCATGGCTTCGGCTCTTACCCTGGTTTCGGCGCTTGCATCCCGGGCCCGGCGCAATTCGGCCCTGCTGCCGGTACTGGGCTTTCCGCTGCTCATTCCCACCCTGATGCTGGTGGTGAAATTATCGCTTGTGGCCCTGGACGACCTGGGCTGGGATTTTGCCTGGAAAAATATTGCCACACTCTGCGCCCTGGATTTGATAATGATTGCCCTCAGCTTGGTTCTCTTTCCGTACCTTTGGCGCAGGAATTGACATAGTCCTCAAAGTAACAGCATGCCAAAAATTGTCTGGTGGAAATGGACCTCTATCCTCATACTGCTGTATGTGGTTTGCGCAGGATTTCTGGGCCCTGTGCCGCGCCTGCACATTGTGAATGAGTCCATCCGCAATACCTATTTTCATGTGCCCATGTGGTTCGGCATGATTTTCCTGCTGGGAGCCTCGGTCTGGCATTCCATTCTTTACCTGCGACAGGGAAATCCGGAACACGATCGCTTTTCCCATGCCTGCGTGCAGGCCGGGATTTTATTCGGGGTGCTGGGACTGATTACCGGCATGCTCTGGGCGCATTACACCTGGGGAGCAGCCTGGAGCAATGATCCCAAGCAGACGGCTTCGGCCATCGGTTTGCTCATTTATTTCGGCTATGGGGTTCTGCGCGGATCCCTGCAGGAAGGGAAGGAGCGAGCCCGGATTTCGGCCGTTTATTCCATTTTTGCCTTTGCCATTTTCATTCCACTGATCTGGATTCTGCCCCGGTTTACCGATTCCCTGCATCCGGGCAACGGCGGCAATCCGGCCTTCGGAAAATACGATATGAACAACGACATGCGGTTGGTTTTTTACCCGGCGGTCATTGGCTGGACCCTCCTCGGATTCTGGCTGGCCAACATCTGGTACCGCATCGGAAAACTACAGGATAAAACTACTTCCCTATGATTCAGAAACACCTTCTTCGCGTCCTCAGCATGCTCACGCTGTTTTTGCTTCCTCTCCTGAGCATGGCGCAAACTGCTGGTCCGGAAATGGCCGACGGCATGCGCAGCAACGGCAAAATCTACATCGTGCTGGCCTGCGTATTGCTGGTCCTTTTTGGTATGATTGCCTTTTTGCTGATTCTGGAAAACCGTTTGTCCCGGCTCGAAAAAGAGAATAAGGCATGAAGATCAAACCCTTTCATCTGGCGGCTTTGCTCGCCATTGCGGTAGGTATCGGTGTGGTGGTTTCCACTTCGGGAGATGCCAGTTCTTACGTTTGTTTTGCCGAAGCTAAAGAAATGGCCGCCGACGGAAACGACGACAAGGTGCATGTGGTAGGCAGCCTGCCAAAAGATGCTGCAGGCAACATTACGGGCATGGTTTATGAGCCGCAGAAAGACCCCAACCTGTTCCGTTTCATTCTGAAAGATGAAAAGCAGGAGGAAACAGAAGTAATTTATTTCGACCACAAGCCGGCCGATTTCGAGCGATCTGAAAAGATTGTGGTGGTGGGCGCGATGAAGAACGGCCACTTCGAGGCCGACAAAATCCTGATGAAATGCCCTTCCAAATACAACGAGGGCGAGGTGAAAGGAGGCGGGGCCTGAGGGGAAGTTTGAAGGGTAAGTTAAAAGTAATAGGGAAGAAGGCAGAAGTTTAGTTTTCAAAGGCCTGTCAGCGCCTGAAATATGTTGACCGTTTTTTTAGTAATAACTAACTTTAAAGGCGGGATAAAATATGGCCTTCATCTCCGACGGGGAGGATGAAGAACTGGCTTGCTGAGAATATCCGTGATTATGCCAGATACGCCCGAACGGCAGCACGGATGCTCTGCTTTACATCCTCCCAGCTGGTACCGTTCAGGCTAACAGGATCCGGAGAATTTTCGGCATCATCGAACCAGGTAAGGGCGCTGGGGATGGAAATGAGGACTCTTTGTTCAGGATATTTCTGCTCGTAATAGGCTATTCCGTCTTTCAGGCTAAACTTCCTTAGCAGTTCACAAACATCAAAGAAGTCCTTTTTCTGGCCTCTTTTCAGAATGGCAAAGATTTTCATTGCGAACAAGTCTTTGCTGCCCAGCATTCGGATCCCTTCGATTACTTCGACTTCGTCAATGAGCCTGAACCAGTGATTTTTTACCAGATCTACTTTTACCCCACTTATGGTACAAAAAAGGCCCACTGTAAGGCTGTCTTCACGGAATGAAAAATCCTTGAATCTGGCAGATAAAATCTCAATCAGTTCTTCCTTTGAAAAATCAACCATGGAGAATAGGTCCAGATCTTCCGAAATACGGTGACCATATTTTAGCGAAAGCGCAGTGCCACCAACCAGATTGAATGTTGCCAGTTCCGGAATGGCCAGAAGTTCCCTCAGTAGTGCCAGGGTTGCGGGTTCAACGCTTGCTCTCTGTAGCATCGGTAGTCGCTTCGTTCATTATCCAAAATGGCACAGGCAAGGCTTATTACCCGAAGTGGCAGGTGCCTGGCCTGTGTCAGGGCTGTTCTGATTTTCTCATCCCCGTAATGCCGCCGGATCTGCCGGATGTCGTCCACATCGCCGCGCTCGAATACGCGTACAATCACCCAGTCGGCATAGCGCTCCCAGTCGAGGGCATCGTAATCCACATCCCAGAAAAGTTTACGGTCCAGCTGCAT
>Ga0209972_10002754_pt1 | contig 14159 bp, 15 predicted proteins | sample NOAtaG_7_FD_187302 | JGI IMG/M metagenome (GOLD analysis project Ga0209972, IMG submission 187302) | Freshwater lake microbial communities from Lake Erie, under a cyanobacterial bloom - NOAA_Erie_Diel1S_2200h metaG (SPAdes) (version 2) | ecosystem: Environmental > Aquatic > Freshwater > Lake ... | reverse complement strand
TAATACCAATTCTCGAAAGTGTGGCTACACTTCTGTGAATTGGTATTATTCTATTCTTTCGGTGGAAAGGGAGTATATTGCCAAATTCCATCAAAGGTCGTCAGAATGGTGTGTTGATTGGGAAGTATCTTTAGATATATTTGCAGTTGTATAGGTTCCTTTAAAATCTATGCTGGACGTGATTGCAGGCGCTGGACTACTGTGCGACACATAGCGACCGATCACTTGAACGCGGCGATTGTTAAACCGAGTCAAATCCGACTTTGTTTTAACAATATCCAACTCTTCTTGCAGCACTTGAAAAGAATGATTAAAGCGATGGCTAGTCGTCGCTACGGCGGGTACGAACTTGAATGCCTCTTAAGGCTGTAAATCCTCCTGTTTCATAGCCTACATATTTAAATGATCGCCCTAAAACAGGCTTGGCAACTTGCGCTGTCATAAACAGATTAAATTCGATAGTTACGGGCTTGAGCGAGAGGGCGATCGTTCACAGTTTCGACGCTTAACACATCTCTTGGGCTAGCTTTTGCACCTAATTCTCCTTGGCGAACGACACCTGCGATCGTGATAATTTTACCGAGAGGCTGCCCCAAATGACCAAGCAAAGGCTTCTGCTCAAGATCGTTGACAGTACCCAAATAAACGAAGGTGGCGCTTCTCGCCACCTTCATTTATTTGGGTTTTATAGCAACGTAAGAGATAGATAGGACAATTCAAAACCCAAAAGATGGCAGAGCGAAGCTCTGCCATCTTTTGGGTTTTATGTCCTAAGCAAAGCTTACATTGCTATATATCCTAAGCAAAACATTGCTATAGTTTTCGTGGTTGACTTTCTTAGCCTTTTTTAGAGGTTCCCTGTTGTAATTGCGCCTAAGCGATCGCCAAAAGGAAAAAATCTAATAGTCGCTTTACCAATCACATTTTCCTTGGGCAAAAATCCCCAAATATGCGAATCATTGCTGTGATTGCGATTGTCTCCCATCATCCAATAACAACCTTTTGGTACAGTCACAGTACGCATCATGTATTTAGGAGCTTCCGCAATATATGGTTCATCAAGAGGTTCCTCATTGCGATAGACTTTACCGCCTCGTACTGCAATGCGATCGCCTTCGATACCAATCAAGCGCTTGATATAAGCTTTAGTATTATCTTCAATAGCAGGGGACTTAGGCGGATAGAAAATTAAAATATCGCCGCGTTGGGGTTCTTGCCATTGCTGTGAGATCTTATCGACTAAGATGCGATCGCCTACTTGCAGAGTGGGCTCCATCGAGCCTGAGGGAATGAATCGTGGCTCCACAATAAAAGTCCGCAAAAATACTGCGATTGCAAGGGCTATAACAAAAATCCGAATGGTTTCACCATGTTGTTGCCACCAAGGTTTAATGGGAGATTGAGGATCTAACTTAATTTCTGTGGACATGTATCAATTTCTGTGAGAGGACAAATCTTTCTCCCTCTCTCCTTTTGGGAGAGCAGGGTGGTTTCATTTTCGGGAAGGGATAGGGGGAAGGGGATACAGAAAAACAAGTAGCCACAACAGTAAACAAATGGTCTGTTAAAATCTAAGCAAGACCAGACCATGAACTTTATAGAACAATTAAAGCAGATCCCAGCCCATCGGAAAAGCAAAGGTAATCGGCATCCACTTTTTCTAGTAATGAAAGTTTTATTTAGGACATAAAACCCAAATAAATGAAGGCGGCGAGAAGCGCCGCCTTCATTTATTTGGGTTTTGATTTGTCCTAGCCATCTCTTTCATTGCTATAGCAAACCCTGTAAGGGTTTTAAAAACACAAAATGGCGTAGCCATTTTGTGTTTTGGTATTACAGATGTTATCCAATCAAACTCACCAAAAGAAAATTATTGAAATCATTGATTTCAATAATTTTCTTTTGGTGAGTTTGATTGGATTTGAGTGCAAAGCGCTGTAAGAGATCGCACTGAATGAACTAAGAGAGACTTAATTAAGCCCCTTGTTTTTCTATCGAAAGGGAATGATTTCCGCTTTTAAACCTGATTGAGCGAGTTTCTGTACTAGTTGATTTGCCGTGGTGCTCTCGCTATAGGCTCCCACTTGCATCATAGTTCTACCACTACGCGATAACCGAAATGCATCGGGAATAATCGTTTTCACTCGTTGAGTTACAGCGATGGAAGTAACTGGCACAACTACCCGATATTGGAAAGGCTTACCTGTAGTAGGATCGAGGGCGGGTGGTAAAGCCGCAACTCTAGGAGGAGTCTCAGGAACCCTATAGTCACGCTCAATGATGATTGTTGTTGGTGCAGTATTAGGATTAGTGGAAATTACAGGACTTGGCAATACTTGACCAGAGTTAGGAGGCTTGGCAGGTACAAATACTGTAGTCGGTGTGGGACGAGGATTAGATTGAATTGGAATAGGAGTGACCGTATTGGCTGGTGGTGATGGAATCGATGTTAATGGTGCAGGAGTGATAGAAGTCGCGATCGCATTGGTAATCGGAGAACTTGATGCTCTCAGATCCAGTAATCCTTTCACCCGCGATTGATTAATTTGATTGCCCACTGCCACTAAAGGAATAGTCGTAGCATTATTAATATCGAATTCACGATTGTTTCTGAAAGTATTATTTCCTAGCGAAACCGTTGTGCCAAGGTCAGGGCGGGGAGAACCATTGGAGCTACTGAGAACTACTAGCCCATTGCGCTGATTATCAGCGATCGCATTGCCTCTTAGAGTTGGTTGAGCCGTATTTGAAATAATAATTCCATCCACATTGCGAGAGATATTATTATTCGCTAAAAGAACTTGAGATTGCTGTCCAATCGACAGTCCAAAACCTGTATTCTCAAATTTGTTATCGCGAATTTCCCCTGTACTTGTGCCAAGTGCCGAAATGCCACTACCTTTATTATTTGTAAATAGATTGTTGCCAATGAAAGCATTAGCACTGCCTGTGAGAAAGATGCCATCGTGGGTACTGCTCACAAAACTATTGTTAGCAATAATGACATTTCGGCTGGATTCTAACCATAGTCCATAACCGCGTGGGTTGCTATTGGTAACTGTAATGCCTTCGATGCGAGAGTTGGTTGCGGCGGCGATCGCAATATTTTGACTTGCAAAAGTTGGACTGACAAAGCGCCCACCACCGCTAATTACTACACCATTTCCATTCGTGCTAGGATTACCTCGTAAGATTGCACCTTTAGGAAGTCTAATCGGAAAACTTTCGCCCGTAGTTTGGCTATATGTGCCATTACTTAATTGGAAAATCGTCCCTTCTTGAGGATTGGCTGCGATCGCAGCCGTGATTGTACGATAGGTCTGTGCATCATTACCTTGTGGAGATACATAAACAATCTTTTGTTGAGCAGTTTGCGCCCAAACAATAGAGGGTGTGACGAGTGATGCGAGAAAAACTATACTAATAAGACGAGGACAGGGAAACTTATTCATATTCAGACACCAACAAGATATCTAGCAAACATGTCTAACTAGACTAGCAGCAAGTTGCTTTTGTTTCATACAAAAAAAAGGAGGTGCAGCGCACCTCCTTTTTTAGATTTTTTGATTAAGCCGAAGTTACAGGCTCTTTGGCGAGAAACTTCTCAAGCTCGGAAATTGCTTCAGCATCAACCTTCTCTTGCATCGGACAGAACTTCGGTCCACACATCGAGCAGAATTCTGCGGTTTTATAAATATCCGCAGGTAAGGTCTCGTCATGATATTCCTTAGCACGCTCAGGATCGAGAGACAATTCAAATTGTTTGTTCCAATCGAAGTTGTAACGCGCAGTGGATAGCTCATCGTCGCGATCGCGTGCATTAGGGCGATGACGGGCAATATCCGCAGCATGGGCGGCGATCTTATAAGCAATTAAGCCATTACGCACATCTTCAGCATTTGGCAAGCCAAGGTGTTCCTTTGGTGTGACATAGCAAAGCATCGCAGTGCCATACCAACCAGCCATTGCTGCACCAATCGCGGAAGTGATGTGGTCATATCCTGGGGCAATATCAGTCACCAAAGGTCCAAGAACATAGAAAGGAGCTTCAGAGCATTCTTCCATTTGTTTACGAACATTGAACTCGATCTGATCCATTGGCACATGTCCAGGACCTTCGACCATGACTTGAATATCATGTTCCCAAGCTCGACGGGTAAGTTGTCCGAGAGTTTTTAGTTCTGCAAGCTGAGCGTCATCGGAGGCATCATGCAAGCAACCTGGACGTAGCGAATCCCCAAGGCTGAAGGACACATCATGCTTCTTAAAGATTTCGATGATGTCATTGAAATGGGTATAGAGAGGATTTTGCTTGTGATGATGCAACATCCATCGCGCAAGAATACCACCACCACGGGAAACAATCCCTGTAAGACGATTCTTGACAAGTGGTAGATGCTCGATCAAAATCCCTGCATGGATGGTTTGATAGTCTACACCTTGCTCAGCGTGCTTCTCAATAATGTGTAAGAAGTCATCAGGTGTGAGGTTTTGCATTGTGCCATGCACGCTTTCGAGTGCTTGGTAAATGGGAACTGTGCCGATGGGAACAGGTGAAGCTTTGATAATCGCAGTCCGAATCACATCAAGATCGCCACCGCCAGTTGACAAGTCCATGACAGTATCAGCGCCATATTTGACTGATAAATGTAACTTCTCAACTTCTTCGTCAATATTTGAAGAGTTGGGTGATGCACCGATGTTGGCGTTGACCTTACATCGGAAGGCAATGCCAATTCCCATTGGTTCAAGATTTGTATGATTCTTGTTGGCGGGAATGATGGCTCGACCTCTAGCGACTTCAGCGCGTACCAGTTCGACGGGAAGATTTTCACGCCATGCCACATACTGCATCTCTTCGGTAATGATGCCTTGACGGGCACAGTGCATTTGCGTACCGCGATATTCTCCGCGCCTTGTAGGCGCAGAGGGGAGTTTTAAACCAACTGTCATGTAAATTTCCTCAAATAATGTGCTTTCCTACGCCGATGTCAATCGGTTCAGGTTCTAAGGATTTGCTCTCAGTCTGGTTTTCACAGACACTCCTAGCATCTTGAGATCATAGCACTGTAAAGCTAGTGCTTATAGGTAGAGATAAGCTGGACTATAAAAATTAACTATTGCCATCCAGCGCGTTGCGCTGAATTATAGTACAGATAAATTTTTGAAAGCGCTGCTAAGCGGCTCTTTCAAAAATTTATCTGTACTATAATTAGGCTGAAGACGCAAAGCATATCTAATACCAAAACATAAAAGGGCGTAGCCATTTTGTGTTTTTAAAACCCTTACAGAGCTTGGGTTTTAATTCACAGAAGTGTTGCCACACTTTTGTGAATTGGTATAACCTATGGGGTTAAGTGAAATCAATATTGTCGTAAAGATCGGCTATTTGGATTTGCACATCTGCAAACCTTAGAGAAATCGTTACGGTTGGATCATCATATTCCGAAAATAGCCATTGATTGACCGCAGTTTTCACATGATGCTCTACACGGATACGATACTGATCAATTAATACATATTCCTGAAAAGTATTAATAGTTCGGTAAGCAGCAAATTTTTCACTGCGATCGTAGTTTTGGGTGGATCTAGACAACACTTCCGCAATAAAGCAAGGATTAGTAATCGTATCTTTACGACCGTCTTGCATTTCCAAAGGTTTTGGTGCAACCATGACATCAGGATAGGTATGGATCTTAACATCAGGAATCCAAAGCCGCTGATCGGCTGAAAATAGACGGAAAGGTTGACCACGCAGGGCAATTTTGACGATTGACAACAAATTTACGGCGATTTCAGTATGGTTTGGTGTTCCACCAGTCATTGGAATAATTTCTCCATTACGGTATTCGTTGCGAGTTTCTGACGCTATTTCTAGCTCTAGGTATTCGTCAACGGTGTAAGTTTTCTTGGCAAGTTGAGTAACCATGATGTTTTACCTGCGATCGCGTCCCGATGAAATTTGTTTGAAATATGGCTTGTTAGAGTTAAGACACTCTTGCAATTCAGGCGATCGCTCTGTGCTTACATTACCTTCACGCTTATAGACTGATCCCTCACGCACAAAGCGTCCAACTAATTTACCAAAGGTAATCTGATCTCTTTTGAAAGCATATTGCTGAATGGCAAGATTTTTTACGCCTTGCAATGTATAAACTTCATAATCAAGCCCTGTCAGATAGCGAGGAATCTTGATATTGAGAGAGGCAATCATTGCACCATTGGGTGAGGAGCCACTATAACAATAGCGATCGCTCTCACTTGTCTGACGAAGCTTCAGTATCAAGGGAATTATTAGCAGTTTCATGTGTAGCAATGATCGCTTGAGTCATGATGGATTCCTACGATGAGCGATATCGTAATAGTATAGCAATTCGTCAGAATCACAGATTAGACGGATTATGGGATTGCACAGATTTTAATTTTTCGTAATCCATAGACTCATCCGCAGCACATAGCGCTGTAAAATCTGCTAATCTGCGAAATCCTTCAATCCATATAATCCGTGATCATGATTAGTTTAGTAACGGGCGCAACTCGCTCAGGTAAAAGTGAATGGGCAGAAAATCTAGCAATGCGATCGCAAAAAAATGTAATTTATATCGCCACAGCAACTCGTTATCCCGATGATGCGGAATGGGAAGCCCGTTTACAGAAACATAGCGATCGCCGTCCTGAGAATTGGCAAACTTTAGAAGTCCCAATTGCTTTAGCAACAAGTATTTTAGAGATTAATGGTGATGCTTATATTCTGGTAGATTCCCTTGGTACTTGGTTAGCAAATCTTTTGGAAGAGGATGAACTAGCTTGGAATAAAATAGAAGTAGAACTCTTACAAGCAATTCAAGCTTGTACTGTCGATATCACTTTTGTTGCGGAAGAGGTGGGCTGGGGACTTGTGCCAGAATATAAATCGGGAAGAATATTTTGCGATCGCCTTGGTGGTCTTAGTCGCAAGATTGGTGCGATCGCAGATGATGTCTATCTAGTTACAGGTGGATATGCTGTTAATCTCACCCAAATTGGCGAAAAACTGCCATGACTTTACGCTACTTGTGCAGACGCATCATCACTTGAGAATCTAAAGGCGATCGCCTCAACAATCTATCTTCTAAAGGCGATCGCTATTACCGTAAGCCGTGATTTTTCGGCGATCTCTTAACTATTATTTGTCTTTGCGGCGGGAAGCATCCTGAAAGTAATCGCCGATAACTTCATCGCCGAGAAGTTATCGGAACTAAACAACGAAGCGAACCATTTTGCTTGCGTAATCTCGACTAGAAACAGCCAGCCTTAATGGGCGTATCGTTTCGGCATAACGGCTTAATTGAGCGACAAGTGATCCCCCTCCAAATTAACACAAAATATCCTGATTTTGTCCGCTCGAATGTTTTGTTATGCCCCGAGCACCTATCAATTTCTTAACTTTGCGATCGCTATTCCTGTGAGTCATGAGTTCTGATCGCTCAACAAATATTTTTCTTTGGATAAGCTCAAACCACCATATTCATTGCTGATAACTTCTCGGAACTCAACAACGAAGTCAATCATTTTTAATAACCCAATTTTGACAAGGAACAGACAATAACAATCTTTTATAACTTGATTAAACAACTACGCACCGTCAACCCATTGAAAAAAAAGAATACTCTTGACAACATTCCTAGGAATGTTAATATATTCTTAGGAATGTTTTTTGGTGTTTCATAATGCTTTCTAGACGTAACTTTATTCTAATGGCAGGGACTACAGCCGTGATTGTGGCGGCGGGTAGTGCGGCGGTCAATCTAGACGAGATGCCATCAAGTGCGATCGCTGCTTGGTCTGAGCCTAGTTCAACTGAATCCGACATTCGCAAGCGAGTATTATCCTATGCAATTCTGGCTCCAAACCCTCACAATATGCAACCTTGGCTTGTGGATCTGCGCCAGCCCGACCAGATTATTCTCTATTGCGATCGCAGTCGCTTATTGCCTCAAACCGATCCGTTCTCTCGTCAGATTTTGATCGGTCATGGGGCTTTTCTCGAATTGTTAGATCTTGCCGCTGGTGCAGCAGGACATCGGGCGGAAATCACTTACTTCCCAAAGGGCGAGTTTGGCGATCTCATTGACGATCGTCCTATTGCTTCAATTCGACTAATTCCAGACCCAAACAGGGAACCCGATCCTTTGTTTCAGCAAATTCTGAAGCGTCGAAGTGCTAAAGTTCCCTTCGATTCTGCGAAACCTCTAAGTCCCGATCATGTGAAAGGTCTAGCGACGGCATATACCAATCCTGATTGCAAATTCTCGATTACAACTGAAAACCCGCAAGTATTGGGATTGCAGGGAATTGTGAGATCGGGAATGGAAATCGAGATGCGAACTCCGCGCACATATCAAGAAAGTGTTGATGTAATGAGGATTGGAGCAAAAGAAGTCGAGCAAAATCGCAATGGGATTAGCTTAACTGGAGCACCAATTGGATGGGGACGTATATTGGGCTTAATCAGTAGGGAAAAACTAGCCGATCCTACCTCTCAAGCTTTTCAATCAGGAGTAACTATGTACCGTAATATTGCCGAAGCTTCTCCTGCATTTGCTTGGATGACCACAAGCCGTAATTCGCGATCGATGCAATTAGCCGTGGGAAGAGCCTATGCAAGACTCAATCTCAAAGCGACCGAACTAGGGGTTGCGATGCATCCCATGAGTCAGGTTCTTCAAGAATATAAAGAGATGCAAGCTTTGCAAAGAGGGTTTTTAAGGATGCTTGATATTCCTGAAGGTCATACTGTGCAAATGTTGGTGCGATTGGGATATACTAAAAATCCTAATCCTTCACCCCGTCGAGCTTTGCAAGATTTACTGTTAACTTAAAAAACATGAACTTACACGATCCTGAGAAGTTAAAGCAAGTGATGATTTGGATTGGGGTTGCAAATCAGTTAAACACCACACGATTTAATCAACTGATGGCTGAATATAATTTGCCATTACCACAATTCACTATGTTGAATCACTTTAGACGCGATCCACATCAAGGGCGCACTATAACCCAACTTGCTTCAGCTTTTCAGGCAAATCAACCCGCTATTACAAAAACAGTGCAGCACCTTATTCAGAAAGGTTATTTGGAAGTCCAAGTGAGTAAGGAGGATAAGCGAGTCAAATATCACTATATCACTAAGGCAGGTTTAGATGCCCATAAGCAAGCGATCGCTCTTATCCTTCCCGATGCTCAACTTATCTTTGCTGAATGGAGTTCTGAAGAGGTTGATTCGTTGCATAAGTCTTTATTTCGGTTAAAGAATTGGTTAGACGATCACCGAGATATATTAGAGAATAATAATTGCGAAGTATAACGTCTAAAGCTTTAGATAATCGCTCCGCTAAAACTTTAGTGAAATTGAACTGTTAATAGATGTCGCCGAACAATTTTATGTTTTTGTGATAGGCGATCGCCTCAATTGTCTATACTATCAAAGGGTTTGCTGTAAGCGATCGCTAAATGTTAATTGCTGTAAAATTAGCAACCAAACAAATGCGTAGGTTCTCAACCCTACATATTTGGGTTAGAAATTAGTTATACCGTTCAAACTGTTTAGCATCAACCAAATTATTTTTTTAGATTTCGTGGAATTTTAAGAGAGAGAAAAGAACTTGACAACATTCCTTGGAATGTTTATTATATCTAAAGGAACATTTATTGCGTTCTAAAAATATTATTAGAGGTAGATTATGTTTGCTCTAACAGCTATAAAGTGAGCATCAAAATAAGTAAATCGCGGATTTAAATATGACAAATATGACACGCTCTCTATCTACTAAACTTGTCGCCGTTTTAAATTTTAAAAGCGTCTAAAGCGCTGACGTACCACGAGTTGGCTAGCTGTTTGAGAAGATTTGGGACTTTTGACGCATGTTGATCGTACATTTTATTAAGCTACGAGATTATTAAAACAACATTAATTTTAAAAATATTAATTTAATTATGATAGACAAAAATTTAGCAAGAACAAACTTTAAAATGCATTTGCTCGCAGGATGCGTTCTTTTCTTAGGAGGTTTTCTTTCTATTCCTGGTCAAATACTCTTGCCAGCAACTGGCTTCCCCGAAAGTTTACAAGGCATGGGTGGCAGTGAAGCAATATCATTGTTTCTAGTAAATGAATTTGCGTTCCGTGTAGGGTATTTATCAAATGCAATTTCTGCGCTATTAGTGTTTTTTGGAATGATTTATCTAGCCAAGGTTTCGTATAATAAAATTCCAAATCTTTTGAGTTCAAAACCTTTACTGGGTCTTGCTATTTCCTCAGGTGCCCTCCGATCTATTTGGTGGTTTGCACTTCTAACACAAGTTCCATTAATGGCAAAATTGTGGCAAGAGGCTGACAGTGCAGGAAAAGCAATAATCAATGTTAATTATATACTTTTAAATGATTTACTCTCTACCATTCAGGAAGATTTGGGGGTTAATATTCTTGGTGGTCTTTTTCTCATTTTATTCTCTGTAAGCGTGTTTAAAAATAAAGTCTATCCAAAATGGGTTGCGATTATGGCAGGAATTGCCGCACTGTCATTCATTGCCTCTAGTTCAGAGTTTTTGGGAATTCCAGGTGGCTCTGTGCTTCCATTTATTGGACCAACTGTTTCAGGGTTTATGTTTATGGGCATTGGTATTCTTGAGTTGCTGAGAGCCAGAAACGTGCATACTAAATTACTATGATCAGAATTAACCGAGTTCAAGTCTGCCACTAGAATAAGTCCGAGCTTCAGGCTTCTCAATAAACTCTCTTAAACCGTTATGAGTCTATCCAATGGTTAATGTGGCAAATGAGAGGAATTGGTCCAATGGCAGGGTAAGCATATCATTTTCTTAAGGTAGCGCCCGAAGATATTCCCTACGCAAAAAATCGCTAAATGGATGAAACAAAGCGGCTTTTAGCCGGGATGGAGAAGCATCTAGCTAATCGAGACTATCTAGCAGGAAGCTATTCTATAGCCGACATTGCCATTTATCCTTGGCAAAAAAGCGACAAATCTCATCGAAATTGTTTTGGCAGAAGATTATCCCAAAATTGCTCAATGGGCGGATCAAATAGCTGCTAGAGCAGCCGTCCAATGTGCCTATGCAGTTGGAGAAGCAACAAGAGAAAATCAAAAAATGGATGGAAGTATGCCAAAAGTATCTGTTTTTGCAAACTCTTAAGAACATTGATTAACGATTTTAGATGCGATCACCTCAATAATCTATCTTCTCAAGGAGATCGGAATTACTGTGAGGCGTGATTTTTAGGCGATCGCTTTAACGATATTTTCTGTGGGTTTACTGAAGGCGATCGCTAGTACTGTGTGAGTCGTGATTGTTAAGCGATCGCCTCAATTATCTATCTGTTAAAGATTTACTGATGGCACTCTCTAATGCACCTTCATGTACTGCAAAAGCAATCCGATCGGATAAACTCTCATCCTGCACCGCTCTAGCCAAAGTTACACCTCCAATCATTAAAGCCATCAACACCCAAGCTCGATTCTGATTTTCTTGCTCGTCACCAATAGTCAAACCTGCCGCGATCGCTTCATTCAGTTTTACCAATTCCGTTTGATAGGCAAAACGCACTCTGCCCTCAGCACGAATTACCTCTGGCGAAAAGATGGGTAAGGCACAACCATTGGTTAAATTCTCACGATGCTGCCTACCAAAGTAGTAATCAATTAGCCCCGTAGTCCAGCGATCGCCATTATTGCTGCGATACTTGCCAACACCTGCTCGGAACTCAGCTAATCCAGTTACAACAGTCTCTAGGAAAGCATCTTCTTTAGACCGAAAATGCCCGTAAAATGCCCCCGATGTCACACCCGCTTCTTTGGCTAGGGCATCAATGCCAATGCCGCTATAACCTTTAGTCCGAAAACCACAGGCTGCGGCTTCGAGGATTCTTTCTTTGGTGTTTTTTGTATGATCGATTTCCGCATGGACAGGTTCGCTTGGAACTGGATTAAGAGCGACTGACTCTCGTTCTATGGATGATATTCCACTTAACTGTTGGGCGATCGCACTAACGATCGATCATTTCTGACTAACTTGAGATGAGTTTTTTTGTCCGTACCAACGCTGGGCGAGCACATCAATTTGTTCAATGACCCCCATGAGTTCCTGCCCGCGATCGGTCAAACCGTAGGTGACTTGGGGCGGAATTGTTGCCTGATATTCGCGATAGATAATGCCTTCTGCTTCCAGCATTCGCAATCTTTCTGTGAGAACCTTCGTGGAAATGCCCTGAATTTCTCGGCTCAAAGCCCCGAATCGCATAGACTTCCTACTCCCTAATACCCAGAGAATATACAGTGTCCAAGGACCTGAGAGGAGGGAGACAAGGATGCTAACGGGGGGGGGATCACAACTTTCGGATGGGGGCATAGCTTCAAAGAAATATTTTGTTACCTTATTAGTTACCTTGGAGTAACTAGATTACTTTAGGGTAACTACTTTACTTTAAAAAGCTAGTTGCTTTAGTATGTACGGAGTATAGCACTTCAATAGTTTGTTTCCAAGAAGATTATTGAAGCTATTAATGACCTCTGAATTTATGGAGTACTTGAAAGTATGAGCAACAAGCAAGTTATTATTTCGGCCTTTGGCACTCCCGATATAATCAAGGTGATTAATACCCCTGCTTTGCCAGAACCTAAACGGGGTGAAGTTCGCATCAAGATAGAAGCTTCCAGTGCAACGTTCTCCGATGTAATCATTCGTAAAGGCCTTTACCCAAATCTTAATCCCACATTTCCCTTGGCGCTGGGATATGACTTGGTTGGCGTAGTCGATAAGCTAGGGGAAGAAGTGACAAATCTGACGATCGGGCAGCGAGTTGCTGATCTTACTCGGACGGGAAGTAATGCCGAATACATTTGTCGTCCAAGCGATCGGTTGGTTTCTGTACCCACCACTGTTGATGCCGCAGAAGCCGAGACCATGGTCTTAACTTACATGACAGCGTATCAGATGTATCGCCGTGTAGCTAAGGTGAAACTAGGACAAACCGTACTCATTCACGGCGGAGCCGGGGCTGTGGGTTCGGCATTGTTAGACCTGGGGAGGCATCTAGGACTGAATATGGTAGCTACTGCTTCTGCAAAAAAACTGGATTTACTTAGAGCCTACGGTGCAACAGCCATTGATTATCGCGCAACCCATTACACGCAACAGTTACAACGTGCTGGTGGCGATGGTTATGATGCCGTCTTTGATGGTGTTGGTTTCCAGAGCTTTATGCGATCGTTTCGATTACTCAAACGTGGCGGTACATTAGTTACTTACGGTGCTGCTAGCTCAGCAAGTAGCGTATCCCAGCGCTCCCTTGTCACCAGCATCTTTGGACCAGCATTGTTCTTTGTGATTGATATCACCTTATTGCTGTTGAATTACTTGCCCAACGATCGATCGACGAAGTCCTACGATATTTCCAAAATGCGTACAGAGCAACCAGATTGGTTTGTTGCAGATCTCCAAGATCTGTTTGACCTCTTGGTATCCGACAAAATTAAGCCAGAAATTGCCGAGCTATTGTCCCTCGATGATGCCATTCGCGCTCACGAGTTAATTGAAAGTGGCAATGTAAGCGGCAGGTTAGTTTTTGTGACGAAGCAATGAAGCAATGAAGCACCTCCATAACATTCAAAGAGGAAATTTTAGATTATTGTGGGCGATGCCTACCCTCCCTGCTAAAACGGGTGCGTTCCCTGTCCGTCGTTCGCCTCAAGAAATCGCATAACGATGATTATTGGCGATTTTAAACCAAGTCACAGCAGATGAGATGGAAAATCAAGTTCGATATATCTGAATCACTGAGTTGGGCGGCTCAAGTTTGGATTGTCAAGTTTTAGCACCCTTCCATACCCTTCCATTCCTTACGCGATCGCTGCCCGTCGCCTCGATCTCTTAGAAGATCTCGCTCGACGCATTCAAGACAAAGGTGGCAACGCCTTGGCGATCGCTCAGATTAAAACATAATTAATCTCAATTGATTTATTGTTTTTCTGAGTTGGCGATCGCTATTACTATGAGTCGTGATTTGTGTGCGATCGCACCAACAATCTATCTACAAAAGGCGATCGCCCTTAATCAAACATCAAAAACAGCGATCGTAAATTTCACGGTGTGAGGAAAGGGTA
>Ga0209972_10002750_pt1 | contig 14174 bp, 21 predicted proteins | sample NOAtaG_7_FD_187302 | JGI IMG/M metagenome (GOLD analysis project Ga0209972, IMG submission 187302) | Freshwater lake microbial communities from Lake Erie, under a cyanobacterial bloom - NOAA_Erie_Diel1S_2200h metaG (SPAdes) (version 2) | ecosystem: Environmental > Aquatic > Freshwater > Lake ... | reverse complement strand
CGGACCTGTGCGGGGCGGACCTGCGCAGGTCCGCCCCGCGCAGGTCCGCCCCGCACAGGTCCGCCCCGCTCAGGTTCGCCTCGCGCAGGTCCGCCCAGCTCAGGTTCGCCCCGCGCAGGTTCGCCCCGCGCAGGTCCGCCCAGCTCAGGTTCGCCCCGCTCAGCGAATCCGCGTCAATCGTTTTTATCACTGCTCCATCTTTTCGTTTGATTTCAATCATTTTTCTCCTCGATCACCTTCCCCTTCGCGATCCGCCGCTTCAAGGTCTTGAGCCGCACCAGTCTGTCGCCCTCAGTCTTGCTGTGATAGCGCACGAACTCCCAAGTGTGGTGGATGTCCCAGTAAATCCTCGTAATCTCAATCTCGTCCCAGCTGCGCCGAAGCCAAACGAAAAATCGGTCGCCAGGCTGGGGGTTTCTCATGGGGTTACGCACGAAAACGCTCCTTTCCCCGAACTTCGCTTCGGGGGCATGCGGTAGGTTGTTGAGTCGTAAGTGCGGCGATGCGCTGCTTGATCTCGCTCCACGGCACCATAAACAATTCCTGGTTGCTACTGCCAAGCGGCCCCAGTTGGTTCAACTCCCGCGCCGCCGCCTCGCGCTCCCGCTGGGCGAGCCAGTCGAGAGCGGGTTGGTTATTGGTCAGTACCAGGACAATGCCGTGCCGCAATCGTTGCGCGATCTCAGACAGCCGACCGGCTTCCAGCGCATCCTCGTGCTTGTCGGTGATTCGCGCAAGGTTTCGCCAATGCGCGGCCCGCTGCTCAGCTTCCAGCGCCTCCACGGCCCTAGCCTCCCCGGCACGGGCCGCGTCGCGCTCGGCCTCCAGATCGGCGATGCGGGCGCGATACTGATCGAAGCACCGCCGCAGATCCGACAGCGCCAAGCCCCAGCCGCCATCTAGTTTGTACGTCCTTTCGGGCGTCGGGAATCCTTGACCGGAAAGAAGTACCAATACGTCGTCGAGAATATTAGACACATGATCTTGGTTAGTCATTTCTCACCTCGCGCCTCATCAATAAACTTTCCAAGCAGGCCCATTGCCTCCTCCCGCTCTGCCCGCAGCGCCGCCAAGTCGCGCTCCTGGGCCTCATACATGCCCTTCCAGTCGGGTGCGGTCAGCAGCGTTCCCCGCTCCCGCATCAACTGCGCGGCCTCGCGAAGAACAGCAGCGTCGGCGGTAAATTCAGCAACCGATGTTTCGGCAGCAAACACAAATTTTAGATCCTTTGCCGCGCTGGTTTTTTCCGCCCCAAGCCTTTCTAGTCGTCTTACTTTTTCTTCGTTCGTCATTTGCCCTCCTGTCCGTCTACCCACGCAATGGCAGCAGCCTTTGCGGCGTCAAGACTGTCTGCGACCGTGGCTTCATAATCCGGGAAGGAATCAACATACCAGTACGCGACGCCGGACCTTGCCTGGGTAACGCTAAGCGTCCGGCCTTTGTACTGCCGCTCCCACAACACAGCCCAGTCCGCTTTGTACTCCCGCTCCGGCTCGCCCCGCTCCCGCCACATCTGGGCGGATTCGCGGAGGAGGGCGGCGTCAGATTCGTGGTCGCGGTAACCAGCGTCAAAGGCCAGTTCTTCTAATCGGTCTGCTTTTTCTTGGTTCGTCACTCCCCCTCCAGCCGCGCCAGGGCGGCGGTAACCGCGCAGAGCGGGCACCAGTCGTAACAGACTTCATAGGCGTCTTCGCGATGCGTCGGTCTAGCGTGGTCTCTGACCTTTAGCAGCGCCGCCTTCGCCACCTCCAGCCTCCCGCGTAAATCGCTGATCGTTTCCATCGCTTCAGTCAGCGCGGCGTCCGCAGCCTTGATGGCGTCGAGGTCCCGCTCCTGCCGCTCCAGGGCCTCGGCCCCGGCGAGGAGGGCGGCGGCGTCGGCCCTGCAAGTCGCAATCAGGCCCGAGCTGTACATAGGCGTAAACGTCTTCGCCATGTCCAGTTCCTGTTGCGCCATATCCCGCAGCCGTGCAGCGTGCTGGTTATTGGGGTGCGACATGGATCACCTCTGCGTTCTTCGCTACATCGGCCCACCACTCGCGCCACGAAGGATAGGCGTCTGGCCCGCCAAGCGGTGCGTCCGCCATGAAACCAGAAAACGAGTAGGCGAAGTCCTGATCGGCGCGGCTAATCGTCAGCAGCGATTCGCCGATTTTCACCACATCCCCCGGCTTCGGATTCGTCAACACGTCAGATGCTGTTCTCATTCTCCCCTCCGATCGGCCATACCCTCCGGCTCAAACACCGCGTCCGGAGTGCCGTGCTTCGCCCGCATGTACTGGTTCCAGGCACCATACAGAACGTCAAGCGCCGCACCGGCTAGCCCCTCGTGGTTGTCCACTCCCGCGCCGGGTTCCGTCACGCCATACTCGGCCAGCAGGTGCTCGGCGGCTTCGGCCAATCGCTCAACTGGCGTAAGCACCGGACCTCGGCGAAGGCGGCCGCAGTGGCCGCAATAGATGCCTTCGATTTCCCAACCGACCATGGTCGTGGCCTGTAATAGCGCCTTGTTGCATTTCTCGCAGCCGCCGTTGATGACTTCCGCAGCGTCCGGCAACGGACAATCAGTCGCGCCCACCAGCAGCCACGTCGGCAAGAAGGTCAATCGAAAGCGTTCCTCTCCCTGCTTTATCGGCGCAATCATTCTCCCCTCCTCTCCACCACAATCGTAATGCCATCCGCCGTCGCCTCAGCGTCAACCATCTCCCAGTCGGGGAACCCATACCCACGCGACCGGCAGTACGCCGCCAGCCGCTCCCATGCCTCGTCGGCCACCGTCGCGCACTTCGCTACCAGCGCCATGGCCTCGGCCGGCGTCAGCGGCATGGCAAGGCGCACTTGCTCCGGCTCTGGCCGATAGGCCGGGTGATCCGCGCCGGGTACTACCATGTGATTCTCCGTCATCTCGATTCCCTCCATGCCTTCCCCATCTCCACTCGTCCCGCCACCGCCGCGGCGTCGAGTCCTTCGCGGAATCGAGCCTCGGCAGCAGCCAGTGCCATGAAGAACCGCGAGAGTAGCTTCGCCCCATTCGAGAGCAGGACAAGCGTATGGCAGATGCCATCGCATCCGGTTTCTCGGTGGCGAAGGACGAACAGCATCATCAGGCCTACTAGGGCCAAGACTGCAAATGTTGCTTGCTCCACGGCTTATCCCCTCAGAACGGAACGCTCTCATCCCCCACCGCATCAAACGGCGACGGCGAAGAGACAACTTCTTCAATCTGTGGACCTTGATTCGGCGAATACAGCGCAGCCAGACGAACTCCGTACTTCCCGTTGTCCTCAGCAATGGCGACCGCCGGCTTGTCGCTCAGCGCCTGGTTGATATTCCGCAACCAGGCGCTTCCGGTGAGATCGCTCTCGCTGCAACCGAGACCGATCAGGCTCTTCCGGGTGCCCTCCATCGCCTTTGGCGTAAGGAACTTCGTCACGGAGTCCTGTCGTCCGTCCTCCATGCGGAGGGCGAACTCAAGGCCCTGGGTCTGGTTCTGTCCGATCTTGACGTGCCTGACGCCAATGATTGAGCAGTCGTAACGCTTCTTGTCTTCGTAGGTCATTATTCAGCCTCCTTCAGGCTTTCCAGTTTCTCGCGCAGTGCGGTGGCCGCCGAGATACGATCTTCCGTTGCGGTCACCACCTCTTCAATCGGCACCTCGCCGGGGGCCAGGACGGAAATGTACTCGGTCGCCTCGGGGACGTAGAACTTCTGCAATCGGCCTAAGGCCCGCCAGAAGAACATCGACTCGGGGTCCTGCTTGTAGGTGTCCTTGTCGGACAGCTTCATCCGCTTGGCATCCTCCTCGGTGAACGAAGCCACCGCGCCTTCGACGGCCTCTCCGCCCTTGATGAGCTGGAGCTTGCAGCCTTTCAGGTCCCGCTGAATGAATTTCCAGGAGTAGCCGTGCCGCCGCATGAGCAGTTCCAGCACGGTGCCCATCATCGCCGGAATCCCGTTGACGAAGTAGAGCCCCCGCGCCGACTGAAACGCCGAGAGTCCGAGTTCTCGGCCAAAGCGAATCCGCATCGCGATATCCGCCGCGTCAACCTTCTTCGTAGCGTTGACGCCCCGTGAGAAAAGCAGTCCTTCGGCGTAGTCGCTCTTCATCTGGAGCGCGGTGCTGCGTGCCGCGGAACCGGCCTCGCTGGCCGAGATGATGTCGTCGAGGATAGTCGAGATCGACTGAGCCTGTGCCTGCGGCTGCGGTGTTTCCGCCGCCTTTTGGATCTGTTCTGTGAGTGACATATCTTCCTTCCCCCGTTACGCCGGGAGCACGCGGAATGGTCTGGACACGGAGGGCTTCAGAACGCTCTGATAGACATCCGGGTGTTTCGATTTCAGCGCATTCGTATCAACGCGCTGAGAGACTTGGGGCTTGGCGACGATGCGGTAGCCGGGAGCGGTGGCCGAAGCCGCATCGCCCAATAGGCGAAGGGACTCTTCCTTAATCTGCTCCATGGCAGCCTCGGCATCATCGCGTACATCGCGAAGAGAGAGGTACTCAGCGGCCAGCGCCGCAATGCCAGGAATCTCCGTGGCTTCCGCGTCCGGGTCGATGCTTCCCAGCAGCGCCTCGCCCTGACACGAGAACCGATACTCGCACTTCGAGCAGCGGGAGTCGCTGGCCGGCAGGCGGTCGGGTTCGCCATCGCCCTGGACCATCGCCCAAAATCGGTCAACGTATACCCGCATGAGGGCGAACGCCGCGGGGTCGAAGTCTACCTCGAAGGTCTCGAAGCGCCAATTGGACGGCTCGAGAATCGCGAACGCCCCCCACCGATACTCCGAAAGACCCATATACCACTGGATCTGGAGTTGGTATCCCAGAGGGATGCCGCTCTTCTGCATCTCTCGGAAGGCCCGCTCGTTGGCCGACTTGCACTCGAGGACCCCCGGCCCTCGCGCATCACCGAGAATCACGCGGTCCATCGCGCCCATCTCGTGATCGGCGATACCCCTGCTGGCCTTGCGGCGCCGCACCTTGTTGCCCGTCTTGGCAACGTACTCCGCAACGATCAGAGGCTCCAGCTTGACGCCGCGAAGCAGATGCCCGCGAAACGGTACCTCGTAGTCGGGCTCAACGGCCCGCTTCTGGTACCACAACTTCCGAGCGCAGCCGTAGGGCGGCGCGTTGACGATGGACCCGAGATCGGACCCACCGATAAATCCTGTTCTTGTCATTGCTCTCTCCTCTCAAGAATGCCCCACGGCTGGTAGTGTCGGGATGCCGTGGGGCGTTGTTAACCGTTCGCTTTCTTTACTCGACTCCTGTTAAAAAAGTACCGCCCATAGGACGGCTGGCTTGCGCCAGGTGGTCGGCCAGGAATCACGGTTTCCACGCCGCGCCTCCGGATCGCTCCTTCTGATGTAGCCGACCACCAAGCGCAATCAGCATTCCCTGCCGCCGATGATCCTCCCGAGGGCCATCAGGAATGCACCAGCTCCCCCGAGGACCAAGCGATCCCGGCACTCAAACAGGGCGTAGGCAATAATCGCCGCCCCGATTGCCATGATTGTGACCGCACCTGCGATCTTCACTGCACTGCACCCTGAAGGATTTTTTCAATCAGGGCACGCAGCGAAACTTTGCTAATTACGGCGGCCACCTTTAATTTCGCGTGAAGCGGCTCTGGGAGCCTAACTTGGAGCATCTTCGTTTCCATGAGTCAATCATCGCCCAGCGGAATAATAAAGTCAATAGTTTTATTGAAACTAGTTTTTCTATTACTTTATGTTTTTCACCAGTGCTGAAATAATGGGGACGTGAGAAGAGGAAAGAAGGAAGTCCCCCTGACGGTGCATCAGGCGGCAAAAAAGCGGCTGTCGTCGATCCAGGATCTCGTGGCGAAGATCAACGCCGCGATCCGCGATCCGACTGGCGAGATCAGCCAGCGATTCCGCGCTCTGCCAGAGGAAAAGCGGGCAAACATCCTTCGGCAACTGGAGGAACTGAGGGCTCAGTACAGACGCGACCAGGCCGTGACGGACTTCAACACGTTCGTGCGGCACGTCAGCCCCAACTTCGTCGAGGGTCCGCACCTTCGTCAACTCTCGGAGGTATTCCACCGCATCGACTCCGGCGAGTCCGTCCGTGTCATCGTGAACATCGCGCCTCGGCACGGCAAGTCCGAACACATCTCGGTACGATTCCCGGCCTGGTACCTCGGCAAGAACCCCACCAAGCAGATCATCCAGGCATCATGCAACCTGACGCTGGTCGAGAAGCTCGGCCAATCCGTCAAGGACATCATCGCCAAGCCGGAGTACAACGAAATCTTCCCGGACTTCCGGCTATCGACCGACACCAAGGCGAAGACGAAATTCAAGACGGGATCTGGCGGCTACTACTTCGCGACCTCGACCACGGCTACCGCTGTTGGCTTCGGCGCGGACGTACTGATCCTGGACGACCCGCATGGGGAGCAGTCCTCCATCGGATCAGATAAGGCCAGCGTGATGCCATCGAAGGAAAATTTCGACCAGGTGTGGAATTGGTTCACGCAGGTCCGCGCCCGACTCCAGCCGGGTGGCTCCATTCTGATCGTGATGCAGCGGTGGTCGCCGTTCGACATGACCGGACGGATCATCGAACGCATGCGGACGGACCCGAACGCCGAGCAGTACGAGGTGATCGAGTTCCCCGCGCTGTTGATGGAGGAGGACGAGGCAGGCGACCCCCTCGTCGACGAGAACGGCGACCCAGTCTGGAAGTCGCTCTGGCCGGAGTTCTGGAAGGTCGAAGAGCTGCTAAAGATCAAGAACAGCATGATCAAGTGGCGGTGGAATGCCCAGTACATGCAGAACCCGCTCATGGAAACGAGTTCGATTGTCCCGCGGGAGCGATGGAAGTGCTGGGGCATGGACAAGGACGGCGAGATCGACTATGACCTCAAGCCGCCCATCTGCTCGTACATCATCCAGACGTGGGACACGGCATTCAGCGCCGACACCCGCTCTGACTACTCCGCCGTGACAACGTGGGGCGTGTTCGATACTACCGATGAGCACGGCAGCCGGCGGAACGGCATCATCCTCCTCGACGCATGGCGCGGCCAAGTGGACTTCCCTGCGCTCAAGAAGAGGGCCAAGGAAAAGTACCAGCAGTGGAAGCCCGACGCATGCATCATTGAGGCGAAGGCGACAGGAACCCCGCTCATCCACGAACTTCGGCAGATGGGGATGAGCATCCAGTCCTATACTCCGACCTGGCAGACGGGCGACAAGATGGTGCGCTTGAACTCGGTGAGCCCGATCTTTGAGCAGGGGTTCGTGTACTATCCTCCCCGCGAATGGGCTGACGCAGTGATAGACGAGGTCGCGTTGTTCCCCGCCGCCGATCATGACGACTACGTCGACACCGTCATCATGGCGATGATGCGTTTCCGCTCCGGTCGATTCATGAGCCTGCATGACGACCTCCAGGAAGAGGAAGACCGCCCCTATCGGAAGGTGAAGGCCTACTATTAGCTAGTGTGATATCGAATGCATGAATCATAGTATTAGCTGATGTGATATCGTGAGAGGAAATGATCGAGCGAGTGAATGCCGGCGAAATTCCTTTGGTCGAGATCCAGGAGACGGTAATCGAAATCCCCGAGGGGAAGGAAACCACCGTCGAACTGGAGGACGGCAGCATCGAGATCACAATCGAGGAACCGGAAGAGTCTTCAAGTATTCTGGAGGCTCCATTTGATTCCAACCTTGCCGAATTTCTTGAGCGAGACAGACTCAACTCTATCGGCTACGATCTAGTCGATTTGGTCAAGGCCGACGAGCAGTCGCGAGAGGATTGGCTCGAGGGGTTTCGTGACGGCATGAAGCTGCTCGGTTTCAAGCCGGAAGACCGGACGGAACCGTGGGCCGGCGCGTGCGGCATTGTTTCGACGATGATTCCCGAGGCGGTGGTTCGCTTTCAGTCGAACGCGATGACGGAGGTCTTCCCCGCGGATGGTCCGGTGAAGGTGAAGATCATGGGGCGCGTGACGAAGGAAGTCATCGAGCAGAGCGAGCGCGTCCGCGACCGGATGAACTACACGCTGACCGAGGAGATGCCCGACTATCGCACGGAAACCGAGAAGCTGCTCTTTGGGCTGGCGTTCATCGGGTCAGCGTTTCGCAAGGTCTGCCCGGATACCCAGACCGGAAAACCAGCGGCGACCTATGTCCGCGCCCAGGACATGATCATCCCATACGGGGCATCTTCGCTTCAGACGGCCCCCCGCTACACTGAGGTCCTCAGGCTGTTCCCGTCTGACGTACAGCGATTCCAGGTCACAGGGCAGTGGTTGGACGTTCCCGTTGACGAGACGCCCGATGTATCCGATCTCCAGGAGGCCATCGACGAGGCTACCGAGCGGACGCCGTCCTCAATGGAGTCCGACCCAGGGACGTACTATGAGTGCCATACCCTTCTGGACATTGAGGAAGACCCCCTCCGTAACGAAGACGGTCTCCCGCTTCCGTATGTGGTGACGTTCGACCGCAACGGCGTTGTCGTGGCAATCCGGCGCAACTGGGATGAGTTCGACCCGAAGAAGCAGAAGCTGGTGTGGTATGCGGCGTACAGCTACATCCCCGCCGAAGGCCCGTATGGCTATGGCGTGCTGCATCTCGTCGGCGGTAGCGCGAAGGCGGCTACCTCCATCGAGCGGCAACTCATCGACGCTGGCACTCTCGCGAATCTCCCCGGCGGGTTCAAGACGAAGGACGCCCGCGTGTCTGGGTCTGACGATCCGGTCCCCCCCGGCGAGTGGCGAGACGTGGACTTGGGAGCGAACACCCTGCGCGAGTCCTTCTTCCCGCTCCCATACAAGGAACCGTCCGGTACCCTGCTCACGCTCCTCAACCGCATTGAAGAGAACGGCCGCCGGCTGGCCTCGATCTCCGACATCCAGGTCGGCGACATGAGCGGCAACGCCCCCGTGGGCAGCGTGCTCGCCGTGATGGAGCGGGAGATGAAGGTGATGTCCGCGGTACAGGCGCGGCTCCACGCAAGCCTCCGCGACGAGTTTCGCATCCTGGCGCGTGTCATGCGGGACATGGCGCCGGATGAGTACGAGTACGATGTCGAGGGCGGCAGCCGCCTGATTCGGAAGGCCGACTTCGATTCGCGCATCGACGTGATCCCAGTGTCCGATCCGAACGCCGCGACTTTGTCTCAGAGGATTACTCTGTACCAGGTGGCGGTGCAGTTGGCGCAGCAGGCCCCACAACTGTACGATCTCGCGGCGTTGCATCGGCAGATGCTGACCATCGCGGGCATCAAGGATGTGGACCTCATCATCCCCGACAAGACCGACATCAAGCCAACCAGCGTGGTTGCCGAGAACATGGCTATCGCCACAGGCAAACCAGTGAAGGCGTTTGAGTGGGAGCCGCACGAGGCACATATCGCGTCTCACACGGCGTTCCTTCAGGACCCGACCACTGCGGCAATTCTCGGACAGAATCCACAGGCGCAGGCCATCTTCGCTGCGGCGCAGGCGCACATCGCCGAGCACTTCGCCTACCAGTACCGGGCGAACATTGAGCGCGAACTCGGCATACCGCTCCCCGGCCTCGACCAGAAACTTCCCGGCGACATCGAATCGCAGTTGGCGATCGCGGTGGCGCAGGCAAGCCGGCAGCTATTGCAAAAGAACCAGCAGGCGGCGGCGCAGCAAGAGGCGGAGGCCAAGGCTCAGGACCCGGTCCTTCAGATGCAGCAGATGGAGTTGCAGCTGAAGCAGGCCGAGATCCAGCGCAAAGCGCAGGCCGACGCCGCCAAGGCGCAACTGACCGTGGTGACATCGCAGCAGCGTAACCAGGTCGAACTCGAAAGAATCCGGTCACAGGAACGGATGGCGCAGGAGGCGGCGATTGACCGCAACCAGCAGTTCCTGGCCGAAACGAAGGTGAACGCCCCCATGGCGAACATCGAAATCGAGAAGATCAAGGCGCAGATCGCCGAGATTCTTGCTCGAATTGACCAGATGATGTGACGTGATAAAGCAAATCGAAGCACTCATCCAGCAACTGACGGACCAACTGGCTCAAGGCGCAGCCAAGAGTTTTGATGACTACCGTTTCATCGTCGGGCAGGTAACCGCCTACCGACGCACGATCCACATGATCCGCGAATCCGAAAAGAATCGCGAGCACGAAGAGGAACTGTGACCGAAAAAACACCGACCGAAAAAACACCGACCGAAAAAACACCCGCTGAGATTATTCAGCCTTCCCGGTACCACATTCTCGTTGAGATTGTGAAGGCCCCCCGCGAGATCCGTGGCATTGCCATCCCAGACGAACGCGCCCGCCTCGAAGACCAAGCCTCCCAGATGGGGAAGGTGCTGTCGATGGGGCCTGACTGCTTCATGAACTTCGACGTTCACCCCCCGGTGCGCCGAGGAACCCCAGCCTGCAAGGTAGGCGATGTGGTGATGTTCCGTTCGTATACCGGAACCAAAGTCGCCTTGAGGTTTACGGAAGGCGACTTTCGCCTGATCGTGGACGATGCCATTGAAGGCGTCATCGCGGACCCGGATCTGGTTCGGAGGGGTGAATAATGGACGAGGAGATACTCTTGGACGAATCCCTTGTCGAGGAAACTCCGCAAGAGGAAATTGAGATTGAAATCGTCGATGAGACACCGGAGGATCTGAAGCAGCCGACCAAAGAACGGCCCAACAAGAAAGTCCCGGACCTGTCCTCAGAGGAAGAAGTTACCCTCAGCGAGAAGGTGCAGAAGCGCATCGCCAGGATGACCTACGAGGTCAACGAGCAGAGGCGGAAGGCAGCGGAAGCAGACCGTCAACGGTTCGCCGCGATGAAGCTGGCGCAGTCGGCCATCGCCCACCAGAACGAACTCGCGCAGCGCCTGAACTCGATTCAGGCCGGATTCAAGCAGGAAGCCATCGACCACCGCGTTGCGCGGCAGCAGGCCATCCGCAACGAGATCGCGAAGGCGAAAGAGGCCGGCGACACGGAGAAGGAGTCGCTGCTGATTCAGCAGATGGCCGAACTCGCCGCGGCGAAGACGGCAGTTGAGAACTGGAACCCGACCCCGCTCCAGCAGGTCGAGGTTCCCATGGTAGCCGAACCGCAACCGGAGCAGCCAGCGCAACCGGAGATCGACGAAGAGGCGCTCTCGTGGGCGCAGCGAAACGCCGAGTGGCTCAACAAGGCACGCACATCACCCGAGGCCGCGGCGGTCATGCAGTACGCAGTGAACTACCAGGCGGCGCTTGGCCGAGCGGGTCATGATGTAAACTCCCGTTCGTGCTACGATAAAATCGACGAAGAGATTCGTCGAAGATTCCCGGATGTCGTTGGTGCCGAAGCCCGAACGTCCGCAACCAGCCCGAGGGTCCCTACGGTGACCAACGCCTCTCGCGTAAATACCGTTGCACCCGGCAAGCGTGTGATTCGACTGTCCCGTGATGAAGCGGCGGTCGCTGACGGATTGGGCATTTCCCACCGAGACTATTGGGAAGTGTTGCAAAAGGGGAATCAATAATGGAAACACCGCGTCGCACACGCGCCGAAGAGACCCGCGATTTCAAGTCGCGCACAGCGCAATGGGAACCTCCGTCCCACTTGCCGGAACCTGCTCACCGCGAGGGCTGGGTACACCGTTGGTGCGCTCACGCCGTCCAGGGTGAAACGCACGTCGTCAATATGAACAAGCGCCTCCAGGAGGGCTGGGTGCCAGTCCCCGCTGAAGAGTATCCCGAGGTCACCTCGCGAATCTTCGGCCACACCGGGAAGGGCAATATTGACTTCGGCGGCCAGACGCTGTGCCGGATGTCGTCTGAAATGATGGCGAGCCGCAGGGCGTATTTCGAGCAGAAGAACCGGATCGAGTTGGCGGGGGTGAGAAATGATCTCGCCGCCGTGAAAACAGATCCCAAATATGGACGGTTCACCGAAAATCGCATCGAGCAGACGGCCACGAAAGGCCGGCAGGCTCTCGACTTCGGGACCGGCGAATAGTTGGATTCGTTTTCCTGAGCGGTGACCAACCACCAGGAGAATCTCAATGTCCGCTACTTCTACGCCTTACGGCCTGGAGCCGACGGTCCTGGCTGGCGGGAGCCCGAGTGGAGTTATCCGCTCGATCCTTCTGACCGCCAACGTCGCTACTGGCTTCTTCAACGGGGATGTTGTGAACGTGGGGGCGGGGGTTGCCACCCCCGTCACCACTACGCCCAGCACCACCCGAAACAGCAGCACCCCTACCGGAATCTTCGTCGGCTGCACGTACTTCGACACGAATCGGCAGTTCGTCACCGCGAACTTCTTTCCGGCGAATGGGTTCACCAGCTTCAGCGCCAATGGCCCGATCAACCTGATGATCGTGGACAACCCGGACGTGCAGTTCAAGGTGCAGGCGAACGGCTCGGTGGCGTATACCGCCATCGGCAAGAACGCCTCGCTGGCGAACTTCTCGAATGGCAGCACCACCACCGGCAACTCCCGCGTCCAACTGGATGCTGCCTCGATTGCCACGACCAACACTTTGGGTGTTCGCATCATCGACATCGCTCCCGTTCTTGGGAACGCTGCCGGCGACGCCTTCACCGACGTCATCTGCGTGTGGAATCAGAACGTCCACGCTTACCGCAACATCCTGGGGGTCTAAATCATGGCTATCACACGCGCACAACAACAGAAACAGCTTTTGCCTGGCCTGCACAAGGTCTGGGGCGACGAGTACAAGCAGTACCCGCCGCAGTGGTCCGAGATCTTCCAGCGTCAGACCTCAAAGCGCAGCTTCGAGGAAGAGCAGAAGATCTCGATGTTCGGCCTCGCCGCCGTCAAGACGGAAGGCCAGGGCGTCACCTACGACACCGCGCAGGAAGCGTTCACCGCTCGGTATACGCACACCACCTACGCCCTCGGGTTTGCGATCACCGAAGAAGCCATCGAGGACAATCTGTACATCCCGGTGGCCGGCCGCTACACCCGCGCCTTGGCTCGTTCCATGGCGCACACCCAGGAGATCGTGGCCGCTTCGATCCTGAACAACGGCTTCACCTCCGGCCTCGGTGGTGACGGCGTGGTTCTGTTCTCGACCGCTCACCCGCTGGTCAACGGCGGCACGAACTCCAACCGTCCCACGACCGGTGTCGACCTGAACGAAACCGCGCTTGACGCGGCTCGCATTCAGATCGCCAAGTGGGTGGACGAGCGCGGACTCCTGATCCAGGCCCAGCCGACGAAGATGATTATCCCCGTCGAGTACGCCTGGACTGCGGAGCGGTTGCTGAAGACGGTCCTCCGTCCCGGCACCTCGAACAACGACATCAACAGCATCGTATCGACGAGCTTCCTCCCCGGTGGCTACGTTGTGAATAACCGACTGACGGACCCGAATGCGTGGTTCCTGAAGACGGACGTTCCCGATGGTCTGAAAATGTTCGAGCGCGTCCCGGTGAAGTTCTCCGACGACGGCGACTGGGAGACGGGCAACATGCGGTACAAGGCCCGTATGCGGTTCTCGGTCGGCTGGAGCGATCCCCTCGGCATCTGGGGCAGCCCCGGCGTCAACTAACCCACTCGCGGGGAGTCGCAAGGCTCCCCGCTTCATAAGGAGAATCATATGGCAATTTCAAATTGGAGTGGTCCGATTGCGACCGAAACGGGTGTAATCGCTGAAGTCGAGAATGTGGCGAACGTATCGCTGTCGTTGACCGCGAAAGGTACTGGCGTGGTGGCGAATACCCAATCGCTGCCGTACTTTGCGACCACGGTAACAACGGAAGCCACGGCGGCAGCGGTCACCTACACGGCGGCGCAGTTGAAGGGCGGGCTGATCCTTCGCAACACGAGCGGCGCGGGGCGCAGTGACCTTTTCCCTACCGCGGCGAATATCGTGGCGGCGCTTCCGGATGCGTTTGTTGGTCAGACCTTTGAGGTCACCATCCGCAACACGGCGACGGCGGCGGAAACGATCACCATGACGACGAACACCGGCCTCACCCTCAGCGGCACGATGACCATTGCCCAGAACAACCAGAGGTCGTTCCTGGTTCGCCTGACCAACGTCACCTCAGGCGCTGCGGCTGCGACGATCTACTCGATGGGGACTGTGGTGTTCTAGCCATGGCGCGGCCCATCGTCCTCACCACGACGGGGGTATCCGCTTCGAGCGTATGCCCCCTTTGCTTCTACACGGAGAAGTTCAACGTTAGC
>Ga0209972_10002746_pt1 | contig 14179 bp, 15 predicted proteins | sample NOAtaG_7_FD_187302 | JGI IMG/M metagenome (GOLD analysis project Ga0209972, IMG submission 187302) | Freshwater lake microbial communities from Lake Erie, under a cyanobacterial bloom - NOAA_Erie_Diel1S_2200h metaG (SPAdes) (version 2) | ecosystem: Environmental > Aquatic > Freshwater > Lake ... | reverse complement strand
TACCCTTTCCTCACACCGTGAAATTTACGATCGCTGTTTTTGATGTTTGATTAAGGGCGATCGCCTTTTGTAGATAGATTGTTGGTGCGATCGCACACAAATCACGACTCATAGTAATAGCGATCGCTTTTAAAAGGTAGATTGTTGAGGCGATCGCCTAACTCCTTAAATCGCCAATATAAGCCCCAATTTGTTTAAGTCCCTGCAAAACTTGAACACGCTCTGTAATATTTTCGAGCAATCGATAAGTAGGCGATCGCGAATATTGAGGAGCATTTTGCTGGCGATCGCATTTCAAAAACAATACTTCTCTTCCATTTGTAACCATTCCATAGCAACTTGACTGTAATTTGGGAGCGCTCAACAAATAGGTAAGTGCTTGGGGAATACCCGCCGTAACGTCCAGTCTTGCAGGTTTTGATTCGATTACCAAAATCCAAAAACTATCTTGGATTACCAAAATATCAATTCGACCTTGAACCGCCATAGCATTAACTTCGTCCGCAACTTCGATATTGGAACTTACTTCTGCTTTTACCAAAAAAGGAAATTGATAGAAACCTGCTAAATCTAGCAGTGGCGACACTACTACAAGTTTAACAATTTCTTCGAGGGGTGGCTCTTCTTGACTGAGATAGATATAGTTGCGAGTGAGGCGATCTAGTCCTTGTAGTTCCGATTCGGTTAGAGGTGATGCATTATTTAACCATTCATCAAAAAAATGATCGCTAGAGTCTAGTCTCAAGCCAAAGGTTTGTCGGAGAGTCCTAAGAGTAAGGCTACTAGCATTTGTAATCACGATTAAATCCTTATATACATAAAGTTGAGAGATTTAGGCATTTGATCTAGTCACTAATGTCTAATATACAATACATACTAGGACAAGAGCGATCGCCTAAAAATAACGACTCACGGTAATAGCGATCGGCTTTAGAGGATGGATTGTTAATGCGATCGCCTAAAAATCATCACTCACAGTAATTGCGATCACCTTCAGCAAACCTCTAGAAAATATATCGTTAAAACGATCGCCAATTATCTTTGCTACATATTTGGTGCGTTCCCATTGAAGAGAATCGTTCGCGTATGATTGTCGTCAGTCGGCGTAACTTTGGTCGCTTTAATCCAATTCTATCTCTTTTTAATTTGCTAACGCCAATTATTTTGAATGAAGATCGTCGAAATATGGATACTGCTTCTCCCTCAGAAGTTCCACCTTTAGGATGCGAGGTTTTAATGCCAACCGACGCACCTACGATTGAGTTCTGTCGCTATTATCAAAAGCATTTTCACGATCGCGAACCTATGGCGCAAGAAATGTAGGAAGGTATTAGCATTGTTTGGTATTTAATGCGGATTGTGTTGTGCGATCTGGCTAAAAGTTTTTTTACTTTTGCTCTGTCGTGTTAACGATCATTTTTATGTATAACTCACCTCAGTTTTTATGATGAAATATCAGTATAATTACTACTTATGTAAATCAAAGAATATAGGAATTAAGAAACTATGGAATGTTTAAGAGACATTGATGAATCTGTATATTTACTTTTCCCTATGACAGAATTTACACAAACAATGCTGATAAATATTAACACGACATTAAATTTTACTGGAATTAAGCGGGTTGTTATAGAGCACAATGGTTCAAAATTTATTTGGGTGAATGGGACGCAAAAATGCATACCGTATATTATTGCGCCTGTAAAAATTGCCGAATGCGATGAATTGTTTGAATATTCTAAATCGAAAGCGCTAAATGATATTTTAGAATATTTATCATTGCTTACAGTGCGCTTCGGTACTAAAGTCGAAATGAATCCCAATACGTTTAAAAACTATTATGGAAGAATGGATATGGTTTTACCATTCCATGATCCGTGGATTAATAGAATTGATGAATATATATTTGAAGTAGACTATATCCCTGTCTATAATCAATCTTTAACTCAAGAAGAATCCAAAATGATAGCTCTATTTAGAGATAGTATAACCAGTAATAGCATTTTCTATTCAATTTTATCTTGCTTCAAAATATTTGAATTCTATTTTTCAACCAAGATTGATAGATATAATTGGATTGATTTAAATTTTAACGAGGCGAAAACATTTGCTTTTCAAACTAACGTTATACGCGGAACAGGCGATTGGGATAAGTTTCTTGCCTTTGTAAATGTTAATAATATGTCCAAGGGAGATTATTTATACAAGAATTGTCGTTGTGCAATTGCTCATGCTAACAGCAGTCCTATTGTTAACCCCAATATTTTTTCTGACTATTATGAAATGTACTATTCAAATGAAGTTATTAAAGTATTAGCATGGTATTTGATTTTAGAAAAATTAGACTCAAAACTACATGTACTAAGAACATAACAATACGCTTAATCCGCCCGAACAAAGTTGTTTACTTCGTCCCAAACACTATGAGCGATATGACTTGGGAGTTTTAATGATTGCGGTTACCCCAGAACGCCAGAGGTAGGCATTGGCGGCAAATTGCTCTTGTTTACAGAGAAATCTGTTCGACCATTGGATACTCGAATTCTGTTTATTAATACTAGTTCGTTATCGCAGTATGATACAACCCGCAAATTCTATAGCAAATATGGCTATGAGGAGGTTGCCCACATTCCCGACTTTTATAAGGACGGCTATAGTAAAGTGACTTTCGCTAAGCGGATAGTGCTAAAGAATCTATAATCAAATGTTCAATCTAGTTTTTCCCGTCCATTTAAACCTGTTTAAAAATTGGAGTTCTTCCATGAAATTTAATTCTCTCTTAGATTCCATTTGAGAATAATAAACCACGATAGAATAGCGATCACCTGAAAATCACTACTCACAGTAATAGCGATCACCTTCTGCAAACCTATAGAAAATATATCGTTAAAGCGATCGCCTAAAAATCACGCCTCACAGTAATTCCGATCTCCTTGAGAAGATAGATTATTGAGGTGATCGCATCTAAAATCGTTAATCAATGTTCTTAAGAGTTTGCAAAAACAGATACTTTTGGCATACTTCCATCCATTTTTTGATTTTCTCTTGTTGCTTCTCCAACTGCATAGGCACATTGGACGGCTGCTCTAGCAGCTATTTGATCCGCCCATTGAGCAATTTTGGGATAATCTTCTGCCAAAACAATTTCGATGAGATTTGTCGCTTTTTTGCCAAGGATAAATGGCAATGTCGGCTATAGAATAGCTTCCTGCTAGATAGTCTCGATTAGCTAGATGCTTCTCCATCCCGGCTAAAAGCCGCTTTGTTTCATCCATTTAGCGATTTTTTGCGTAGGGAATATCTTCGGGCGCTACCTTAAGAAAATGATATGCTTACCCTGCCATTGGACCAATTCCTCTCATTTGCCACATTAACCATTGGATAGACTCATAACGGTTTAAGAGAGTTTATTGAGAAGCCTGAAGCTCGGACTTATTCTAGTGGCAGACTTGAACTCGGTTAATTCTGATCATAGTAATTTAGTATGCACGTTTCTGGCTCTCAGCAACTCAAGAATACCAATGCCCATAAACATAAACCCTGAAACAGTTGGTCCAATAAATGGAAGCACAGAGCCACCTGGAATTCCCAAAAACTCTGAACTAGAGGCAATGAATGACAGTGCGGCAATTCCTGCCATAATCGCAACCCATTTTGGATAGACTTTATTTTTAAACACGCTTACAGAGAATAAAATGAGAAAAAGACCACCAAGAATATTAACCCCCAAATCTTCCTGAATGGTAGAGAGTAAATCATTTAAAAGTATATAATTAACATTGATTATTGCTTTTCCTGCACTGTCAGCCTCTTGCCACAATTTTGCCATTAATGGAACTTGTGTTAGAAGTGCAAACCACCAAATAGATCGGAGGGCACCTGAGGAAATAGCAAGACCCAGTAAAGGTTTTGAACTCAAAAGATTTGGAATTTTATTATACGAAACCTTGGCTAGATAAATCATTCCAAAAAACACTAATAGCGCAGAAATTGCATTTGATAAATACCCTACACGGAACGCAAATTCATTTACTAGAAACAATGATATTGCTTCACTGCCACCCATGCCTTGTAAACTTTCGGGGAAGCCAGTTGCTGGCAAGAGTATTTGACCAGGAATAGAAAGAAAACCTCCTAAGAAAAGAACGCATCCTGCGAGCAAATGCATTTTAAAGTTTGTTCTTGCTAAATTTTTGTCTATCATAATTAAATTAATATTTTTAAAATTAATGTTGTTTTAATAATCTCGTAGCTTAATAAAATGTACGATCAACATGCGTCAAAAGTCCCAAATCTTCTCAAACAGCTAGCCAACTCGTGGTACGTCAGCGCTTTAGACGCTTTTAAAATTTAAAACGGCGACAAGTTTAGTAGATAGAGAGCGTGTCATATTTGTCATATTTAAATCCGCGATTTACTTATTTTGATGCTCACTTTATAGCTGTTAGAGCAAACATAATCTACCTCTAATAATATTTTTAGAACGCAATAAATGTTCCTTTAGATATAATAAACATTCCAAGGAATGTTGTCAAGTTCTTTTCTCTCTCTTAAAATTCCACGAAATCTAAAAAAATAATTTGGTTGATGCTAAACAGTTTGAACGGTATAACTAATTTCTAACCCAAATATGTAGGGTTGAGAACCTACGCATTTGTTTGGTTGCTAATTTTACAGCAATTAACATTTAGCGATCGCTTACAGCAAACCCTTTGATAGTATAGACAATTGAGGCGATCGCCTATCACAAAAACATAAAATTGTTCGGCGACATCTATTAACAGTTCAATTTCACTAAAGTTTTAGCGGAGCGATTATCTAAAGCTTTAGACGTTATACTTCGCAATTATTATTCTCTAATATATCTCGGTGATCGTCTAACCAATTCTTTAACCGAAATAAAGACTTATGCAACGAATCAACCTCTTCAGAACTCCATTCAGCAAAGATAAGTTGAGCATCGGGAAGGATAAGAGCGATCGCTTGCTTATGGGCATCTAAACCTGCCTTAGTGATATAGTGATATTTGACTCGCTTATCCTCCTTACTCACTTGGACTTCCAAATAACCTTTCTGAATAAGGTGCTGCACTGTTTTTGTAATAGCGGGTTGATTTGCCTGAAAAGCTGAAGCAAGTTGGGTTATAGTGCGCCCTTGATGTGGATCGCGTCTAAAGTGATTCAACATAGTGAATTGTGGTAATGGCAAATTATATTCAGCCATCAGTTGATTAAATCGTGTGGTGTTTAACTGATTTGCAACCCCAATCCAAATCATCACTTGCTTTAACTTCTCAGGATCGTGTAAGTTCATGTTTTTTAAGTTAACAGTAAATCTTGCAAAGCTCGACGGGGTGAAGGATTAGGATTTTTAGTATATCCCAATCGCACCAACATTTGCACAGTATGACCTTCAGGAATATCAAGCATCCTTAAAAACCCTCTTTGCAAAGCTTGCATCTCTTTATATTCTTGAAGAACCTGACTCATGGGATGCATCGCAACCCCTAGTTCGGTCGCTTTGAGATTGAGTCTTGCATAGGCTCTTCCCACGGCTAATTGCATCGATCGCGAATTACGGCTTGTGGTCATCCAAGCAAATGCAGGAGAAGCTTCGGCAATATTACGGTACATAGTTACTCCTGATTGAAAAGCTTGAGAGGTAGGATCGGCTAGTTTTTCCCTACTGATTAAGCCCAATATACGTCCCCATCCAATTGGTGCTCCAGTTAAGCTAATCCCATTGCGATTTTGCTCGACTTCTTTTGCTCCAATCCTCATTACATCAACACTTTCTTGATATGTGCGCGGAGTTCGCATCTCGATTTCCATTCCCGATCTCACAATTCCCTGCAATCCCAATACTTGCGGGTTTTCAGTTGTAATCGAGAATTTGCAATCAGGATTGGTATATGCCGTCGCTAGACCTTTCACATGATCGGGACTTAGAGGTTTCGCAGAATCGAAGGGAACTTTAGCACTTCGACGCTTCAGAATTTGCTGAAACAAAGGATCGGGTTCCCTGTTTGGGTCTGGAATTAGTCGAATTGAAGCAATAGGACGATCGTCAATGAGATCGCCAAACTCGCCCTTTGGGAAGTAAGTGATTTCCGCCCGATGTCCTGCTGCACCAGCGGCAAGATCTAACAATTCGAGAAAAGCCCCATGACCGATCAAAATCTGACGAGAGAACGGATCGGTTTGAGGCAATAAGCGACTGCGATCGCAATAGAGAATAATCTGGTCGGGCTGGCGCAGATCCACAAGCCAAGGTTGCATATTGTGAGGGTTTGGAGCCAGAATTGCATAGGATAATACTCGCTTGCGAATGTCGGATTCAGTTGAACTAGGCTCAGACCAAGCAGCGATCGCACTTGATGGCATCTCGTCTAGATTGACCGCCGCACTACCCGCCGCCACAATCACGGCTGTAGTCCCTGCCATTAGAATAAAGTTACGTCTAGAAAGCATTATGAAACACCAAAAAACATTCCTAAGAATATATTAACATTCCTAGGAATGTTGTCAAGAGTATTCTTTTTTTTCAATGGGTTGACGGTGCGTAGTTGTTTAATCAAGTTATAAAAGATTGTTATTGTCTGTTCCTTGTCAAAATTGGGTTATTAAAAATGATTGACTTCGTTGTTGAGTTCCGAGAAGTTATCAGCAATGAATATGGTGGTTTGAGCTTATCCAAAGAAAAATATTTGTTGAGCGATCAGAACTCATGACTCACAGGAATAGCGATCGCAAAGTTAAGAAATTGATAGGTGCTCGGGGCATAACAAAACATTCGAGCGGACAAAATCAGGATATTTTGTGTTAATTTGGAGGGGGATCACTTGTCGCTCAATTAAGCCGTTATGCCGAAACGATACGCCCATTAAGGCTGGCTGTTTCTAGTCGAGATTACGCAAGCAAAATGGTTCGCTTCGTTGTTTAGTTCCGATAACTTCTCGGCGATGAAGTTATCGGCGATTACTTTCAGGATGCTTCCCGCCGCAAAGACAAATAATAGTTAAGAGATCGCCGAAAAATCACGGCTTACGGTAATAGCGATCGCCTTTAGAAGATAGATTGTTGAGGCGATCGCCTTTAGATTCTCAAGTGATGATGCGTCTGCACAAGTAGCGTAAAGTCATGGCAGTTTTTCGCCAATTTGGGTGAGATTAACAGCATATCCACCTGTAACTAGATAGACATCATCTGCGATCGCACCAATCTTGCGACTAAGACCACCAAGGCGATCGCAAAATATTCTTCCCGATTTATATTCTGGCACAAGTCCCCAGCCCACCTCTTCCGCAACAAAAGTGATATCGACAGTACAAGCTTGAATTGCTTGTAAGAGTTCTACTTCTATTTTATTCCAAGCTAGTTCATCCTCTTCCAAAAGATTTGCTAACCAAGTACCAAGGGAATCTACCAGAATATAAGCATCACCATTAATCTCTAAAATACTTGTTGCTAAAGCAATTGGGACTTCTAAAGTTTGCCAATTCTCAGGACGGCGATCGCTATGTTTCTGTAAACGGGCTTCCCATTCCGCATCATCGGGATAACGAGTTGCTGTGGCGATATAAATTACATTTTTTTGCGATCGCATTGCTAGATTTTCTGCCCATTCACTTTTACCTGAGCGAGTTGCGCCCGTTACTAAACTAATCATGATCACGGATTATATGGATTGAAGGATTTCGCAGATTAGCAGATTTTACAGCGCTATGTGCTGCGGATGAGTCTATGGATTACGAAAAATTAAAATCTGTGCAATCCCATAATCCGTCTAATCTGTGATTCTGACGAATTGCTATACTATTACGATATCGCTCATCGTAGGAATCCATCATGACTCAAGCGATCATTGCTACACATGAAACTGCTAATAATTCCCTTGATACTGAAGCTTCGTCAGACAAGTGAGAGCGATCGCTATTGTTATAGTGGCTCCTCACCCAATGGTGCAATGATTGCCTCTCTCAATATCAAGATTCCTCGCTATCTGACAGGGCTTGATTATGAAGTTTATACATTGCAAGGCGTAAAAAATCTTGCCATTCAGCAATATGCTTTCAAAAGAGATCAGATTACCTTTGGTAAATTAGTTGGACGCTTTGTGCGTGAGGGATCAGTCTATAAGCGTGAAGGTAATGTAAGCACAGAGCGATCGCCTGAATTGCAAGAGTGTCTTAACTCTAACAAGCCATATTTCAAACAAATTTCATCGGGACGCGATCGCAGGTAAAACATCATGGTTACTCAACTTGCCAAGAAAACTTACACCGTTGACGAATACCTAGAGCTAGAAATAGCGTCAGAAACTCGCAACGAATACCGTAATGGAGAAATTATTCCAATGACTGGTGGAACACCAAACCATACTGAAATCGCCGTAAATTTGTTGTCAATCGTCAAAATTGCCCTGCGTGGTCAACCTTTCCGTCTATTTTCAGCCGATCAGCGGCTTTGGATTCCTGATGTTAAGATCCATACCTATCCTGATGTCATGGTTGCACCAAAACCTTTGGAAATGCAAGACGGTCGTAAAGATACGATTACTAATCCTTGCTTTATTGCGGAAGTGTTGTCTAGATCCACCCAAAACTACGATCGCAGTGAAAAATTTGCTGCTTACCGAACTATTAATACTTTTCAGGAATATGTATTAATTGATCAGTATCGTATCCGTGTAGAGCATCATGTGAAAACTGCGGTCAATCAATGGCTATTTTCGGAATATGATGATCCAACCGTAACGATTTCTCTAAGGTTTGCAGATGTGCAAATCCAAATAGCCGATCTTTACGACAATATTGATTTCACTTAACCCCATAGGTTATACCAATTCACAAAAGTGTGGCAACACTTCTGTGAATTAAAACCCAAGCTCTGTAAGGGTTTTAAAAACACAAAATGGCTACGCCCTTTTATGTTTTGGTATTAGATATGCTTTGCGTCTTCAGCCTAATTATAGTACAGATAAATTTTTGAAAGAGCCGCTTAGCAGCGCTTTCAAAAATTTATCTGTACTATAATTCAGCGCAACGCGCTGGATGGCAATAGTTAATTTTTATAGTCCAGCTTATCTCTACCTATAAGCACTAGCTTTACAGTGCTATGATCTCAAGATGCTAGGAGTGTCTGTGAAAACCAGACTGAGAGCAAATCCTTAGAACCTGAACCGATTGACATCGGCGTAGGAAAGCACATTATTTGAGGAAATTTACATGACAGTTGGTTTAAAACTCCCCTCTGCGCCTACAAGGCGCGGAGAATATCGCGGTACGCAAATGCACTGTGCCCGTCAAGGCATCATTACCGAAGAGATGCAGTATGTGGCATGGCGTGAAAATCTTCCCGTCGAACTGGTACGCGCTGAAGTCGCTAGAGGTCGAGCCATCATTCCCGCCAACAAGAATCATACAAATCTTGAACCAATGGGAATTGGCATTGCCTTCCGATGTAAGGTCAACGCCAACATCGGTGCATCACCCAACTCTTCAAATATTGACGAAGAAGTTGAGAAGTTACATTTATCAGTCAAATATGGCGCTGATACTGTCATGGACTTGTCAACTGGCGGTGGCGATCTTGATGTGATTCGGACTGCGATTATCAAAGCTTCACCTGTTCCCATCGGCACAGTTCCCATTTACCAAGCACTCGAAAGCGTGCATGGCACAATGCAAAACCTCACACCTGATGACTTCTTACACATTATTGAGAAGCACGCTGAGCAAGGTGTAGACTATCAAACCATCCATGCAGGGATTTTGATCGAGCATCTACCACTTGTCAAGAATCGTCTTACAGGGATTGTTTCCCGTGGTGGTGGTATTCTTGCGCGATGGATGTTGCATCATCACAAGCAAAATCCTCTCTATACCCATTTCAATGACATCATCGAAATCTTTAAGAAGCATGATGTGTCCTTCAGCCTTGGGGATTCGCTACGTCCAGGTTGCTTGCATGATGCCTCCGATGACGCTCAGCTTGCAGAACTAAAAACTCTCGGACAACTTACCCGTCGAGCTTGGGAACATGATATTCAAGTCATGGTCGAAGGTCCTGGACATGTGCCAATGGATCAGATCGAGTTCAATGTTCGTAAACAAATGGAAGAATGCTCTGAAGCTCCTTTCTATGTTCTTGGACCTTTGGTGACTGATATTGCCCCAGGATATGACCACATCACTTCCGCGATTGGTGCAGCAATGGCTGGTTGGTATGGCACTGCGATGCTTTGCTATGTCACACCAAAGGAACACCTTGGCTTGCCAAATGCTGAAGATGTGCGTAATGGCTTAATTGCTTATAAGATCGCCGCCCATGCTGCGGATATTGCCCGTCATCGCCCTAATGCACGCGATCGCGACGATGAGCTATCCACTGCGCGTTACAACTTCGATTGGAACAAACAATTTGAATTGTCTCTCGATCCTGAGCGTGCTAAGGAATATCATGACGAGACCTTACCTGCGGATATTTATAAAACCGCAGAATTCTGCTCGATGTGTGGACCGAAGTTCTGTCCGATGCAAGAGAAGGTTGATGCTGAAGCAATTTCCGAGCTTGAGAAGTTTCTCGCCAAAGAGCCTGTAACTTCGGCTTAATCAAAAAATCTAAAAAAGGAGGTGCGCTGCACCTCCTTTTTTTTGTATGAAACAAAAGCAACTTGCTGCTAGTCTAGTTAGACATGTTTGCTAGATATCTTGTTGGTGTCTGAATATGAATAAGTTTCCCTGTCCTCGTCTTATTAGTATAGTTTTTCTCGCATCACTCGTCACACCCTCTATTGTTTGGGCGCAAACTGCTCAACAAAAGATTGTTTATGTATCTCCACAAGGTAATGATGCACAGACCTATCGTACAATCACGGCTGCGATCGCAGCCAATCCTCAAGAAGGGACGATTTTCCAATTAAGTAATGGCACATATAGCCAAACTACGGGCGAAAGTTTTCCGATTAGACTTCCTAAAGGTGCAATCTTACGAGGTAATCCTAGCACGAATGGAAATGGTGTAGTAATTAGCGGTGGTGGGCGCTTTGTCAGTCCAACTTTTGCAAGTCAAAATATTGCGATCGCCGCCGCAACCAACTCTCGCATCGAAGGCATTACAGTTACCAATAGCAACCCACGCGGTTATGGACTATGGTTAGAATCCAGCCGAAATGTCATTATTGCTAACAATAGTTTTGTGAGCAGTACCCACGATGGCATCTTTCTCACAGGCAGTGCTAATGCTTTCATTGGCAACAATCTATTTACAAATAATAAAGGTAGTGGCATTTCGGCACTTGGCACAAGTACAGGGGAAATTCGCGATAACAAATTTGAGAATACAGGTTTTGGACTGTCGATTGGACAGCAATCTCAAGTTCTTTTAGCGAATAATAATATCTCTCGCAATGTGGATGGAATTATTATTTCAAATACGGCTCAACCAACTCTAAGAGGCAATGCGATCGCTGATAATCAGCGCAATGGGCTAGTAGTTCTCAGTAGCTCCAATGGTTCTCCCCGCCCTGACCTTGGCACAACGGTTTCGCTAGGAAATAATACTTTCAGAAACAATCGTGAATTCGATATTAATAATGCTACGACTATTCCTTTAGTGGCAGTGGGCAATCAAATTAATCAATCGCGGGTGAAAGGATTACTGGATCTGAGAGCATCAAGTTCTCCGATTACCAATGCGATCGCGACTTCTATCACTCCTGCACCATTAACATCGATTCCATCACCACCAGCCAATACGGTCACTCCTATTCCAATTCAATCTAATCCTCGTCCCACACCGACTACAGTATTTGTACCTGCCAAGCCTCCTAACTCTGGTCAAGTATTGCCAAGTCCTGTAATTTCCACTAATCCTAATACTGCACCAACAACAATCATCATTGAGCGTGACTATAGGGTTCCTGAGACTCCTCCTAGAGTTGCGGCTTTACCACCCGCCCTCGATCCTACTACAGGTAAGCCTTTCCAATATCGGGTAGTTGTGCCAGTTACTTCCATCGCTGTAACTCAACGAGTGAAAACGATTATTCCCGATGCATTTCGGTTATCGCGTAGTGGTAGAACTATGATGCAAGTGGGAGCCTATAGCGAGAGCACCACGGCAAATCAACTAGTACAGAAACTCGCTCAATCAGGTTTAAAAGCGGAAATCATTCCCTTTCGATAGAAAAACAAGGGGCTTAATTAAGTCTCTCTTAGTTCATTCAGTGCGATCTCTTACAGCGCTTTGCACTCAAATCCAATCAAACTCACCAAAAGAAAATTATTGAAATCAATGATTTCAATAATTTTCTTTTGGTGAGTTTGATTGGATAACATCTGTAATACCAAAACACAAAATGGCTACGCCATTTTGTGTTTTTAAAACCCTTACAGGGTTTGCTATAGCAATGAAAGAGATGGCTAGGACAAATCAAAACCCAAATAAATGAAGGCGGCGCTTCTCGCCGCCTTCATTTATTTGGGTTTTATGTCCTAAATAAAACTTTCATTACTAGAAAAAGTGGATGCCGATTACCTTTGCTTTTCCGATGGGCTGGGATCTGCTTTAATTGTTCTATAAAGTTCATGGTCTGGTCTTGCTTAGATTTTAACAGACCATTTGTTTACTGTTGTGGCTACTTGTTTTTCTGTATCCCCTTCCCCCTATCCCTTCCCGAAAATGAAACCACCCTGCTCTCCCAAAAGGAGAGAGGGAGAAAGATTTGTCCTCTCACAGAAATTGATACATGTCCACAGAAATTAAGTTAGATCCTCAATCTCCCATTAAACCTTGGTGGCAACAACATGGTGAAACCATTCGGATTTTTGTTATAGCCCTTGCAATCGCAGTATTTTTGCGGACTTTTATTGTGGAGCCACGATTCATTCCCTCAGGCTCGATGGAGCCCACTCTGCAAGTAGGCGATCGCATCTTAGTCGATAAGATCTCACAGCAATGGCAAGAACCCCAACGCGGCGATATTTTAATTTTCTATCCGCCTAAGTCCCCTGCTATTGAAGATAATACTAAAGCTTATATCAAGCGCTTGATTGGTATCGAAGGCGATCGCATTGCAGTACGAGGCGGTAAAGTCTATCGCAATGAGGAACCTCTTGATGAACCATATATTGCGGAAGCTCCTAAATACATGATGCGTACTGTGACTGTACCAAAAGGTTGTTATTGGATGATGGGAGACAATCGCAATCACAGCAATGATTCGCATATTTGGGGATTTTTGCCCAAGGAAAATGTGATTGGTAAAGCGACTATTAGATTTTTTCCTTTTGGCGATCGCTTAGGCGCAATTACAACAGGGAACCTCTAAAAAAGGCTAAGAAAGTCAACCACGAAAACTATAGCAATGTTTTGCTTAGGATATATAGCAATGTAAGCTTTGCTTAGGACATAAAACCCAAAAGATGGCAGAGCTTCGCTCTGCCATCTTTTGGGTTTTGAATTGTCCTATCTATCTCTTACGTTGCTATAAAACCCAAATAAATGAAGGTGGCGAGAAGCGCCACCTTCGTTTATTTGGGTACTGTCAACGATCTTGAGCAGAAGCCTTTGCTTGGTCATTTGGGGCAGCCTCTCGGTAAAATTATCACGATCGCAGGTGTCGTTCGCCAAGGAGAATTAGGTGCAAAAGCTAGCCCAAGAGATGTGTTAAGCGTCGAAACTGTGAACGATCGCCCTCTCGCTCAAGCCCGTAACTATCGAATTTAATCTGTTTATGACAGCGCAAGTTGCCAAGCCTGTTTTAGGGCGATCATTTAAATATGTAGGCTATGAAACAGGAGGATTTACAGCCTTAAGAGGCATTCAAGTTCGTACCCGCCGTAGCGACGACTAGCCATCGCTTTAATCATTCTTTTCAAGTGCTGCAAGAAGAGTTGGATATTGTTAAAACAAAGTCGGATTTGACTCGGTTTAACAATCGCCGCGTTCAAGTGATCGGTCGCTATGTGTCGCACAGTAGTCCAGCGCCTGCAATCACGTCCAGCATAGATTTTAAAGGAACCTATACAACTGCAAATATATCTAAAGATACTTCCCAATCAACACACCATTCTGACGACCTTTGATGGAATTTGGCAATATACTCCCTTTCCACCGAAAGAATAGAATAATACCAATTCACAGAAGTGTAGCCACACTTTCGAGAATTGGTATTA
>Ga0209972_10002742_pt1 | contig 14184 bp, 10 predicted proteins | sample NOAtaG_7_FD_187302 | JGI IMG/M metagenome (GOLD analysis project Ga0209972, IMG submission 187302) | Freshwater lake microbial communities from Lake Erie, under a cyanobacterial bloom - NOAA_Erie_Diel1S_2200h metaG (SPAdes) (version 2) | ecosystem: Environmental > Aquatic > Freshwater > Lake ... | reverse complement strand
GTAAAACCCTAACTGGGCGCTATAAAATCGTCAAGCAACTTGGCGGCGGCGGCTTTAGCCACACCTTTATTGCCGAAGATGGATATCTGCCCGATCGCCCTACCTGTGTGATCAAGCAGCTTAAGCCTGCGTCATCGCAAGCAGAAATTTTAAAAGTCTCCCGTGAACTATTCGATAACGAAGCAAAGGTACTTTATCGTTTAGGACGACATGAATGCATTCCTAGCTTGTTAGCACACTTTGAAGAAGACGAAGAATTTTTTCTGGCACAGGAATTGATTGAAGGTGATGTACTAACTCAAGAAATTAAGCGTGGTGAATGTCTGGGAGAGCAATACACGATTGATTTTCTCACCGATATTTTGCACACCCTCGATTTTGTGCATCGCCAACAGGTCATTCACCGCGATATTAAGCCGAGTAATTTGATCCGTCGTGCTAGTGACAAAAAAATTGTCTTGATTGATTTTGGAGCAGTCAAAGAAGTTAGCACTCAGCCAATTAGTCAGTTAGGACATACTTCAAGTTTAGTAATTGGCTCACCTGGATATATGCCCAACGAGCAATATAGCGGCAAGACCATGTTTGCTAGTGATATCTATGCGATCGGGGTGATTTCCATCCAAGCAATGACTGGACTATTGCCAAACCAGATTCCCGAAGATCAAATTACTAGTGAGTTTTGCTGGCGTGATCGCGCTAAAGTCACACCAACATTGGCAGATGTGATTGATAAAATGGTGCGCTTTGATTTTCGACAACGATATCAATCAGCTAATGAAGTATTGGAAGCGTTGCAACCTCTACTAATCCAATCTCAAGCTCAGACTGTTTTTAGCAAATTTAAACCGCTAGATCTGAGCGAGTTAAAACCGATTGCGAGTAACGAATCTACTAAGAGTCCTCAGGCAAAGCTTATTGATGAAGTCTCAGATGATCTTGAGATGAGTGAAGACCCTGTTCGGGCGAAGAAATTGGTATGCCTAGTATGTACTGGCATCTTAGAAAACGATATCAACCGTTTAAACAACTTCAGCTTTGTGGAATTACTGGAAGATTTATATCAACAATATCCAACTGTTGAAGCATTGAAGGAGAACTTAGTAAAGTCCGTCAAAACTATCTCTGTTCAAAAACAGCGCCAATATTTAATTGTTGCCAAAATAGTTTTTAATGCAACTTCTAAATTCTATCAACAATCACCAGTATCAGTAATTTCTGAATCAATAAGTTCTGCTCAATGTAATCCAAATTCTCAAAAAATTAGTCAACCACTTGCCTATTCAGTAGATCGTCTAGTCATTAATGCAGGTTCGGCGCAGCTAATTGCTCCTCTCAATACTTCTCAAAATAGCTTAATCGAAGAGCCTCTAAACGAATCGTTGGTTGCAGAATTACCATCAGAGACTCAGTCTGGTTTTTCGGAAGATGAATTGTCACTTCTCGATCCCTATTTAGACGACAATGCCGATATTTATGCATGGGTCGCGCATAACATTAATATCGATGCTCAACAAATGCGCCTAAAAAAGCTGTTGTTTTATACCTATCAAGATGTTTGGCAAAGCGATCTGCGTCAATTAAATAGCATTGACTGGGCAAGTCTCTTAAGAGAACTAGTCTCATTTATGCCTACTTTTCTCCAATTGCAAGCTTTACTGCAAGAAGCCGTTCAAAGAGTATCAAAACCTGCGGAATATATCGTGATTGGTAATCTGCTACTGACTAAATTAGAACCACTTTATCCCGATCGCAATGATGCAAATAATCTTGAAACGATCGCGCCACCGATTTCGCCAGTTAATCAATACAGCTCTCCCTTAAACAATCAAAGTCACAATAAAATTCCATTTGATCCACGCATTGCCTTAGACTTATTTGACTTGCGATTAGAACTAATACGATTCACGAGTTCTATGCGTGCAAAAATCCTATTGTTTTCGGTACTTTACTATCCCTTTGATCCCGATCGCGATAATTGGCATGACTTGGGATCGCATCGTCTAGATGGATTGCTACGGCAATTATTTTATGCTTATCCTTCCTTTGAGAAAGCAGAAAAATCGGTCTGGCAAATAGCGCGATCGCTAAGTGAACCAAGTGCCTACGATCAGGCTGCTAGTTATATTCTCCAAGTGGTCAAGACTCTATACGATCAGCTTGAAGCTAAATTAATGCTACATCCTGCGGAAGGGAAGCAAGCCCCATCAGAAGATACTGACTTCACACAACCAAGTGCGCTCTCTCATAGCAATGATGATGATACTTGTCAGTTTGCATGACATTGGGATAATGTGCGATCGCCTTTCACACTCAAAATTTGTGAGTTAAGTAATTGCGGTTGCTAAATGTTTGCAAACCTAATATTCGTCTTTGATATAGCAATGTAAGTTTTGCTTAGGACATAAAACCCAAAAGATGAGTGGCGGCGCTTCGCGCCGCCACTCATCTTTTGGGTTTTGATTTGTCTTAGCTATCTCTTACGTTGCTATATAGGTAATAATTGGCAGTCAGATGTAGCTAAGCCTAGCTCATTAGGTATTAATTCTATTTACTTTAATGACGCAAATCCTAATCGCTATGAATTAATACTCCCAAAATATGCCGATACTACGAATGGAATTACTTCTCTTTGGGCAGGTATATCTCGCTATACGCGCCTAACTAGAAAGACAAAAACACCAAAAGAATCAATTGTTCGAGATATTGCCGCTTCCGTTGCTGCACCGATCTTAACCGCCTATACAATTTGGATTTTGCAACAAGCAAAGGTAAAACAACTCGCCCGCATTTACTTCTTAGCAAGGGATGGGGAAATGTTGCTGAAAATCGCCAAGGAGCTTGCTCCGAAGATTTATCCAGAAGTAGAACTGCGTTATCTCTATGTCAGTCGTCAAGCGTTGAGAATGCCTGGGCTAACGAAAATCAACAAGGCTTTTTGGGAATGGATGTTTGATGATACGACTTTTTTTACAATTGATAGTCTACTAGCCCGAATGTGTCTCGATCGCCAATCTGCCAAGCCAATTTTTGAGTCGTTAGGTTATCCCGAAGCATTTTGGCATAAGGATTTAATGGCAAAAGAAAGAACTTCGCTGCGAACTAAGTTAGAGCAGCATCAACCTTTACAGACATTAGTTCTCCAAGTTGCCGAGCAAAAACGCGAAGTCTTAAAAGCTTATTTACAGCAGGAGAAAATGCTTGATGGACAGGCATTTGGCTTGGTTGATGTCGGCTGGCGCGGCAGTTTGCAACTTTCTATAGAAAATGCTTTTGAGATATTTGGTACTAGGATGCCCGTCGGGTTCTATTTTGCCTTGGATAAACCCACTGGTGGGCTTAAGCATAAAGGAGAAGCCCTTGCCTTTTTCTTTAATTTAAACAACTCTGTAGGACTTCGCAATGATATCGACTATCGTTATGTGCCTGCGATGGAAGTCTTTTGTGCAGGCTGTGAAGGCACAACCCTTGAGTATACTTTGCAAGTTGATGGTTCTGTAGTTCCATTGCTCAAGCATAAAAATAATGAACCCGCTCTGGGCTGGGGGCTAAAATCTTTTCAGCAATCTGTAGTAGCTTTTGTGCGTCTTCTGGTGGAGCGATCGCCTGCTGATTTTTCTTTCGATACTTCTCCAAAATTATTGCGTGAAGCCTTAGATGAAATGTTTCTTGCATTTAATAACTCACCAACGCAACAGGAGGCAGAGGCATTCATGGATTGTCCATTTTTTGATGATCCCAATGAGCTTTATCATTTTTATTGGGCAATGCCTTTACGCTTAGGTGATGTTATTAAATATGCGATCGCAAAACAGGATGGCTTTAATGTGCATCGTAATGCATGGAGTGAGGCAAGTCTGCAAGTTAGCTCTCCACTGGTCAAAAAATTAGTACCCTTGGCGATTATCCAACGCAAGTTGCTGAAGCGGTTAAAAAAATTGCTTTTGCCTAAATAATTAGCTCAATAAGTAAGGTGGGCGTAGCCCACCTTACTTATTGGGTTTTAGCCAGAAGCATTGTAAAATTTGGTTATGAGTGTATTGAGTCAAAATAAAATTATTGAACCAGCCCTTGCTGCGGTAAAGCAACGCCTAGAATCAGGTGGTGCATTGCTTCCTGATTCCCCTGAAAACTTGCTAGAGGTTGTTGGCATTCTCAAAAGCTATGGTGTAGTACTGGGTGAATATTATCGGAATCTCACCTATATTTCTGAACATCAGTTTCTCGTATTTTTTCCATTTTTTAAGTTTTTTAATGGTGATTTTTCCCTAAATAAACTCGGTCGCCATTTGTGGCACGATCGCATCAATTTTGAATTTGCCGAATATTGCATGAAAGCAATGTTTTGGCATGGTGGTGGCGGTCTAGATGCATATTTAGACTCCGAAGAATTTAAAAAACTTGCCAAGTTAGCGATCAATGCCAAAGTTGTTAGGAATCCATTAACGGCTTTAGTAAATCAATTATTTCCAGATTTTTTGCTAGAGCAGGTGCGATTAATGACCTACTACAGTGCTCTGGGGTATTTTTGGTCGTTTATGTCGCCGCTGTTTCTAGACTTAAGCGATCGCTATGATCGTGGTGAAGTTAAAAGCATTCCCGATGTCGTTCAGCATGTTCAAAATGGGCTAGTTGCATCTGCTAGTGTGCCTTATATTTATAAAGTATCGATCAATGGCAAAGACTACGAAATCGTACCTGCATCAGCAAATTTGACATTCTTAATGGATACAGCAGTACCCTATGTGGAGGCTGTATTTTTCCGATCTTTTCCATTTCGCGGCACAGTTTCTTACAATGCCCAAGCGCATCAAATTTCTACGGAAATTTCGCAATTCAACTATGGTGTACTATACGCCGATCATCTACCTGTAGGCGGTGCAGGGATTCCACCCACATTGTTGATGCAAGATATGCGACATTTTTTGCCAGACTATTTACATGAGATTTACAAAAAAAGCGATCGCGGTGAAGAGGATTTACTGGTCAAGATTTGTCTTTCTTTCCAAAAGTCGATGTTTTGCGTAACTACAGCCGCTCTGCGTGGTTTAGCACCCCATGCGCTGGAAACTGAAGATCCTCAAGAAAAGCAAGCCAATGACAAATTTCTTGCTCCTTTTTTAGATCGTCTATCGCGATCGCGTTTATATACAATGCAGTAAAGAAAATAGCGGCGCTAAGCGCCGCTATTTTCTTTACTGATTGATCTTACTAGCCGAAGATTTCCGCAGGATCGGCAGATTGGACTTTGCGAAGTGATATCGCACCAGAAATCACACACATAAATATCGTTAATATCATGACTGGAATCGCCTTGTCCCAAATATATAGAGGCAATAATGTCGCATTTTTGGTGAGATTATATAGAAAAAAAGAAATTCCTAATCCTGGGATAAAGCCTAGAATCGATAGGGCAAAAGCTTCTTGAATTACAACTTGAGCTAAATATAGATTTCCATATCCCATAGCTTTGAGAGTTGCATATTCCGCAAGATGATCGGAAACATCAGTATAAAGAATCTGATAGACAATCACGATCCCCACAATGAAACCCATCACAGTTCCAAGAGTAAAAATAAAGCCGATCGCAGTGCTTTTTTGCCAATAGCCTTTCTCAAAGTCAATATAGCCTTGGATCGTCAAGATTCTAGTATCATCGATCGCAGCATCCTCAGTCTTTTTAAGATCTTCAACTGTCAAATCAGATTTGGAAATCACTACTTTGTTCTTATCTTCTTCACTAGTGATTTTGCCATCTGCACTGATCTTCTCTTGATACAAACTCCGAATTCGTTTGCCATCGGGTTGTAATTTTTCACGCGGCAAAACTACTTTGTCACTGGGCTGGCTAAGGATAAAGTTTCGCATCGCTTCATAGGGAGATGCGTCAGGTTTTAGATTAATCAATCCAACATTAATTAATCCCGCACGTCGATTATCAAAAATTCTTAGGAAGTTAGTGTCACTAGTAATCATTGCGCCATCAGCGGCAAAAGATGCTCCTAGCTCAAATAGTCCGCCGATTGTCAGTTTGCGATTAGCAACTTCACGGCTGACCAATTTATTGCAGACAAAAGCTTCATCATTAAATTGCGATTTTAAGGCTAAGGTACCACATTCGCCAACAATTGGACCGAATTCCGCACGAGAAGCCCTATCGAATAGAACTACGTCTTGAGTTTTAACGCGATCAATATTGGATATGGAACCTGGCATCTTAAAAACCTTAGCATCAGGATTTGCGCCTAGGACTAGAATGTTGCGAGTTTGTCCTGCTGGGTCTTCTTTGATTTTCCATGCGCCAATGCCCATGTAAAGAGGGTTTACTGAAGCGACTTCTTTCATGCCTAAAGCTTGATATAGGCGACGCTGAGAGAAGTTCCGCATCCCTACTAAGTTAGTAGATTGGGGGCTAATAATCACTAGGTCGCCCACCAAATTACTTTGTAGTCGAATCGCGCTATTAAATAGAGCATCGCGGAATCCTAATTGCAAAAACATTAAGACCACTGCAAAAGTAATTCCTGCGATCGCAACTAGTAGACGGCTTTTTTCGTAAGTAAGTTGTAGCCAAGCAAGAGGTACGGCAAAAATCATAAATTCATCTAGCGATTTTAAAAAATATTTGAAAGTTAATGGGAGTGCAAATCGCTCTCATTAACTTTCAATCTTGACTCTGACTTGCAAATTGGTAAGCCCTGAGACTTTTTTACTGTCATCTAGCTTGATCTTAACCTCGATTACCCGCACATCAGTTTTGGCGGCTGGGTCAGTGCCAAGCACATCATTTTTTGCAATCCGTAAACCAATGCGATCGACTTTGCCAGTAATCAGACCTTCAAAAGCTTCACTCTCAATCGTGGCAGTCTGTCCAACCTTGATTTTGCCGATATCAGTCTCATAGATTTCTGCAACTACATACATCTGGCTAGTATTGCCAAGATCCATGACTCCATTTGTCTGGCTGACGACTTCACCAGTTTTAGAGTTGATTTTAAGAACTTGTCCATCAATCGGAGCACGAACTTGAGCTAGATCAAGATCAACTTCGGCTTTTTTGACATTGACCATTGCAGTTTGTAGTTGAGCTTCGGCAAATTGGACATCAGTCGGACGAACTTCTCTAATGCTACTAAGCAAACCCTGAGACTGACGCAACTGGAATTGCGCTTGCTGAATTTGTTGCTGAGCTTGCATAAATTGACCTTGCAGAGTCTCAACCTTGAGGCGATAAGTATCAAGAACAGTTTGGGAAATTGCGCCTTCCTTGAAAACTTCAAGAAAGCGATTGTAATCTCGACCTGCAATTTCTAATTCAGCCTTAATTCTGGAGGCATTGGCTTCTAAAGATTTGATATTGGCGGCGGCAGACATGACGTTACCTTCTTGGGCAACAATATCACCACTTTTTGCGCCTGAGCGAACTCTAGCAAGGTTGCGATCGCTTTCTTGAGCTTGGCTTTGGGCTTGGAGTAATGCTGCTACAGAGCGATCGTAACTGTCGAGAATGGCGATCACTTGCCCTTGTTTGACGGTATCGCCTTCTTTGACCATCAATTTCACAATGCGCGATGTCCCCAGTGCTGAGGGTGAGGCAACTTTGATAACTTCGCCTTGTGGCTCTAATCGCCCTAATGCGCTGATGGTTTTTAGCTGATCTTTGGTGTTGGTATTGGTTGCTGGCGTAGGCGCGGCTGGGTTACTGCTAAAGCGTCCGAGCACAAACCAAATACTCACGCCCAGTGCGGCTAATGCAAGTGCGATCGCAGGGATTAAAAATTTGTTTGAGCTTTTGGAGCCTAGGGCGTTTTTCATATTGCTAGATTGATTTCTGGCAGAGGTGCTGGATGTATCTCTCATATTACTGATTTCCGTAAACGTTTCTACCTGTTTGTCCGCCTGTTCATCTACTTGCATATGCTCTTTGCCTCTATATACTTCAAACCAGATTTTAAAAACTAGCCAATAGTCTACCAAGCTATAACAGTTTGTCTATGCCTCAGGCATCCTACATTAGCGCTAACTTCGTAAAGTAAATTTAACGATTTTTCAGGATAAGGCGCTTACTTTCTTGTTTTTATGTGCGCGATCGCAAAAACCTTAACTCTAAAAGATCAACTCGCGATCGCAAAGTATGCACGCGATCGCAAAAATCCTAGTTTTAAAAGCAAGCTGCGATCGGTATGTCATAAATGTATAGGCGATCGCCCCGCTCTAAAAAATACCCCAGCTATAATTTTTGAAGCATCACCACTCATACTCTTAACTAAGGATAAATTTTAGGGAACTCCTTAGGGCTTTTGGATACTTGTACAGCCCCAGAACTATAGCAATCATATTTTCTAAATCCTTGAATCTCAAATTTTTCTTCAATAAGTTTATATTCAGCAGCAGAACCACATCAGTAAGGATTATGAATTTTATGAGAACACATCGGAGTCCTTTATCTACATGGATTTCATCCGCAAAATGCTTAGAAATCTTACTGCTGTCAATTCTTAAATGCTTTCTTAAGTAGGTTCTACTTTATTTTGATGATGATTGATATAAAATATATTGAGCATACTGCGGTTTACAAATAGGCGATCGCGATCATGTCTGCACAGTTCCAAATCCACAAAGACACCATTGACCAAGTAAGTCAAAGGGCAGACATCGTAGATATCGTCTCCGAGCGCGTTGTACTACGCAAAAGTGGGGCAAATTTTCGGGGCGCTTGTCCTTTTCATAATGGGACAAACGCCACAGCGCTGACAGTAAATCCAGCGCGGCAGATGTATCACTGCTTTAACTGTGGGGCGGCTGGCGGTGCTGTCAAGTTTTTGATGGAGATCGATAAGCGATCATTCTCTGACGTAGTTTTAGATTTAGCGAAACGATACAACGTTCCTATTGCCACAGTCGAGCCTGAAAAAGCTAAGGAAATACAGCGTCAAATCTCCCATCGCGATCGCCTTTATGAAGTGATGGCTTTGACCACCAGTTTTTATCAACATGCCCTCTATGCCCACCAAGGCAAAGCAGCACTTGCCTATCTCAGCGAAAAGCGGCAAATGAGCAAAGATACGATCCAGAAATTCCAACTGGGTTATGCGCCTGCGGGTTGGGAAACTTTGATGGGTTATCTAGTTCAGCAAAAGCAGATCCCTGTGAGTTTAGTTGAAGAAGCAGGCTTGATCGTTCCGCGCAAAACTGGTAATGGATTTTACGATCGCTTCCGCGATCGACTGATGGTTCCCATTCACGATACTAGAGGTCGTGTAATTGCCTTTGGTGGGCGATCGCTAGGAGATGAAGAGCCAAAATATCTTAACTCTCCTGAAACAGAACTATTCAGCAAAGGTTCAATTCTATTCGCAATGGATAAGGCTCGCGATGCGATCGCTAAGGCTGACCAAGCAATTGTAGTAGAAGGTTATTTCGATGCGATCGCCTTGCATCAAGCAGGAATTGAACAGGCGATCGCGACGATGGGTGTAGCGCTTAATGCTGACCAAATGAAGCAGTTATTGAGATATACCGAAACCAAGAATGTAATTCTAAACTTCGATGCCGATAAAGCAGGAATTACGGCAGCGGAAAAGGCGATCGCAGGTTTTAAGGAATTAGTATTTAATGGAACTGTGCAGTTGCGAGTTTTGACGATGCCCGATGGCAAAGATGCCGATGAGTATCTCAAACAGCGCAGTGCAGCCGCCTATCGCGATTTACTTAAAAATGCACCATTATTCCTCGATTGGATGATTGAGAAAATTCTTGATGGTCAAGATCTTAACCAAGCCAGCAATTTACAAAAAAGTAGCCAAGAGATTGTCCAGTTACTGAAAAAGTTGACTGTTGATGCTAACTTTCGCGAGAAATACATTTCTAGTTCTGCTCAACTACTCTCTCAAGGAAAATCCTATACCTCATTGCAGCTTATAGAGGAAAGCTTACGAAAACAGTTAAGCAATAATGATCGCTGGAATAACACGAAGCCTATTCAGATTACTACGACTGCAAATACTCTGTATTCTGCTGAAATCCAACTTTTACAGATTTATTTACATTATCCAGAGTATCGAGCTTGTGTCTATGAATCAATGGAAGAAGAAGACATTAGCTTTAGCTTTTCTAATCATCGTTATCTATGGCACACCATTCTCGAACTTATCGAGCAAAAAAAGACTTCCTTAGCAACACAAGAACCTTACCCTAATCATCTTGTTAGGCAATTACAGATTTTTTGTGCTGAACAAGATGAAGTTGCTCATCAATTACAACATCTGTTGTGGCTTGATGAGAATTCGCGTATTGGTATATTACGTCCACAAATGGTCATTAGAACTGCTATTGCCACGATCCAGTATGTAATGTGTGAAAAGCGTGAAAAATATTGGTTAGAGATGTTTACAACTAAAGATGTAATTGCCGATCCAGAGTTTGGATATCATTGTCAAGCAAAAATTCAAGAAGAAAAGCGACGAAAGATGGAATTTCAGAAACTCATTGGAGTTAACTATCTAGACCTATCTGGTACTGGTACTAACACAAGTGAAAAGAATGTTATCGAGTTTTAAAATGCTATAAGCTATAACAATCACATTAGTTTAATCTGTGGACTTAAATCTAATGACCCAAGCGATCACCAATCTAGAATTAGCTAACCCTAAAGCTTTGACAGATCAAGAGTTTATGTCATTGTCTGAAAATGGCAACCTTTATGAATATGTGAATGGAGAGCTAATTGTTGTGGCAAATTCAGGTGTAGAACATGGCTATTTAGCACTTACTCTCGGGTATTTTTTGACAGGCTTTGTGCGTAATCATAAGCTCGGCGTGACCTGTGACTCTAGTACAGCTTTCAAGATGAAAACAGGCAATGAGCGATCGCCTGATCTTGCATTTATTGCTAGAGAACGCTTACAAGGATTAAAGAGACTACCAAAAGGATTTTTTGATGGAGCTCCAGATTTAGCTGTAGAGATTATTTCTCCCAATAACACTTTTGAGGAAATCCATAACAAGCTCGTAGAGTATTTTGAGAATGGGACTCGGTTGGTATGGGTAATCTTACCTGATGAAGAATGTGTATTGGTTTACCATAAACCTAAACCATCAAAGCTTTTGCAGTTAGAAGACAACCTTGATGGAGAAGATGTTATTCCTGATTTTAGTCTTCCCTTATCAGAACTATTTCAAGAGTTATCTTTTTAATCACTGATATGATCACTTTTTATTGGTTGAATTTAATCAGCCAGCCGATCGCAGCGCCAGCAATTACTAACCAAGCCGAATTAACTTTAGGGAACTTGAGTAGAACTGCCAGACTTGCGATCGCGACGATGATTGTCCAAAAATCGATCAAAGTACCTCGCCCTAATTCCCATGCTACGGCTGCCATTAACCCCATCGAAGCCGCATTTACACCATCAAGAAAACCTGCTGTCCAAGGGGATTTGCGTAATTTTGCCACAAATGGATTGATTAATGGAACGAGAATAAACGCGGGTAAAAATATCCCAATCGTCCCTGCGATCGCACCCATATTCCCAGCAACGAGATAACCAATAAATGTTGCGGTCGTAAATACAGGACCTGGAGTAAACTGCCCAATCGCTACAGCATCTAATAATTGCTGTGAAGTTAGCCAATGGGTGCGATCGACAAATTCCTGCTGCACAAAAGCTAATAGTACATAGCCACTGCCGTAAAGGACAGAACCAATTTTGAGAAAGCTGAGAAATACGGCTGTCCATGTTTTGGGATAAGCTGCGGTAGTAGCTATAGCTACTAAAGGAAAAGGGAAAAAGGAAAAAGGAAAAAGGAAGATTGAGAGAGATTTGTTTTTTTGGAAGGATGTTAAATTATGAACGAGGCTAACGGTGATTCCAGCGCCGAGCATTAGCACGATTTCATTGATTTTCAAAAAATATAGAGCTAGGACTAAAATCCCTGCGCACCAAGTTGGGATATTTTTTAAGGCTGATCGTCCTAATTTCCATACAGCTTGAGCAATAATTGCGATAATTACTGGCTTGACTCCGTACAATAACCAGCCAACGGTCGGAATAGTTTGGTATTCCACATAAGCGATCGCTAATCCCCACACTAATAGCATTGCAGGGGTTATAAAACAGACTCCCGCCACGATTGCTCCTCGCCATCCCGCCTGCTCTAGCCCGATATGAATTGTCAATTCGGTAGAATTAGGACCTGGGATGAGGTTTGTAACACCTAACAAATCTAATAGCTTTTCTCGGCTGAGCCATTGACGACGCTGCACTATTTCTAACTCGATCTGGGCAATATGCGCGGCTGGCCCCCCGAAGGCGATCGCACCAAGCTTGGTAAAAACTATTGCTAATTCCCGCAATCCTGTCTTTGGCAATAACTGAGTTTCTGGCACTGGATTGCCCACTTGAGCATCTAAATGGGCGTTAGATTCTAGATCTGGATCTTTTTTTGTATACTCAGGCATAGTTTTCAAAAATTAGGCGCGACATACTTGATCACATCAATTAGCAATAAAGCCTTTAACGCTTGAATTATCTAAATAGTTAATTTAAATGAGCATACACAAAGCTTTATACTTTTTGCAGGTATCCCAGAATACTAAATAGCTTTTGCCTAGCTTACAGATATGGTAGATTCGCTCAAATCAGGTTCAATGCAGCACTTACAGACTTCAGAAAGTTCTCATCTGGAGTCAGGTCATCAATCCGAGCTAATGTTTTACTATTTTGCTTACGGCTCTTGTATGTGTCCTGTGGATTTGAAGCGATCGCTTGGTGAGACAGCCCATCATTATGTTGTAGGTGTGGCGCGTTTGAGTGGATATAAGCTTGGTTTTTATTATCGATCGCCCCATCGTGATTGCGGCTGCTTAGATATTGTCAAAGATCCGAATTCACATGTTGAAGGAGTTTTATATTGCTTACCGATGCGTTTAAGCGATCAGCTCGATCTACGTGAAGATGTATCGAGGGGTGGCTATCAGCATGAACTGATTACAGTTAGCGTTGGTCAAACTGTTTACACCAATGTCAGAACCTATAGCGTAGTCAATAAGCTATCTCGTGAACTTGCTCCCAATGATTGGTATTCCAATGTCGTGTTGCGAGGTGCTTCTACCTGTGGATTAACCGAAAAATATTTTTGGCAGTTGTTTTATCATATTTACCAATTGCAGTCATATCATAAACGTCAATACAGTTAACTATTGATGGGTGCTTCGCGCCTACCAATAGTTAATACTCCCGAAAGTATGGCAACACTTTTGTGCTTTGGTATATCTCGGTTTGTCTCATGTGAAATCGCCTAAATCATCTCATCCCGCACAATATTTTCTCTTACCCATTTACGAAATTCCCTTAAGGTTCCACTTTCTCCTAAAGTTAGACGCTTCTGCACATATTCCACAATTATCGCGGCTGGCAAATCAGGAAAAGATAAACTCTTTGCTATTGGCTGATATGCTCCATTTTCTAAGGCAAGAAATTCTAAACTATAGCCATCATAGCGCCAGACTTCAGGCACAGCTAGCAAAGCATAAATTGGTAAACGGCGATCGCTTGGATTGGTAATATCCACTTCTAGAACCAAGTCGGGTACTGGATCTTGTCCTACGATAATTACTTCTTTTCCACGAATTATTGGCTCATTTTGGATGTAGTAACAAGAATCTGGCTCTGCTCCTAGCTTGAGATCGGGGATCTTCATCAATAAAGAGCCTAGACGGCGCATATCTATTTCTAATTCGTCAGTAAATATGCCAAGCAAAGCCTCGATAAAGCGATTACTACCTTCATGGAGCGAGAGCGGTGACATAATTTCTAAAGTACCGTTGATGTAATGAAATAAGGTTTTACGACGATCGCCAATATCAGCAAGTAATCGTTCAAATGTATCCCAGCTAATGTTATTCAAGATCACGCGATTTTCGGCAAGTGGTCTAACTTGCTCAGCGATCGCAGTGGAAGTTAAGTTAGTAGGTTTACTGAGTGGTGTGGCAATCATCGTAGTTTCCTATGTTTTTCAAATTCTTGTTTTTTGCTCTTAGATTAGAGAACGTAGGCGATCGCCTTCTTCCTGTTGTTTCCTCTTTTCAAGTTCTAACCAATTTTCATATTCAGAAACATTCTAAGTTATCCTAAATCTTCATCAATAATCTTTATTCTAGTATTTTTAGGCTTCAGCGAATTC
>Ga0209972_10002735_pt1 | contig 14223 bp, 13 predicted proteins | sample NOAtaG_7_FD_187302 | JGI IMG/M metagenome (GOLD analysis project Ga0209972, IMG submission 187302) | Freshwater lake microbial communities from Lake Erie, under a cyanobacterial bloom - NOAA_Erie_Diel1S_2200h metaG (SPAdes) (version 2) | ecosystem: Environmental > Aquatic > Freshwater > Lake ... | reverse complement strand
ACGCCGGACAAACTGGGCGGGGAGCACGAATACAGCACGATTCGGGCGCTGGGTGACGAGGTGGCAGCATGTGCCACTCTGTATTACTGGCCGAAGGAACACCGCGCTGTCAGCGACAGCAATAAACCGGGCCTGCTGCACGTGAAGTGTGCGGTGGCTGACGGAGAGTGGCTGTTTCTGTCCTCAGCCAATTTGACTCAACAGGCCTTCACAATCAACATGGAACTGGGCATGCTGATCCGGGGCGGAGCAATGGCTAGAAAAGTCGAACAGCAGTTCAGCGAACTGATTCAATTCGGGCAATTGCAACCGCTTTGATCCATTCATGATTGAATTGACCTTGTTTTGCTTCGAACCTCAAGAGCAAATCCGAACCGACGACCACGTTTCTTTTTGTGAACTGCCACAACCTCCGGCAAACCCGCATCGATAAGCCCGCCGCCCACCGTAAGGCCAGACTCATCTTCAAAGTCAAACCTTTGCCCTGCAGATAAAGTTTACCTCACACGGATTTTTGATATCAAAACGCTGAGTGTGCGGTGTCGCGTCGATCGCAGTTCTAGAGCAATCCTGCTATTCGATGAGTTCTTCATACGGAGCCAGCACTTTCATTTTGCGACCCCATATTTGCAAGTCAATATGCTTGCTGTCGACAAAATTGCTCTGCAAATCCACGCAGTAATAGTCTCCCAATTCTGCATGGCCGGATGTCCCTACCCTGCATTTGCGAACCTGACGACATTCCGCAACGAGCTTTCTGTTTATTCGAGCCAAAATCGCTCTCTCTGACAAACCCACTTTGGTCTTATTCATTTTTGAATCCCTCCAGCAGTTCTTTCCACACGCACACATACACACTTTCACAGATGCATGGTACTGGCTGATTCAATCCCTGTCAATTAACGATTAGCGCTGCCACTTGATCGATACAATTAAAAGCTCCACTTTCGGTTTGGAAAAACCTCGTGTGTGCGAAGTGCCGTCAGACTTTTGCAGCGACCCGTTCGTACCATCCCTCGTCTTCCGGCCCTCGCATGAAGGCCTGCCCGTGGTACGCGTTCGTCTGGCTCCAGCGAAAGATGTAGGACGGCGAGTCCAACTGGCAGGGGTCGCCCGGAGCTTCAATCGCGGTCAGGCGTGCGATCAGCTGCTGATCGAAATCTCCGCGTTTGGTCAGGGGCCAGCCGCCGATGCGTTCGAAGGCTTCCCGCCGGAACGCGAGGCTGGCGTGAAATCTGCCGGTGGCGTCTTCCACCTCGTGCTTGCCAGTGTATGTGCTCAGCACGCTGGATGGTTTTGACCACAAACGCCCCTCCATCGCCCGCACATGCGTGCTGATGTGGTGTTGCAAATAGATGTCGTCGTCCTCCCAAACGACCAGAATGTCCCCTTGTGCCAGACCGGCAAGGGCGTTGAATTTCTCCGGCAACGAGCGGAAGCGGCGGGAGATGCTGATGATCTGCCAGCCATCGCCGGTTTCGTTATTCAGTTCGCCGGCATCGTCGAGGATGATCAGCTCCCGGCGATCCGCCGGGTAGTCCTGCGTGATGAAGCACGAGATCGTGTTGGCCATCATCTGAGGGCGGCGGTATGTAGGACACAGGCAGGAAACAAACGGTAAAGGGCGAAGCCCTTTGACCTGATTTGGGGATGGCGACCGGAGTGCGCATCCGCGATGCCTGGCGTCTTGAACAACTCCCTGCGTAATGAGCAACTGGTAAAAACCTGTGGCATTTTCAAACGGAAGACACGCCGTGAATGGACGCTACTGTGCTGCGAGGTTAGAGTTCTTCACGCTTCAAAGATTCGTGATTCGTTGTTGTTCGGCAGTATGATCGTTCGTGATTGTCTATATGCTCAAGTCGAAACTCTGTAAACATGTCTTCGTTGAAACAAACGGGAGGGATTTTACAGGTGTCTAACGTGCCTGAAGCCAGTCGAAATGCAACGAGTGCGACCGGACTTCCGGACAGCATCAGGTTGGTATCGCTCTCACCCCGTGATATGACCTCTGAAATTCGTCCCAAAAGCCGGATGCTTTGACAGACCGGAGATTGAGCATGGCTTGAGCACCTTTGATCGTCCATCTCATGCCGGAACATTCAAGGCGGTCCTTGACGAGATGCCGACAGGCTCCTTCGATCAGGCCAGTGGCGATCGGATACCCCGCAGCCAGGTATTCGTGGTACCTCATTCGATGGCTATGAGCTTCGAAATACCCACATGCTGCTTCAACCGAAGCCTTACGATCTCCCTGCAGTTTTTTCAGAGCCGACATCCGCCGACATCCCCGGATCACCGATGCCACGTCCCCGTCAAGGATTCTCTGCATCCGCTCTCGGATGAATTTCATCCGTTGCGCTGGACAGCAGAGTTGCTTGGCTGCTTGTGCGACATAGCCCGCGACGTGCACGATGTCCAGAATGTCAACAGTCAGACCGTCATGATCACTGATGGCTGCATCCGCTTCTGACCATAGACTATGCTGCCCGTCCATCAGCCGAATCAGGATTTGGTTCGGCTTTCGTCTGAGCTCAATTTCATGGGCTGCCCATGACATGGCAATCGTGGCCCCGCGCGTCATTTCGTCAGGCAGGTCCGGGAGAGTTGCTGGAAGAAAGGCCGTCAATCGCTTGTGCTGTGGGGCTGGACGACAAGTTGGACTGGATTGTGTGTCGGTTGGATCACGAAACAAGCCAGCGACGACGTCCGCTGCTGTCCTGTGAAAAGCATCGACGCTATAGACGCTGCAAACCGTTGCCATGCGGCGATTTCCCGGACGGACAGTCTTCTCCTCGAATGCTGCCAGCCGAAGAGCCTCAGGCTTGACCAGCGGCACTCCTTTGCCATCTGCGGTCAAAACCAGAAATTGGCCCTCCTCGTCCGCCGGAGGGGCAGGCTTCTGATGCATAAATTCCGCAGCTGCGTGCCCCATTCGCCGGGAGACCTTTTCCAGTGTGTCGATGGATAACTGCTGGCCAAAAACCTTCTCGAACGATTCGGCTGCTCCACGAAATGACTGCTCACAACAGAACAGCATGGAGTACTCCTGGAGCAGCGGCGAGTAGCGTTCCGGAGTAATCTGCAGAGCGGCGTCAAAGGGGCGAAACGCAATCGCGGAATTCGGATCGTTCCTGATGTGATAGACATAGACGCTGAAGTCTACTGATCCGAAAATCGAACGAATCGAGCGGGTGATACGGGTTTGGCTTCTGTGGAGGAGCCTCTCATCGCCCGGCGCCCCGCCAGGGGGCGGGGCTGGATCGATGATGGTTTCGCCATGGTCGCCATCACCCTGCATTTGACCAAATCTCTTCAGCAACTGGAGTCCGACCTGCAGCAGGATGCCAAATGTCACTGACTCAAACTCCTTCAGCCCCGTTCCGCTGTCGACCATCACCTGCACAAAAGGCGCTGCAGCATCAGCGAGACGATTCAGAACGTGTGCCTTGATCAACTCGATTTGCGATGTCATACTCCCAGAGTCCTTTCTGGTTTGCTCTCACGGTTTGTTGAACCCCGTTAAGCATTGCAGGAAGGACATTTTCTTACACGATCAGATTCTCCGTGCGGCCGATTCTGCCGCACGGAAGTGCGGTCACACTCAAATGCAACTCTTCGAGGTGAATAGATGAACCCGTTTCAAGTGGCGAGGCTTGTCGTTCTGGTCGCGACAATTCTTCTCGGCATGGACTCGAACCGGGTCTTCGCGCAGACCGAGGAGGAGGCACCGCTGGTTCCACAGAACCTCCTGAAACTGATCCACACTCCCGAGGTGCAGCAGGAGCTGGGGCTGGAAGATGATCCACGACTCCTGACGGTTCTCAGGGATATCGATCGTACCTGGTGGCCATCTCGCCTTCTTCCCGCAGCCAAACAGATTGAGACCACACGAGAGCTGGAAAAACGCTTGCTTCATGCGCTGACTCAGCAACTGACGCCCCAAAAGACAAGAAGATTACGAGAGATTGAAATTCAATCGCAGGGAACCAGAGCACTGCTGCGTGCGGATGTCTCCGAGGCTGTGGAGTTGGGTCCCCAGGAACTGCGAACAATCAGAACTGAATTCCTTGCCACAGATTCACTGGCGAGGCAATTCAGTGAAAAGACAGGCGGCGATGCGGATCTTGAGAAACAACTACGAGCTGCTCGAGAAAAGGAGCAGAAAGTGGTCGATCGACTCCTGAGTTATTCACAACGACAAAGTCTGGCAAAACTGCTTGGCGAACCTCTGAATTTTCGGAACCTGAAACGCATCTATCCTTTAGCCCCGGAGTTGATTGACTCCGACGAATGGGCAGGAACTGGACGCACCACTCTGGAAGCCCAACGCGGCAAAGTTGTGCTACTTCATTTCTACGCATTCCAATGCCACAACTGCGTTGCCAATTTCGAACATTACAATCGATGGCAAGAGTCTCTTTCGAAGAAGGGTGTCGCAGTCATCGGAATTCAGACTCCGGAGACCAGCGCAGAGAGGGATTCGAAACTTGTTCAGCGGGCGGCGAAGGAACAAGGATTTGAATTTCCCGTCTTGATTGACCTAAAGAATTCCAACTGGGATGCATGGGGCAACACGATGTGGCCGACCGTCTACGTTGTCGATAAAAAAGGCTACATCCGTTATTGGTGGCAAGGCGAACTGAATTGGCAGGGAGCGACCGGGGACCAAACCATTGAGAAAATGGTGAATGCACTTCTGACGGAATAGCTCCCAGCGATGATTCGCCTGCCGCTGTAACGTGTTGCCCTCCCGGAAGGACTACGATGGACCCCAGAAACTGGACCAGGAAATAAGGTAGTATTTCCGAGGTTCACTTTTGGAGGGGAAGCATGGCAGGTAAGCGGAAGTCACACAGCGTGAGTTTCAAGGCGAAAGTTGCGATCGCGGCAGTTCGAGAACAGGAGACGGTTGCTCAGCTATCGAGCCGTTACTCGGTTCATTCGTCGCAGATCCATCAGTGGAAGCGTCAACTGTTGGAAGGAGCGGAGGGCGTGTTCGGTACGGTCGGTCGTCCGAGGAAAGGGGACCCGGACGAGGTTTCGGTAGACGAGCTGTATGAGCAAATCGGCCGGTTGAAGATGGAGCTGGAATTGCTCAGTTCAGGGATGACCATCCCGGAGATCCTTGAAGATTATGAGGATCTGGAGAAAGAAGACCTTTTGGCTGCTCTCGCGTGGGCAGCGCGGCTTGCCCAATCCCGACGACTCCAGTCGGTGAACCCGTGAAGTTTCTGATCGATGCGCAGTTACCACGCAGGATGAGACGCTGGTTTTCAGACTCAGGCTTTGATGCGTGCAGACCCTCGACCTGCCGGCTGGAAATCGTTCAACAGACGAGCAGATTCGAAGATTTGCGAGAAGTGACCAGCGCGTCTTGATCTCAACGAATGCAGACTACGTGGATTCGCACCTGCTGACCGGCCATCTGTTCCAAACTCACTCCTTTCTGGAACTCACCAGTGAGGGACTTGTTCTGCGGGATTGAAGTTTCCGTTTCCGTGATCCCGCATTCCAGATGCGAAACGCCGAAATCGCCAATTACCCGACAGTCAGAGTGCCAACCCCGCCACCGCCAGCAGTTTCAGCGGAAACGAAATTCGCTGACCGCCGGGTTCTCTGCCGGGCTGGCGGCTGCGGATTGCAGACGTGGGCAACGTAAAGCGATTCCAGTAAAGCACTTGCGATACCGTTGAGCGTCTCAGAGTCTCCGGATGTGCCGCGCAGATCATCACTCACCCCGGCGTAACTGCCGACACTTGCCAGCCAAAGTCCCGCAAACTCTCGCCCATCTCTGTCTCTCGGACGAGCCGGGTAATGAGGTGTTGCGAGCGCTCAAGCGTTTTTTTTCCCCGCGTTGTGAGCGATCTAGCAGAGCAGACGATCAAACACTCTGTTCCGGCATTGCAAAATTGAAAGCGATCCCATACTTCGGCGATGCAGCATGGACTGCCGATCTCCAAACGTTTTGCATGGAGCGCGGCAACGTGATCCAAGGCATCCTGTGCAGCGATCGGATGAGTATCCCAGCGATAAAGGTCGAGCACAACGAGGGCTGTGGCATTCGTAGCTGACCAATCTTTCCTCAGCTGCGACCGATCCGCGACGAAGCGTTCCAGATCTTCGCTGACAAGAGCGAATACGTGGTCGCAGCACCGCAGTATCAATCTGGATGTCGCCAGCGTCGCCTGCGAACACTCAGGCAGCGGACATAAGTCGTTCAAGAAGATCGTCAACGCGAACAGATGCCGCAGACTTCTTCAGGTACTCAACGTCCGCAGAATCACCGAGCAGTTTCAGTAACCGGGTGACGTCGTCCCATTGACGTTCCGACGTTTCATTTGTCTTTCGGTACCACTCCAGTTTGCTGATAATAGCGTCCTCAGCCGTTGCCACGTGGATTTCGAGAGAGTGGCTGTCACCAAGTTTCTCCACCGTGGCGCGGTTCATCGCGGAGACATCGAACGGGCGCTGGCGACTAACGAAGACATCGACCTTGAACGACGTGGGAAGATGGATCAGGTTGAAGCAGGACTTCCGCCGGATTGCGTCCCGGATGGCTGCTTCGCTGACATAGAAGTCTCGGTCGAAACATTTCAGAAACTCGGACACGGCTGAGTCGGTCATGTCCGCGACGATGTCCACATGCATGGTGGAGCGGGAAGCTCCGTGAAAAGAACTGGCAACGCTGCCTCCAACGTAGTGACGAATGCCGAGTTTCGTGAAAGCCGCCGAGACGGGCATCAGTGCAGCGACAAGATCGTCGTAGTCGCTCACGGCCGCTGCGCCTGTTGCCAGAATCGAACCTCTTCCGCCAGTTCTTTGCCGAAGGTGAGTTCAATGAAACTCAGGCGAACCTCGACTTCAGAGTATTCAGGGTGACGCCTGCGAATGGCGTCAAACGCCATTCGACGCACCTGACCGGACCACGCACAGGCCCGTCGCAGTCGTTCGTGAGGAGACATCTGACGCAGACACGCCATCTGTACCGCCAGGGCCTCGTCGGACGTGTCTGAAATTTCAGCGGGCATCGACATGACTGTTCAACACATCGAAGAATTCGAGAGTGTTCCTCGCGTGCAGTTCAAAGAGACAACTCGCCTTCTTTCAACCTCGTATTCACGACGGTAAGCCGACGCAGGTCATGCACGTGGAAATTTCTGAAGCAGGATCGACCCGCCCGGTAAGAGTAGCAGCCCGCTGCGCAACTGGCAAGCCTCAGTGTCCACGCAGGAGTGCAAGGCTGTTTACGAGACGTTGGGAACAGCACGTCCGTTGCCGCCATTTTCAGCAACCTGCTGACCGCCACCAGGGCAGGCGTTCGCTTCCTTCCCCCGCGTCTCCTTCAAAAAAATTGACTGCACTGAATTTCCCTTTGCGAGTCCGGCCTTGCCAATGAGCCAGCAGTCAGCGGTGCCCATCTCTTCATCGCCAGCAAAGCAGACGATCACAGACTCTGTTCCCGCGGTACGGCGTGCGTGCCATCCTCGAAAACCTGGCGTTGGTCACCGCCGTGAGCCGGCCTCGTCGCGTTAGAAGAACCCGGTAGAGCAGCCTCGCCATCGGCCCGTGTGTCCCCTCCACGTGGACCAGTACGCGTCGTGCTTTCTCCTTTGTCAATACTACCGGAAGTCGTTTGGGGCGTCTGGCCCTGTCAAACTCGCCGAATTCGCCCGGACCTCAGTCGGCCCCATGTCTTGAGGATGCCGCTTGCCGTGGAACAAGATGAATCGCTTGACCTCGACGCAGGACTGCTCTGTGTGATAAGTGGCTCATTGCAGCCGCCCGGTCGAGCCGACGGAACGGTGACACGTTGCGCGCCAAATCGCGATTGTGAAGAGTGCGGCATAGCACGGTCGCGAGGTGTGGTGCAGCATGGATTTTCCAGGAGGATCCGTCGCAATCCATCTGAGCTTCTGACGCATCAGAGTTGACAAGTCCATGCCGCACCGCAAAATTGAGGTAAGATTCTACCGCACTTCGGCGGTCGACTACCTGTTCGGCATCGGGAGAAACGCCAATTGGTCACCCAAGAACAACTTTCGGAAGTGTTCGATCGGGGCCTTGGCTTTGGGGTTGAATCCCTTTCTCCGCTCGAAATGGAAGTGTTTCGAATACAGGATTTCATTATCGAGTACGAGATGGGCGGTCTTTCGGGATACTTATACAACCGTCTGCCGGATCTTGCTGGGATCGAAGCTACCGTCGCTGCCATGCGTCAGCACGGCATCACCGAATTAGCGGCACTTCTAAACGAGGCCATGAGCCTATTCGCCGGATACGCTGATCCAAATACGCCAACGACTTGGGAATCCGTGTGCCAGTACTACGATCCACACGGGCGAGTAGATGATTTAGATCGACAGATCGGTATGCTCCCTGACTATGGAATATGACCCTCAAAAAGATGCCGAACAAGGCGGTCAACCCGAGCGGCGGATCGGGCGGATTTTGAAATCAAAGGTTCTTGGCCGCCGCCGAGTTACCTTGATCGTTAGGCCACTTCGAGCGCCATGAGACCACAGCACACATACGACGCGAATCTTGAGTCCGCCCACAGGCGGTCGAGCGTCCATCGCGACGAGGTGCTCGCCAGCGAGTTGTGCGGCTGCTTCTATTGCCGCGAGACATTTCCACCGACTGAGATTGAGGAGTGGATTGACGACCGCGATGGAGTTGGCACGACGGCCATGTGTCCGCGTTGCGGCATTGATTCAGTGATTGGCTCGCGTTCTGGTTTTGCGCTGACACCGGAGTTCTTGCGGCAGATGCACGACTACTCGTTCAGTTGATTATGACACCGTGGCCTAACCATGCGCTGCAGCGAACGGCCTCTCCGCCGTCCGTTCGAGCCTCGCGGGAGTTCGTGAGCGCACCGTGCGCTCCACCCGCGCCGCCGAGGCCGTCGCTGAGCTTGGGTCGTTTAGCATCTCAATTCAGTCCCTCAACCGAGACGACTACTGTCAATGCCGACCGAGTGGTACTTCTCAGAGAACGGTGAGGCTGTTGGTCCGATGTCTGCAGATTGAATTGAACACGGGAACGCCTGAAGCCCCTCCCAACAAAAGACTCTGGGTCGCAACTGTGAAAGCGACGAATCCCGGTCGCTACGCCTGAAGGCCAGCCACCCGCTCGTACCATCCCTCGTCTTCTGGTCCTCGCATGAACGCCTGGCCGTGGTACGCGTTCGTCTGGCTCCAGCGAAAGATGTAGGACGGCGAGTCCAACTGGCAGGGGTCGCCCGGAGCTTCAATCGCGGTCAGGCGTGCGATCAGCTGCTGATCGAAATCTCCGCGTTTGGTCAGGGGCCAGCCGCCGATGCGTTCGAAGGCTTCCCGCCGGAACGCGAGGCTGGCGTGAAATCTGCCGGTGGCGTCTTCCACCTCGTGCTTGCCAGTGTATGTGCTCAGCACGCTGGATGGTTTTGACCACAAACGCCCCTCCATCGCCCGCACATGCGTGCTGATGTGGTGTTGCAAATAGATGTCGTCGTCCTCCCAAACGACCAGAATGTCCCCTTGTGCCAGACCGGCAAGGGCGTTGAATTTCTCCGGCAATGAGCGGAATCGGCGTGAAATGCTGATGATCTGCCAGCCCTCGCTGGTTTCGTTTTTCAGCTCGCCGGCATCGTCGAGGATGATCAGCTCCCGGCGATCTGCTGGGTAGTCCTGCGTGATGAAGCACGGGATCGTGTTGGCCATCATCTGCGGCCGACGGTATGTGGGGCACAGACAGGAAACAAACGGCAGCTCACTGGACATCAGACACCTCCAAATTCCATTTTCCAAGGGGGCATTCACTGGATCGCCACGAGGCTTTCTCAGCGAGGTAACAGCCACAAACCGTGCAGCGGTCGTCGTTTCGCAGTTCACAAACTGAACAGGTCTCCAGCCGACGCTGGAGCTCCGGTGCATCCGCTTTCTGCAGCCCGTCAGCCACATGAGCAGCGACCGCTCGGGCTAGGTTTGTGGCCATGGTGATTCGCCCGGGGAGAGCCGGCTTGTCAGCCTTGTCCCGACTGATGAGCGTCAGACCGTGGTTGACCTGCGTGTGGTAGATCACAGACCACTCGGGATTTGCCTTGAGAAACGCTCTTAAAGCCACGAGCAGCCCCGGGCCTCCGTCTTCGCCGCGTTCCCCGAAGATCTGAGTGTCGTGGAGCACGATCCGACGACGGACGTTCCTTGCGTGGCGTTCCAACTCGGCAGTCAGCTGAGCAGCCGTGTGGCGGGTGTCGATGAAGAGCAGGTCGCACGGCTCGATGTCGACAGACAGCGAGTCCCCCTGAACAAACGAAAACGCCGTTGCCCCCTGCCGGGATTTCAGTAGGTCTGCTACGGGATCCTGATGCAGGTCGTACGAAATCATTTGTTTGGGCTGTCCTGCCAGCAGAGCGACGGTCGACACGCCATGCCGCATCCCAAACTCGACGACCGAGTCCGCCTGAGCAGCCAGTTCCCGCAGCTTGTCACAGTGTTCGTTGATGTCGGACTTCGTACTGCGGGCCTTCTCAAACAGCTGTTCGAGAGTCAGATCGGCCAGCGATTTCACAGCGGACTGGCAACTGCCGCAGGAGCCTGTTTTTGGCGGGTAGCTCACAGGATCTGCCACGAGCGCGTCGAACTGTTCAGCCGTCAGCCGACCATCCGAATTGATCGGAGACTGCGGATCTTCATTCAGCCCGTCCACATAATGCCGACGCAGCCGATCGAGCGACAAACCCAGTTCCTGATGACCGAGGATGTAGTTGCGGATCTTGCCTTCCACGCTGCGGCGGTAGGTGCGCCCGCCGGCGGGATCGGCGAATCGGTGCTGCCAGCGGAGAAATGGGAGACACAGGCATTTCGCTCCTGCCTGACGGTACTTCTCATGGATGTACCACTCCTCACCGCCGAATTCCCTGAAGTGCGGATTGAACCCGAGCCATGCGTCGCGTCGACAGGTGAAGAGTCCCAGACCCTGTGCCGGGATCTCAAAGGGAGCGTTATGAACGGACGTTCCACGTCGATCGGTGTCCCACGTTCCCCACATGCCGTCCCGCCATTTGTCGGCAAAATGCGTGTGAACGCCGGCCAGATTATCCAGAACCAGCGGCCCGCTCAGCAGATCCCGTGTGTCGGAATTTCGCTGGTAATACTGCACAAGACGTGAGATTGATTCCGGCCAGAGCAGGACGTGCGAGTCGATGACGAGCACCGCATCACCGGTGGCGACCTTGAAGATGTGATCCCGCGGTGCGGACGTGCCGGTATTTCCTGGCATGCCCACATACTGCACGTTGAACGGCTGAGGAAAGTCACGGACTGGTTTCTGATTTGCGGGGTAGAACGTGCCGGCACCGTCAGCGATGTTGGCCAGAAACCCGCGGAGCCGTTCCCCTTGTGGGCCGTCGGGATCGTTATCCACGACGACCAGTTCGATCTTTGGCATGACATCCGCGTGGTACAGACGCAGCGCGTTCAGGGAAAAGTACACCCCGTCGAAGTCTCGATATGTGGCCATTCCGATCGTCAATCGCATATTCATCTCCGTTCTATTCAAGTCCCATCAAACCGCCTGGAGTCGTGTTCGTCGGTGGTTGAGTCGTGCTGGTGCTCGTGGTCGTGCTTGTACTGCTGGTCGTCGTGCTGCTGGTGCTCGTTGTGCTGGTGGTGCTGGTGGTGCTACTGGTCGTGCTGCTGCTGGTCGTCGATGACGGACTGGCAGATGTGGTGGAACTGGAGGACGTTGTTGTCCCCGGAATCATGGTTGTGCTGGTGCCCGGAGGCTGCGGTCCCGACGTGGTCGTGGCTGGGGCCGATGTCGTCGTGCTCGTGCTGGTCGTACTGGACGAGGTGGAAGTGGTGGACGACGTTGTGCTCGTGGACGTGCTGGAGGTTCCCGGACCACTGGTTGTTGTGGTTGATGGAACGCTTGTGGTCGACGTAGACGGTGTTGGCGGCCACGATGTCGTTGTTGTTGGTGGCGGAGTGGTCGTCGTGGACGTGCTGGACGACGATGTGGTGCTGGTGGACGTTGAACTCGTCGAGGTGCTGGTCGAAGTTGTTCCCGGTCCCTGATTCGTCGTGGTCGTCGGAGCAACCGTGGTGGTTGTCGAAGTCCATGGCGGCGGGTTGTAGGTGGTCGTCGTCGGTGCCGGCGTCGTCGTGGTTGTGCTGGTGCTGGTGCTGGTGGTCGTACTGGTCGAAGTACTGGTGCTGGTCGAGGTTGACGTCGACGTGCTTGTTGAAGTTGAGGTGCTGGTGGACGTTGTGTTCGGCGGCTGCGTCGTCGAAGTCGGTGCGGCCGTCGTGCTGGTGCTCGTGGATGTCCACGGAGGCGGATTCGACGTCGTCGTACTGGGTGCCGGCGTTGTCGTCGTCGTGCTTGACGAGGTGGTGGTCGACGTTGTCGTGGAGGTCGTGGTGCTGGTGGTTGTGCTCGTGGTGGGGACCGGTGTTGTAGTGGTGGTCGTGCTGCTGGTCGTCGTCGAGGTGGGATCGCCGTTGCAGCACTGGCAGCCGCCCACTTCATTCGCCACGCACTGGTAGTTGAACGTCGGAGGATCGTTGTCGCAGTTCACATTCGTGATGGTGCAGGAGCCCGACGCCGGAACGGCACAGGGGACGTTGTACGTCATCTGAACCGTCCCGTTTTCCTTGCAGCAGACGGTGAGCTGCATGAAGTCTCCGCAATTCACAATGTCCGACCACTGCCAGCAATCGGCACTGATGCGCTTCATGGGCAGCGACTGGCCAAGTTCAGCCGCACACAGACCGATTCCCTGAATATTCAGGTCCCATTCCTCAGGAAACTTTTTGCAGCAGTTTTCCACGGCTGTGCAACGGATCAACTGCACCTGACCACTGACCGTACCCGCAAACGGAGGCTCAGCCTCGCAGGGGCAGAAGCTGGCGCACGTGGATTTGTCCAGCACCCATGCGGTCCCATTCCACTTCCAGCGGCAGAATCCCTCACAGTTCTGAGGATTGCCGGTGGTCGTGGTCGGTGGCGGCCCGCAGGGATCGTAGGTTGTGGTCGTGCCGCCCGGAGGCGGAGAACAGCGGGTGGTCGCCCGCGTGTTGCAGTCCTCCCCCGGAAATGCCGGCGGAGCACAGGCACATCCACCCGGCACATTCGTGCTGCAGTTTCCGCTGATCCGGACCCAGACGTCCGATTGTGGTTCCCAGACCCAGTCACAACTGCCAAGGCACGGCAGCGGCGGTGGTGGCGGAGGCGGCGGCGGCGGGAAACAGCAGCCGACAGTCTGTGTCTGACATTCCGGATCGCCCGCCGGTATCCCTGTCGGAGCGCAGCACGAACACTGGGGACCGGTACAGTGGTTGGCGATCAGGTGCCACGCACCGAACCGGTAGTAATACGTGCAGCCCTCACCGCAGCCGGGATTTGGCGATGTGGTGGTTGGCGGACATGTGGTTGTGGATCCACCGCAGTACGGTGGCTGCGGCGCACCTCCGGAAATGCAGTCGGTCCGAGTGCTTTCGCCCGAGCTTTCCCCGCAAAATCCCGGTGCATCGCACGCACAGGTGCTGGCGCAATCGCTGGTCTGAACACTCCACGTTTTCGATCCGGAGTTCCAGACCCACAGGCAGGATCCCGAACATGGAGCCGGCGTGGTCGTGGTCGACGTGGTGGCTGTATCGCAGCAGGTGCGTTTGAGTGTTCCGGATTCGGCCTCTTCCGGGGTGGGATCCGGCGACGGTGGCTGACACGAATAGTTGTGTTCGCATCGATCCACCGGTTCCCGTTCTTCATCGAGCGCGAGAACCCAGCGTGTCAGCTCCGGATCTTCCGTATCAAACTCCGCCTGATACACGCAAAAGCCGGTCGAGGGACTGCAGGTGGTTGTGGTCGTCGTCGGGCGTACGGGCTGCGGGTTCAGGTGAATGATCACCCATCGCAGATCGTCGTCCCCCAACTCCTCATCAGCCCAGACGATCGGAGCGATGGGTTTGGTACGCCGGCGGACGCTGTCCACCTCCGATTGTCGCACGTCCGCGTAGTCGCCCGCCGGCCCGTTTTCCGGATCGTGCAGTCTTGCGATGGTCAGCCCGACCACCACAGCCAGCCCCACCTGGTTTTGAGGCAGCGGTTCCTGCAGGATGACGAAGCGCCCAGAATGCTCCTGTTCATCCGGCAGGACACCGCGAAACGCCACCTCGCGACGGAATGCATTCAGCGAATCTTGCGGCTCAAAGATGGGAGCGTCGATCCCCAGCACTT
>Ga0209972_10002734_pt1 | contig 14226 bp, 8 predicted proteins | sample NOAtaG_7_FD_187302 | JGI IMG/M metagenome (GOLD analysis project Ga0209972, IMG submission 187302) | Freshwater lake microbial communities from Lake Erie, under a cyanobacterial bloom - NOAA_Erie_Diel1S_2200h metaG (SPAdes) (version 2) | ecosystem: Environmental > Aquatic > Freshwater > Lake ... | reverse complement strand
CCACTGTTTCAGGGTATCTGGTATCCGGACGGCCACCCCGACCCCCGAGGGGAGCAGTGTTGCATTAGCGGTGCCGGGGCCCATGCGTTTTTTTTCGCCATTCCATTCCAGTTCAATGGTATTTTGGATACCGACCATGCTGGATATGCCCAGGGAGACCCTGGCTTCATTCCATACGAGTTGTTCTGGTAAGATATTGAGTTCATCGAGGTTGGGGGCATCGAATTTACCGCTTAGCCGGAGGGAGGATTGGTAAAGGATGGCATCAAAGATACCGCGTTTGCGCATTTCGTGGCGTGCGTCGCCTTCTATGTTCAGTTCCTGTGGCAGCAGGTGGAGTTTGTGTGTGGATAAAGTTCGGCTGCCGTCCTGTTCTTCTGTCCAAATGGTATATGGTACGGTAAGGACAGGACCTGCGATAAATTGTTGTCCGCCCCAGGACTCGCTGATTTCTTTCACGGCTTCTTGTTGCCGGGTTTGGCGTTCGCGGATGAGGTCATAGGTGAGAGACTGCGGGATCATGAGCAACAGGGCGATGAAGCCGATAGAAAGGAGTTTGACGAGCAGTGAGCCGCGCAGGCGTTCGCCAATGCGGTTGAGGGTGGAATGGTTTGGATTTTCCATGATAGTTTGTTTAAGAGTAGCGTTTTATGTCCATGGCCAGAGGTAAATCTGGGTGGGCAGGGAAGAAAATGGTGAATATCCTTTAGGCCAGTCTAAAGGTTCCGGATGATTTTTTCGAGGGCTTCGAGATGTTGTTCGAAAGCGACGCGGCCTTCCGGGGTAATCGAGAAGCGGGTGTTGGGTTTTCGTCCTACAAAAGATTTTTCGACCCGGAGGTAGCCGGCGAGCTCCAGGGCGCGGGTATGGCCTGCCAGGTTGCCATCGGTGAGTTCGAGGAGTTCCTTGAGGGCATTGAAGTCCATAAAATCGTTGACCATAAGGGAGGACATAATCCCCAGGCGGGCACGGCTTTCAAAGGCTTTATTCAGGTCCTGCAGGTAATTTTTCACGGTTGGCCGGATTTTCGATCGTATTTCCAATAAAGGATACCGCCGTAAGCCAGGTGCAGGAGCCCAAATCCGGTTGCCCAGATCAGGAGGCCATAAAATGGGAAAATAGCGGCGAGCAGTCCCAGGGCGAGTTGCCACAAGCCAAGTATCCGGATATCAGCAAAAGTGAAATTGCCTGCATTGACCAGGGCGAGGCCGTAAAAGATCAGGGTGGAGGCTGCAATCAGGCTAAAATATCCCTGAATAAAGAGGGTTATGGAGAAAATACCACCGGCGGCCATGGGGATAGAAAAATTGATAAAAGCTCTTTTGGCCGGAGCGTTCCAGAGGTTGTGCCCTGCTTTTTTTGCTTTTATATGGTTTACAGCTATGGCAGTAATTGCTGCTGTAATCAAGACGATTGTTGCGATGGCGGCCAGAAGCAGGGTATTGGGGGAGCCGGGGTTCAGGTTGTCCTGTCCGCCTGGTGAATAAATCATTGGGAAGGCAATTGCGGTACCTGCGAGGGCGTAAATCCCTGCCATGATTGCCGACCAGGGGCTGAGGGAAAGGAATTTAGTAGAGCGCTCCATGATAGAGCGGATTTCCGAGAGGTCATCCTGTATTTTGGAAGAATTCATAAAAAGTACTTTATGATACAAAGTTAAAATATAAATTTTGACTGTGCAAATATTAACCGGTATTTTTCAGGCCACCGGAGATTGCGGTGGTAATCAGGAGCAATTTATTGAGCAATGGTGCTGAGGAATCTGGTGAAGATTGCCCGACAGCTCTCCAGTGCTTAATATTTTCGACTTGAAGTTGGTTGAGATAGCGGAGGGTTTGTTGGCGGCGATTGACATTTTCGAGCAGGGTCAAGCGGCGTTTTTCGGCGGCGGAGCCAAATAGTTTTGTTATTTGCAGGAGGGTTTGATTGAATTCTTCGAGGATATTTTCCAGGAATGGGTTGCTGGTTCCGGGGTCATTGGAGAGGCCTGCGTAGGCTTTCATCATGAGCGGATCGGCATTGAGGAGATTCGTTTCGACATGGATGAGGGAGTAGCGCAGGAAGGGCCATTTATCGGCGAGTTTCTGGATTTGGAGGTATTTGTCAGGGTCGTGAAGTTGGAGGGACTGGAGGGCATATCCGACGCCATACCAGGCGGTGAGGTTGAACCTGGACTGGTTCCAGCTGAATACCCAGGGGATTGCGCGCAGGTCGGCGAGGGTGCGTTTGCCGGAACGGCGTGAAGGCCTGGAACCTATCCTGCTTTGCTCGAGGACGTCAATGGGGGTTGCCTGGCTATGGAACTGGATAAAGTCGGGATGGAGGATGAGGCGCTGATATTTTTCGAGGGAGTGGAGAGCCAGGGATTCCATGGCGTCGGCGATATTTTCTGGTGCGGGGTTGTCTGGAAGCGGGAGGGCGGATTGCAGGGCGGTGCCAGCGAGGAGCATTTCGAGGTTGTAGGTAGCGTTGAGCATATTGGCGAATTGTTGGGCAATGGTTTCGCCTTGAACGGTAAGTTTAATTTGTCCATTGACCGACCCTGGGGGCATACTTTCGAGGAAGCGGTGGTATTTTCCGCCCCCTCTGCTGATGGTTCCGCCGATTCCGTGGAAGATGCAGAGTTGGATGCCATGTTTAGTAGCTACATTGGAGAGGGCCCATTCGGCCTTGTAGATTTCCCAGCGGCTGGCGAGGATACCGCCATCTTTATTGCTATCGCTGTATCCGAGCATGACCTCCTGGAGCTGTCCGGTTTTATTGTGGTGTTTTATCACTGCGGGATGGGAGAGGAAAGCATCGAGGATTGCTGGGGCATTGCGGAGGTCTTCGATTGTTTCGAAGAGGGGTACGACCTGAATGGGGAAATCGGGCATACCTACTTCCCGCATGAAGATAAAAACGACGAGTAAGTCGCTGAGGCTGCGGGTCATACTGACGATAAAAGCTCCGACACCTTCAGGGCCAAAAGCGGAGATATGTTCCTGGGTGGCCCTGTAGTAAGCCAACAGTTCGTCGGCTTCTCTACCTGCCGATGCGTGGGCGGTGAGGAAAGGTCTTTTACCATTCAGCTCATGGGTCAGGAATGCGACCCGTATGTTTTCGGGCCATTCGGCATATTTGTAGTCGGGGATTGCAGCGGCGGCGAGAATTTGTTCGAGGGCTATTTCGTGGAAGCTGCTGTTTTGGCGGATATCGAGGCTTGCCAGGTGGAAGCCGAAGCATTGTACCTGCCTTTCTACCGGAAAGAGGAGGTCTTGAGCGATGCGATTAGCGCCGATAGCGAGGAGGCTCTCCCTGAATATGCGCAGGTCGGCCAGGAGGTGGGATGGTGAGGGATAGGCTACGGTTGGGTTTTGATGGATACCTGCGATGGTATTTTCAAGTTTGAGCCAGACGAGGCTAAGAAATTGTCTCCAGGGTTCTTTGGGGTTTCGATTCACGGCGGATATGCCGGCCACACCCAGTGTTTGCTGCCACTGTTCGATGGTTGAGCGGAGGGTATTGGGTACAGGGTTGATGTATTCGGAGAAGCTGATTCTGGCTGCGAGGTCGTTGATTTGTTTTTGCAGGATGCGGAGGGCGGCGGTTCGATGTTCCTGCAAAGTACTTTTGGTAACGGCGGCGTTGACATAGGGATGGCCATCTCGATCGCCACCTACCCAGCTACCGAAACGCAGGATGGGGAATTGTTCGGGAAAAAGGAGTTTGTCGGGACTAAACCCGGCATCTTTCCATGCGTACTTGAGGCGTCTGTCGCTTTGGGCGAGGGCAAGGGGGAAGACCTTTGAGAAATAATACATAACATTATTTCGCTCGGAGACCACATCGGGTTTTTCGAGATTGACTTCGCCGGTACGCCACCAGCACTCGAGTAGGGCTTTAATATCTTCGTCAATTGCAGTGCGTTCGGAGTCGGACCAGGTGGAATTTTCTTTTTTTACGAGGAGGAGGTAGATTTCCCGGTGGAGTTCGAGGATAGAGATACGTTTAGCCTCGGTGGGGTGTGCGGTGAGGACGGGGGTCACGGAGATTTTGGGGAGCAGGGTGGCGATTTGATCTTCTTCGAGGCCGAGTTTTTTCAATCGTTGAAAGGTTTGCCCCCAGGAGCCGCGGATTGCCGGGATGCCGAGTGCATTTTCCAGTTTTCGGCGAAACTGGACGGAGGTATTTTCTTCTACCAGGTTCATAAGCTGGAAAGAGATACTCAGGGCCTGGATGAGTTTTTCATCGGTACCGGGATTTATGGGCGGGCTGTTTTTGCTATTTTCCATTCCGTCCACCGGGACGGCGGCGGCGACTTCGGTTTCTCCCAGGGAGAGCAGAACTTCGCGGAACAGCAGAAGGATTTCTTTCAGGTCGTCCTTATTTTTCTGAATACCTTGGTTTTCGATAGATAGATGTGCGCTGTGTTTGGGCGGTAAGATTTCCATATAAAAAATTGTTAATCATTGGTTTGTCATTACCAATTCCAGCGTTTTCGCCATTCTTCTTCATCTTTTTTACGCTGGGCGAGCATTTTTTCTCTAAGCATCCGGTTGTGTTCCTGGTATTTTTGGTGGAGTTTTCGGTGGCCTTCTGACAGGATTTCCTGATTTTTTTCCCGGGTCATTTTAGGGATGAGCATAATATCATAAACGTTCATCCAGGTTTCCTCGTCCGCCAGTATTTCCAGATCGGGGTTGAGCACATAGGCCCCTCTGTTGATGCGGAGGAATAATTTTTTATTGTAGGGGTCGTCGCGGTCAATTTCGTTTTTAGAGAGCATGGCATTGAGGTAGTTGCGTTTTTTGCGATATTGGGGCAGGATAAGGTCGGGGAAGGAAGCGGTGGCATGGGTAACATCGTCCATGAGCATACCCTGGTCCTGGTGTTCTTCTTTTTTAAATACGACGACAGGCTGAACGGCGAGGAAGAGATGGAAGAGAAAGAATTCGGCGCTTCTGGCGTGGATTTTAACGAGATGTCCTTCCACTTTGACCTTAAGGAAGTCCGGTCGGAGGCTTGAATAGAGGGAAGGGAATTGGTTGCTCAGGAATTTGGGGTTGGTGACGGCAGATTGAAAAGCGATACGGAAAGCGTTGGCGCCGAAGTTGTCGCATGCATGGATATCGGCGCCTTGTTCGACCAGGAAGTGGGTGATTTTAATGGCGCCGGTTTTGGCTGCTGCGAGCAATGGGGTCAGATTGAACTCGTCCCGGTAGTTGATGCCATATTTTTTGATGTTTTCGTTAATTTTTTTGATGTCGTCAGCTTTATACATGGCATATCCACGGCGGAAGATTGCGTTTCGTTCTTCACTTGCTTTGTCGGCGCGGCGATATTTCAGTTCGGAGAGCTTTTTGATGGTTGCGTTGTCGTGATAGATCAGTGCGAAATCAAATAAGCGGTCTTTAGCTTTTTTGTTGAACAATTCAGGGTTGAGGGCTTCTGCTTTAATTTTGGTGAGTTCTGAGAGGGTGATAGGAATCCAGGGGGTTTTTTGGGTTTTGAGTATAGAGTGGTGGATGCGTTCGGCTTGTTCTAATTTGCCTTGTTGTTCGAGGCGGCGCGCTTCCTGTTGCCATTCTTCGATAGAAGACTGGGATTCTTTCATATCGAGTTTTTGGCGTTGGTCGCCAAAGCCGAGTAAATCGAGTAAAGGGTGTTTGCGGGCATTTTCGAGGATATAGAGATTTCTGACAGCTCGGGTGATTGCCACGTAGAGGGAGTTGACATAGAATTTATAAGCATCGAGGGATTTATCGGATTTATCTTTGGCGCGGGCGTACCTAAGTTCGTCGGTTTCGAGGTCTTCCGGGGTGACGCCGTTGGCGATGTCCATAAATTCGCGGGCATACTGGGAGACAAAGTTCACGAGGATGATATTTTCATATTCGAGGCCTTTTGCTTCCTGGATAGAGAAGAGGAGTGGTGTTTGGAAAGCTTTTGCGGCTTCTGCTTTATCTTCCTGGTTCATTACGATTACAGCGAATTGGGCAGACTTGAAAGTTTTCCTGTTGAGTTCCTGTTTGATCTGAGGGTTATCGGGGAGGAAAACGACTTCTCCGGATTTTTGGGAGACGGGCCGTACGAGGTATGTACTTTCGCGGTCTATAGAGCCGAAGCGGGCATTTTTGATTTTCAGGATACGGTTGGCCACTTCAGTCACTTGTGGGGAGTTTCTGTAGTTAGCGTGGAGTATTCGTACATCATCAGGCATTGCATCCTGGGAATAGAACATGGATTTGACATTGGCCCAGGAGAAGTAATTAGGGTGGACGATTTGGTTGGAGTCGCCACAGAGGATAAAATTGCCTGTTGTTTTGAGGGATTTCAACAAGAGGAAGAGCTGGGCATTGGTGAGGTCCTGTACTTCGTCCACGATGATGAAGTCGTATTTAGGTAGGCAAAGTGGCTGCCATTGGACAGCGATCATACTGGGGTCATAGTAGTTGTTTTCGTTGAGGAAGCGGAGATATTTTTCGAAGAGGTCATAGATTTGGGGTCTTTCATCTGGAGGAAAAACGGACTGGCGGATTCCGAGGGATATATATTGTTGGCGGGAGAGGTGGGGTTGGTCTGTATTCATACCGACGAGTACACCTTTAAATTCTTCATATACTTTATAGCTATCGCGGGTTTTGAGGGTATTTCGGTGTCGCGAGAACCAGCCGTCGAATACGCGGAAGGATATTTCGCGGCCCGGGGGTATGCGGAGGGTTTCCAGGAACTCTTTAAACGAGAGAAAATCTACTTCGTGACTTTCATTGCTGTAGTTATTGGAGGCATAGAGTTGCTGAGAGTTTTCGACGAGGAAGGGGGAAAGGGTGACATAGAGGACAGTACCGCGCAGGGTTTTGATTTTTTCGAGGGTAAGGGCGGTTTTTCCGCTTCCGGCAGAGCCGATAATAATCACGGGTGGTGGGAGGCGGAATATGGAATCCTGGTCATCATCGAAGGATATGACCTTATCGAGGAGGTGGAAATAAGCGGATTTGGGGTTCACATAAGGCAGCGGGAAAAAATCTTCTTCTGCCATTTGCTCGGGTTTGGCAATCGGGAGTAGTTTACTTTCGTCCACTTCGGCCCTGTTAAGGAACCTGGAGGATGCATAATCGTGGTGCATGACCACTTCGAGTAAGAGGAGGAATTTTTTATTCCCGAACCGTGCGAAGCGGAAAATAAGCCGGCTTGCGTCATCGAGTTTTGCCCGGTATAAGCCGGTGTTGGCCATTTTTTTTACATCTGCTCCGCTGAAATTTCCATTTTGGAGTTGGGTGACGACTTTGCTAAACTGTTTTTTGATTTTTGAGGAATCAATATCGGTATAGTAGAGTATATCCATTGTAGGAAGACAAATTGAGGTGAAACGGGTGCTTTTAAAGGTAGTTCAGAACCAAAAATAAGGAATTTTTTGTTGGCGGCTGCCTTGGGAGCGGGGAAATGAAGAGAAGGGGTAGAAAACTAAACAGCGAGCCGCAGTTTTTCGCGCAGGGCGAGCAGTTCATCCCGGAATTGGGCGGCGGAGACGAAGTCGAGGTCTTTTGCTGCCTGTTTCATTTTCTTTTCTGTTTCGGCGATATATTTTTCCAGTTGTTCGCGGGACAGGTAGTTGATTACGGGGTCGGCGGCGATGTCGGGTTTTTCGGGTTCGACATAAGCATTGGCTTTTCCCCGGATATCGAGTATGGATTTTTGGTTGAGGATTTCTTCGCGGGATTTGAATACGGTGGTTGGGGTGATTCCGTTGGTTTGGTTATAGTCCATTTGAATAGACCTTCGGCGCAGGGTTTCGTCAATGGTTTTGCGCATAGAATCGGTGATGGTATCTGCATAGAAGATGACGAGGCCGTTGGCATTACGGGCGGCGCGTCCTGCGGTCTGGGTGAGGGATCTGTCGTTTCGGAGGAAGCCTTCTTTATCGGCATCGAGGATGGCTACCAGGGATACTTCCGGCAGGTCGAGGCCTTCGCGGAGGAGGTTTACGCCGACGAGTACATCAAATCCGCCGAGCCGGAGGTCGCGGATAATTTCGACGCGTTCCATGGTTTCGACTTCGGAGTGGATATAGCGCACTTTAATGCCGATTTTGGCGAGGTATTTGGACAGTTCTTCTGCCATGCGTTTTGTAAGGGTAGTAACGAGTACCCTTTCCTGTCGTTTGATTCTTTCGTTGATCTCTTCGAGCAGGTCATCAATTTGGTTAAGGCTGGGACGGACTTCGATGGGGGGATCGAGCAGGCCGGTAGGTCGGATGAGTTGTTCTACGATAAGGCCGCCGGTTTTTTCGAGCTCATAGTCTCCCGGGGTAGCACTGACGAATACGACCTGATTGATCAGGCTTTCGAATTCCGGGAAATTAAGGGGGCGGTTGTCAATTGCGGAGGGTAGGCGGAAGCCGAAGTTGACAAGGCTGAGTTTTCTGGCGCGGTCGCCGCCATACATGCCTCTTACCTGTGGGACGGTGACGTGGCTTTCGTCAATGACCATGAGATAGTCATCGGGAAAGTAATCCAGGAGGCAGAAAGGTCGGGTACCGGGGAGCCTTCCGTCAAAGAAGCGGGAGTAGTTTTCGATGCCGCTGCAATATCCGAGTTCTTTGATCATTTCGAGATCGAAGGTCGTGCGTTCGTGGATACGGCGGGCTTCGAGGAGTTTTCCTTCGCGTTCGAAATATTTTTCCTGGCTGTAGAGTTCGTCTTCGATTTCGCGAATAATATGGTGGATGCGTTCCCTGGGTGCGATGTAGAGGTTAGCGGGAAAGATAGCGGCTACCTCCATGCGTTCGATGCGTTTGCCACTTTCTATTTCGATTTGTTCGATTTCCTCGATTTCATCGCCGAAGAAAGTGATGCGGTAGCCGAAGTCCACATAAGGAAGGTTGATATCAACGGTATCGCCCCTGACGCGGAAGGTAGCGCGGCGGAAGTCGGTTTCGGTGCGGGAGTAGAGACTTTCCACGAGCCGGAGCAGGAAACTGTTCCGGGTAATGGTTTGACCTTTACGGATCCGGATGATCCCGGTTTTGTAGTCTTCCGGGTTGCCCATACCATAGATACAGGAGACAGAGGCAACGATAATCACGTCTCTTCTTCCCGAGAGCAGGGAGGAGGTAGCCCTCAGACGAAGTTTATCCACTTCTTCGTTGATGGCGAGGTCTTTTTCGATATAAGTATCGGTAACGGAGATATAAGCTTCCGGCTGGTAGTAATCGTAATAGGAGACGAAGTATTCTACTGCATTATCGGGGAAAAACTCACAAAACTCGCTGTATAGCTGAGCGGTAAGGGTTTTGTTGTGGGTCAGTACCAGGGTAGGTTTTTGTATGCGTTCGATGACATTGGCGATTGTAAAGGTTTTCCCGGACCCGGTTACACCGAGAAGTACCTGGGAAGGTGCCCCTGTTTTGATTCCGGCGCAAAGCTGTTCGATAGCCGTTGGCTGGTCGCCGGTAGGGCGATAATTGGAAGTGAGTTTGAATTGCATGGCAAAATATAGAACGGAAGCACTATTTCGCCGGTTCAACGAGGTGCCATAAATTTCCGTACAGGCCTGAAAAAAGGCATGGCCTGGAAAAAATGGGTGGGGTTAGTTTTACCAGGGATGACTCCCTGAAATAATAATGAAAGTTTGTCAAAATCAGGTATGATCAATTATGGGGCTGACAAAAGGATATCGTGTTTGGTCGTTGAAAAATATTCTGAGAAACAGGCGTTTGATTTTCACGGAGTAAGTAAAAAATCGAAATGATGTGGAAAGTTAAAAATTGTTAAAGTAACTTGCAAGAAAAATTAGGGGAACCCGCATTTCCCCTATTTGAAATTAGGGGAAATGCAATAAATTTGATTTTGAAATAGTTTTCAGCAGTTGTTCCGAACCTATTTTGACACCTACGACTACTAAATTTATCCGGGGAATGCTAAGCCGATACCTCATTATTTGTTTTTTGCTGGTAAGCGCCGCAGTATATAGCCAGGAGCCGCAGGTTAACGGGAAGTCCCTACTTATAGACCACATCCGATTTTTCTTTGGCGTGGATCCCGGGAACGGGGATTTGCTGGTATTCACGGACAGCCAGTATTATGCGTTCAATCCCGGGAAAGATACGGCGTGGCGGTCCATTCGGTATAAGCGCAACGATCTTACGCCGTTTATCAACTATCCTGAAGAAATCCGTTTTGTTCCCAATAACCGGGAGTGTTTGTTTTTTAGGGATGGTGGCGGGATTGTTTATATGTACAAGGATTCTTCGCTCCTGAGGGTGGACAGTTCCTTTCTCCACCGAAATCAGTTTGGGGGTGCATTTTTTTCCTATCGCGATAGGATTTTCCATTATGGCGGGTATGGATTCTTTATGTACAAAGGGTACATGACGGAATTTTCGCTGGAAAACCCGCAGTGGTTCATATTTTATTATGATAAAAAGTCGCGGATACCCGGGGCGCGCTCCCACAGCCTGTATCAATTTGATACACGGAATGGCAAGTTTTATATTTCGGGTGGGGTGGTAAATACGAACCCCAGTATTTATCGTTCGGAAAACAAAAGCTACAAAGATGTTTGGGAGTTGGACATGGCTTCCAGGAAATGGCGCAAACTGGGTTTAATGACTGCATTTGAATCCATTCCGATGACGGATAATTTATTTTTCAGCGAAAAATATACTTATCTGACCTATCCGGATAAAGAAAGGAATTTTTGTCGTGTGTGTATTGGGGAGAACAGGCTGGATTGTTTTGAATCGAAAGAAAAGATCAATCAGGCGATCGAATACCGTTTCAGAGGGGCCTATAGTCCGATCAACCAGCATTTTGTCCTGGCCAAAAAGCGAAACGGTGATGTCCGGGAGCAGTTGTCAATCGAGGCAATTCCAAGGGGGGACCTGGAGTACAACGCTACGTTATCGCAGCGTTATTACCTGCCATGGTGGGAAATGCTGCTGCTTGTCGGGGTGATACCTTTGTTATTGCTTATAGGGGGCTACTTTTTATTCAGGTATATAAATAAGGCTTTGAAGCGTAAGCGCGGGCAAGTACCGCAGTACACCCTTTCAATTGAAGAGGCAAATGGTCAACTATCGTTGATTTATGAAGGTGTGCCTATTTTTTTTGAAGAGGATCACCGGGGTTTGTTGCAGTTATTTTTTATGAATGAGGGCCGGCTGAGTAACCAGGACATGTTAGATTACGTCCGTAATGGCCTGGAATCCCATGAAGTATTGAAAAAGCGGAAGATCCGCCTGATCAGGGAAATCAATGATATATTTAAATACACCACCCGTTTGGAGGATTCATTCCTGGAGGAGCTTCCCGATCCGGTTGACCGTCGTTTCAAGGAATACCGGATCCGACCAGATTATATGGAAGCAATCCGTAAAAAAACCGAATAGATTTTCTAACATAGTCAGGGGCTAAAAATAGTTTCACGCAGATTCGCCGCAGCAGGTTGAATATTATTTTTGAAAGGCAGGATTTGAAATTCTACTATTTTTTGCGAATTTCGTGCATTTGTTACTGGTAGAGTATGAGTGTAGAAAAGCGATATATATGATTAGCTCTTGGGGTTTAGGGTATTATGCTTTTTTTCAGGGATTGATTATGCTGATAGGATTATCCTTTGCTGTTCGCAAGCTATCCTTTGCATATAAGTTACTAGGGCTATTTTTGATGACAATGGGCTTCATTTTATTTGCCACTTTTATGTTTCAAAGTGGGTTAATGTCGTCCTACCCGAATCTTTTTCGCAGTAGCTCCCCTTTTCAGTATTTACTGGGTCCATTGTTTTATTTTTTTGTGTTATTTCTATTTTATCCCAGTAAAAAATGGCGAATCGTCTATTGGCTACATTTCTTGCCATTTTTGTTACATACCATTGAATTATTGCCATTATTTTTACTTTCACCAGCAGAAAAACTAGCAATTTATAAAAATAATCTCGCGGGTGTATTTGAGGAGGTAAGGTTAGGATTATTTACCTATCGTTTTCATGCGATATTCAAATCCTTGCTGGTCTTAGTCTATTCGTTACTATGCTTCAATATTATCAGACCATTGATTTTCACGGCACGCCATCCTGTTTTTATGCGCAACGCGTTGTTGATTAAATGGATTTTCATTGAAGTCATTTTGAAATTTGTAACGGCAGGGTTCATTTTTTTCAGCTTTGCCTTTCATTCATATCTCCCCGCCAGTATGGCTCGAATGTGGGAGTACACTTTTTTCTTGGATGGTGTGTTCACAGGGATATTTTTATTAGTGAATCCCAGACTACTGCAGGGCGTCCAATGGAATGATATCAGCATAAGCGAAATAAAAGAAGAAATCGCTCCTAAAAAGATCAAAAAGCCTGTGGACCCAGCGGTGTCTCTGGTGATGCCCGAAGAAGAGAATGTTGATATTCCTGGCAATAACCTGGAAAAGGCAAAAATAATCAAGGCTATTGACGAGTATATGAAGATGGAACAACCATTTTTGCAACAGGATTTCAGCATATCGCGAATGGCCTCGGAGATTGGTGAGAAGCCTTACCTGATATCGAAAGCAATTAAGGAGCATTATGGTATTTCATATACGGACCTCGTAAATACGTATCGGTTCAATTATATCAAAGAGCACATAAAGACGGATTCAAAGTGGCAGCAATTTTCGCTTGAGGCGATGATCTATCAGGCTGGGTTTGGATCGCGAAATGCATTTTACACGGCATTTCGGAAGTTACATCCGGAAACTTCCCCCACGCAATTTTTTAATTTGAGGGGTTAAGACGGGGGCGAGGGAGACTGAGAATTTCAGGTATAGCAAGGCGGCGTGAGGTTCAGTGCCGGGGATTGCTTTTTTGATGTCGTTCGCGCAGGACTTCCAGAATCTCCTGGAGGCGGGTTTCTTTGGCGGCAAGCAGTACGAGATAGTGGAACATCAGGTCAGCTGCTTCATTCAGGAAGCGGGATTTCGCCGTTAAATTTAGCTTCGGCGATTAGATTGCAATTAGTCCGGATTCCAGGGACAACATTTCCATTTACCCATCTTAAGTCGCTATTTTCCATCCCGCCGGGTTGTCCTTTTAGCGGTAAACCCTCCCTTTTCTCCGTTTCCATTAGACTTTATTTTATGATTTTGTGCATTTGTGCAGAGCAAGCCCTGTTGTTTCGTTGGTGTTTTTTGAATGTTTTGTACCAAAAAAAATCAATATGATTTTGTTTTTTTTTACAAAAAATTGAAAATCAATATATTAAACAAGTTTGTTTTTTTGGTATATGAATATGGGCTTGTACATGTGCCATATTTTTAATCTGTTACAAGCGTGAGGGGAGGTAGGTCTAATATTGCTGCGAGCTTAGGAGGTTTTCCAGCAATTTTTGATGACCAAATCATTCTCTATGAAAAACAGACACTTTTTGTTGCTGAACGCGATGTGGTTCGTCGTGTTTGGTATTTTAACGGGAAACGGCAAGATTGCAGCCCAATCAAAAAGTACTTACGACAAGATTATCCAGAAGAAGCAGGAGGTGGGGGCACAAATCCCCAGCTATGCGGCATCCTCCGGCGAATTTGGTTTTGTCGAAAACAAGGGCCAGGTAACGGACCTGGACGGAAATCTTCTTCCGGAGATCGCATATTTGCTCAACAGTAACGGCATGAAGGTACAGTTGCGCAAAGATGGGTTCAGCTACGATACGTGGCTGCAGGAGTGGGTGGATAAACCCATAGAAAAGACTGGTGAGAACTCAGGGAGGCGGCAGAAGGCCAAGCAATCCGAAAAGGTTCCCTCGAATCTGAATTATCACCGGATTGATGTACAGTTTAAAGGAGCTAATCCGAACCCTGTGCTGGAAGCCCTGGAGCAGGCGCCGGAGCTTATCCACATCATTAACAGTAAAGGGGACCTGACGGTCCGGCACTTCAGGAAGATTGTTTATCGGGAGTTATATCCCGGTATTGACCTGGAGTTTGTGATAAAGGATGACGAGAAAACGCCCATAGAGTACAACTTCATTGTACGGCCCGGGGCAGACCCTTCCCTGATCAGCCTTGAGTATAAGGGATCCGATCAGATTAAGTTATCGGATGGCCGGATTAAAATTTCGCTGTCGCATGGGCTGCTGGAAGAGAATATCCCGGCATCCTGGACGGGAGATTCGGATCCGGTGGACGTAGACTACCTGACCAAGGGGAGCAACACCTTTGGTTTCCGCGTAGGGGCGTACGACCGTTCGAAGACACTCACGATTGACCCCACTCCCAGACT
>Ga0209972_10002730_pt1 | contig 14239 bp, 11 predicted proteins | sample NOAtaG_7_FD_187302 | JGI IMG/M metagenome (GOLD analysis project Ga0209972, IMG submission 187302) | Freshwater lake microbial communities from Lake Erie, under a cyanobacterial bloom - NOAA_Erie_Diel1S_2200h metaG (SPAdes) (version 2) | ecosystem: Environmental > Aquatic > Freshwater > Lake ... | reverse complement strand
GTCTTGCCGCGAATCGCGATTTTCATGCTGCAGTAGTCGCTGCTCACCAACAAGTGCGTCGGTGCTGAAATCCTAGCGAACGGACTGTTCATCTTGCGCGAGTCGATTTCGCACACCCACAACAAATAATCCGCGCGCCCGGTCAAAATGCGCGTTTGCTGCGGATGCGTGGTGTCCGGCGCGTAGCGTAAGCCGCTCTTGACGAGAAGAGCGCGGACGGTCTCGGTGCTGATTTTGGTCTTGGACATGGTCGTGTCTCCTAGATTGGTCGGTCGAAAAACAGGCGACGACGCCCGCGCCCAAAGATTGAGCGGGGCGTGTCGCGGACTGCGAAAGGACGGTTAGCGGTAGATGACGGCTTCCGCGCGCGCGAGGCTGATATCTTTGTCGAGTCTCTTCGCCACCTCGCTCACGGTCTTGCCGCGAAGCCGCACGGGCTTGACGCGCGAGTCAAAAACAGTGGTGCCGGATTTGAGAATCAAGCATACCCATGCGGTCGGCGCGTACTCGCCGTCGTCGCAAACAGTCACCTCGATGGTCATACCCTTGTAGTGCTTGATGTCGATGACGGCGATGCCGTCCCACCCGCCATAGCCAGTCACGCGCTTGACTGGAAACTTCTTGGCGAGGGCGGCGCCGAGCGCCTTCACATCGAACTGCTTTTTGGTCTTGGACATGGTCGTGTCTCCTAGTGGTTGGTCGATTAAGCGAAAACACCCGCACGGGACAGCAATCCTTGAACACCCGCGACGAAGGTCGTGGCATTCGGACGCTTTCCAGCGTAGTTCTTGATGGGAAGGGTGTCCAAAGTGCCGCACGCATCGGTGCGAAGGGAATTGATTTCGATGAAGAAGAACGGCTCCGTGTCGTCGGCCATCGGACTGGTCGGCGAGTCGATGTGAAGTTCCATCTCGACTTCCAGCGCGCGGTGCTTGATGTACACGGAGTGGACATCGTTGGCCTTTGTAACGCGGCCGCCCGAATATCCGAACATCTTGAAAGCGGCGGCGATATCTTCGATGCGAAGAGGACGCGGATAAGCCTTGAACTGGACGCCCTTGGTCTTCGCGGCCTTCACAGTCTTGGTGGTCTTGTTGGTCTTCATGGTCGTATCTCCTAGTGGTTACAGTTGAAAACGCCCGCGCACCAAAGAAATGCGCGGACTGGGGATGCACATGGTCAAGTGCATCCGTCGCGCCTCTCGCATGAAGAGACGCGACGGATGCACCCCGACAAAAACAGTCGGGGTGTTGGTGCTAATCCTGGGACGCGCTGCGACGCGTATGAGGAACCGATATTTGCAGGCTCGGTCAACCGGGGTCACGGCCCATAACTAGGCTACCCTGCACCTACTGGACGCTACGGCATCCGCTCCGGGCTCTGGGGAGTCTCGCAAGCGCCTTACCCGACCGCCTTGCTCGAACTGTCCGGGCTTCGTCGGTGCCTCCACGCCGGGCGCTGTTCCCGGTCGCTTCATCCTTTGTACCCCTTGAGCCTTGCTGCGATTCGCCGGAGGCGTCCCCGGTTCCCATCGCGGCTCAAGTACCCCGGCGAGTCCTCTCTCGCTGGGTGCGCGTGTCGCGCGCCGTTCGCTGGCTTGCCGTGTTCGAGGCGGTGTCTTTTCGCCTGCGCCCCTCTCGGGGTGGTGCGCCCTGTCTGGGTCGCCCGGAGCCAACTGCGTACTGTCTACCGAATCCCGTATCCCTTCATCCTGCATCGGCGAGAAGCCATCCCCGCCGTGCCCGGATATTATAAGGTAATCCTATACCCTAGTGCAATGGATGTAAGTCATTGATTCTAAAGGGAAAAAAGTGGTCAATCTTTGACCACTTCCGAGAGGTAGGAAAAAAGCCTTATAAATCAATGACTTACGAGCGCCCTACGGATTGGGGGCCGTTTTACAGCGGTCTCGGAGAGGGTAGGCGGTCGGCGCGGCGCGCCGGGGGCTGCGCGATGTGCGCGGCGCGGAACAGGCGTTGATGCCCGCGCGTCACCCAAAGAAAGGCGCCCCCTGTGCGGTCACGCGTGTCGGTAAACCAGAGGAGAAAAAACCCGACAGAGGCGTGACCGCACAGGGAACTCGCCGAGGACTAGCCGTGCGGCTGCGGGTGGCTTCCGCGCCGTGGCTTGTGCATCGCGCGCGCCGACACGACCAAGTGCGCAGCGACCGAAGGGAGGAGGTCACCGCAAGCGCGCGTCGAAGCATGACAGCCAGTCCTCGACGATGGGACGGAGTGTACAGAGACCTAGTGCCGAAGTGCAACCTCGCGCATCACGACCCGTTGCTGTTCGCGTCGGTGAAGTGGTAGGTGAGCCACGCATTGCCGGGAGCGGCGCGCCACTTCGACTGGTTGCGGAGCGCGTAGAGCGTGACGAGCGGCGCGCCGTTGCGCTGCCGTCCGCGGAACTTCGGGAGGTCGATGGTGCGCAGGGCGTTGCCGAGCGCGGTGACTGTCGGCGTGCCGACATTGGGGTAGTTGTCGCGGAAGATGCGGAGCAGGTCGGCGGGGGTGTAGAGGTCGCGGAAGGCGTTGGGGATGAGTTCGTCGGGGTACTCGGCAAGCCGCAGGGCGAACTCGTTGACATGCGACATCGAGGCTCTGACCGTGGTCTCTCGAGCGTTGGTCTGCATCGCGGCGCGCTTCGGGTTGAAGTCGGTGGTGTCGATGCGGTGCAGGAGGTGGTAGAGGATTGCCGATGCGCCGGGGCCGGACTTCGACGGGTCTGTCGGGTTGCGGAGCCATGCGTCGAGTTCGGTGTAGGTGGACTCGGGCAGCGCCTCCGTGGGGGCTTCGACCACGAAGAAGCGGCGGTCTTCGGGTTCGATGGCGAGCGCGTCTGCGTGGTTCGAGGTCACATAGTAGTTGACGCAGTCGCGCATGACATAGGGTTGTGCGTACTTGCGGTTCACCACCATCTGCTCACGCGTCACCATGTCCTTGATGTTCGCCATGAGGTCGCGCCGTTCGCGCGCGTTGTCGATGTAGATTTCGTTGAGCACCGCGAACTGCTTGTTGGCGAGTTGCCCGTTGAACGCGGAGTGGAGGTCGGCGTTGGACAGGTTGGTGAAGTTGTCGTCGCCGTAGATGAAGCGCATGAGCGGCTCGACCGCGAATGTCTTGCCCACGCCCTGCCCGTCGGAGTACACGAACACAGCCTGGAGCATCTTGGTGCCGGGGCGCTGCACGGGGTACGCGAGCCATTTCAGGAACCACTCGGCTTGCTCGGGCGTGCGGAAGAGGTAGTGGACGAAGTCGAGCCACAGTTTCACCGCGCCGCGCTTGGGTCGTATCTCCGGCGCGACCCACACATTGATGGACTGGTCGGGCAGCGTCGTCTCGAAGGTGCCCGGCTCGTAGGCGAGTTTGCGCGCACCGCGACGAGCGGGTGACAGCACCCACTTGTCGAAGGCGGGAATCGGTACGGTGACCGGGGTCTTGCCGCCCTTGGTCTCCAAGATGGTCGCCAGAGGGGCGAGGGTAAGGCGTGCGTGCGCCGTATCCATGAGCACGCGCTCGTCCAAGTCCCAGAACATGCCTTGGTCGCGGAGGTACACGGCGCGGTTGTTGAGGATGTTGAACGCGCGCGTCTGTTGCGAGGTCTCGCGTGGAAGCGCGTTGAAGCCCTCTGCGCCGTGCGCGACGAGAAGGTCATCGAGGGCTTGCTTGCGCTCTCCCGGCTGCGGGACGAGGTATACGAGGTCTACGGTGGCGCCCAGTTCGATGAGCCTCGCGGTGAGTTCCGTAAGCGCCGCGTGCACCTGCTGCTTGGTCATCACATCGGAGTCGTAGCAGATTTCGACGCGCCGTCCCTTGAAGTCGATGTCGGCGAACTCGGGCAGTAGCGACCACCCGCGCGCGTTGGACTTGAACGACCACACGCCGCCGAGACCTAGGCAGTTGAAGCCGTGGTTGCACGCGGCGGCGGCCTTCTTCTCGCCTTCCGTGAACACGATGACCTGCGAGGTGTCGGCCGCAATCTTGCGCCAGTCGTCTGCCGCGCTACCGACGAGCGGCGGGAAGTAGATGTACGGGCGCGTGCCTTCGGGTTGCGCGTAGCGCACAGGTTGCTTGAGCGGCGTGCCGAACTTGCCGCCCGAAGGCGGGAACTCGGTGAAGCGCACGCGATAGAACTCTGTGGCCTTGCCGTCCATGTCGAGGTACGGCATCCGGTATCCGGCACGCGGGATGCCGAGAGCAGCGTCGCACCATTCGGCGGTGACGGAGCGCACAAGCATGCGCTGCGCATCCCTGCGGGTGAGGCCCGAGCGTTCGAGGTCAGCGAGAGTCTCGGGTGTGAGAGCGTCGCCAACGGCGACCTTGGTCGTATCCTTCTTCATCAAAGAAATCCCCTCTGGTATGGGCTACGGACGGGTGTGGTGTGCCGAGAGTTTCGCCGCCTGCGGTATGGGGGGCAACCGCACGGAGACTGGACGCTAGGTACGCCGTCCGTAGCCCATGCCACATGGGACTGCGGGAAGACGGGTCGAGGTCGGGAGAGGTCGAGTCTGTCTCCGAGGTTAGGTCGAGCGAATCACACGGAACACCACGATGCGGAATCTACGCCGGGGTGGGCGACGGTGTCAACGGCCCCCCCCTCGCGCTCCCCCCCTAATCCCCTAGGTTCTGTTCTCTAGTTCTCAAGTTCTCAAGTTTTTTCATAACTTGAATGCGCGCACGCCTACGCGCGCGTATATATAAAAAGGCTCTGCAACTTGAGAACCTTGCGTATGTCGTTGATTTTTAAGCGTTCTCAAGTTTGTTCTCAAGTTCTCGTTCTCAAGTTCAAACTTGAGAACAGCGATGTGCGAGGGCGCGAGCGCCGCCCGCTGCCACCCCGGCGCGCTCCCGTTCTCCGGTTGAACTTGAGAACTTGATACTACGGCGTGGTACTTGAGAACGGTTCCGCGACTCTGTCGAAAAATCTTCCAAGTTGTCCACGGTGCGGTCATTTTCCGGGCGCTTGCATTGCACGCCCGGATGTGGTGTGCGTTACTGTGCGCGCACCGACCACCACATCCCCGAGAGCGCAGCACGAATGCCGAAGAAGAAGGCTCCCATCGCACCTCCTGTCGCGTCGCCCGTGGCGCAGTTGCAGGTGAACTACCTCCCCCTCCGACAAGTCACCGGCTACGCGCGCAACGCGAAACTGCACCCGCAATCGCAAATCGACGCGCTCAAGAAGTCGATACAGACCTTCGGCTTCAACAACCCCATCCTCGTCGACAAGACGGGCACCATCGTCGCCGGACACGGTCGTTACGAGGCTGCACGCCAACTCGGCATGCCGACGGTGCCGACCATCTGTCTTGGGCATCTCACGGATGAGCAGCGACAGGCGTATGTCATCGCCGACAACCGCATCGCAGAGATGGGTGACTACGACGAGGAACTCCTCGCCGCCGAGATAGCCAAGATTTCTGGCTTCGGCATAGATGTCGGGTCGATGGGTTTCGACGAGAGCGAGGTCGCGGATGCGCTCGCTGCTGCCGCCAACGGCGGCTTCGACCTTGTCGAGAACTTCGGAGACGAGGTCGAGGACATCAACGAGTTGAAGGACGACCTGCGCTTCCCGCTCGAAGGCGAGTGGGAGTTGCCGAAGTTGCGCACGGACATGCAGTTGGAGATACCGGACAGCATCTCGCTCTGGACATATCGGCGCATCACCGAAGGCATGCAGTTGCCGCCGCCGTACCTCTACAACTACCGCATGGACTCATCGGTCGGGCTTGATTGGAAGCAGACCATCGTGAGTTTCTACACCGAAGACTATCGCTTCGAGTGCTTCTGGGACACGCCGGGCAAGAGCGTCGGTGACCTCGTGAAGAAGGGAGTCCTGGGCTGCGTCATCCCGAACTTCACGACGGCGCCCGATGTTTCAACGACGCTGCGTGCGTACATGACATACCGTGCGCGCTATGTCGGACGCTACATGCAGGAAGCGGGGCTCAAAATAATCCCCGACATCAACGCGTTCTGGTATCAACCGGAGTTCGAGCGCGTCATCAAAGGTCTGAAAGGCTTTCGCACCATCTCATTCCAAGCACATCAGAACATCGTCGGTGTGCAGCGTGCTCGCTTTTCAGAAGCGATTGTGTATGCTATGGACGAACTGAAGCCGGATACGGTGTTGTTGTACGCTCCGCAAGAGGCACTCACATCGTACCCGGCTCTGTTGCGCGCCCGTGTTGTTCGCGTCGAGCCCAACATGAAACTCAAGGCGCAGTACAAGCGAATGCTCGACAAGCGTGATAAGGAACAGGAGCAAGAAGACTAATGGGTGCCAAAACTGGTGCTGGTGGTTCGGCTCGCGGCGGCGCGCGTCGCAAAGGTGGCGGTCGCGCCAAGGGTCGCGTCAAGGGCCGCGTCAAGGGCGGTGCCCGTCGTGGCGCTGCTCGCGTCAAGGCCCGCGTGAAGGTTCGCGCGAAGGGTCGCCGTGGCGCGGCTCGCGTGAAGGCTCGCGCGAAGCGGTAAAAGCCGAGTAACGCGCCTGCGTTCGATACTACAAGTTGGTACCGACGCAGGCGCGGAATCTTGCCGCCATGCCACAAAAAGGACGGGGCGACGCCAAACGCGTCACACCTGAAAAAAAGGAAGCGTTCCTCGAAGGTCTGCGCAAGGGCTTGAGCGTAGGCGGCGCCGCTGCCGCTGCCGGCTTCTCCCGCGAGACGATGTATCGGCACGCTGCCCGTGACCCCGCGTTCTCGAAGCAATGGGATGATGCGATGGAGCGGGGTACCGACCTGCTCGAAGATGTCGCCACCTCCCGTGCTGTAACCGACAAAGACACGACCCTGCTGATTTTCCTGCTCAAAGCACGCCGACCGGAGAAGTTCCGCGAGCGGTACGATGTGACCTCGGATGGTCGCGCAGTCTTCGACGCCTTCGCCTCGGCTATGAGCAAGTTGGAGTCTGCCCCCACCGATGCCAAAAACGCCAAGTAAGCGAAGCAGCGCACGCGGGGTGAGCAACCCCGACAAGTTGATGTACAGCGCCATCGAGCGCGCCCGCTTCGACGCGGTCTGGTTCGCGCGCGACATCCTCCAACTCAAGGCGCTGCCCGGCGAGCCGACGCTCGACGAGGACTCGAACAGTTCGTGGGAACTCGACCAATGGCAGGCCAACCTGCTCGAGGCCGCGTGCGATGTCGTGCGCCACACCTATGGCAAGCCGACGCGGCTGAACAAGGAAGGCCGTAACATGCTCACCGTGGTCGCCTGCCAGGGGCCGGGCAAGACCTTCGGCGCAGCCATGCTCGTGCATTGGTTCGGCTTCTGCTTCAAGTCCGTCATCGTGTGCACCGCGCCGAAGTTGCAGCAGGTGACGACGCGACTCTTCAAAGAGTTCGTGAAGGTACAGAACCGCGCCATCCCCGGCTATGCGCAGTTGATGGAGGTAAGTTCCACCCGCATCGTCTGGGCCAACGACCGCACATGGTTCGCCATCGCCGAGACTGGTCGCTCTCCCGAATCGCTCCAAGGCTTCCACGAGAAGTACCTGCTCGTCATCATCGACGAGGCATCGGGCGTGCCGGACGAGATGGCAGCGGTGATACGCGGCGCGATGTCCACCGGCAAGGTCGTCATCGGCCTGCTCATCGGCAACCCCAACAGTTCGTCGGGCTTCTTCGCCGACTCACACCGCCGCGCTGACCTCGCCAAGGACTACTTCCGAATGCAGGTAGGCTGCGAGACCTCCAAGCGCGTGAGCCCGGCGTGGGTCGAGCAGATGATTCGGCAGTACGGGCGCAACTCTCCGACCGTGAAAATCCGCTGCTTCGGCGAGTTCGCCGAGACGAGCGAGGCGCAGTTGGTTGCTCCCGAGTGGATTGTCGCCGCGACGCTCCGCGATTGGTCTGCCGCGGGCGACGGCTCCATCCCTCGTATGCGCATGTCTGTCGATGTCGCCGACGGTGGCGAGGACGAGACCGTGTTCACCATCGCGCGGCATTGGGACAGCGCGGTCGAGGTGCTCAAGCAAGTGCGCGCGTCCTACGAGACCGCTGTCGCCGTGCCACAAGCCTTCGACGAAGCGTGCCGCCTGTGGCGCGATTGGGGCTTCTCGGCAGAGAACGGCGATGACATCGTGGTCGATGCGATGGGCGTCGGCTCTGGTCTCGCGGGCATGCTCATCCGCGCCGACTACCCGACTGTCGTCTACAAGGGCGGCGAGTCGTCGTCTGCCCCCAACCTCTATCGCAACCGGCGCGTGCAGTCATACATCGCCGTGCGCAACGCTTTCCGCGATGGCAGCATCCTCATCCGTGATGGAGCCATCAGCGACATGCCGAGTTTCGAGGCGCAGTTGTGCTCGATACAACTTCGCCCCGGTACAGAGAGTAGAGTCGAAGACCTAGTAACCAAGGCTGACATGAAGCGCGACGGCATCAAGTCGCCTGACATGGCCGATTCGCTTGCCATGCAGTTTGCGACGAAGACCCCGACCATCCGAGACGGCAACGCTGTCCCGAGGATGGAGGACATCATCGTGCAAGAGTCCAGCGTCTTGAGAGGATACACAGATGTTTAAGCCGCTAGAGTTCATCCGTTCCGTGTTCGCTGCCAAGCCCGAGGGCATCTCCGCGCAAGACCGCAGGGTCGTGTCGTTGGAGACCTCCGTCTACGGCGGCGCCACCGTAGGCCAGATGCGTTTCAACCCCGACTCGTTGGTGAGGCGACAGGGACTACAAATCTACGGGCAGATGCGCAACGACGAGCAAGTCAAAGCCGTCTGCACCTTCAAGCGCGACACCATCGTCTCGCGCGGTTGGATTTTCTCGTACCCGCAGACTTCGAAGTTGTCGCTCAAGGAGCAGGAAGCGCGCATCGACATCTTCTCCAAACTGCTCGACCAGATGCCCGGCTCTTTCGTCGACGGGCTGAACGCCATCTCGCTCGGACGCGAGTACGGCTTCTCCCTGACCGAGAAGGTGTACGACACCTACGAACTCGACGGTAAATCCTGGGTCGGCCTCTCCAAACTCGTCGCGCGCGACCCTGCGACCTTCGACTTCATCACCGACCCCTACGGTGAACTGGTGCGGTGCGAGCAAGTCGCTGCGGGACAGCGCATCGAAATCGACCTCGACAAGTTCGTCTACTATGTCCACAACCCAGAGTTCGACCCGTACTTCGGTCGAAGCGACCTGCGCGCCGCCTATCGCTCGTGGTACTTCAAGAACGAGATGATTAAGCAATGGGCTGTCCACATGGAGCGCATGGGCAGCGGCTTCAAGGTGATGAAGATGGTGGGCGAGGACGCGCCGCGCTTCGGCACCCCCGGCTACGCCGCGCTGCAAACGGCCATCGAAGGCGCGCGTGCAGGTGCCTCCATCATCATCCCGCGCGGCGTGGAACTCGACATCCAGTACCCGTCGGCGAGCGACGGCTTCGAGTCCGTCTGCACATGGCATGACCTCGCCATCGCGCGCGCCCTGCTCGTCCCCAACCTCCTCGGCGTGAGCCACACAGGCACGACGGGCGCATTCGCGCAGTCGCAGACGCAGATGGAGACCTTCGCGTGGACGGTGTCCGCGGACAAACTGCGCCTCGAGGCGTGCATCAACGAGCAGTTGGTGCGTGACCTCGGCGACCGCAACTGGGGCGACGGCGAGTACCCGCAGTTCGAGTTCAACCCCATCTCCGAAGCCCGTCTGCAATGGATGGTCGGCACTTGGTCTACGCTGCTCGGCGCTTCCGCTGTCATGCCGACCAAGGCCGACGAGGACAAGTTGCGCAGCATCCTTGGGATGCCGAAGCGCGACGAGAAGTCCGAACTGCTCAAGCCGATGGCCGTCGAAGCGCCGAAGGCCGCTGCCGAAGAGACCGAAGAGGAAGAGACTGACGAAGAGGAAGTCGAGGACGAGGAAGAGGCTGACGAAGAGGCTGACGAAGAGGAAGTCGAGGACGAAGAGGAGACTGACGAGGAGGAAGAGGACGCGACCGAGATGTCGCGCCGTCTGCTCTTCAACCCCAACTTCGACCCGAGTCAGCCGCGCGCCGATGACGGCAAGTGGAGCGACTTCTACCACGCCACGCAGAAGGACTATGTGCAGTCCATCCGCAAGGAGGGTCTGCGCGCGAAGCCCGCCAACCGGAACTTCGATGGCCCCGGCGGCGGTGCGCTGTACGAGGGCGAGCGCGGCGAGAGCGTCTATCTCGGCACGAAACTCTCTGGCGCCGAAGACTACGCGCGCATGTTCCTCGACCACGCAGGCGCCTCCGAGGTCGTCATCTTGAAGTTCAGCGTGCCGGAGAACCTCGCAGCCGACTTCGTGCCTGACGAGTACGGCGGCGGCAATGCGGTGCGGTACAGGGGCAACATCGACCCGAAGTACCTCAAGAGCGCGCATGTCGTGAAGTACAACATCAGGACGCAGCGCGCGGGCCGTCGCGGGCACCGGACTCCGCTCGTCAAGAAGAAACTGTTTGCGCTCGCCGCCGACGACAACATGGTCACGCTGTACGCCGTCGTGATGTTGCCGCCGAAAACGCCGAAGGCAGTCGTGGCCGCACGCGCGCACACGCACGACGGCAAGCCGCGTTCGTGCAGCGTCGAAGCGTTCACGCGCGCCGTCGAGCGCGTCGAGTTCGCGCAGATAGAGCGCCGTGGCGAAGCCGCGACCGCCGCCCTGCGCGATGACTTCTCCGACATCGTCGCGCGCGCCGTGCGCCGTCTGCTCGGAACCGACGAGACGCTTTCGGAGATGCTGAACCGCTCGCCCGAGGACATCTCGACCCTGGAGTTCAGCGGCGCGGAGAAAGGTCGGCTGAAGGATGTCGCGCGCCGCGCCTTGTCACAGGCGTACCTCGACTCGACCAACATGGCGAAGACCGAGGTGCGCAAGGCAAGGCGCAAGAACATGCAGCGCGCGACCTTCGCGGATGTACGCGAGCGCGCTGCCGAGTTCATCGAGGCCAACGCGTTCCGCATCTCTGGCAATGTCTCCGACGCCGCGCGCTCCATCATCCAACAGGAGTTGCTGAACGGCGTGAAGTTCAACAAGACCCCTGTCGAGGTGCGCAAGGCCGTGTGGCAGCGGCTCTTGGAGCGCGGCATCGCTGCTCTGCGCTCCATCTTTGCCGAAGAGACCGACGAGGCTGTGACCGAGGCGCTCGACGAGTTGTGGCAGGACGACGAGGAGAGCGCCGCCGCCTACCTCGAGACTGTCGCGCGCACCGCAATGTTCGAGTCCATGAACGAGGCACGGTACGCGGAGTTCAGCAGCCCGGAGATGTCGGACTTCATCCTCGCGCTCGAATACTCCTCTGTGCTCGACGACCGCACGACGGAGGTGTGTCAGTACATGGACGGGCGCGTCTACTCGTCCAAGAGCGAGGTCTGGAACCGACTCCGACCGCCCAACCACTACAACTGCCGCTCGCTCCTCATCCCCATCACGCAGACCGATTTGGACGAGGGGACTTGGAACGGGCGCGAGAGCCCGCCGCCCGCTGCCGAGCCGCAAGTAGGCTTCAAGTGAGCACCATGCCGCTATCCAATCTAGGACTAGAAGTCCTGTCCGGCAATACCGGAATCCCGCAGCGGGTGTTGCTTTCTCACGCGGACGAGGTTATACAGGCCCGGAACTTGACCGCCATCGACCTCTTCTGGCTCATCGCCGCGCATGAAAGCCTCAAGGCACAGCCTGCGCCGAGGGTGGTGACGAAGACGATGACGGAGCATGTGAAACCCACGGAGAGCATGGGGTAGATGCCGACGCCGAAGCCTGACGAGAAAGAAGGCGAGTACATCTCGCGCTGCATGGGCGACGACGACATGTCGTCGGAGTTCCCCGAGCAGGGACAGCGTGCCGCCGTCTGCTACACCTACTGGCGCAACTACTCCGAGCACGGAACCATCAAGCCGCCGAAGAGCGACAACAGCCGCGAGGACTTCGCGGACATCGACCTCAAGCCGACCGAGCCGATGGCCGCAGAAGCCGCGCGCGGTCTCGCGTGGCGCGACGAGTTCAATCGCGGCGGCACCGCAGTCGGCGTCGCCCGCGCGCGCGACATCAAGAACCGCAAGGAACTCTCGTCGCAGACCATCGGTCGCATGGTGTCGTACTTCGCGCGGCATGAGGTGGACAAGAAGGGCAAGGGGTGGTCGCCCGGCAGCGAGGGCTACCCGAGCAGCGGTCGCATCGCGTGGGCGCTCTGGGGCGGCGAGCCGGGCAAGACTTGGGCCAACGCGCGCTTCGAGCGTCTGAAGAAGATGGGCCGCGCCACCGACGATGACCTCGTCGACGATGAGACTGCCCTCGAAGACACCGCCAACTTCGCCGCCGAGAAGCCTGGCCTCGTCCCCGTCAAGGATGTCGAAATCTTTGCCGAAGGCACTTGGAACGGACTGCCGTTCACCGCTGCCGACCTCGACGACATCGTGTCGTCCTTCGAGACGCTGAAACTCGGCGGCCGCGTGCCGCTGAAACTCGGCCACAACGGCCCCGATGTGCGCGACGACCCGACCACGCAGTTTGCGATGGGGTGGGTCAAGCGCGTGTGGCGCGCGGGCAAGAAACTCATGGCTGACCTCGAAGTCCCGCAGCCCGTGAGCCGCCTACTCGACCAAGGTTTCCTGCGATTCGTGTCCGTCGAACTTCTACAGAATGTCCGCGCTTCATCGCGCAGCATCCCGTGGGTTCTGGACGCAATCGCTCTGCTTGGAACCGACCAACCCGCGGTCGGCATCCTCAAAGACATCAAGGCGCTGTCGACCTACTCCCGTGATTTCCAGTTCGGAGCGCGGCACGCCTTCTCGCGGGAGTCCTTCCAACCCCTGTCACAAGGAGCACCTCGACACATGTCCGACCCCAACACCAACGCGCTGCTGGAGAGCATCCAGTCCAAGTTGCTCGCGCAGAACGAGGCCATCCTCGCTCTCCAGAACGAGAACCGCACGCTCAAACTCAAGGACTCGGAAGCCGCGCAGTTGCGCGCTCGGTTCGACCGCCTCGTCGAAGAGAACAAGGCGCGCGACATCGAAGCGCACCGCAGCGGCATCCGCGCCTCGCTCGAGAGCGCCGTGAAGAACGAGCAGATTCTGCCCGCCGCGCGCGAGCGTTTCTGCAAGGTCTACCGCGTCGACGACGACGAGGCCGTCATGCACATCACCGCAGAGGATGTCGCGGAGTTCGTCCGCGAGAATCCGAACCCGGTGCCGCGCCGCAAGACGCGTCAGGTCGCCTTCTCGCTCGACGCGAGCAACGGCGATGTGCCGCCGGGCACCCCCGCCGACCACGAACTGGCTCTCCGCGTCTTCGCGCGGCTCCGCGAGCAGGGCGTGCACCGTCCGACCCACGACGACCTCGTCCGCACCGGACAGGAAATCATGCGCATGAACCGCGACCTCGCCGAGCAGTACCGCTACCTGCCGGATGTGAAGGCCCGCGAGTCCCGCGCCTAATCCCCTGCGCTCAAGGAGAACACGCTTCCCATGACGACTCACAACAACACGCAGCAGTACACCGTGCAGGCGGCGGCTGACCTTTCCGGTCAGAGCAGCCGCTTCGCGGTCATCACCCTCGCGGGTACGCTGTTCGTCGGCGGCGCCGGCTCGGGCCGTGCTGCCGGCATCAACATGACCTCTGCCCGCTCGGGCGAGTTCGCCACCTACCAGTATGCGGGCATCGTCAAGTGCATCGCGGGCGCCGCTGTCAGCACGCTCGGCTTCGCACTCGCCCCTTCTTCGGGCGGCTTCATGGTCGCGGCCACCTCCGGTGGTCTGACTTTCGGCCGCGCGCTCGAGACCGCCAACTCTGGCGACCTCTTCCAAGCCCTCGTGGACTTCTCGAAAGTCGCGGCTTGGCCGGGCGTCTGACGCAGCCTCACCCCATCACCATTCAGGAGTAGATACACAACATGGGTTCCGCAACCGGCCGCGACTTGCATGTCGACCAGTTCCTCTCGCAGGTCGCCATCAACTACCGTCCGACAGGGATGATTGCCGACCAAATCGCGCCCATCATCCCGGTCGCCAAAGAAACCGACTCTTACCCCATCTTCAACAGGGGTGAGGTGTTCGCCATCGAGAAGACGCAGCGTTCACGCGGCACTTCCGCGAACCGAGTCACGCGCTCGGTCTCGTCGGGTCAGTACGCGGTGAAGAACTACGCGCTCGCCTACGACATCCCTGTCGAAGACCGCGCGAACATGGACGCCGCCCTTCAGTTCGAGTTGGAAGCGGGCAGCATCCGCTACCTGACCGACAAACTCATGCTCGACTACGACCGCCGCACG
>Ga0209972_10002728_pt1 | contig 14241 bp, 9 predicted proteins | sample NOAtaG_7_FD_187302 | JGI IMG/M metagenome (GOLD analysis project Ga0209972, IMG submission 187302) | Freshwater lake microbial communities from Lake Erie, under a cyanobacterial bloom - NOAA_Erie_Diel1S_2200h metaG (SPAdes) (version 2) | ecosystem: Environmental > Aquatic > Freshwater > Lake ... | reverse complement strand
GCAGGTATTTGACGCGTGGGTTGCGGGAGCTGCAGCGGGTCCGGTAGCGGGCACGGCGCCTGTGGTACACGTCACCGATTCGACTCGTGTGAAACAGCGTCCGCTGCTGGCGTGGGAGATTCTGGGCCGTGTGCCTGGGAATGCTCCGGGCTGCTATGCGGTGCGACTGCAGCTGGATCAGCCGCGGGAGGAGCGGCGTGAGCGTTATGTGGTGATCGGCATTGATCCGTTGTGGGTGTTTCGCCATGAGGATTATGATTTATTGATGCACTGGGAGCATCCGATGGAGCCGGTGAGTGGCGAGTCGCGGCCGGCGGTCAGCGGGGAGCAGCAGCGATGAGTGCAGATGCCGGGGACGGGGGCGATACGGATGGGGGTGATGCTGGTCTGGAACGTCAGGCACTGCGTGCGGGCTGGTGGCTGCAATTTCTGCAGGTGAGACTGCGGTTTGTGCTGCTGGTGGCTCTGACGGCGCTGGTGATGGCGCAGTGGGATCGACTGCAGCGGACGGTGGGTGGATTGTTGCTGCGAGTTTCCGGGCAGCAGTTGTCCGGAGAGATTGCGTCGGACCATGAGTATTTTTGTCCGATGGATCCCGGTGTATTGTCGGCGTGGCCGGCGATCTGTTCGATCTGCAACATGGATTTGGTACCGCGCAGGAAGGGTGATGCCGAGTTGCTGCCTGAGGGTGTCGTGGCACGGATGCAGCTGAGTCCTTTCAGGATCCAGCTGGCCGGTCTGCGAACGACGGTTGTGGCGGCCTGTCAGTCGCCGCTGGTGCTGACGTTGCAGGGCGTGCTGCGGATGAATGGGTCAGTGGAAAGCGGCCAGTGGCTGGAGTTGCCGGTCTCCCGCCAGGACGTATCTGCGTTTGCCGAGCCTGTCGGGGTGTTGGTCAGCAGTTCGGTGTTTCCGGATGGGGTGGCGGGGACAGCGGTGCGCGTTGTGGATGGTGCTGCTTCCGTGCCATTGGTGCGAGTCAGCCTGGCGGAGCCGCTGCGGGAATTGCCTGAGGGTTTGCTGGCAGTGACGGTGCGGGCTGAGGTTGCGGCGACGAAACTGCTGAGTGCGGAGCAGCGTGGTCTGCTGGGTGAGCGGACTTTGCTGCAGGTGCCGACTTCGGCGGTGGTGGAGCATGGCGAGTCGCAGTTGGTTTATGTGCAGACCATGGCCGGGATGTTTGACGGTCGTGTGGTGCAGCTGGGTCCGCGAACCGGGTCCGCGTATTTGGTGATTGGGGGACTGGACGCTGGCGAGCAGGTGGTGTCGACGGGTGCGTTTCTGGTGGATGCTGAAGCGCGGTTGAATCCGGCGCTGGCGGTGGGGTATTTTGGTGCGGATCAGCCGGCGCTGAGTTCGGCAGCAGCACTGGCGCCGTTGAAGGTTGCTGCCGCGAAGTCGGGAGTGCGGGTCCTGTCTGAGTCTGAGCTGGCGCTCGCGGAGGCTCAGGGGAAGTGCCCGGTCACTGACCTGTCACTCGATTCCATGGGAGGACCGGTGCCTGTGCGAGTGGGGGAACGAACAGTGTTCATCTGCTGTGCGGCGTGTGAGCGAAAGCTGCTGAAGGAACCGGAGAAATATCTGGCAAAGCTGCCTCCGCCGGTGGCTGGCCCCTGAAACGTGTTGCTGACGAACAGGGGACGGTGATTCTGATGCTTCAGGCGATCATTCGATTTTCGGTGCGGCGGAACGTGGTGGTGCTGCTGGCTGCGCTGCTGGTGGCAGTAGTGGGAGTGCTGTCCATCCGCAGGACTCCGATGGATGCCGTACCGGATTTGTCCGAGAACCAGGTGATTGTGTTTGCGGAGTGGGCCGGGCATGGACCGCTGGAGATTGAGTCGCGGGTGACGCGGCAAATCTCGCTGGCCCTGCAGGCCTTACCGCAGGTAACAGCTGTGCGTGGTTCCAGCGACATGGGTTATTCGCTGGTGCATGTGATTTTCGAGGATGCGGTGTCTCCGCAGCGGGCTCGTGCGGTGCTCAGGGAGCAGCTGGCGGGGTTGGCTGCGGAACTGCCGGCGGGAGTGATTCCGCAGTTGGCTGCGGATGGAATCGCGACCGGGCAGATTTACTGGTACACGGTGGAGTCGGGGCGGTCAGATTTGGCGGAGCTGCGTCGAATTCAGGACGAGCAGATTGCTCCTCTGCTGGCGACGGTTCCGGGTGTGGCCGAGGTGGCTTCGGTGGGTGGTGTCCATGCCGAGGTACGGATCGAGGTGGATCCGACGCTGCTGGTGGAGCACCGACTGACACTGCCTGAGCTGACTCGGCAGCTGCAGTCTGCCGAGACTGCTGGCGGGCAGGTGCTGCAGAAGGGTGGGGCGGAGTATGTGCTGCAACTGCGCAGCCTACCCGGGGAGGACACTGAGCAATTGCTGGAACGCTGGCGGCAGCGAGTGATTCGCTGTGGTGATGGTGCGGTGGTCCTGCTGGGATCTTTGGGAGACGTGTCATTGTCAGCAGCGCCGCGTCGGGGGGCTTTTGAAAAGGACGGTTCCGAGTGTGTGGCGGGAATTGTGCACATGCGGCATGGTGGCAATGTGCCTGAGGTCACGGGGGCTGTGGTGGAGAAGCTGGCGGAGATTGGCGGATCGTTGCCGGCAGATGTGCGGATTGTGCCATGTTATGATCGTCGACCTCTCATTGGTGGAGCTGTGCGTACAGTCGCGAGGACTCTGGTGGAGGCTCTGGCGATAGCGGCGATCTGCGTGCTGATAGTACTGCGACATGTTCGTTCGTGGCTGGTGATTGCAGTGACTTTGCCGATGTGTGTGCTGGGAACGTTTGCGGCGATGCTGGTGTTGCAGGCGGCGGGGCTGCTGACGATTCAGACAAACATTATGTCGCTGGCGGGGATAGTGATTTCGATCGGCGTGCTGGTGGACTCATCGATCGTGATGACTGAGAATGTGATGCATCGTCTGCAGCAGCGATTTGGTGATCGTCCGGTGCAGGGAGAGATTGGTGAGGACGTGGTGGCGGCATGTGCGTTGGTGGGCCGTCCGGTCTTCTTTTCGATTCTGGTGATGCTGGTTTCCTTTGTGCCGGTATTTGCTTTGGGGGGCATTGACGGACGGATGTATGGGCCGCTGGCGTGGACGAAATCATTGGCACTGGTCGCGGCGGCAATTTTGGCAGTGACTTTGGTGCCGGCGCTGGCCAGCCTGCTGGTGCGGGGGCGACTGCGTGAAGAGACTGACAGTGCTGTGGTGCGGACGCTGCTTGCGGTGTATCGGCCGCTGCTGAATGTGCTGCTGGATCGCCCGTTGCCGCTGGTGGTGGTGCTGTGCGGGACTCTGGTTCTGGCGGCTGCACCTCTGGGCAGTGTGGTGCTGCGACTGGGTGTATTGCTGGGTGTGTCGGGTTGTGTGCTGATGGCGGGAACCTGGCGCAGTGCGGTGGTTTGTGCAGTGGGGCTGGTGCTGCTGGGGGCGGTGGCCGGCACAGTGATGAAACCGATTGGTACATCGCTGCGGATGCCGCTGGACGAGGGCATGGTGATGGACATGCCAATTACGGTGCCGCGGGCGTCGATCACGCAGTCACTGGATGATATGAAGGCGAGGAACATGGTGCTTTGCCGGTTCCCTGAGATTCGGATGGTGAGTGGCAAGGCCGGGCGGGCGGATACTCCGTTTGACCCGGCACCGCTGGATATGATTGAGAGCATGGTGGAATTTTTGCCAGTTGGGCACTGGCCGGCGCGGCGGATATCGTCGGACGATGGTCGTGCGATGGCCGGAGAGCTGGTGCGGGAGCTCGTGGCAGCCGGAATGATCGACGCGGTGGACGATGCCGGGCTGCGGCAGTTGGTGGAGGCTGCTGTGGTGCGTTTTGATGCCGTGCAGCGTGAGACGGCGTGGCAGCTGCAGCAGGCGTTTCGTCGTAGTTTGCGGCAGCGGCTGGGGGCAGTTGCGCTGGAACTGGCGGCCGAACGCTGGCGTGGTCGCGGGGAGTTGGTGCGCAGTCTGCAGCCGGCGGACACGGGGCTGGTGCAGAATGGTGTTCCGGCTGAGTTTCTGCGTGATCTTGAGATGTCGCCGGCGATTCTGACGGTGGCTTCCTGGCTGAGGGCCGCACGTGATGTGCTGCGGCAGCGAGAACTGGTTCCGGACGTGCCGCTGGGCTCGGGAGCGGGCCTGCTGTCAGGATGGTGGCGTTCTGGATCCGGGGGACTGGCGGTTGAGGATGCTGAGGCTGCGCTGGTGCGGGTGCAGTCGGTGTCGAAATCGGCGTGGTTGGAGTTTACGGTCAGTCTGAATCTGACGCTGCAGCGGCGTGCGGTGCCGACTTTTCTGCAGTTGGTGTGTGACGAGGTTTTTGCGAATGTCGTGGTGCGGGATGAGCGTCTGCGGAAGATGCGGGAGCAGATTTTGAAGATTCGTGGCGCTCGGTCAGGCGGCCATGCGGGTGGTGTCCACGAGCATGGTTTGGCGGGTTACGGCGAGCTGCCGTTTGCCGATCCGGTACCGGCGTTTGACCGGCTGCGGCAGGGGTTGATTGAACGCTGGTCAGGGCGAGTGCAGTTGCAGGCACATACGGCAGAATCGCTGACCGGGTTTGGTGGTGAGCTGGATCAGGCGGTGCAGATGCCTGGCTGGACCAACGTGTGGACTCGACCGATTCAAAATCGTGTGGATATGCTGGCGACAGGTGTTAACAGCGAGGTTGGTGTGCGTGTGCAGGGGCAGGATCTGGAGCAGGTGGTGCTCGTTTCTGAGGAAGTGGCGGCGATTCTGCGTGAGCTGCCGGGAGCGGCCGATGTTGTGGCGGATCCTGTGCGTGGCAAGGGTGCGATTGAGGTGATTCCTGATGCTGGGCGTGCAGCGGCATTGGGAGTGACTCAGGAGGATCTTGCTCAGGCAGTGGAGCATGCGTTTACGGGGCGTGTGGTGGGAACGGCGTCGTGGGGTTCAGGGACATTACCGGTGCGGTTAAGCCTGGGCGTGGCGGGCGAACTGGCGGATGAACAGACAGTGCGTCGGCTGCCCCTGGCGGCTGCGCTGGCGGGTGGTGGCAGCGTACCGCTGGATGCGGTGGCGGAGGTGCGGTCGGTGGAGGGGCCGGCGACGGTGAAGAGCGAGAATGGCTGGCTGCGAAATTATGTGCGACTGAATGTGCGGGACCGGGATCCGCAGGAGTTTGTGCGACAGGCGCAGCGGGTGGTGGGAGCCAGACTGGGGCAGCGGCGGGGAATTGTGCTGGAGTGGACAGGTCAGTTTCAGCATGCGGCAGCAGCTCGACGGCGAATGCTGTTGCTGATCCCGACGGTGATTGTGCTGATTTTTTTGATCCTGCTGTGGACGTATCGGGACCTGGCGGATGCGGTGATTATGCTGTTGACGGCTCCGGGGGCCCTGGCCGGTGGTGTTTTGTGTCAGTGGCTGCTGGGATATCCATTTTCTGTGGCGGTCGGTGTCGGGTACATCGCGTGTTTCGGGATGGCGGCATCGACGGGCGTTGTGATGCTGGTGTATTTGCGGGAGTCAGTTGCCGCGGCAGGTGGTTTGGCCGGGATGACAGCGGAGCAGTTGCGGCAGGCGGTGTTTCGTGGTGCGGTGCAGCGACTGCGTCCGAAACTGTTGACGGAAGCCACGACGCTGCTCAGTCTGGCTCCGATTTTATGGAGTACCGGGACGGGTGCGGACGTGATCCGCCCAATGGCAGCTCCGGTATTGGGTGGAGTACTGATCGCGGACGAAATCATTGACCTGTTACTGCCGATTCTGTTTTATCGGGTGCGATTGCGGCGACTGCAGCGTTTGCGTCAGAGCAATGGTTACGGGTCCGGGGGTTGAAGTCAGGGAGGGATTGTCTGTGAGGATTGAGAAGATGGGGAACGGAGCAGGTCGGCGCTGCTGGCTGCGGTGGGGACTTTTGTGCCTGATGACAGCGGGATGTGGTTCGGGGGCAGGTCAGTATTTGCCGCCGGAGGAGGCTGCGCGAGTGGCACTGGAGTCGGCACTGACGTCGTGGAAATCGGGTGCGAAGCTGGCGACGATTACGACGGGGCCTGTTCCGGTGGACACGTTTGACGCGCGGTGGCGTGACGGGAAGGTGCTGGAGAGCTTTGAAATTCTGGGGTATGAGTCGGTGGAGGACCGTCCGACATTTCGAGTGCGTGTGGGGCTGCGGGGTGAGGGTGTTGTGGAGGACACCTTTGTGATTGTGGGGAACAATCCGCTGCTGGTGTTTCGGAAGCAGGATTTTGACAAGGCTGGCGGCTTGTAAGCCACTTGTTTGTCTGTTGGTTTGGCTTGTGTGAGTTGATTCCTGCGGTCGGTGCGGTTGCTGTTTGTGACGGATATTCCGGCTGCGCAGGACAGGTGTTTCAGTAAAGGACAGGAATACGAACAGGGCAGCAGTCGAAGATGCATGACGTATTTACAGGAGCTATGATACACTACCCTGGTATTGCTGGTTTGGATTCTCTCTGCGTCTGAGGAGACTGGTCCATGACTATTCTGGAAGGCATGGTATTTCGCAGGTGGACATCGTCCGATGAGACGGCGGTGATGGATTTCCCAACGCACTGGAGTGTTGTCAGTCAGTCGCCGCAGGGGACTGCGGTGCGTTTTACCGCTCCACAGGACGACGATGTGTGGCTGGAACTGATCTGCATGCCATTTTCAGTGCCATCATCGCTGTACGACGGCGAAGCGGATGTGCTGGCACTGCTTGAGCGAACTCTGCAGTATGGACCGGGTACTCAGATTTTGGGACGCAGTTCGCTGTTCGTGTATCTGGCCAGTTCAGCTTGTACCGGAGACGGGCATCTGTCGTGGGCTACGATGCACATGGACAGAGTTGTGTATTTTCAGACGGGCGGCGATCCCCAGCGGGCTCGTTACTTTCTGCCGGTCTTTGAGCGGATGCTGCAGTCATTTCGACTGCATTTGTCAGATGGTTCTGAGGTGGCCATGCTGCTGGGTGATGTGCTGAAGGAACTGGCGGCCGCGGCTCCGCAGTCGAATCCAAAGTTTGCGGGCGATCATCTTGACGTGGGCTCGCTGCAGATTCGAGTGGACAATCTGGCATTGCTGATTCGCCGGATGCCGGACCAGCGAAGTCGACTGATCCGTGAATTTGTGCAGACGACTGTTGCGACTCTGAATTCCACTGCCACGATGGCTCAGGAGCCCTGGCGGCTTGTCCGCAAGTCGATTTTTCCGATGGTGCGTCCGGAGGGAATTCTGCAGCAGTCAGTGCCGCAGGATGTTGAGCAGTTGTCGGCGGCGGACAGGGTGCGGCTGCAAATGTTGTCCACGCCGTGGCTGGCAGGTTTGGTGATCTGCTACGCGATTGACAGCGAGAGGACTCTGCGTTTTGTCCAGCACCATGATCTGGAACGCTGGGGGCTGGACCCGGACGTGGTGAAGCGGCAGGCGCTTCGCAACCTGGCGAAGGTGCGGGGCCCGGTTTTCAGTACGATGTGTGTCGAGAAGGCTCAGTTTCAGGTGGCAGAAGTCACAGACAACGATCTGCCGGCTCGTTCCTGCTGGCTGTTGCATCCGGATCTGCACCAGTCACTGCAGCGGATTTTCCGGGGGCCGTCGTGGGTGGCGGTGCCATCGCGTGATTCACTGCTGGCCTTTAGTGCGAATTCCGCGATGCGGGCGGGATTGCAGCAGCGGCTGATTGAAGATTATCGATCCAGCAGTCACAGTATTTCTGATCGATTGTTTGAGGTGCGACCGGACGGTGTTGTGCTGGCCTGATATGTCAGGCGGTGTGGGGACGAAATGGTGAAGCGACGTGCGGGTGAACAGGAAGGGCCGAGGCTGTTGGCGGGAGGCAATCCGCAGATGGCGAAAGGGGACGGCGATGCCGTTGTGCAGCAGTGGATTGCTGCGATGCCGGGCTGGAAGCAGGATGTGGGGCGCCGGCTGGACGCACTGATTGTTTCTGCGGTACCTGATGTTCGCAAGGCTGTCCGCTGGAATACTCCGTTTTACGGGCTTGTCGGCAACGGCTGGTTTATGGCATTTCACTGCCTGACGAAGTACGTCAAGGTGGCCATTTTTCAGGGAACATCGCTGAATCCAGTGCCACCGGTCTCATCAAAGCAGCCGAATGTGCGGTATGTGCATCTGACGGAGACGGAGGCGATTGACTGGCAGCAGATTGGGGATTGGGTCCTGCAGGCCAGCCGGCTGCCAGGCGACCGATTATTTTGAGGGAATCTGGTTGACGTATGCAGGCGAGTGCGATCCTGCGCAGGCGAGCTGAGCAGCGACAGTTCGCCTCTGCCCCTGCGGGCTGAGGCCTGTCAGTATGTGTCTGATGGTGGCTGCTGGGGGGTGTGTTTTGTCTCTCGCGTCCTGCCCATCCCACGGTGCCTTGCCAGGCCCAGGCCCGAGGTCGTGATGGGTTCAGCCGAGGGCGACTCCGATAATGCGGCGTCGCTGCAGTGGCGTCGCTGCGGAGTCGAGCATGCCAAGTGACGTGCTGGTCCACCAGCCGACCATCGACGTGTTTTCGCTCAGCAGGCCTGGGGCAGCCAGAATCAGACTACGAGTTCCGCTGGCGACTCGACTGTTCATCATCGTCTCGGGAGTTCCTGCACTGCCGGAGCTCATGACCCGTGCTGCTCCGTTGCGGAACGTCATGGCCACGACCGCTTCGGTGACGCCATCCCCGTTCAGGTCCGCTGTTGACAGCGTCATGCTGGTCAGAGTGCCATTCTGCCGCTGCAGGGTGCGGGCGTCCCGGTCACTGATCAGAGTCCTTCGCGTGATCTGCTGTGGAGTTCTGCTGTCGACGTCCATCATCGCCATGGCGACTCCGCCACCGGCAGTGCGGCCCACGACAACGATCTCATCGGAGTCCTCGTTGACGGCAACTTGTGGCGTACCGGTCATGCCCCTCATCGTCATGGACATTTCCACAGCCCCTGTGCTGCTGTCTACGGCACGCAACTCGTATCCGCGAGGAGTACTGGCGGCCACGACCATCTCTGCTTTACCATCGTCATCGAGGTCACCGATTGTGAGATCCATGGGACCTGAAAATCGGCTGCCAAAGGGACGCATCACGGTATCGGTCAGCAGCCCGCCCCATGCGTTGAATGATCGCATCCGACGCTCGCCACCCGTCTGCAATACCACAATCTCCATGAAACCGTCACTGTCGAGGTCGGCCACCTCGACGATCGAATCGGCTGCAGCCCTAGAAAAAACCTCAAACTGCGAAATCAACCCCATGGTTTCAGCGTTGATCACTTCAAGGTTTGTGGTGCTGGTGGTTGTGCTGAGGATGGCCAGAATCGGTGGCATCACATTCACTTCAACTCGCCCCTGAGCCTCCACGCCGGCGGAATTCCGCACCGTGTAGGCAATCACGTCGGTACCCATGAATCCGGCAGGTGGCTGATAGACCAGTTGCTGTGTTTCCGGATCAATGAGCAGGGTGGCCTGCGAGTGTCCGCCAAGTTGGCTGTCCACGAGTTCCATGGTTTCCGTCGGAACGCCGGACGCGTCATTGGCGAGGACATCGAGGAACGTCGGTGCGGTACTGGTGCGCACAGAAAAGAAGTCGTCAACGGCCTGCGGAGCGAATTCGGGCTCAGTAACCTTCAGCGACAGCGATCTGTGGTCTGTACCCACATTGACTCCGATCCCTGAGTAAAGGAAGGAGCCCACGACAAGCTCGACGCCCTCGGGAGCGGAAAAGCCTCGTTCGGGTACATAGTCCAGGTCCGCCAGGAGGGCGTTAACACCCTCAATTGAACCGAAGACCCAGGCTGTGCCGCCACTGGAAGGAGAGAGCTCGGCATCGGACCGCACTGTGTCGGTCGTAAAGTCCCCGGGGAACTGCAGTCCAGAGAAGCTTCCGGACAGGAATTGCCAGCGGAGCAGAACACCAACGGATGCCGGGAGCGTCCCCGTGTAGTTCACCCTGATGGCCGGAGTGCCGTCGGGGGCACGCAAAGCCGAGGTAACTCCGGCTGCGGCGATCACTTCGGAAACCGTCTGCACCTGCCACGTATACGGCGAGGACTCCTGGTCAAAGTGTACAAACACGCCTGCAGTCGCCGTCTGGCCCTCGGCGTCTGTCACAGTGTAGCTGAAATAGCCGCGTCCGCGAAATTCCGCAGCTGGTGTGAAACGCACTGTGCCCGATCCTGGGGCAGCATCCGGCAATAATTCAGCCCTGCCGAAAACGGTACTCTCAAGATCTGTGATTCGCATCCCGGTACCGATGTCATTTTCCAGCACATTAACGGTCACCGCAGGAAAGCTGGCAGCATTGGCGGGAAGCATAGTCTGCACAAAATCGGGCATCAGGGTAAGCGATGAGAGTACTTCACGAACCTCAAGTTGCTCAGCCGTGAAATTTCGTCGGGTGCGGTTTTTACGGGCCATTTGTGATTTCCTGAAAGGTCACGAGCCGCCGGACTGTGAATCTGTTAGACGACTGCACCGCAATGTCCAGCAAAAATCCCGGGGAAATGTGATCGATTGAGCGGGCCTGGACTTTTGCCCGAGGCGTGTTCGTGTGAGACTTGCGATTTGCTGTGCGGCGTATCGTTTTTAGCGATATGCGAGTGGTTTTTTCGATCGGGTGAGTTGCATGATTCGCTTGCTGATGGTCTGTTGTTTGCTGCTGACAGGATCGGCAGTGGTTTTTGTGGAGGGCTCTGAGCGTCCGCCGAACATTATCTTCGTGCTTGCGGATGACCTTGGTGTGGGGAATGTGGGCTGTTATGGCTCGGACCGTTACCGCACACCGCACATCGACCGACTGGCTGAAACCGGACTGAGGTACACGCGGTGCTTTACTGCTCCTTTGTGCGGCCCGTCGCGGGCCTTGATCATGACGGGGCGTTATGCATTTCGGACGGGAGCGACGAATCAGGATCGAGTGGGCAGGCTGAAGACTGCGGACGAGGTGATGTTGCCTGCGTATCTGAAGCAGGCCGGGTATTGCACGGGTGCTTTCGGCAAGTGGAACCAGTTGCCGCTGCAACCATCTGACTGGGGGTTTGATGAATACCTGCGGTTCAGCGGCAGCGGTGTGTATCGGAACACAGATGGGAAGGTCGAATCGTATGTGGTGAACGGGGAAACTCGTCGGCTGCGGGCAGATCAGTACATGCCTGATTTGTTGCATCAGCAGGTTACGGATTTTATTGGTCGTCATCGGGACCAGCCCTTCTTTGTGTACTATTCGATGTCCAGTGTGCATGGCGAATTGTTGCCGACGCCGGACAGTCCGGCTGTGGGTGCAGACCTGATGGCGGACAATGTCCGTTACATGGACAAGCTGATTGGTCAGTTGGTGTCTGAGTTGCGGCAGCAGAAACTGCTGGAGAGTACAGTGATCGTGTTCATGGGGGACAACGGAACCGGCAAGGCTCAGGCGGACAGTGCCACGATTGGCGGTCGTCGGCTTGTGGGTCAGAAGGGGACGATGCAGGAGGGTGGTGGGCTGGTGCCGCTGATCGTGAACTGGCCGGGTGTGATTGCTGGCGGGCGGGTGGCTGACGGTGTTATGGATTCATCGGATTTTGTGCCGACATTTGCGGAGCTGTGTGGTGTGTCGCTGCCGACGGATCGAGTCATTGACGGGCGCAGCCTGCTGGCTCAGTGGCGTGGCCAGCAGGCATCGCATCGTGCCTGGGCGTTTGTGCAGCTGGCTCGCAACTGGTACGTCCGTGAGGCTCAGTGGAAACTGAATCAGGCGGGTGAATTGTTTGATATGAGTGGAGCACCGTATGCGGAGCAACTGGTTCTGCGGGAGTCTGACACAGCGGTGTCCGGGCAGGCGCGGCAGCGATTGCAGGCTGTACTGGACCGGCTGAATCCGGCGGGCGGGATTTTGGACGACGGAGACGGCAGCGGACGTCATGCGGGGCGTGACAGCAAGGGCAAATCTGCGGATTAGTGGTGTATTCCGGTGGCAGTGGGGCAGGCTGTGTGCGTTTTTTCCTGATTCTTCAGGAACGACGCCGAGACGGAGGTTGAGCGAAGCTGCGCCCGGTATTCGCATTGTGATCAGGACGGAATGCAGGGGGGGATTTGCGGGGCACTGCCGGGCAGCGACTGAGGGTTCTGAGGGGCTGTGCCGGGCCTGAGATGGCGACACGGCAGCGGACAAGCAGCTGTTTTCAATGACAAAGGACACGGAGGGCATCGAGTCTGCGGGAGCATGCGAGAGAATCCAGCGAGGTTGGCCAAAAGTCCGGCGACGGTGCTTTGCGGGTGTTTGCCGTGATTTTCCTGCGTTTCGCCATCCCAGGCTGGGAGTGGCTGCAGAATCGCCGGGTGAACCCGGCCGGCTTGTTTGTGCAGAACCGGGGGGCTGCTTACACTGCAGATGACTCGGTGCTTCAGCCGTGTTTCTCCCACAATTTTCCGGAGTCGTCCATGTCGCAGTTTTCTCGCCGCAGCCTTCTGCGGGCCTCGACCTTTGCCGCTGCTGCTGTTGCCTGTGGTGGTGTTTCCCGTTCCGTTTTTGCTGCTGAGAAAGCAGCGCCGAAACTGGGAATTCAGTTGTATTCGCTGCGCGGGTATTCTCGCGACGAAGCTCTGAAGCATGCAAAGGAGCTGGGTTTTGAATCGGTGGAATTCTACAGCGGGATGCTGGCTCTGAATGCTCCGGATGCCGAGATCGCTGCTGTCCGCAAGCAGGTGGCGGACATGGGCATGACCATTTCCGCTCATGGCGTGAATCGTCTGACGAAGGATGCCGCTGAGAATCGCAAGGTGTTCGAGTTTGCGAAGAAACTGGGCATTCCATGCATCACTGCGGATCCTGATTTCGATGCTTTTGATAATCTGGATGAACTGGTGAAGGAGTTTGATATTCGTGTGGCGATTCACAACCACGGTCCGACTCATCGCTACAACAAGGCGATTGACGTTCTGCGAGTGATTGAAAAGCGTGATGTGCGTATTGGTGCGTGTGCCGACCTTGGGCACTACATTCGGTCGGGTCAGAGTGGTCCTGAGGTGATTCGCATTTTGAAGGGGCGGCTCTACGGTATTCACCTGAAGGACTTTGCTGAGATGAAGGACCGCACGAAGGGCGTGATTCTCGGCAAGGGGCATTTGAACGTGGAGGCAGTGTTCACGGAGCTGCAGCAGGTCGATTTCCCGGCGAACGGAGCTTTGTCGCTGGAGTATGAAGAGAACGAGAAGAATCCGATTGCAGATATTCGCGAGTGCTATGCGGTTGCGAAGCCGGCGATGAAAATCTTTGCCGCCAATTGATTTGGTAACCGGTCGGGGCAGAACTTTTGACGGGCACCGGGGGCGACATCCGGTGCCCGTGCTGCATCAATCGCCGCGCTGCCCGGGAGAACGAAACCGCCCGAATTCATAGCCGCGAAGCTGGTCGTGCTTGGTCTGCCGACCGGCCGTCCGTTTACGCCAGCGGACAAAGGCTGAAGGCTGCAGCACGCGTCGCATGAGTGCGATGACCTGACCGTTCGAAAGCCCGAACTGCCGTTCGATGGCATCAAACGATGTGCGATCTTCCCAGGCCATGCGCACGATGCGATTCTGATCTTCCGCAGACAATTCGGGGCGGTTTGATGGTTTTTCTCGATGCGACATGTGCAGATTCCGGTGCTGCCTGCTGGGAGTCAAAAACGCCCTGAGGCGTTTTAGGCAGGCTGCACTGGAATTCAATGCCTGGACTGTGGCAACGACTGCTGGCTTGTCAAACAGGATGAGCCGGTTAGGATTGCGGCATCCACTGAAGTTGTCACTGAAATTCTCGAGAAAACTGATGCGAATTCTGTTTGCTGCGACTGTGATTTGGCTGACGAGCAGTGGCTGGTTGACGGCTGCGGACGGGGTGGGGCGGTACGCAATCATTGTCCGTCAGGGAATGCCGTGGACGCAGGCGGTGGCGGCCTTGCAGCAGCGCTACAGTGGGCAGGTTTTCACGTTCAGAACGGCGGCGGCTGAAGTTCGTTCGGCAGTGGCTCAGTACAAGCCACGGTACGTGTGTTTCGTGTGTGAGCCGACGGAGAATTTTCCCGAGTTTGTGCTGGAGGCGAATCGATTCTGTCGCGAACTGGACTCGGACCCCTATGTGGACGCGATCTGGGGCATTCTGACGGGTTTGGACGAGCAGCATGCGGTGCAGTTGGCTCGTGCTGAGCCCGTGGTGGTGCGGCGGGCCTTCACGAAAACTCAGGCTGACTGGCTGGACTGGATTGCTGAGGGTGAATACGTCACTGAATGGACTCGTGACCGTGGCGAGGTTGGCACAAAGCGTCCGAAGCAGCAG
>Ga0209972_10002723_pt1 | contig 14256 bp, 9 predicted proteins | sample NOAtaG_7_FD_187302 | JGI IMG/M metagenome (GOLD analysis project Ga0209972, IMG submission 187302) | Freshwater lake microbial communities from Lake Erie, under a cyanobacterial bloom - NOAA_Erie_Diel1S_2200h metaG (SPAdes) (version 2) | ecosystem: Environmental > Aquatic > Freshwater > Lake ... | reverse complement strand
CGGACCCGTGCATGGCGACTGCCGCGGCCGGCGCCGGCACCGGCGCCGCCGCGTCGGCGCCGAACTCCTTCAGAAGACCCTTGAACTCGAAGCGCTCGGCCAGTTGCCGCATCGCCTCGCCGTCGGGTTCCTGCGCGCGCAGCGACTCGAAGTCGGGCACGTGCGCCGAAACGTCGCCGTCGGTCTGCACAGTCACCAGGACGCGGGCGGTCGGCAGCCAAGGCAGCGCCTTGCGCAGGTTTTCGCCCACCACGCCCTTGACCTCATCCGCATGCACGATCAGGTTGTCGAGCGAGCCGTACTGCGCCAGCAGCCGCGCCGCCGTCTTCGGCCCGACCTTCTCCACGCCGGGCACGTTATCCACGCTGTCGCCCACCAGCGTAAGGTAGTCGACGATGCGCTCCGGCGGCACGCCGAACTTCTCGCTGACGCCGGCCACGTCGAGCCGCTCGCCGCTCATCGTATTGACGAGCGTGACGCGGTCGTTGACCAGTTGCGCCAGGTCCTTGTCGCCGGTGGAGACCACCGTGCGCACGCCGTGCGACTGGGCGTGGCGCGCCAGCGTGCCGATCACGTCATCGGCCTCGATGCCCTCGATCTCGATCACCGGCCAACCCAGCGCGCGCACGGCATCGTGGATGGGCGCGATCTGGCGTACCAGGTCCTCGGGCATGGCGCTGCGATTGGCCTTGTACTGCGGGTACAGGTCGTCACGGAACGTGCGGCCGGGCGCATCGAAGACGCAGGCGCAGTAGTCGAAGACCAGGTCCTTGCGCAGCGCACGCAGCATGTTGATGTAGCCGCGCAGGGCCCCGACGGGCTCGCCCTGCGAGGTCCGCAGGTCGGGCATGGCGTGGAAGGCGCGGTATAAGTAGCTTGAGCCGTCGACGAGCAGCAGCGTCTTCATCGCGCCTGCCAGGAGTAAGTCATGTTGGATCGCAAGAAGAACATTCCGGGACTGCGCGCGGTCACTATGCCCGAGCGCGCCACCTCGCAGAAGGCGCGCGAGAGCTGGCACCTGTGGGGGATTATCTCGGAGTTCGTGGAGTCGGCCGAACGGCTGTCGGAGATCCGCCCGGCGGTTTCGATCTTCGGATCGGCGCGCATCCGGCCCGGCTCTCCGGTCTACGCGCAGGCCGAGCAGATCGCGCGCAAGCTGTCGGACGCCGGCTTCGCCGTGATCAGCGGCGGCGGCCCCGGCATCATGGAAGCCGCCAACAAGGGCGCGTTTGCCGGCCGCTCCCCTTCGGTGGGCCTGAACATCGAGCTGCCGTTCGAGCAGCACGGCAACCCCTACCAGGATGTCTCGCTGCGCTTTCGCCACTTTTTCGCGCGCAAGGTGGCCTTCGTCAAGTACGCCGCCGCCTACGTGGTCATGCCGGGCGGCTTCGGCACGCTGGACGAGCTGTCCGAGGCGCTCACGCTGATGCAGACCGGCACCGGCCGGCGCATGCCGGTGGTTCTGGTGGGCCGCCAGTTCTGGCAGGGCCTGCTCGACTGGATGACCGGCACGCTGGTGGCCGAAGGCATGATCGCGGCGTCCGACCTGAAGCTGCTGACCGTGCTGGACGAAAGCGACGCCGTGGTCGACGCGATTTTCGACTTCTACGAGTCCAAGGGCTTCGAGGCGACTGCCGCCGAGCGCGAGAAGTTGCTCTATCTGTGATGCGGCCGGTCATTGCAGCGCACTACAATTGCGTCACCATGGACGGCGTTTCCCGGATGGCTTGGCTGCGGGCCCTTGGGCTCGGCGCGCTGCTGGCGGCAACCGCGGGGGGCGGCACGGCAGCCGCCCAGCCGCTCGACCGTCCGCCGCCGCTGCAGGGCGATCCGGCCGCACGCCCGGCCGAATCGACTGCCGCCCCGGCACCTGCGACGCCATGGCCGGCCGTCGATCCCGATTTCGTGCTCGAGGACCTCGCACCCGTCCGACCGACCCGCAGTGAGACCCGTATCGAGCAGCGGCGCGCCGGCAACCGCATCGTCGAACTCACCGTCACCCCGGCCGGCAGCACGCGCAGCTACACCATGGTCAACCGCGAAGGCCAGCGCCCCACCAACCCGCAGGACCTGTCTTCCGGCTTGTCGACGCCGCGCTTCCTGAAGTTCGATTTCTGAGAGGCGGGCTGCGCGCCTGCCGCCGCTTCCGATTTCATGGCCGTATTCACGTCGCTCTGCCGGGAAGATGTCGTTCGCCTGCTGGCGCACTACTCGCTGGGGGAGCTCGACCACTTCGAAGGCATTGCCGCGGGCATCGAGAACAGCAACTTCTTCGTCGATACCGACGGCGGCCGCTGGGTGCTCACGATTTTCGAGCGGCTGACCTTCAAGCAGCTGCCCTTTTACCTGGAGCTGATGCGCCACCTGGCGCGCGCCGGGCTGCCGATCCCCGCGCCGCAGGAGAATCGGGCCGGCGGCCTGCTGTCGGAGCTGCGCGGCAAGCCCGCCGCCATCGTCACGCGGCTGGCCGGCCAGTGGGAGCGCGCGCCGACCCCGGCGCACTGCGCGCAGTTCGGCACGCTGATCGCGCAGATGCATCTGGCTGCCCGCGACTTCGCCGCCTTCCAGCCCAACCTGCGCGGCATCGGCTGGTGGAAGAGCACCCTGCCCAAGCTCGAGCCGCACCTGCCCGACGAGCAGTTCCAGAGGCTGGCCGAGGAGGTCATCCACCAGGACAGTTTCTTCCGCAACCCGACGTTCGAGAAGCTGCCTGCCGGTCCGGTGCACGCCGACCTGTTTCGCGACAACGTGCTGTGGGTCGAGCAGGATGGCCAGCCGCAGGTGGGCGGCGTGATCGACTTCTACTTCGCGGGCTGCACGCTGTGGCTGTTCGACTTGGCCGTGGCGCTGAACGACTGGTGCGTGGATCTGTCGAGCGGCCAGATCGATGCGCCGCGCGCGCAGGCCCTGCTCGATGCGTACCATGCAGTGCGCCCGCTGACCGAACTGGAGCACCGCGCCTGGCCCACGGTGCTGCGGGGCGCGGCGCTGCGCTTCTGGATTTCCCGCTTGTACGACCTGCACCTGCCGCGACCGGCGCAAGTCCTGACGCCGCACGACCCGACGCGCTTCGAGCAATTGCTGGCGGTGCGCGCGTCCGCCGGCACGCTGCCCTGGGTGAACTGATGCAAGTCAACCGCGTCACGGCAGGCCAGGGCCTGCGCTGGCTGATCGAGGGCTTCGGCCTGCTCCGGCGCCAGCCGCTCGGGCTGCCGGCCATGGTGGTGATCTACCTGATGATGCTGCTGGTGCCGGCGCTGATCCCGCTGGTGGGCATCGTTTTCGCCGGCGTGCTGAGCCCGTTCGCGACGGTCGGGCTGATGCACTGCATGCGCGATGCCGCGGCCGGCCGCGCGCCCGTGCCGGCTGCCTTTGCGCTGCCGTTCCGCGACGAGACCGCGCGCACGCACCTGTTCCGGCTCGGCCTGGTGAACGCCGCGCTGGTGTCGATCGTCGCGGTGCTGGCTCTGCTGCTGGTCCCTGAGTCCCCGAGCAGCGGTCCGCCGCGCACCCTGGACGAACTGCCGCTCGACGGCCTGCTGCTGCAAATGGTGCTGTACCTGCCGGTGCTGGCGCTGATGTGGTTCTCGCCGCTGCTGGCCGGCTGGCATCGCGTCAGCCCGGCCAAGGCGATGTTCGGCAGCGTGATCGCCTGCCTGCGCAACCTCGGCGCGATGCTCGTCTACGCATTCAGCACCGCGCTGGCGCTGGTGTCGATCAGCGTCGTGATCATCTCCCTGCTGACCGTCTTCATCAGCTCGCGCGAGCTGCTGTCGTTCTTCGTCGCGCCGGTAGCGCTGGCCCTGATGACGGTGGTGCAGGCAAGCTTCTATCCGATGTACAGAGACCTCTTTGCCGACTCGGCCGCGAGCACGGCTTCGGCCAGCTTGGCGCGGTGAAGCTCGCCCCGAGGGCGCGCTGCGCGCAAGCCCTCGGAAACTTCCAGGCCGGAGAACGCGGCTGGACTGTCGGCGCGCAAGACCCTCGGAGCACGCGCCTGCGAGGCCGGCGTGCCGACGAGCGAGGCAGCGATCGGTTGCCCTGTGCCCGCCTGACGGGAACTTGAGCGGAAGTCAGGCCGCTTCCAGTTTGGCGATCCCCAGCGCCAGTTCCTTCAACCCCTGCGGACCGAAGTTGATCTTGGCGCGGGCGTCCGACCCGGAGCCTTCGAGCCTGACGATCACGCCTTCGCCGAAGCGCGCATGGCGCACGCTCTGGCCGACGCGGAAGCCATGCAGGCCCAGCGTGGTGGGCGCTGCCGCTGCGCCGAGGCCGGCCAGTCCCAGCATGCGGTCCTCGTCGTGCCAGGCGCCCTGGCGCAGGGCCTGGCCCTCGCGCAGGCGCGGCGTGAGCCACTTGAGCTGCGCCTCGGGAATCTCCGCCAGGAACCGGCTGCGGATACCGTAGCGGGTCTGTCCATGCAGCATGCGGCTCTGCGCAAAGCTCAGGTACAGCCGCTTGCGCGCACGCGTGATGGCCACGTACATCAGCCGCCGCTCCTCCTCCAGCCCGTCGTTCTCGCTGAGGCTGTTCTCGTGCGGGAACAGGCCCTCCTCCAGGCCGGTGATGAACACCGCGTTGAACTCCAGCCCCTTGGCCGCGTGCACGGTCATCATCTGCAGCGCATCCTGCCCCTCGGCCGCCTGGTTTTCGCCCGCCTCCAGCGAGGCGTGCGACAGGAAGGCGGCCAGCGGCGCGGGGATCGCCGCACCCGCCTCGGCCTGGCTGGACCGCGTGGCGGGCGCATCCTGCGTGTAGCCCTCCTCGGCCACGAAGGCGCTGGCGGCGTTGATCAGCTCCTCCAGGTTCTCGACGCGCTCCTGGCCTTCCTTCTCGCCGCGGTAGTGCTCGATGAGCGTGCTGCGCTCGATGACGGCCTGCACGATTTCCTTCAGCGGCAGGCTGTCGGTCTCGAAGCGCAGGCTGTCGATCAGCTTGACGAAGGCGCCGAGCTTGGCCGCCGGCGCACCGCCGATGCGAGCGACTGCGGCATACAGGCTCAGCCCCTGGGCACGCGCGGCATCGGCCAGTTGCTCCAGCGTCCGGGCGCCGATGCCGCGCGGCGGAAAGTTGACGACCCGCAGGAAGGCCGTGTCGTCGGCCGGGTTCTCGATGAGCCGCAGGTAGGCCAGCGCATGCTTGACCTCGGCGCGCTCGAAGAAGCGCAGCCCGCCGTAGACGCGATAGGCGATGCCGGCGTTGAACAGGCCGTGCTCGATCACGCGCGACTGCGCGTTGGACCGGTACAGGACGGCGATCTCGCTGCGCCGGTAGCCCTCGGCGATCAGGTTGCGCACCTCGTCGACCAGCCAGGCTGCCTCCAGGCCGTCGCTGCCGGCCTCGAACACGCGCAGCTTCTCGCCCTGGCCGGCATCGGTCCACAGCTCCTTGCCCAGCCGCTTGGCGTTGTTGCGGATCAGCGCATTGGCCGCATCGAGGATGTTGCCCTGCGAACGGTAGTTCTGCTCGAGTTTGATGACGTTGACTACGCGGAACTCGCGCTCGAAGTCGGCCATGTTGCCGACATTGGCGCCGCGGAAGGCGTAAATCGAGTTGTGCGTCAAGATGCCGTTGGCGGCAAAGTTGTGGCAGGCCTCGACGTTCAGGTCATGCACCGTGACGAACTCGGGCTCGTTCAGCTGCACGCGGCTGACGATGTCGAACTCGCCGTTCTCGTCGAACACTGCCATGCCCGGCCGCACGTACTGCGCCGGCAGCATCGGCAGGTAGCCCTGCCCCAGACGCGCCCGCTGCAGCACGCGCCCGCCGAGCGCGGCGCGCAGCCGGGTGGCGTCCTTCATGGCGGTGCCGTAGTCGCGGCGCCAGAACTTGACGAACCAGCCGCCGGGTCCGACCAGCTTCTTCTGCACCTGAAAGCCCGCCTGCTCGGCGCGCTGCACGCCTTCGGGCAGGACGATGCTGGCGTAGACGCGATGATCGGGCTTGCCGCGGCGCGAGTCGCTGCACAGGCTGATCAGCACGTCGCCCGGCGTGCCGAAGGTCGGCCGGCGCCGCTCGGCCGGATGGTCCGGCGCCAGGTTCAGGTCCTTCAGCAGCCAGTGCGCGGCCCGCTCGGTATTGACCTCCGAGAACTCGGCGGGCACCTTGTCCGAGCCCTTGACCAGGGTGAACTTGCGCGTCGGCAGGCCGTACTTGAGCGATAGCACGATCATGCGCTCGCGCGCGGCCGCCTCGTCATCGAAGGCGTCGATCACCCAACACTGCTCGCTGCCCTCCTGGCGTGCGCGCTGACGGAAGCCGGGCACGGTCTTGCCGTCGCGCCGCTCGTCCCGATGGCCGCTGACGGCGAGGCGATAACCGACGCCCGGCTTGCTCATCAGGTGCAGGAAGTACTTGGCGGGCAGGTGGCCGACGGAGTAGCCGGCAAAGTGAGTGTGCTCCAGCGTGGAGCGCAACTCCTTGCCGCTCTGCGTGTACAGCGTCACCGTGGGCAGCCGCTCGGTGCGCTGGTGAACGAAAGTGACCCGGGCCGAACCGATCTTGCCGCCGCCCACCGCCGAGCGGACCTCGTCGCCCACCTGCACCTGCTCGATCGGCCGTCTGCTGCCGTCGGCCATGGTCACAAGGGTGCCCGACACCAGGCACTGGTCGTCATCGCCGACTGCGAAGATGGCGCCGCCGGCGCCCGGCGCGCCGCCGACCTTGCCGGCGAGCAGCTTCAGCCAGCCGTACTGCAGCCGGTTGGTGTCCTGAAACTCGTCGACCAGGATATGGGCAAAGCGCGCGTTGTAGTGGGCGCGCAGCGCCTCGTTGCGTGCCAGCAGCTCGTGGCAGCGCAGCAGCAATTCCGGAAAGTCGACCACGCCCTCGCGCTGGCACTGCGCGTCATACAGGGCGTACAGCTCGACGAACTTGCGGTTGTAGTCGTCATTGACCTCGACGTCCTTCGCGCGCAGGCCCGCTTCCTTGCAGTCGTTGATGAAGAAGGCGAGGTTGCGCGGCGGGTACCTCTCGTCGTCCACGCCATGGGCCTTGAGCAGCCGCTTGATGGCCGACAGCTGGTCCGAACTGTCGAGGATCTGAAAGGTCTGCGGCAGGTTGGCGTCGCGGTGGTGCGCGCGCAGCATGCGGTTGCACAGGCCGTGGAAGGTGCCGATCCACATGCCGCGCGTGTTGATGGGCAGCATGGCGGCCAGGCGCGTGGTCATCTCGCGCGCCGCCTTGTTGGTGAAGGTCACCGCCAGGACGCCTTGCGGGCTCACCTGGCCGGTCTGGATCAGCCAGGCGATGCGCGTGGTCAGCACGCGCGTCTTGCCCGAGCCGGCGCCCGCCAGGATCAGTGCCGACTGGTTGGGCAGGGTTACCGCGGCCAGTTGCGGCGGGTTGAGCGCGTCGAGCAGGGACATGCACCCGATTCTACGGTCGGCGGCCGAGCCACCCCGCAGGCGGGCCGGGGGCTGGAGGCAGACCGCAGGAATGTCGTAACCGTCCGCCGCCTTGCAGTCCTTGCGCTGGGTGGCCGACTGCTGGCACAGTCCGCGGTAGCGTGCCGGATTGAACACCATTCCATGACTGAGCGCGCCGCAGCGTAGGTCTCATGAACGACAGCGTACTGGCGTCCCGACGCGGGCCGCTCGCGGATCCCGATTCCGAATCCGGTCACGGCCGCACCTGCGTTGCCGACGCAGCGGCGGCAGATCGGGCGAACGCGCTGCTGCCGGGTACAGGCGCTCTGGCAACCGCCGCGCTGGCCGCTTGCGGCGGCGGCGGAGCAGCATCGCCCGCCCCTGCCCCGCCTGCCCCGCCACCGGTGCCGGCAACCAGCGCCGCAGAGGCCGTCCGGCTGCTGAACCAGGCGAGCTTTGGTGCAAATGAGGCCAGTGTCGCCGCAGTTGTCGCAGTTGGGCCGTCGAGCTGGATCGACGACCAGTTCAGCCGCCCGCAGACGCTGCACCGGCCCTACATCGAGGCCGCCATTGCTGCCGGCCAGCCCGGCGCCCCGGAACTGACCTATCGCGACTTCGTGATGGATACGTTCTGGCGCCAGGCTCTGACCGGCGCCGACCAGTTACGCCAGCGCGTGGTGTTTGCGCTGACCGAGATCTTCGTGGTCTCGCAGACCAATGGCGACGTCAACAACCGCCCGCGCGGGCTCGCCAGCTACCTCGACCTGCTCGGCCAGCACGCTTTCGGCAACTTCCGCGACCTGCTGGAGGCCGTGAGCCTGCACCCGATCATGGGGCTGTACCTGTCGTCGCTGCGCAACCAGGCCGAGGATCTGGCCACAGGCCGCGTGCCGGACGAGAACTTCGCGCGCGAAGTGATGCAGTTGTTCACCATCGGGCTGTACCGGCTGAACCCGGACGGCACTCAAGTCCTGTCCAACGGCCAGCCCGTCTCCACCTACGGCAACGCCGACGTGCAGGGCCTGGCACGCGTGTTCACGGGCTGGTCATGGGCCGGGCCCGACACCAGCAACACGCGCTTCCGCGGCGGTACGCCGGACCCCGACCGCGACATCCGGCCCATGCAGCCCTATCCGCAGTTCCACTCCACCGCCGCCAAGGGCTTCCTCGGGGCGACGATCCCGGCCGGCACCGCCGCCACGGGGTCGCTGCGCATCGCGCTGGACGTGCTGTTCAATCACCCCAACACCGGCCCGTTCATCGGCCGGCAACTGATCCAGCGGCTGGTCACCAGCAACCCGTCGCCGGCCTACGTCGCGCGCGTGGCCGCTGCGTTTGCCAACAACGGCAGCGGCGTGCGCGGCGACATGAAGGCGGTGCTGCGGGCCGTTCTGCTCGACACCGAGGCGCGCGGCGGCGGGCTCGCCGACCCCGCCTGGGGCAAGCTGCGCGAGCCGGCGCTGCGCCTTTCGGCCTGGGCGCGCGCTTGCGAGGCTACCTCGGTCAGCGGCAACTTTCCGATCCGCAACATTGCCGACCCCTCCACCGCGCTGGCGCAGAATCCGCTGCGCTCGCCCTCGGTGTTCAACTTCTTCCGTCCGGGCTACGTGCCCCCCTCCACCGGCATCGCCAGTGCCGGCCTGGTGGCTCCGGAGTTCCAGATCACCGGCGAGAGCTCGGTGGCCGGGTACCTGAACTACATGCGTAATGCCGTCAACGCCGGGGTCGGCACCGGGAACGACGTGCGGTCGAGCTACGCCAAGGAAGTGGCCCTGGCCGCCGATGCGCAGGCCCTGGTCGATCGCTGCAAGCTGCTGTTCACCGCCAATCAGATGACCGATGCCACGCGCAACGCGATCCGCGACGCCGTGGCGAGCATCCCCATGAGCGCGGCCAACGCTGCGCTGAACCGCGCCAAGCTCGCCGTCTACCTGACGCTGGCGGCCCCCGAGTTCATCGTGCAGAGATAGCGACCATGACGAAGGCTGTCTCCCGCCGCGCCTTCCTGCGCACCGCCTCGCAGATGTCGGTGCTCGGCAGCGCCACGCCGCTGGCCCTGAACCTGGCCGCCATGGGATCGACGGCGGCGGAGTCGGCCAGCGCCGAGGACTACAAGGCCCTGGTGTGCGTCTTTCTGTTTGGCGGCAACGACCAGACCAATACGGTGGTGCCCTATGACACCGCCGCGTTCAATGCCTACACCAGTGTGCGCGCCGGCATCGCGCGGCCGCTGGCCGAGCTGAGGCCGCTGGGACCGGTTGCCTCGCAAGAGGGGCGCAATTTCGCTCTGCCGGTGGAGCTCGATCCGCTGGCGCAGCTGTACAAGGACGGTCGGCTGGCGATCGTCGCCAACGTCGGCCCGCTGTTCACGCCAACCACGCGCACCCAGTTCCAGAATGCCAGCGTGCCGCTGCCACCAAAGCTGTTCTCGCATAACGACCAGCAGTCGGTGTGGCAGTCGACCGGCGCGGAGGGCACCACCGCCGGCTGGGGCGGTCGTCTCGCCGATGCGCTGTTCGGCGGCAATGCCAAGCAGAGTTTCACCGCGGTGTCGGCGGCCGGCACCGCGGTGTTCCTTTCCGGACAGACCACGCTGCAGTATCAGGTGGGCGTCAACGGCCCGGTGGCCATCAGCGGCCTGACGGGCTCGCTGTTCGGCGCCAGCCCGCTGGCCAACCAGACCCTGCAGCAGCTCATCACCGCGGCGCGGCCTACGCTGCTGGAGCACGAGTACAACCGCGTGACCGCGCGCTCGATCGCCGCGCAGGGCGAGCTGTCGACCGCGCTCGCCGCGGCACCGGCGCTGACCACATCGTTTCCGACCGGCAACCCGCTGGCCGACCAGTTGCGCATGGTGGCGCGCCTGATCGGCGTGCGCCATGCGCTCGGCATGAAGCGGCAGGTGTTCTTCGTCAGCCAGGGCGGCTACGACACGCACGACTTCCAGCTACGCGACCAGCCCGCGCTGCACGCCGCACTGGCCGGCGCGCTGGCCGCGTTCCACCAGGCGACCGTCGAACTCGGCGTAGCCGACCGCGTGACCGCCTTCACCGCCAGCGACTTCGGCCGCACGCTCACCAGCAACGGCGACGGTTCGGACCACGGCTGGGGGTCGCATCACTTCGTGCTCGGCGGCGCGGTGCGCGGCGGCACCGTATACGGCCGCTTTCCAACCGTGGCGCTCAACACCCCCGAGGACCTGGGCTCCGGCCGGCTGCTGCCCACCACCTCGGTAGACCAGTACGCCGCCACGCTCGGCAAGTGGCTCGGCGTCAGCGACAGCGACCTGGGCACGATCGCGCCGAACCTCGCCAACTTCAGCGTGCGGGATCTGGGGTTCCTGGGATAGCGGCCTTCCAGCCGGAGGCGGGCCGCTGCGGGCGGGCATCGGCGCTCCTGGCGCAGCGCGCGAACGGGAGCGCCACAAGAGGGCGCACGAAAACGAGCACACGACGGCGCGCAAGAGGGCGCAGCAGGGGGCGTCGATATACTCCGTGGCTGGTTCTTCCGCAGCACGCAAGCGCCCCGTCATGCAAGACAAGTACGAACCCCAGGCCATCGAAGCCGCGGCCCAGGCGCACTGGAATGCGTCCCAGGCGTATCGCGCGGTCGAGCACGCCCAGGATGCCCAGGGCACGGCCAAGCCCAAGTTCTACGTCTGCTCGATGCTGCCCTACCCCAGCGGCAAGCTGCACATGGGGCATGTGCGCAATTACACGCTCAACGACGTGATGTATCGCATCCTGCGGATGCGCGGGTACAACGTCATGACGCCGATGGGCTGGGACGCCTTCGGCCTGCCGGCCGAGAACGCGGCCATCGACCGCAAGGTCGCCCCCAGCGAGTGGACGCGCGCCAACATCGCCGACATGAAGGCGCAGATGCAGCCGCTCGGGCTGGCCTTCGATTGGAGCCGCGAGGTGGCCACCTGCGACCCGGGCTACTACAAGTGGAACCAGTGGTTGTTCCTGCGGATGCTCGAGCAGGGGATCGCGTACCGCAAGACCCAGATCGTCAACTGGGACCCGGTCGACCAGACCGTACTGGCCAACGAGCAGGTGGTCGACGGGCGCGGCTGGCGCTCCGGCGCGGTCGTCGAGAAGCGCGAGATCCCCGGCTACTACCTCGCCATCACGCGCTATGCAGAGCAGTTGCTCGCTGACCTGAAGACGGTCGACTGGCCGCCGCAGGTGGTGGCGATGCAGGAGAACTGGATCGGCAAGAGCGTCGGCGTCAACTTCGGTTTCCCCTACACGCTCGACGGCGCGGAGCAGCTGCTGCGCGTGTTCACCACGCGCGCCGACACCATCATGGGGGTGACCTTCGTCGCGATCGCGGCCGAGCACCCGCTCGCCTCGCGCCTGGCGCGGGGTAACCCGGAGACCGCGGCCTTCATCGACGAGTGCAAGCGGGGCGGGGTGGCCGAGGCCGACCTCGCGACGATGGACAAGAAGGGCATGCCGACCGGGTTTGCCGTGAGGCATCCGCTCACCGGCGAAGCAGTGCCGCTGTGGATCGGCAATTACGTGCTCATGGGCTACGGCGAAGGCGCCGTGATGGGCGTGCCGGGCCACGACGAGCGCGACTTCGCATTCGCCCGCAAGTACGGGTTGCCGATCCGGCAGGTGATCGACGTGCGCGGCCAGCCGTACTCGACCGAGGCCTGGCAGGACTGGTACGCCGACAAGGCCGATGCGCACTGCGTGCACTCGGGCAAGTACGACGGCCTCGGCTACGAGGCGGCGGTCGACGCGATCGCCGCCGACCTGAAGGCCCGGGGTCTAGGCGACAAGCAGGTCAACTACCGGCTGCGCGACTGGGGCATCAGCCGGCAGCGCTACTGGGGCACACCGATCCCGCTGATTCACTGCGAGACCTGCGGCGTGGTTCCGGTGCCCGCAGCGGACCTGCCGGTGCTGCTGCCCGAGGGCCTCGTGCCGGACGGCAGCGGCAGCCCGCTGGCCCGGTACGAGCCGTTCCTCCAGTGCACCTGCCCCTCGTGCGGCCGGCCGGCGCGGCGCGAAACCGACACGATGGACACCTTCGTGGACAGCGCCTGGTACTACATGCGCTACTGCTCGCCCGATGCGGCCACCATGGTCGATGCCCGGACCGACTACTGGATGGCCGGCGGCATGGACCAGTACATCGGCGGGATCGAGCACGCGGTGCTGCACCTGCTGTATGCGCGCTTCTGGACCAAGGTCATGCGCGACCTCGGGCTGGTCCGCTTCGGCGAGCCGTTCCAGCGCCTGTTCACTCAGGGCATGCTGACGCACGACTGCTACTACCGCGAGGACGCGGGCGGCAAGAAGCGCTGGTATTACCCGAGCGAGATCGACATCGAGTTCGACGAGCGCGGCCGCCCCGTGAAGGTGACCGCCAAGGAAGACGGGCAGCCCGTGTTCTATGGCGGCACCGAGAAGATGAGCAAGAGCAAGAACAACGTAGTGGAGCCGCGCGACATCATCGGCCGCTTTGGCGCCGACACCGCGCGCACCTTTGCGATGTTTGCCGGCCCGCCGGACCAGAGCGCGGCATGGAGCAACTCGGGCGCGGAGGGCACGTACCGCTTCCTGCGGCGGCTGTGGAACTTCTGCTACGAGCGGCGCGACGCGGTCGCCAGCACGGCGCTGCTCGATGATGGCGCCGCCCGTCCGCAACTGAAGGCGCTGCGACGCGAGATCCACCTCAACCTGAAGCAGGCGGATTACGACTACGGCCGCATGCAGTACAACACCGTCGTCTCGGCGGCGATGAAGATGCTCAACGCGCTGGAAGACGCCAAGCTCGCCGACGGTGCCGCCGACAACGCGGCGCTCAAGGAGGGCCTCGGCATCCTGCTGCGCACGCTGTACCCGATCGCGCCGCACATCACGCACGCACTGTGGAACGAACTCGGCTACGCGCGCGAGTACGGCCAGCTGCTCGATGCCCCGTGGCCGCAGGCCGACCCGGCGGCACTGGTGACCGACGAGATCGACCTCGTGGTGCAGGTCAACGGCAAGCTGCGCGGGCAGATCCGCGTGCCGGCGCAGGCCGACCGGGCGACGGTCGAGGCGGCGGCACTGGCCGATGCCACGGTGCAGAGGTTCATGGCCGGAGCGCCGGTCAAGAAGCTGATCGTCGTCCCCGGCAAGCTCGTCAATGTGGTCGTTTAGGGCCACCGTCGCCCCGGCGCAGGCCGGGGCGCAATCGCACGGCCAATCCCAGTTGGCTCCCGGCCTTCGCCGGGACGACCCATTCGCACGCCGATCGGCCATCGGACGGCTTGCAGCCGTCCTCGGCCTCGCCGGCGGCTTGGTCGCCTGCGGCTTTCGCCTGCGCGGCTCGCAGTCGCTGCCCTTTGCCACCCTGTTCCTCGGATTTCCGCCGAACTCGCCGCTCGGCGCGGAACTGTCGCGCAACATCCAGGCTGGCACCGGCACGCGCGTGGTCGCCGACCGCAGACAGGCCGAGGCGGTGCTCGAGATGCTCGGCGAGCAACGCGAACGCGAAGTCCTGGCGGTGGACGCCCAGGGCCGCACGCGCGAGTACCGGCTGCGGCTGCGGCTGACCTTCCGCGTGCATGACGGCAAGGGCAACGAGTTCGTGCCGCCCGGCGAGATCGTCGTGTCGCGCGACCTCGCCTTCAACGAGGCGCAGGTGCTGGCGCGCGAGGCCGAGGAAGCCCTGCTGCTGCGCGAGATGCAGACCGACGCCGTGCAGCAGATGCTGCGGCGGATCGCGGCGGCGCGGCCGCCCGCTCGTTAGCAGGGCCGCCGCGTGCGCGCCGAAGACCTGCCCCGCCACCTGGCTCGTGGCCCGCTGGCACCGCTTTACGTGGTGTCCGGCGACGAGCCGCTGCTGGCCATCGAGGCCCAGGACGCCATCCGTGCCGCCGCCCGCG
>Ga0209972_10002721_pt1 | contig 14263 bp, 15 predicted proteins | sample NOAtaG_7_FD_187302 | JGI IMG/M metagenome (GOLD analysis project Ga0209972, IMG submission 187302) | Freshwater lake microbial communities from Lake Erie, under a cyanobacterial bloom - NOAA_Erie_Diel1S_2200h metaG (SPAdes) (version 2) | ecosystem: Environmental > Aquatic > Freshwater > Lake ... | reverse complement strand
CCCTAAGATTCTCTAATATAGCGGTTTTCAAATGAGTGCGTACTCATTTGAAAATCTAGAATCAATCCCAGTGAGTGTTTTGAGTTTTCATTTTGCCTACGGCAAAATGAAAACCGCTATAATTGACAATTTATAGAAGAAAAAAGGAGTAGGGTAAAAATAGGTTCAGAAAAAGTTTGACAGGCGTAAACAGATAGTTCTTTGACCTATACACAGATTACTTAATTAGTAGTTTTGGGAAAGCAACGGCAATATGACTATCAGAATTACCAGAGGGAACTAAACCATGACCAAATTACAAGTTGATTGAGACAAATTATCAGCAGATTAATGAGAGTTGTGGCAATTGGTCAAAAGGGAAAAGGGAAAAGGAAAAAGGAAAAAATAATTACCAATCATCAGAAGCTAATAGCTATTAGCTATTAGCTAATAACGAATCCTCGGATCAATCCAAGCATTCACAATATCTACGAGAATACTAGTAACCGTGACGATTATTGCGAAAAATACAACAATGCCTTGGACTACGGGATAGTCACGCCCAACGATCGCTTCAAATAAGCGATTAGCTAGCCCAGGCCAAGAAAATGTAACTTCAGTTAACACTGCACCTCCAAGCATCGAAGCAAGGGTCAAGCCAAGAATAGTAATGACAGGAATCATTGCATTTTTTAAGGCATGGTTAAATAAAATTGCACTCGGTTTAATCCCTCTTGCCTTAGCTGCTTCCACATAGTCTGACTGCAAGGTTTGACGCAAATTTACCCGCATAATTCGCTCAAAAATCCCACTAATGACAATCCCTAAGCTCGTAGCTGGTAAGATCAGATATTGAAGACTTATCCAAAAGTTTTTCCAATCCGATTTGAGCAAAGCGTCAAGAGTATAGAGTCCGAATACTTTCATCGGGGGATCTATGCTAGCAGGAAATCTTGTACCAATAGGCAACAAACCCAGTTGTACTGAGAAAACTAATTGCAGAATCATACCGACCCAGAAAAGGGGTAAGGAATAGGTAATAATGCCAAACAGCCTGCCACCAACATCCCATTTAGTATTTGGGCGCAGCGCCGCAATAATGCCTACGGTTAGCCCTACGACTAAAGCAACTATTAGGGCATAAATTGCCAATTCTGCGGTGGCGGGGAAAAAGTTCTTGATAATTTGCCAAACAGTTTGCTCACGGGTGCTGATCGATTTGCCAAGGTTGAAATGTAGCAAATCCTTCATGTAACCCCCATATTGCGAAAATAGAGAACCTGTCAGACCTACTTGCTCCCGTAGGGCAACTTTGACATCTTCAGGTGCACGGGGGCCTAAAATTGCATCAATGGGATCACCTGGAGTCGCCCGCATTAATAAAAAAACAATTGAGGCGATCGCCCATAGCATAAGTGGTGCAAGCAATAACCGCGCCGTAATATAGTAGAACAGTGCTTTGAGGCGACTAGACATAAACAGGTTTAATAGTTATTTATTGGACTTAATAAATTCCTTAACTATAGCGCTTTGAGCAATCTTCAAGAGAAGTCGATTTTGCCTAAGATTTTTTTGATAAGTAAAGAACTAAATTTTATGTGGCATGGCTTCGCCATGCCACATAAAATTTAGTTCTTTAAAGAAGTTGATCGATTTCGCCTACATAAGTTCCTAAACCAACTGCCGTACGAATCAATGTTCCATGTACATCCACGGCTCTATATTTGGCGATCGCATCAGCAATTGGAACATCGATCACTTCACGGTTGACCCACGCCACCATGCGATCATATTTCTTCTCTGCAATCAAATCTACAGCCGCCACACCAAAAGTTGCTCCTAGAATGCGATCTAAAGGCGATGGCATACTGCCCCTCTGCACATGTCCCAAAATTGTGACACGACTTTCTAAGCCTGTGCGGGTGCTGATCTGATCACCGAGATATTGCCCAATGCCTCCATAGAGAGTTTGTCCAAGGCTATTGGTATATTTTACAGGTTCACCAGTTGGTGTTTTCACCGCTTCCGCAACGACCATTGTACTGAAAGGGAATCCACGCAGAGCTCGATTCATGAGGCGATCGCAGACTTCATCAAGATTATAGGGAATTTCGGGAATTAATACCACATGAGCACCCCCTGCAATCCCTGCACTCACTGCAATATGTCCTGCATCCCGACCCATCACTTCTAAGATCATTACCCGACTATGACTGATCGCCGTATAAGTTAGGCGATCAAGTGCTTCCACTGCCACACTCACCGCTGTATTAAAGCCAATTGAATTCTCTGTTGCTCCTAAATCATTATCAATGGTCTTCGGAACTGCCACCAAGTTCATATTGCCCTGCTGCGCTAGTCGTCGCAAAATCGCCAAACTGCCATCACCACCAATGCCAATAAGGGCATCTAATCCCAGTTTATGGTAGCCATCAATCACTTCTTCGGAGCGATCGACTAGTTTACCGTCAGGCATCGGATAAGCAAAAGGATTCCCTTTATTTACAGTTCCCAAAATCGTACCACCGTAGCGTAAAATTCCTGATACCCGTTTCATATCCAGCAATTCTGCTTCCACTGGACGATTCAGTAATCCTTGAGTTGCACCTTTAATTCCATAAATTTCTATATCATAGTCGCGAGCGCGGCGCACAACAGCCCGAATGACAGCATTGAGACCTCCACAGTCTCCACCACTGGTCAAAATACCAACACGCTTAGGCTTTGTCATAAATCTTCAGATTCTCAATATCCAAAAAGGGCACGGATAATTATTCCGCTTTGACCTATTATCACGACTTATCGCAACAAGATATGGTTTGGATTTTTGAATATTTGTGAACTTCCCTTAGCATTGCCTAGATTTCCTAACATAACAATTCCGCTTATCTAGGGAAGTAAGTAGCTCAACTTAATTAAAACCCAAAACAGAGTTTTGTTCCGCCCGCTACGCGGGCGGAACAAAACTCTCGGTTTTTAGTTTACTTATGTCTAGATACTTAGGTGAAATGGCAAAATAGTAGGAAGTCATTTTCATGAATCGACAGAATGGGACATTATTGTCTTGGCGACATCGCATCCAACAACGAGGATTTGCCAATTTGATTAATAGTAGCTTGCTCGATGCTGAAGATGAAGATGGAGATGGAGATGGCTTTTACGAGGTACATTGCAATACGATGGATGGGATTTGGGGCGGTTTACGCAATTTCCTGCATCCCTTTCGCGGTATTCACAAAAAGTATTTGTATCTGTATGTAGCTTTGTTTGAGTGGGGACACAATCTACGTTGGTTTGATTTTGACTTCCTGCGTCGCATTCTTTTTCCGCATTCCACCTATTTAACGCGAGTTCGGGATAATTTGAAACAGGCTTTGAGAGAGGGTTTGCGTAGCAAACCCTCTCTCAAAGCCCAAAAGAGTAAAAGCCTTGCTAAGCAAGGCTTTTACTCTTTTGGGCTTTTAAAATTTACCAGCTTAACCCGAACTGACGTTATTTACCTAGATGAGCGAACCTAGAAATATTTTTAAAATTGGTGCTTCGCGTCACTTTTAAAAATATTTCTGTACTAATCAAAGCCTCAATAGGCTGTACTTAAATAAAAATTTGCAACTATGTTGGGAACTTATAACAAACTGAAACATCATAACAAGTTGAGTCTAGGTTAAGATTAGGTTAATAAAAAATCGTTCACATCTCTAAAACCTAAATAGCTGCCAAAAAAGGTCATAACCAGCACTAAATGTGCCATCTCACCTTTCAGGATTTTAAGGCTACCTAAAATCTAGTTACCCTGAGTTGCCATCCAAGGAGGGAAAATCATGTCTACCGCAACCAAAGTTATGTTTCCCCGTTCTCGTTACTACGGTAAATTTACACCCGAGAACTTAATGTTTAACTCCAACCTGCAAGAGTTTTCGCATCGGGTCAGTATTATTTGTGCCTTAGAAACTGGTGGTAAGCTCTCATCTCAAGAGGCGTATACACAAATTGCTGAGCTATGGAAGCAACTCGAGACATCTAAACAAAAACTCGCAATATAAAGAAGGCAGCCTAATGGGCTGCCTTCTTTATATTTTTAGCGTGCTATACCAAAATCGTAGTCCCCTTATGTGTGGATTTGCCAACAATTAGTCTAAGTTCTGGTTTAAATTTCGCGCTTAGTGCTAATGTATTAAATGGCTCGGATCTATGCGATCTTAACGCCCGAATCGTGTCAGGGTCGGAAGACAGCAGCACTAAGGGATGCTTGAGGTAGGCGTAGTACCCGGGCTACTTTTTTTAGGTTTAGAAATCGGTTGAGGAGAGATCCATGGGTCGGGCGAAAAAAGTCGTACTTGCGTATTCGGGCGGCGTTGATACATCTGTTTGCATTCCTTATCTGAAGCAAGAATGGGGTGTTGAAGAAGTCATTACCCTTGCAGCAGATCTAGGACAAGGCGATGAATTAGCACCGATTAAACAGAAGGCTCTAGACTCAGGGGCTTCGGTTTCTCTAGTTAGAGATGTTACTAAAGAATTTGTTACTGACTATGCTTTTCCTGCGATTAAGGCAAATGCGCTCTATGAAAATCGCTATCCTTTAACTACGGCTCTAGCACGCCCTCTCATTGCTAAAATTTTAGTGGAAGCTGCTGAAGAATATGGTGCAGATGCAGTAGCTCACGGTTGTACAGGTAAGGGCAATGACCAAGTGCGCTTTGATGTGTCGATCGCTGCACTTAATCCAGATATTAAGGTGCTCGCCCCTGCCCGTGAATGGGGGATGAGCCGCGAAGAGACGATCGCCTATGGAGAGAAGTTTGGCATTCCTTCTCCAGTTAAGAAATCTTCACCTTTTAGTATTGATCGCAACTTACTTGGACGTAGCATTGAGGCAGGTCCTCTAGAGGATGCTTGGAATGAGCCACCTGAAGAAATTTATGACTTCACTAAGGCGATTGCTGATACCCCCGATGAGCCTACCTACACTGAAATTGGCTTTGAGAAAGGGCTGCCCGTGTCACTGGATGGTCAAGCCCTTGAGCCAGTGGAATTAATTACCAGACTGAATGCGATCGCTGGTGGTAATGGCTATGGACGCATCGACATGGTAGAAAATCGTTTGGTTGGGATCAAATCCCGCGAGATCTATGAAGCCCCTGCTATGTTGGTGTTAATCCATGCTCATCGTGATCTTGAAAGTCTTGCCTTGCCCTCTGACTTAGCCCAATACAAGCGTGGTGTAGAGGAAAACTATGGCAAGATCATTTACAACGGTTTGTGGTACAGCCCTCTCAAAGCAGCCCTTGATGCGTTTATTGATAAAAGTCAGGAGCGCGTCACAGGTGTGGTTCGCGTTAAATTCCATAAAGGTAACGCCATCATCGTTGGTCGTAAATCCGTGAATTCTCTATACGACGAAGACCTAGCCACCTACACCAGTGCCGACCAGTTCGACCATAAAGCTGCCGAAGGCTTCATTTATGTTTGGGGACTACCAATCCGTGTATGGGCTCAGAAAAACAGATAAACTAAAAAGGAGCGCTAGACGCTCCTTTTTAGTTTATGTACTAACTATGTCAAAAGTCCCTTTACCCGAAGAACGTATTTTGTTTAAAGGTCATCCTGCTGTAATTGGTAGCATGACTAGGTTATTGGTTGCCGTATTGACTTTAGGAATTGGTGCGATTTGGTTTTGGCTAAAATCGACTAATACTCAATATTTAATTACTACCCAGCGAATTGTGATTGAAACTGGGATCTTTTCAAGAGCAATCGAAACTCTCGAAATTTATCAAGTTGATGATATTCATCTAGAAAAGCCATTAAATCAACGGATTATGGGTACAGGGAATATCCTGTTGACTACCCGAGATTTGTCAGCCCCGAAATTATTATTAGAAAGATTACCCATAGATGTCAGGGAACTTTACGAACAAATGCGTCCCTGTATTCAAGAAGCAAGATTTCGCTTTCATGTTCGTGATGAAGAAAATCCTAGAGAATTTAGCTAAAGATAGGACTTACATATAGCGTTTAGGGACTTGCGATTAATTGAAGTACCTACAGCTTCGACTTCGCTCAGCTAACTTTGGCTGAGCGAAGTCGAAGCCATACAAACTCGGTAGTACCTTTTTCCTCGTCAAGTCCCTAGTCACTCAACTCATTATTCATCTTGTGGTTAGAAAAACGCTATATTTAGCATGTTTAATCATCTAGTGCGCTAAGCTCATGTCTGAACCCATCTGGTCATATGTCACGCCTGGTATTCCTGACGAACTCTTCGAGCGCCTGCCTGGTATTCCTATGAGCAAATGTGAAACTCGCCTGCTAATTTTGGGGCAACTACGTTTAAAGGTAGATTCAATTCTTTGGGACATTGGCGCAGGTACAGGAACAATTCCCGTGGAGATAGGTTTGCTCTGTCCTAAGGGAAAGATTGTGGCGATCGAACGTGATGAAGATGTAGCAGGGTTGATTGCGACCAACTGCAAAAAATTTGACGTGAATAATGTTGAAATTAGAGTTGGTAGTGCACCTGAATGTTTAACTGACTTGACTGTAGCTCCTGATCGTATTTGTATCGAGGGTGGGCGATCTGTATCAGAAATTCTGGAATATGGTTGGGAGCGTTTGCAATTTGATGGTCGAGCGATCGCTACTACTAATAGTCTCGAAGGTTTGTATGCAATTTCGGAAAGCTTTGCGAAACTGCACGCCCGTAACGTGGAAGTAGTGCAGTCTTCTGTCAACCGCCTAGAAACTCGTGGCAATCGTCAAGTTTTTGCTGCTGTTAGTCCAATATTTATTATTAGTGGTGAAAAAATTTAACTTTCGCTCAATCCTAAAGGTCTTACAGAAGTGAACTGCTCTGTGATTTACTTTGTACAGCTTTTAGAAAATCATGAGGTGTGTTGCAGTTAAAAAGCATGTCTAATGGTACATAGGGAATTTCTACAACTTCTTGAGTATCTAGCCATTTCTGAAACGATCGCTCGCCCTTTTCGATAACCTCGGCCAGTGACGCTTGACATTGCCATCGATAAAAGCCGCAGAGAGGTTCCCATTGCTTGCGTGATTGATTAGAATCGCTTTCCACATGGTGAGGTAAATAGGCGATCGCAGTTTGAGGCAAATTATCTAACTGGCTAGCCCAAGTTTGGAGAATATCGCTTTGGATGTTGGGTAAATCGCAGGCTAATAATAGTAACCAATCTGGAGGAGAATTAGCGATCGCCTGAATTCCCTGCCAAAATCCCATTAATGCACCATCAAGTTTTTTGTCAACAACTAAATGAATAGATTTTAGATGGTTGGTAGTGAGATGTTGATATTGTTGCTGACTACGAGCCACGATATAGACAGAATCAGCTACTAGCAAGGCGATGTGACTTGTTCTTGATAATAATGTTTCACCCTTAATTTCTAATAGAGCTTTATCGCTTCCCATCCGCGAACTTTTACCACCCGCAAGTGCGATCGCTGTAATCTTCATAGGGTTACTCAATCATCTTACTGTCTCTTAGTTTCATTGATTTGCCATTGTTTTGAGGTTTCATTCCAAAGCAAACTTATTCGCAAAATCTCAGAACTAATTTTTTTCCCTTGTTTGTAGGTCAAACTGATATTTATGACAGCCGAGTTATCTTTCAATTCAATAATATTCATACTATCGACTGTTACTTGATCAACACTTTGCCACCAATTTGTAAAACTGTTAATTCCATTTGCTCCATCACGTTGAAATTTTGGAGTAAGATTCTGCCATGCTGCTGTGAGTTGTTGAGTGTTGATCAAACTGTAATATTCTTTGATAAATTCCTCAGGAGAAGCCTTAGACTGTTTTGTCGGAGATGGATTTAGAGGTGGAGGTGGAGTTACAGTCGTTTTTGTTGTATCTAGAGTTGGAGTTGTAGACGGAGTAGTATTTGTTTTTGGAATTGAACTTGGGGTTTGATCTGATAGGGATTCATAGGCTAAGACTTTTACCGAAAATTTATCTTTTGTAAGTCCATCAGGAGTAGCCAAGGCACAATACGCATCAGAAACTGATCTTTTGTATTCTACAAGTTTGACGAAACAACTTTGACGATCTGGGAAGTAATCAACATACACTTGCTGTAGTAAACCATCACCACCAAATACTGAAAATACTGCTGCATTCTTATATCCTTTTGATTGCAACCTTTTGACTTGATCATTAGCTTTGTCTACATCAACAAAAGCTGAATCTGCAAGAAAAATAAATGGAGCTTTTGGAACTGATTTATTAAAGGGAGAGATTTTATTCCAGAAGGCGATGATGCCGCCATTTTGCGAAATGACAACACCTAGGGCGATCGCTGCACCAATTGCACCCCCCACGATCATCGTGGCTAATGCTTGACCAAGGATTTTCTTCTTAGGATCATTTTGAGGCTGATAGACGTAGATATCAGGTTGATTTTGAATTGTAGATGTATAGTTTCTTGGCGTTACAGCTAATGTCTGCATATTAGACATGGCAGCTTGGTCAGGAACCTTAGTTGCATTTACTTGATTTGGGGATTGATTAACCTGCAAAGCATTCAACATTTCTCGCGCCGAACTGTAGCGATCGCGGGGATCAAATTGGAGTGACTTTGCAAATATAGTTTTTAAATCAGCACTAATACCAGTAACTTGGTTCTGCCAAAGCACTTCACCAGTTAGGTGATCAGTACCTAATTCTTGTGGATATTTGCCCGTCAGTGCGAAGATCGCGGTTAAAGCAAGACTGTAGAGATCGCTAGCGAAAAATGGTCTACCTGCCGCCTGTTCCGAAGCCATAAACCCAGGTGTCCCAATCACAATTGAGTGAGCCTGTTGAGCAGAACTGCGGATTGTACTTACATTTAAAGTTTCTTTGACTGCGCCAAAATCAATCAGTACGGGTTCACCAGAACGCAGAATAATATTGTCGGGTTTAATATCACGATGAATGATGCCCCTTTCATGGACATAGATCAATGTTTGCAGGATGCTACTCATTAAGTAGCGCACAGCATCTTCATTCCATTTCCCATTCCTCTCTATAGTTTCCGTTAAAGTTAGACCATCAATCCATTCTTGGACTAAATAGAACAGTCCATTTTCTATGAAATTAGCATAGAGTTTAGGAATGTAGCGACTTTCCTCGCCTAAAGTTTCCAACACCACCGCTTCACGATGAAATCGTTGCTTTAATAAGTCATACATTTGAGGATTATCGGCAACGGGCTTGAGTTGCTTGATTACACAACGACGATTAGAGGGCATTTTGGTATCTTCTGCCAAATAGGTCTCGCCAAAGCCACCACTACTGAGGACGCTAGTGATGCGATAGCGGTTATCTAAAAGGTTTGACATCATGGAGTTAATTAATCGCCTATTCATCGCCTATTATTAATTTTGGAAACCACGCAAGTTTGCCAACACTTTTGCGGTTTGGTATTACAGATCCTTGCGTTGAAGTAAAAACCAAAAAAATTTTGGAAAGTCTAATCTAGTAACACTTTCAATAAAAATATCGTGGTTTATTTAGGCGCAGAGGACTGTAATTGTTATTAGCGTTATTAGCGATCGTACAACATAAATAGTGTTTTGCGTTGCTTACAAGGTTCTAGGGTTTGCTTACCTATGAGTTCAAGCTGTTTCTTAATCTCTTGTTTGAGATTGTAAAAATCTGATTTTTGAGATGCCAAAGAATCATCAATGGAATATACCTCTACGATCGCCTCTCTGCCTTTAGCAAAGAAATTACCCATTTTTAAGTAGCTCAACTTAATTAAAACCCAAACCGAGAGTTTTGTTCCGCCCGCTACGCGGGCGGAACAAAACTCTCGGTTTTTAGTTTACTACTGCTGCCGAAAATACTAAAAATCTATTTAACTTTCTAGTTAGCGATTCGATTCTGGCGGCGACATTAACAGCATCACCGATGATTGTGTACTCTTTTTTGGTTTGAGAACCGATATTTCCTTCTAAAACTGTTCCCTTAGATAGCCCAATCCCAACGTAGAGAACTCGCAATGGGCTATTAACAGGTGCGCGATCGCGTAAAACCTCTAACTCTGCCAGAATATTGAGACTAGCTTGCAAAGCTTCATTTGCGCGATCTCCATCAAAATATGCCATCACACAATCACCTATAAATTTGGTTACTTCACCACCTTTAGCCGCAATCTCTGAGGTGCAAACTGTAAAAAATTGATTGAGTAACTCCACAACTTCAGTTACTTGTAGTTTCTCAGTGATACTGGTAAAACCCATAACATCTGCGAAGAAAATTATTTTTTCGGAATAGCGTGGAATCAGAGTAAGCGGATTAATGCCATTTTCGATCGCTTGCAAAACCCCTGAATGGGTATAGTTTGCTAAAGCCATTTTTGACTCACTCAAGGTTTGCAGTAATACTTTGAATGGTTTAAGCAAAATATCATTATTTTCATCCAATACGATTACTTTCATCGACCAGTCAGGAAAGTATCTTTCATTTATATCTAGTTGTAATTTAAGACATAAAACTTGCTTATGACGATCATCTCTTAAAATTTTTTCGTACAGTAAATCTACTCGCTCATCATCCCCTTCCAAAATCTGAAAGAAAATCCCACTACAACTCAGTAAAATGCCTGTAATCCCTTCCCTAACATTATTTGTTTGTGAAACAATTTCAATATTTTCTATTTCTTTTCTGGTTAATGAGCGTGAGAAATTACTAATATAGGTTAGCCTTTTCATAGAATTGCAATATTTTTGTTAATAAAAGAAGTCAATTTCTGATGCAATTAAAGACCCCTACAACACTTGTAAGTAGCTAGACATAAGTAAACTAAAAACCGAGAGTTTTGTTCCGCCCGCGTAGCGGGCGGAACAAAACTCTGGTTTGGGTTTTAATTAAGTTGAGCTACTTAACTCAAATGTCAACAGAAGTGTAATCAGCAATAAAGCGTAACTGTTTTTATAGATACTTACAATATAAATGTATTATAAATCACATTTTGCTTAAACAGTTTCTCGGTATCTGCTCACTGGTTGCGATAGGATTAAAATTGCTGCTTTTACGTTGATAAATCATTATTTCCCATGAGTATTTCTGCTGAAGATATTAAAAAGTTAAAACAAGAAGTTGGTATTGCGGCGGCGCAACGAGTCCAGTCAGGTATGGTAGTGGGTTTAGGTACTGGCTCAACTACTGCCTTTGCGATCGAGGAGTTAGGTAGACGCATTAGCGCAGGCGAGCTAACCGATATTGTTGGTATTCCAACATCATTCCAAGCCTCCGTATTAGGAAAAAAATATGGTATTCCCATCCGTAGCCTTGATGATGTCGATCGCGTAGATGTCGCGATCGATGGTGCTGATGAGGTTGATCCCCACAAGACCTTGATTAAAGGTGGTGGTGCAGCCCATACGCGCGAAAAGGTGGTTGATTCGCTCGCCAGCCTGTTTATCGTTGTCGTTGATGAATCAAAATTAGTTGATAAGCTAGGTTCTACCTTTGCTGTGCCCATCGAAGTTTTGCCTATGGCTGTTGCGCCTGTAACTAGAGCTGTAGAAAAGCTTGGTGGTAAGCCTGAACTGAGAATGGGTGTAAAAAAAGATGGTCCTGTGATTACGGATCAAGGCAATATGGTCTTAGATGTCACCTTTGATGCGATCGTTGATGCGGCTGAACTAGAAAAGACCTTAAATAATATTCCCGGTGTCGTTGAAAACGGTCTCTTTGTTGGCGTTACCGATCTCATTCTCGTTGGCGAATTTAAAGACGGCAAGCCTCAAATTCGTGAAATTTCTTAGTTTTATAGAAGCTTCCACTTTGCCTAACTAAATATTTGGGTAAGGATGGGCGGCGCGAAGCGCCGCCCATCCTTACTTCTAGCTAAGTGCTAGCAGTTCAGGATCTTGGAATAGCGGTGTACTTAAGTAACGTTCGCCAAAACTAGGCTGGATCATCACAATAATTTTGCCTTCATTCTCAGGACGCTTTGCAATCTGAATTGCTGCATAGAGAGCTGCTCCACTGGAAATTCCTGACAGCAAACCTTCCTCACGGGCTAGTCTGCGTCCAAAAGTGATCGCTTGATCATCACTGACAGGAATAATTTCATCAATCAATTCCGTTTTCAATACCTCGGGTACAAACCCTGCACCAATACCTTGAATTTTGTGAGGACCAGGGCGACCACCAGATAATACAGGGCTATTGGCTGGCTCAACTGCAATCGCCTTAAAAGATGGCTTTCGGGACTTAATGACTTCGGAAACCCCTGTAATTGTCCCCCCAGTACCAACCCCCGAAATCAAGAAATCAATCTGTCCATCAGTATCTTCCCAAATTTCTTCGGCAGTAGTTTTGCGATGAATGGAAGGATTAGAAGGATTGCGAAACTGTTGCAACATATAGGCGTTGCTCGTAGTTTCAGAAATTTCCTTAGCGCGACGGATTGCACCGCCCATACCTTCACTACCAGGGGTCAATTCGAGTTCGGCTCCATAGGCTCGTAACATGGCTCGACGTTCTAAACTCATGGTTTCTGGCATAGTCAGAATTAAGCGGTATCCCTTGGCTGCTGCTACCATTGCTAGAGCGATACCTGTATTGCCTGAAGTTGGCTCGACTAGGATGGTTTTATTTGGGGAGATTAAGCCCTGCTCCTCCGCTTCTTGAATCATGTTGACTCCGATGCGATCCTTAACGGAAGCAGCAGGATTCATGCTTTCAAGTTTAACGATAATTCTTCCCACACAGCCTTCAGCTTTAGGGATACGTTGCAATTCAACTAAGGGGGTACGTCCGACTAATTCAGTAATATTATTAGCGATTTTCATAGGTAAGAGCTTGAATGATTGCTGGTAAATGAGCCTGTTGTCAACTTTAGAGCATTTTTGAGAGGTTTGGGATTTCTTGCTATTAAGTGGCGATCGCTACTTTTATGCCCCAAAAGCTACACACACTAACTCTTTTCGGGTTTAATAGGGATATTGCGATCGCAAAAAAATTTCACAACATCATCACAAACTTATTAATTAACCAACTATGGCTGCTACTTTAAAAGATTTTTTAGAAGAATGTCACACTCTCGGCTTAGTACGTCTAATCGTAACCAGTGATGCGGGTGTGCTAGAAGCAAGGGTAAATATCGAGAAACTTTTTTACGCGGAACTCCCCAAGGGTAAGTATGCGAATATGCACTCTGAGCATATCGAGTTTCATCTCAATATGGACAAAATCACCGATGTCCGCTTTGAAACCGCCGAAGCCAAACGCGGCAATTTCACCACCTACGCGATCCGTTTCCTCGATGCCGACGACAAGGCGCAAATGAGCGCTTTCTTGCAATGGGGTAAACCAGGGGAATATGCTGAAGGACAAGTCGAGGCATGGTCTACTCTCAAAGAAAAGTACGGCGAAACTTGGAAGCCTGAGCCTGTTGAGAGTGTGTAGATCATAATTGTTAATATTGCTGTCTGCAACTACGCTAGAGCGAAAATCAATGCAACAAACCATTACTAAAGATCAAGAATCTAGCACCAATATTTCCTTGGATGATGAGGTGCTAAAAATCTTTGCGAAGATGCCAGATGCTCTCAAGGTCGAGGTTCTGCATTATGCGGAATATTTATTGAATAAGGGAACTGAAAAATCATCTGGTGTTGCGATCGCAAGTGATGACATACCTAAGAAAAAGTATAGACAAGCTGGAACAATGAAAGGGCTGATTGTAATGTCAGATGACTTTGATGAGCCATTGACAGAAATGCAAGAGTATATGGATTAATTCCTATGCTTTTAGATACGCATACTTTACTTTGTTTCTTAATAATGACTCACGTTTGCCCGTAAGCGTAAAGCAAAAAATTGAAGAGACTGAGCTTGTATTTGTTAGTGCTATTTCTATCTGGGAGATAGCAATCAAAATCAATATTGGCAAATTAAATATCCTGACATCTTTTGAAACCATCAAAGAGAATATGAATGCTCTCAATATTCAAGAGTTACCGATTGCATTTGATGACAGCACTACCTATATTAGTTTGCCTATCCTAAAGGAACATAAAGATCCCTTTGATCGGATGATTGTTGCTCAGGCAATGCGGAGATCGCTGATTCTAGTTAGTGCAGACAAAAAACTTGATGCTTATCCAATTAGTAGACTATGGGAATAGTTAAAGTGTTTTATAGACAGATATGATAAGAAATTCGGCTCTTCTGGGTTTGAGGGGGAAATGGTATATATGCGATACAATTGCTGGCGACATGATACGCCTATAACTCTTGCTCAGAAAGGCTTTTGGATAC
>Ga0209972_10002720_pt1 | contig 14274 bp, 10 predicted proteins | sample NOAtaG_7_FD_187302 | JGI IMG/M metagenome (GOLD analysis project Ga0209972, IMG submission 187302) | Freshwater lake microbial communities from Lake Erie, under a cyanobacterial bloom - NOAA_Erie_Diel1S_2200h metaG (SPAdes) (version 2) | ecosystem: Environmental > Aquatic > Freshwater > Lake ... | reverse complement strand
CTCCAGATCCACCTGAACTCCAATATCCGACAGACTCACCAGATTAATCAGGTGGTTCTCGTCCAGCACTTCCACGCCGTTGAACTTCAAAATCACATCATCCGGCTTCAACCCCGCTCGCACCGCAGGACTGTTCTTCTGGTTGTACACTCGCATGATGCGGGCACCGCGAGCCCGGCCGAGCCCCAGACGCTTTGCCGTCGTCTCATTGAAGTCATTGTCCAGCTCCACTCCCAGGTAGGCGCGACGCACCCGACCGTGCGATACCAGCTGCTCAAAGACCCGACGCACCATGTTGCTCGGTATGCTGAACCCGATCCCCTCGTTGCCACCGCCGTTCGAAGCAATCGCCGTATTGATCCCCACAACTGTGCCATACATATCAATCAGCGGTCCACCACTGTTGCCGGGATTGATTGCCGCATCCGTCTGAATGAAGTCCTGATTGGTTACCGACTGATCACTGGTGAGTGACAGATCGCGTCGCCCCTTGGCACTCACAATGCCCAGCGTCACCGACTGACTCAGGCCGAACGGACTGCCCACCGCCAGTACAAAATGGCCGATCTTGACCGTCTCACTGTCACCCCACACGGCCGAAGGCTGGCCACCGTCCGGAATCTGCAGAATCGCCAGATCGCTTTCCGAGTCACGGTAAGACCGCAGCGGATTCACCCGCGTTCCATCAGCCAGGATCACATCAACAGATGCCATCTCGGCACCCCTCACCACATGCTGATTGGTGACTACGAACAGACCGCGAACACCGGCAGATCGCATCAGCACACCGGAACCCGTCTCCTCAACCTTCCGTTCATTCTCCGCGCGAATCGCCTGAATGTGGGCCACCGACGGCAGCACCTGCTCAGACACCTTCGAGATGTGTTCACCACTCTGCATCAGCGCCATCGCGATGGATGGCGCCGTGGGGCCCCGATCACCCTCCCGCGGCACAGCGTTCAGTGGCTGCGCCAGCGGCAGCACTCCAAATTGACTCCCGATGGCCAGACCAATGGACAGCAAAGCTGCCGATCCCAGCACTGAAATACTTCCGCGCGCCATCCAGGGATACTCCCTCTGGAGATCTGTTGTTTTCGGCGCGAATCCATCCGCCTGTCTGCCGTACCTCCTGCTGCCCCGGAACCCGTCTGCGACAGGCCGGAGACCGATGGGAAAATTCATCCTGAATTCACCCACAGCCCCTTCGATATCGATCAGCGATTTCCGCAAAAGCAAGATGATTCCGGTGGATTCTGCCGAATCCACTCTCCAGCCTGCCAGTTCTGCAGACAGTCGTCAGAATCAACACGCCAGGAACTCTCGGAACCCTCACCCAAATTGCACCAGCCCGCACATTCGCGACGATGCCAAACTGCTGCACTGCAGGCCAGCCGGCCGACGCACAGACTTTCAGGAGATCTTCCGGATGCTTCCCGACAACGATCCCGACATCGGCGTCATCGGTCTTGGTCTGATGGGCACCGCCATCACTGAACGCCTGCTGCAGTTTGGCTGGAGACCCCACATCTGGAACCGCTCGCCCGAAAAAATCGGGCCACTGGCCGAGCGCGGAGCAATCCCCAGCAGCAATCCCATTGCCGACTGCCGCCGTGTCATCATCAGCCTGTACTCCAGCGAAGTCGTCGAGGACGTACTGAGACAATTCCTGCCCGCTCTGCGTCCGGAACAGATCCTGATCGACACCACCACCGGCAGCCCCGAATTCAGTGAACAGCTGGCAGCACGCCTGCAGCAGTCCGGAGCCGCTCTGCTGGATGCACCCATCTCAGGTTCCAGTGAACAAACCCGTCGCGGTGAGGCCTGCGTGATCGTCGGTGGCGAACAGGCCATCTTCCAGCAGTGTCACAGCCTGTGGCCGGTGCTCGGCAGCAGCGTGTTCCACGTTGGCAAATCCGGCAGTGCTGCCCGCATGAAGCTGGTCACCAACCTCGTGCTGGGACTCAATCGCGCCGCCCTCGCCGAAGGCCTCGTCTACGCCGCATCCCAGGGAATCTCCACCTCAGCCGCACTGGAAGTCCTCCGCGGCAGCGCTGCCTACTCCCGCCAGATGGACACCAAAGGCTCAAAAATGATCGCTGCCGACTATTCAGTGCAGGCGCGACTGTCCCAGCACCTCAAGGACGTACGACTGATCGTGGACACCGCTGCTGCCTCCGGACTGACTCTGGCACTCACCAATGCTCACCAGCAACTGCTGGAACATGCAGAAAACCTCGGGTTCGGAGCCAGCGACAACAGCGCTGTGATTGAAGCCGTCCGCGCCCGGCAAAAAAATGCCTGATGCCACCCCCGGGCGCCCGCAATTCCCACAACCTGGTACCTGGGAAATCCGCGGTCCCTCTGTTAAAACCGCAGTCGTTGCTGCTTTCCCATGACCGTGGTCCACACCACCTCCACTTGCCTGCCGGAGTCTTCTGTATGCTGCTTCGCACTCTGACTGCAGCACTGCTGCTGCTGCTGCCCAATGCCGCACTGGCGCAGTCTGACAGCGCACCACCCGCCGCCCACTGGCCGCTCCGCAATTCCCCGGCAAATGCCCTGCAGCCCTCGGCACCAGTTGTTCTGCGGGGAAAAGCCACAGTCACCGACCACGCCGACTTCCCCGGCAGCGGTTCGTGGATCGAAGTCCCCGCCAGCCACACACCAGATCTCGGCACCGCAGATTTCACCATCACCGCAAAAGTATGCTGCCCGCCTGATGACGGACCCAGCGGCGATATCATCAGCCAGTACGATCCCGCCACACGCCGCGGCTTTCACCTCACGCTGAAAACGGCCGCCGGAGTCACCTCCAGTCAGGCCTCCCTGCGGCAACTGCACTTCGGGATCGATGACAATCGGCTTTCACCATGGCTCGATCACGGCCGACCCGGCAACGCACTGCTCGGATTCGCCATGGCCGCTCACAACAACACACTGTTTGTCGGAACCTGTGAACCGGATGCCGGTCAGGCCGGACACGTCTACCGACTGGATGCCAGTGGTCAGTGGATCGATTGCGGAGCACCCGATCAGTCCAACAGCGTCACCGCCATGGCCGAACTCGCAGATCAGTTGTATGTCGGCACCGGGAAATATCGGGTTGCCGGATCCAGCCTGCCCGAATCTCCCAACACCAGCCCCGGTGGTCGAGTCTTTCGGCGGATTGCCGATGGTCGCTGGGAAGACTGCGGACAACTTCCCGGAGTCGAAGCGATTGGCGGTCTGGCCGTGTTTCAGGGACACCTGCACGCCTCCTCACTCTACAAACCCGCCGGCTTCTTCAGACTCGAAAAGAACGGTACCTGGACCACGCTGCCCGTCCCGCAGGCCACCGCACCAGCCCCCGGAACCTCACCCGACCGCCGCGTGGAGGCCATGACGGTCTGGGAAGGAGCACTTTACGCAGGCAGCTACGACGGCGGATCTGTCTATCGCTGGGACGGCAACTCATGGACCGACCTCGGCACACTCGGTGACAACACCCAAACCTACTCGTTCGCACAGTACGATGGACAATTGTATGTCGGCACCTGGCCCAGTGGTCGAGTTTACCGATTTGCCGGGCCCAATCAGTGGGTGGACTGCGGACGGCTGGGCGAAGAGCTGGAAGTCATGGGCATGCTGGTGCACAACGGCAGACTGCTCGCCGGCACTCTGCCGCTGGCTGAGATGTACCAGTACGAGGGCACTGTCAGCTGGCAAAAACTGACACAGCTGGACCGCACCCCGGATGTCAAATACCGCCGCGCGTGGACGCTGGCAGAACTGCACGGTCGCTTGTACTGCAGCACCCTGCCCTCCGGTCACATCTGGTCTGTGCAGGCCGGTGCCTCCGTGCAGCACCACGCAGCCTTCCCCGATGGCTGGCACGACATCGCTGCCGTGCGAACCGGCAGGCAGCTGCTGCTTTACATCGATGGAAAACAGGTGGCGACAGCCAGTCTTCCCGCTGACAGCCCCATCGATCTGCACTCCACCGCACCACTGCGAATCGGCGCAGGAATGAACGGCAGCCTCAATGGACGGTTGCGGGATCTGCGAATCTACCAGCGAGCACTGACGGTGACTGAGCTGCAGCCAGTGCAGTGAATACAGCCGCCGAAACAAAAAAGGGCGACCGGAATCTCCCCGGTCGCCCCGATATTCAGCCCTGCCAGCAGGTCCGTCACAGCAGACTGGCATCTTCCACGTCCACAGGCTCGTCCTCAATCACCGGCAACGGTGACGTATCGTCAATGTCCACAAAACCCTTCAGGTGAATTGCTCGAGTGTGATGCTGGAGCTTCTTCAGGGCCTTGCTTTCAATCTGGCGGATACGCTCGCGAGTCACCTTGAAGATGCGTCCGGTTTCTTCCAGCGTGTAACTGTAACCATCACCCAGACCATAACGCAGCTTGATGATTTCACGCTCACGGTACGTCAGGCTTTTCAGCACATGATCAATCTTGTCCCGCAGCATCTGCTTGGCAGCTGATTCAGCCGGACTGCTTTCGTGGTTGTCTTCCAGAAACTCGCCGAAGCTGCTGTCTTCACTTTCGCCGACCGGAGTATCCAGGCTGATGGGATGCTTCCAGGTCTTCATGATCCGCTCGGTTTCCTCAATGCTCATCCCCACCGCTTCAGCCAGCTCTTCATTGCTGGGCTCGCGGCCGGTCGCCTGGCGGATTTCTTCCGCTTTGGCTTTCAGCATCGAGATACTCTGGAACATGTGCACCGGAATGCGGATGGTGCGAGCATGGTCGGCAACAGCTCGAGTAATCGCCTGACGAATCCACCATGTGGCATAGGTCGAAAACTTGTAGCCCCGACGGTACTCGTACTTCTCGACACCACGCATCAGACCGGCATTGCCCTCCTGAATCAGGTCCAGGAAGCTGAGCCCTCGATTGCGATACTTCTTGGCAATCGACACCACCAGTCGCAGATTGCCACCGGACAGCTTCTGCTTGGCATCCGTCCAGCCCTGCATACGACGTCGAATTTCCCGACACCGTCGCAGAAACTGCTCCGGAGTCTCCAGGAGCAACTGCACGTATTCTTCCAGTTCGCGTTCCAGAGCCTCACGTTCCGTATCCGCCGTTCGCATGCCCCGCAGACACGCAATCTCGTCCTGCAGCTGCTCAATACGCTCACCAATCTGCAGCATTCGCTTCATCACCGGCTGCAGACGATGAGTCCTGACGCTGAGCTCTTCGCAGAGTGTGCACATCTTGCGACGACGGGTCAGAATCTGCTGACCCAGAACAGCACGTTCGCCGGAGCCCTCAGGCAGAGTTCGCCAGTGCAGAAACTCGGCCTTGTTGACTTCCATCAGGTGCCTGAGCGTTCGGAGGTTGGCCTCCATGCGGCCCTCAATCTGCTCCTTGCGAACCTCTTCAGTTTCCGATGTCCGCAGAGTCCGCTCAAATGGCAGCTCGCCACGTCGCACTTTCTCGATCGTATCAACGGCGATGTTCAGAGCAAAGTCAGACTCCAGCACGTGCCGACGCATGCGCTTGCGAGTCACCTCGATCTGCTTCGCCAGAAAAATCTCACGGTCACGAGTCAGCAGCGGGATGTTGCCCATCTGGCTGAGATACATGCGGATGGGATCACGCGACGACAAGGCAGAAGTCTCAGGACCCAGCAGCGCCCTGGCGGTACGCTCAGCCTGAGCCTGCTTCACCTCTTCTTCCACCGGCTCAGGCTCAAGCCTGATGTCCGGATCTTCAATGAAGTCCAGACCTGCCTCGTCCAGAGCCATGATCAGGCTGTCAACCATTGCTGGATCGCCCCCCTCATCAGGGAGCCACCCATGGGCCTGCTGGACGGTTACGAAGCCACGTTCCCTGCCCCTGTCAATGATCGCCTTCAGTCCGGTATTCAGACGATACACACAATTCCCCTTAAAGCAGCGTGGCCTTCCAGTTTTCAATCCTGCCGGCAGCCGAATTCGCAAATACGGCCTGTCAACACAATCGCCGCCGCACAACCGATTCAACACCGGTCAGCACGACGATCACCGAAAAATGAAAAACCATGAGGCCCTGCGGCCCCTGTATTCCTGACGAGTGTCCGTGCCTCCGTGTGAGACACACGCATATCTGATCACGAGCCCGCCACCAGAGGTTCAACCACTGGCAGCTTCAACTTACGGCGAATTCAACCGCCTGCACTTCACGCTGAACAGCATACCGGCGAATTCCAAAAATCAATCCTGCACGCTGGCAAAAAAATCAGGTTCGCGGGAATCGCAGTCTGCTCGAAATCCCGGCTGATTCGCTGCTCAGAGCGGATTATTCGCTGTTCAACGCGGAACGTCAACTTTTCCAGCCACCCGCAAACCAGATTCCGCAACGTTCCCCAAAACACCCGCCACACCCGTCCCGGAAACAAAACAGGCCACACAAAACAGCTTCCCGCCGCTTCGCATGGCCCGCTTCACACTGTCGCAGATTCGCAACACTCCCCCCGCACTGACTCAACCACTCACTGCATACTCCGCGTCCGCATCCGAGTCGATATCCGCATCCGGGTCATCGTCTCCCAGCAGGTCCCCCGACTCAAATGCTGTCATAAACGCACGCCGATGATACTCAATCTGCTCGCTCGGCGAATTGTTGCGGATCTCCGCGTCCGTCAGCACATACCGATCACCACCAGACTCCGCAAAAAACATCCGAAACCACAGCATCTGCCGAACATTCCCCTGCGGCCTCAACAGAGCAATCTCCAGACCCGCCTCATACCACTCAAACAACATTCCAAAAAAACCACTCGGGATGTACTTCACCGTCGTCAGATCCACGCCCAGCGAACGAAAACCGTCCTGCTGAATCAGCCTGTTCAGCACGTCCCGCAGCAACGCCAGATCCGCACCGTCCCAGATCTCCATGTCGTCCAGCTGCACCACCGCCGTCTGACCGTCCACCCGGCAGCTCAGCCGCTGCTTCTTTCGTGTGCTCATGAGCCTGACTCCTGAATTTCCTGGGCCGGGAAGTGCACTGCATCCACCGAATGCAGCCATCTCTCAGAACCAAAATTACCCGCCGAAATTCAGTTGAAAAGACCAGCTGCTCTCCTTCACCACAAAGAATTTCGCTCCGACGTTGCGTTTCGGAGATTGTTGATTCAGTACACCAAAAACCAGACCTGATGATGCCTTTTGGCAACGCTCCCGATGAGGGTTTTACCGCACACCACACGTCGCAGACAACAGGACTCCACACAACTCCCCTTAACGCGGACTCCCCTTTTCGCCACAATCCAACCCCCAACCCCCAACCCACGGACCACGGACCACGGACCACGCCCCCCCCCGGACCAGACTCATGCAGCTACCACCCCCCGCAAAGGAAAACGCCATGTCCTGGAAACAGCTGTTTCTGCTGATTCTGACCATCTGGACAGCAGAAATCTTCACCCGGCTGCTGTTCGATGCCCTCGTCACGCCACGCATGGAATACATGACCTATTATCTGGAAACCGACAAGGACGACGATTTCCGCGGCAGCAATATCGTGCACGACGTCGGAGCCCGCGGGTGGCAGCTGGTCAGTGCCGTGCCCAACCCGAAAAACTCCGATGAAATGATCCTGTTTTTCCAGCGGCGAGTCCTCTACTGAACGACTCAGCCCGACACCACGGCCCGCTGCGGCCCCCCCAGCAGCTTGTCCACATCATTGCTGACAATCACGCCGTAATTCACCGCCCCCAGCCAGCCGGACATGATGATTCCCACACTGCCGGCATGATACAGCCCGTGCACCTGCTGCGGCAGATCACGACTGACCTGCAAACCCTCAAACTTCGTCCCGAACGACGCACCGGCGGGATGGCGAGTGTACCGCTGGAACGTCAGCGGTGTCGCCGCCTCCACATGATCCAGCACCTGCCGCACGTTCGGTACATACTGCTGCAGACAATCCAGAGTTGTCTCAATCAAATCCCGCTTCGCCTGCTCATAGTCTTCCTCCGACAGACTCGCCCAGTCCTCGTACCGCGCATTCGTGGAACTGACAATCAGCCAGCGATCGCTGCCGGGACGAGTCTCCGGGTAGTAGAAGCTGAACGTGCGACTGCTGACGTCCCGACTGAGCATCGCATCAATATCAAATCCACGATGCTCGGAATGAAACAGCAGGTCCCCGCAGCCCGGATCAAACCCCTCGCCCGGACGCAGCGCCATGTACACCTGACACGAACTGTTGTTCAGCCGCACGCCCCGCGCAGAATCCACAAACTGCCGATCAAAATGCTGCTCGCCAGCCAGCTCCAGAATCGTACTGCGAATGCTGGCATTCGAAACGACCGCCCGACAGCCAATCCGCCGCCCATTCACATGCACCGCCTGCACGCGACGATCCGGACTGACCTCAATCCGCTCCACCAGACAGCGAATTCGCAGATCCACCCCGTTCTTCAGCAGTTCGTCCTTCATACGAGTCACCAGGGAGTCCGTGCCGCCCTGAAACGTGTACACACCCTTCTGCATGAAGTTGGAAAACACGATCCCGTAAGTGATCGCCGGGTCCTCCAGAGTCGATCCGTTGGCGTACGTAATCGGCTCCATCAGCATCCGCACCACGTCATCCCGACCCGGAAAAAACTGCTCAAACAGCTGCCGCGTCGTTCGCGACTGCTCGTCGTAAAAGTTCATCCCCCGAGCCGTGTCGAAAAACTGCTGCACCGTCTCAGGCAAAACTCCAAAACGCTCAATCAGCAACCGCGTAAAATCCTCCCGGTTGAATGTCGTGCGAATCGAAAACTGAGGATTCTCGAACCGAATTCCCTTCAACTGCACAATCGAATCAGCAATGTCCTGCGACCAGTACTTGCGGCAGCTCTTGATCATCCCGTACGGGAATCCGTGCAGGGAAATATCAAAAATATGGCCCCGCGAACGCTTGAACCACGTCGCCATGCCACCCAGCTGGTAATGGTGCTCCAGCAGCAGCACACTGTACCCCTGACGCGCCAGAATATTGGCAGACGTCAGACCGGCCAGCCCGCTGCCAATCACGATCACGTCGTAAAAATCCCGCGCACCCTTCAGAAAATCGCGAGCCATGCAGTTTCCGCGTCTTTCGGCTGTCTCTGAACAGGACAATACTGCCGAACAGCCGCTGCGGCCGCCCGGAATTCACCCCGCCCCCCTTCCTACCCATTCACTCCCGCAATCTCAAGCCGATCCGACCGCACTAACCAGTCTTTACCCGATTTGAAATCCTGTAATAGAATGCCGAGTCAGCAGTCGGAATTTGTCCGGCATCCCCACAACAGATTTCGGTGAACCATGATGAAACTCATCACCCGCCTCACTTCCACTCTCGCACTGCTCCTCTGCTGCACCAGCTACACCAGCGCCCAGACGCCCCAGGATTCCCGGATTACCATCCAGCACCCCGGTTTCCAGGTGCTCAAGAAAGATCTCAAGTCCCTGCTGGACCTGGGAACTCCCGCTGAACAGAAGCAGTGGTCGAATATCGAAGATTTCATTGACACTTTCGTCGCCGGAATCGACGGCAGCCGACCGTTCCAGGTCCAGCTGCTCGCCGGTATGACACCCTCCGGATACCTCACCGCACTGCCGCTTGATGGAGGCTTCCAGACCTTCCGCGACAATGTTGAAGGACTGGGCTACGAACTGAAACGCGACGCCAAAGACACCTCGCTCTACCAGTTCAACATGATCATCGATTCCGAACAGGAATCCACGCCCGGCGCTGAAGCCGTGGAAGACGTGGGCTGGATGCGAGTCCTCTCGGATGTTGAATACCTCGTGCTCGCCATGTCCTCCAGCCGCAGCAGCCTGCCACGACTGAAAGAACTGACACTCGCCGCCAAACCCGGCGATTTCGCCGCTGGCACCGCAGCGGTCATGCAGCTCACAAACCCGGATGCCACCGAAGCCGGACAAAAGCACCGTCGCACCATCTTCGCCGGAAACCGCAAGGCCACCATGGACGCCCTGCAAAAACGCCCCGACGAAACCGCCACCCGCTTCGAAATGCGCAAACTGTCCAGCAATCTGATGCTGGATGAAGTGGAACGAGCCGCAGCCGAATCGCAGGATCTGAAAATCTCCATGCAGATGGACCACACCACTGCCGCAGCTCCCAGCCTGAACGTTGCCGGTGACCTCGTCGCCATTCCCGGTACCGCACTGGCCACCGCACTGCAGCAGTTCAACTCAAGACCCGATGCCTTCGCCGGTATCGCCCGACTTCCCGGCTCAGCCCTGTCACTTCGCATCAATCACCCGGTCGACGACATGCGCAAGGCCGGTATGGTCTCCTTCCTCAACCTCATTCGCGACGAAATCTCAGCCAAACTGAAAAATGGCAGTCAGCGACCAGCCTCCGAAAAGGAAGCCATCGACAAAGTCGTCACCGACATCATCACGCACCTGCGTTCCGGAATCGAATCCGGCTGGATGAACGTCTTCGTCGAATCCGTTCCCGATGGCAAGGGCGGCTTCACCAGCATTGGCGCCTACAATGCCGACAACGCCGCCTCACTGACCGAAATCCTGCCACGCATGAAGGACATGCACCCCGGCACTCAGGTCGAACTCAATGTCGACAAAGTCGGTGATTACGCGATTCATCGAGTACAACTGGGTGAAGGTCTCCTGGACGTCTTCGATCGGCTGTTCGGAGTCCGTCGCGACACCTTTGTTGCCGTTGGCAAAGACTACGTCTGGCTGTCCTCCGGTGACAATGCCCTCGAATCCCTGAAAAAGTCCCTCGCCGCACTCGCACCACCAGCAGCCACTCCCGCTGCCGTGCATCTGGAAATCACCATGCTGCCGTGGGCCCGCCAGATGAACGACTTCTACAGCAAACAGACCCCGCCAAAGGAACGCGAAGCCCTGTCCGCCTGGAAAGCCGCCGAACGCAGTCGCGCTCGCGGACTGGAAGCCTTCGAAAAAGGCAGTGACTCAATCGTTGTCGATGTCAAAGCCGAAGCCGGTCACCTGCTGACCTCCGTCAGACTCGATACCGGTATCCTGCGGTTCATCGGCAAGGAAATGGCCGCCTTCTCCAAAGAAAACCTCGAAGCCGAATAATCCCCGACACCCCCGGACCTGTCGCCATGCCGCTCTCGGATCACAACCCGGACGATCCGGCAGATCTTCTGCCGGATGACGGTGATGGCGAACAGGATTTCGACTTCAGCGACATCGAACTGGCCTATCGCCAGGCACTCGAAGCACTCGATGCCGCTGAACAGCAGATCGGCTCCGCACTCGTCGACTTCGCCGAACCAGCCTCCGGCGAGGAATCGCACGGAGCACCCGGGCTGTCCATCGGCGCACAACTGGCCGAAGACCTGCAAACCCAGGCCGCCGCCGAACAACAGTCACAGACCATGCTGGTGGAAGGTGTGCGGCGAGTCACCCCGAGAGAAGTTATCGAAGCCGCTCTGTTCGTCGGCGGTGAAGTCGCACTCACCGCCCGCAGACTGGCGTCCATGATCGGACAGGACGTTGACAGCCGAGTCGCTGTGTCCATCATCGATTCGCTCAACCAAACCTGGTCTCGCGAAAATCGCCCCTACGAAATCCGCATGTACGAAGGCGGATACCGCCTGGAACTGCGTGAAGAATTCGCCGATGTCAGTACCCGCACCTTCGGCACCGGACCACGCGATGTCAAACTGGCTCCGGAAACCCTGGAAATGCTCGCCTTCATCGCCTGGAATCAACCGGCCAGCACAGACGATCTGCAGAAAGTCCAAAAACCCTCGGCACAGACCGCCCTGAGACAGCTGCTGAGACTGCAGCTGGTGGCCATCGAACGCACCGGAGCAAAACGCTCCGATATCGCCTACCGCACCACCCCGAAATTCCTCAGCGTCTTCGGCCTGAAATCCCTGGAAGAACTGCCCACCGCAGACATCTTCCAGTTCAAATAGACACTCCATCACGCAAACAGCTCGTGGATCTCACGATACCCAAAATCCACCAGCGGAAATGGCCGACCAGCCGGACCCGGCAGATGCGCATCCAGCTTCAGACCCAGACTGTGGAAAATCGTGGCGATCACGTCACCAGGCTGCACCGGACGGTCCGCCGGAACTCCGCCAATCGGATCACTCGCCCCCACCACCTGACCGCCTCGCACACCACCGCCCGCAAATCCCACCGTAAAACACTGCGGCCAGTGATCCCGACCACCCGCCGGATTGACCTTCGGAGTCCTGCCGAATTCGGCCAGATTGCAGACCAGAGTATTGCCGAGCAAGCCCCGCTGATGCAGGTCCTCAATCAATGCCGAATAGCCCTGGTCATACAGCGGAGCCACAATGTCACGCATGCCCTCAATCGAAGTAAACGGCTTCGACCCGTGAATGTCCCACGTCAGCTCGTCAAACACCGTCAGAAAAGTATTGATCGTGACAAACCGCACGCCGGCTTCCACCAGCCGACGTGACAGCAGACAGCACTGACCAAAACGATTCAGACCGTAACGCTCACGAACACTCTGCGGTTCCTGCTGCAGATCAAAAGCATTCCGCGCAGCCGGGCTGGACATCAGTCGCCACGCCGCTTCAAAATTTCGACCCATCATCTCAGCATTCTCTGTCGCCTCGAAATCCCTGACCGCTGAATCCACCAGATCCCGCAGCCGACGACGACGATCCAGACGCACCTCGGGCAGGGTCGCCGGAGGCAACAAATCGGGCACCTTGAAGTCCGGCTTCGAAGGATCCGCCATCAGCGCAAACGGATCATTCGCCTTGCCCAAAAAACCGCCCGCCTGACCGTTGGGAAGATTGCCGCCGCCGCGACCCATGGTCTCAGGAAGCACCACAAACGGAGGCAGATCGGAACGCCGGCCACGCAGATAACTGACCACGGATCCGGCATGCGGAGTATTCACGCCACCCTGAAACTGTCGACCCGTCTGCATCATCTGCCAGCCCGCGTCATGCACCGCAGCACCCGTGTGATGACAGCTGCGAACCAGTGACAAATGCTGAGCAATCTGCGCATGACGCGGCAGAATCTCGGACAGATGATAGCCACCACTGGTGGAAATCGGCTTGAACGGGCCCCGCACTTCCAGCGGAGCCTCAGGCTTCATGTCGAAGGTGTCCAGCTGACTGGGAGCCCCCAGGTTGAAGATCATGATGCACGAACGCTGGTCGTGACCACTCGCCACACGACCCTGCTCTTCAGCCTGCAGATAACCGGCCAAAGACAGGCCGCCGACACCCAGAGTCCCCACCTGCATGAAGTCCCGACGAGTCGTACCGTCGCACGTTTGAGCAGTCCCGTTGCCGGTCAGATTCAGCATCGCCACGCCCTTTTCAGTTGGTTTTCCACGACCCGGACCACCGCCCCGGCACCCCCACAACATACCACGCAGAACGACCGCGGGCAATAACCGGGGAATTAAGAGGCGAAATCCGCGGCATCTGGCATCCGCCAGCCGGATTCGGTAGGCTGCTCACCCAGGCCTGTTATTCCCTCTGCCATCGGAGACCCACCATGCTGCGAACTGTGCTGCTGCTCACCGCCGCCCTGCTGTCACTGACCACACCCGCATTTGCCGCCGACAAAGACGGTGAATGGAAAACCATGTTCGACGGAAAATCACTGGATGGCTGGAAAGCCAGCGAAAACCGGGATTCCTGGAAAGTTGTCGACGGAAACCTCGTCTGTCACGGCCCCCGCAGCCACCTGTTCTACTCCGCCGAAAAAGACGCCTTCAAAAACTTCGAATTCGAATGTGAAGTCATGACCACCCCTGGCAGCAACGCCGGCATTTACTTCCACACCCGCTACCAGGAAACCGGCTGGCCACGCTACGGTCTGGAATGCCAGGTCAACGTCACTCAGTCCGATCCAAAGAAGTCCGGCAGCCTCTACGGAGTCGTCGATATTCCGAATCCGGGGCTGAAGGACAACGAATGGTACAAAACCAGCATCCGGGTCGAAGGTCGACACATCGTCATCAAAATCAACGACAAAATCGCCGTCGACTACACCGAACCCGAAGGCAAACCGGCCTTCTCAGCCGAATTTGAACGTCGCCTTGGCGACGGCACCTTTGCCCTGCAGGCCCACGACCCGGACAGCAAAGTCTATTTCCGCAACCTGAAAGTCCGTCGGCTGAAGTGAGAGCGACCTGCCTCACACAAACCCGCGAAGCAGTTGTCCGTAACTGGCAACTAAATCCTCCCCTCGCCCCCGCAGGGGGTGAGGGGTCGGGGGTCAGGGGGCAGGATCACCCAATTTCATCCCCCATCTCCCATCAAAGCCAGGCCTCCCGCGAAGCGCAA
>Ga0209972_10002712_pt1 | contig 14296 bp, 8 predicted proteins | sample NOAtaG_7_FD_187302 | JGI IMG/M metagenome (GOLD analysis project Ga0209972, IMG submission 187302) | Freshwater lake microbial communities from Lake Erie, under a cyanobacterial bloom - NOAA_Erie_Diel1S_2200h metaG (SPAdes) (version 2) | ecosystem: Environmental > Aquatic > Freshwater > Lake ... | reverse complement strand
GTGGCCTGGGCCAGTGGTTATGCGGCACGCACCATTTTGTGGGCGCGGCAGACGGGCAAAGATCCGAATACCCATATTTTCAGTCCGGCCTTTTTGTATAACCAGATTCGCCTGCCCGATTGTCAGGGCAGTTATATCCAGCGGGCGATGGATAATATGCAGGAAGTCGGAGCCGTACGGATGGCTGATTTCCCTTACGATCCCAGCCAATGCGAGCGTGAGCCCGGGGCATCCTTGCGCAGCCAGGCCGCTGCCTTTAAGATCCAAGGGTTTACGCGGTTGACGACAGGACGGACGGCCAATGACCTGAAGACCGATCCGGAATCGATCAAGCAGCATCTGCGTGCCGGTTCTCCGGTTGTGATTGGCATGATGGTGGGCGGCAGTTTCATGCAGGAAATGCTCGGCAAGAAGATCTGGATTCCCAAACGCAGCGATTACGATATGCCCGGTTTTGGCGGGCATGCCATGTGTATCGTAGGTTACGACGACAACCTTACTCCCACCGACGGCGGTTTTCAGATTTTCAACAGCTGGGGACCGGAATGGGGAGAGAACGGTGTAGCCTGGGTGCGTTACAAGGATTTCAATTACTTCAATAAGGAAGCATACGGATTGGAGCCTATGGGCGCCGCCGGATTGTCGGCACCGGCGCGTTTTGAGGCAGCGTTCGGGCTGGTACAAAGCGAGAATGGTCAGACGATTCCTCTGGTATCAGAAGGTGGAAACCGATTTCAGACGGCCCGGCCTTTGGCGGCCAATACCCGGTTCAAGGTTCGGGTGAAGAACAACGAGCCTTGTTACACCTACATTTTCGGACAAGAGACTACAGACAGCAGTTATGTGCTTTTCCCCTATACCGAAAAGCATTCACCTTATTGCGGTGTGACGGGCAACCGCGTTTTCCCCCGTTTTGAAAGCCTGATGCCGGATGCTATTGGTACACGTGATTATATGGCTGTTCTGATTACACGCCAGCCTGTGGATTACCGGAAGATCAATGCTGCCATCAACCGCAACCGGCAACGCGATTTCGGGCGGGCGCTGGAAATGGCCTTGCAGGGGCAGTTGACGCGCAATATTCAATTCCGCGATTTAGAAGGCCAGATTGGGATGCGGGCAGATACCGGCGACAAAAATGCGCTGCTGGTGGTGATCGCGGTAAACAAGCGCTGAGCCTCCTTCAGGTAAGCAAGAGCACTTTTTTTGTTTCGAAGAACGGTCGGTCTATCTGCTCAAAGATGGACTTCTCTTGGATATGGCATTTCGGGTAAGCGGTCAGGAATTCGCGGATTTCTTCATCCAGATGACCGCCTTTTAGAAAAGCCATACCGCGGCCATCGACACCATTCTGCCTGATTTTGCCTTTCACCCAGGGGTAGAAACCGGCCAGGCGGGTGACGGCGCGGCTTACCACGAGATCGAAGGGGCCTTGAATTTGTTCGGCGCGCAGGGCCCGGGCGTCGATGTTGGACAGTGCGAGGCTGGCAGCTACTTCCTGCACCACCTTGATTTTCTTGGCGATGGAATCGGATAGTATGAACTGTGCTTCAGGATAACAGATGGCCAAGGGGATGCCGGGGAAACCGCCACCGGTTCCTACATCGAGAATACGCCAGCCAGGCTGCAGTTTTACAAATCGTGTCAGGGCCAGGCTATGGATAACATGGTGTTCGAAGAAATCGTCCATGTCTTTGCGCGACACCACATTGATTTTAGCGTTCCATTCCCCGTAAAGGGCCGGCAGTTGCAGGAGTTTTTCCACTGCCTCCCCGGCGAGGTCGGGAAAATATTTGTTGAGAAGCTCAGCGTGGTTCACCATACGGTTTTTTTAGCCAGCCAGGCATTGAATCCTACCGCCAGGAGATAGACGGCATAAAGCAGGTCGAGGAATGGATAGGCCCAGAGTAATGCCTGTTGCCTGAGGCGCAAAGCAGTGGCCAGCAGGACCGGAATTCGGAGCAACAGCCAGAGCAGGTAAGCGGCCATTGGCAACCAGAAATAAGCTGTGAACCAAGGCCACACGAAAAGGTTCAGGTAAAAGAGAATCTGTACGGTTCCGAGGAGCATCAGGCGCCAACGGTGTTTAGCTGCATAGTGCTTCCCGATATGCAGGTGCCGGCGCTTTTGCTTCCACCAGGCGGCAAAGCCGGCTGGTGGTTCGGAGAAGGTATGCGTATGGGCCTGGGTAACGACGCAAGTATTGGTAGCTGTGGCTACTTCCTGAACAAAGAGGTCATCGTCGCCGGCGGGCAGGTGGTGATGGCTGGCAAATCCCTTCACATCGAAAAACAGCTTACGGGTATAAGCCAGGTTTCGTCCGACCCCCATGTAGGCCTTCCCCAGAACGGCGAAAGCCAGGTATTGCATGGCGGTTACGAGGGTTTCAAAGCGGATGAACAGATTGAGTAATCCGGCCCTTTTGCGATAAGGAGAGAAGCCCAGCACGAGTGATTTCCCATCGTTGAAACCGGCGGCCATTCCTTTCAGCCATTGGTCACCGGCGGGCATGCAGTCGGCATCGGTGAGGAGAAAGTGGTCAAACCGGGCGGCTTTGATTCCCAGGGTAAGTGCGAGTTTCTTGCCTGTCTTGCGCATCTTTTCATGGTCGAGGCGCACGAGGTTCAGCTGTGGAAAGCGTCCGATCCATTCTCGGACATGGTCGGCTGTATCGTCCCAACTGCCATCGTCGACAATCACCACTTCGAAATGCGGGTAATCCTGACCCAGAAGCGTCGGAATGAGCTGTTCCAGGTTTTTCCATTCGTTGTGTGCGCACACGATAATGCTCACGGGCAGTTGTTCTGCAGGCAGGTTGACAGAAATGTTTCTGGCAGCCGCGGTAAACCGGAACAAATAGAACCAGGCCGCCACGAGCCAGCAGCAGAGTGCAATGCCCAGGAAGTACAGGTCTGCGGTACCTAAAGGCAGGTCCATTACTGCCGTGTTTTGAAGCCGATTCCTGTAGTCGGTGTAGTGGGTTTACCGTCTGTTTTGAATTCAGCTATATCGGCCATGGTGAGTGCCGCTATTGCTTTGGGCGTGCGTTTGTTTTTGGGCAGTTCGCTCAGGCGTATATGTTGGTTTCTCACGGCTTCTTCGATCACCTTGCGCACAGCACGGCCATTGCCAAAGTATTTATCGCGGTGTGTGTAGATATAGGTGATATAGGCTTCCAGGTGGGCAGCTGCGTCGGCTTCGGGTGTAATTCCGCTTTCAGCCAATTGGTTAACCGCGATCTGGTAAAGCTCATCGGGTTTGAAGTCTTCGAATACAAACATACGGTCGAACCTGCTTTTGAGACCGGGGTTGGATTCCATGAATCGATCCATGTTATGGGTATAACCGGCAGCGATCACGATGAATTCACCGCGTTTGTCTTCCATCCGCTTCAGCAGTGTTTCGATGGCTTCGCGGCCATAGTCGCCCCCACCGCCTTCTGTAAGCGAATAGGCTTCGTCCACAAACAACACACCGCCCATGGCTTTATCCAGCATCTCGGAGGTTTTGATGGCAGTCTGGCCGATGTAACCACCCACGAGGCTTTGGCGGTCGCATTCCACCAAATGACCTCTTTCCAGGATGCCGAGTGCTTTATATATCTGCGCCAGGATGCGGGCTACGGTAGTCTTACCTGTACCGGGGTTACCACTGAAGACGCTGTGCAGGGAGAATGCCTTGCGCACGTCTTTACCCTGGTCTTTGTAGAAGCGAACCAATTTAACGAGTTCATCGATATCGCTTTTGACCCTGTCCAGACCGATCATCTTTTTCAGCTTGGAGAGGCTTTCCTTAAGCAGTTCTTCATCGATCGGAATATCCGGCAGCAAGCCTTTATGCACCTTGAAGATTTTCTCCATGTCTTCGGGCATAATCAGTGAGAGCTGGTCTACCGTCAGTTCTTCCGGTTTTTCGGTTTTCATGATCCGGAGCCCGAGGTTCATCTTGGCTTCATCGATCATGGAATTGACCATACGGGCATTGCCGAAGAAACGGTCGCGATCTCGGTAACGGTCTACAAAGTATTTGTACAGAATGTCCTTTGCGTCATTGCTGAACTTCACGCCGCGTTTTTCGCAGGAGAAGTCGGCAATCTGGATGAGTTCCTGCGGCACATAGTCCGGGAAATCATAGAACATATTGAAGCGGCTTTTGAGACCGGGGTTGGATTCGAGGAAGACATCCATTTCCTCCGGATAACCGGCCACGATGATGGCGATATCACCCGCATCGCTGAGTTCTTTGAGCAGCACTTCGATGGCTTCACGTCCGAAGTCTTTGCTGTCTTCATCTTTTCGGGCCAGAGAGTAGGCTTCATCAATAAAGAGGATACCGTCTTTTGCTTTTTTGATGGCTTCTTTGGTTTTGGGTGCAGTCTGACCGATGAATTCAGCCACCAGGTCACCGCGGTCTACTTCGTGCACATGGCCTTTTTTCAGCAGCCCCAGCTCTTTATAGATTTTACCGAGCAAGCGTGCGACGGTTGTTTTACCTGTTCCGGGGTTTCCTCTGAACACGGCGTGGAGGTTGATGCGCTCGTCTTCTTTGAAACCTTTTTCTTTCCTCAAAGAGACAAAACGCAGGTAGTTGGAGTATTCCCTGATTTTGGTTTTGATGGGATTAAGGCCAATGAGGCTGTCGAGTTCCGACATCACATCGTCGAGAGTTTGCACAGCTGCTGCCGGAACCGGTTTGTTATCGCCTTCTTTTTCTTCGGGTGTTTCTTCGAAAGGATCGCCGAGGAATTCCATCTGCAGCATGGGTTGAAAATCTTCTTCCCCTGCTTCGACGTAATCATCACCCACTTCGAACATCATGCTGGCGATTAGTTCGTCCATAAAGATGATTTCGGCATAATATTCACCTCTGGCCCAGGTTCCGACGATATCAGATCCCCAGCCAACGGTGACGGAGTATTTGTCTTCTTCCGGTTTCACGAACACCAGCTTCCCAACGCTCCCTTTGAGGAATCCGTTTGCCGTTCTGAAGTTGAAAATGAATTCCAGTGCCAGGTCAGAACTTTTACGGGTCACGTTCTGCACATTGAGTTCAACCCAGATGTACCGGGTATTCATGGCCGAAAAGCTCACATAGTATTTGCGGTCATCCTCCTTGATGTTGGCATCGGGGCCTTCGTAGAGTTTGACAGTATCGATTTTGAAGTAAGGGTTGACGCCGTTGCGCACGAGTCCTTGGTTCTCGATATAGAAATTTTTCTTTTCGAGCAATTCACCATCCACCCATGCCTCCCAACGGTATTGGCCAGCCCGCCAATAGGTGCCAGGTGTTTTGACACCCCAACCTTCGCGCACGAAGACTACGGGGTCTTTTTTTTCGACCATCCGATCACAGTTCAGGTCGCATATTTCGTTGTTGTCTGCATCGAAGCACTTGAGCTGCATTTTTAGCTTCCAGTTTTTGTCATCGAAGCGTTTGTTGTGGAGGGAGACTTCACAATAGATATAGGAAACTTCCTGTTCATCGAAGACAGAGCGGTACTTTTTGCTGTTATTGGCCAGCCATTCGGTGCTGCTATAGGTCTTGATTTCCCTAAACTTATAGTTATCTGTGCCTGTTGCCATGGTTACGGGTTCAATATTAGCGGAAATGCTTTTTTACTTTTCAACGGCGGGGCTGAAAAAATGTTCTGATTACTGTTATATTTGCGCCCTCGTTCAGCATCACCCTGACGATGTGCAGAACACGGTGAGGTGGGTGAGCGGCTGAAACCAGCAGTTTGCTAAACTGCCTTACGCTTTACGGCGTAACGCGGGTTCGAATCCCGCCCTCACCGCGACGAAACACCCGGCAATGCCGGGTGTTTTTGTTTTGAGGGGGTTAGCGTTGTGAAAGGCGTCGTGGCAGGCAATGAGTTAAGCTAAACGTTTTTACGCGAGTAAGATTGTGTCGAAGCCTACACAATCCTTGCCCAATCAAGGATTCAGCGCGATTTTTGTGCACTATTTCATTCTTTTTCTATGACTATTATTGATTTTATTCAACAATACGACACTGAATCCAAGTGTCGCCAATTATTCAAGACACTGCGCGATGAGGTTGGAGTGAGCTGCAAACGCTGCGGAAATCAATCACATTACTGGCTGGAAACAAGGTGTATGTACAGATGTAAGGCTTGCAAAGCTGAATATTCCTTGAGGAGCGGTACGATGATGGAGTACAGCAAAAGGAGCTTCCGTGACTGGATGTATACGATGGCATTCATGGCCAACAGCAAGAAACCTGTTGCTGCATTGGAAGTTCAAAAAAATCTGGGTTGCAGACATTATAAGTCCACCTGGGTTATGATGCATAAAATCCGGGTAAGCATGGGGCAACGGGTTGATTGGTATGCACTTACTGATTATCTGCGCGCCGGAAACAGCTCGGTACCGGTAAGAACCAAACAGGCAAACGAGGAATGCTATCTTCCTGCTGAGGAAAAATTCAAACTCACTACCAGGATAGTAGAGGCACGAGGGCAGAGTTATTTGTTACCTGACGATCACCCATTCGCGAACGAGGCGAATGGTCGTTTTCGTTTGGTTTCATTCACAAGACAAGAAGCCCACTATGAGCGATGGCACCATCCTGTAAAACGCAAATCCGGCGGGAATTACGTAGAACGACCATGGGAGTCCAAACAAGTCTTTGACGACGTTTTTTGCGGCGGAACAACCTACAAACGGCTCGGCTGGTTTGACGAAGATCCGAACAACAAGTGGCTCGGCTTTTACCGAATTATGGCTGTAAACATGCGCCGCAATTTGGAAGGCGTATATCACTTTGTCAGTGATCGTTATTTACCAAACTACATGAATGAATTCGCTTATTTCACCAACCGAAGGTATTTAGGGGGCGAAAAACTCATGCGCTTATTGACGCTAGCAGCCAGTAAACCCTGGCATATTCCACACTTTGTGTAGGGTTCGACACAATCGGGGTTAGCAGAGTCCCGATTCCTTAACCGACCAAACCCTAAACCACCGGTTTAGCCTCTTGAAGTTACCCCAAACCCGCTTTCTCAACCCCTTGCTTTTCTCTTTCGGCATCTGCCAGTTTCCCGTCTTTTGTCAAAACGCATCATGAACCTCTCTCCTTACAACCAGATGAAGCCTCTCCTTTTCTTCCTCACGCTGATCCCAAAAAACTTTCCAAGAGATTCCATCCACCCAGCACCTTTCACGATTCCACCTGTAACACTTCCAACTTTTTCACCTGACAGGTTCCCACCAACCCAATTCAAAAAAAAGAAAGCCACCGTTTAACGATGGCTTTCTTTTCGTCGGGGAGACAGGATTCGAACCTGCGGCCCTCTGGTCCCAAACCAGATGCGCTACCGGGCTGCGCTACTCCCCGCCTTGTATTGGTCCGTCGCTGCTGTCGGATGGAATCCGGTTCCAGAAGCGCTTTCCGCGATCCCGGTTGGACTCGAACCAACGACCCACAGCTTAGAAGGCTGTTGCTCTATCCAACTGAGCTACGGGACCAGAAGGGGGCGCAAAAATAGGCATTTCGCCCACATTCACCGCATAGAAAAAAATAAGATTCACTCAACAACCACTTTGCCCGTTTTTTAATTACCCCTCTTGCAACTTGATTTAGAAAGTGTAGTTTTGACGCAAAGAGCAAGAAAGGCTTCTATGAAAAGATATCTACCAGCCCTCCTACTCGGCATCCTCGCATCGCCAACGGCTTATGCCCAACAAGGAGTTTATTCAGGCGCAGTGCGCGACGAATCAGCAAACCCTATTGGGGGTGTTGAAGTAAGCGACAACCTGAGCAGTGTGATTACCAAAACCGACCGCAGCGGAAACTTTAAACTCAACCTGTCTGCCGGAAAACACATTATCAGCTTCCGTCTCAACGGGTATCAGGAAACAGCCGATACCATAGAAATAACTGCAGGCGGCTCCATTGGCAAAACCATTATCATGCAAACGAGTTCCGCACGCATGACAGACCTGGTGATCGTCGGGTACGGAACCACCCGACGCCGTGACCTTACAGGCTCGGTAGCGTCTGTAAGAGGCGCAGAAGTGAAGGATATGCCAGCCCCGAGCTTCGAATCTGCATTGCAGGGAAAAGTGGCCGGCGTGCAGATAACCACCGGAAGCGGAGTTGCAGGTTCTGCAAGCCTGGTGAGAATCCGCGGCGTGGCTTCCATTTCCGCTTCGGGCGACCCGCTGTATATCGTCGATGGTATCCCTGTAACGCAGAACTATTTTATCAATGGCAATAACGGCGGCTTCAACAACAACCCGCTGGCAACCCTTAATCCAGAGGATATAGAATCCATAGAAATCCTGAAGGACGCAGCCGCTACCTCCATCTACGGATCACGCGGCTCCAACGGCGTAGTGCTCATCACCACCAAACGCGCCAGCAAGAGCGGTTTGCGCTTTGAATTCACCTCGCGTGTAGGAACCTCGCAGCCTACCTATAAGCCGCAAATGCTCAATTCCGCCCAATACCTGCAGATGTACCAGGAAGCCTGGGAAAATGATGGCGGAACCGGACGCGCTCCCCTTCCCAATAATATCTCCTGGGAAGATGCGCAACGCACCAATACCAATTGGGTGGACGAAACCATGGGCGTTGGACTCAAAACCATGTATTCGCTCGGAACCTCCTATAAAAAAGGCAAATTCGGCGCCTATCTCGGTCTAACCAGCGATGATAACGGCAGCTTCATCATCGGCAGCCGCTACCGCCGCAACTCCGTGCGCCTTAACCTGGATTTCGAACCGATTAAAAACCTGAACATCAACGTAAACACCTCCTATAGCCAAGGCACCAACTTCCGCGTCGACGGCGCCTGGAGCGGCGGTTTCGGCGCTGCCATGAGTACCGCGCTGCCCATTTATCCAATCTACGATTCCACCGGTGCATTTTGGCGCCCCGGCAACGGTAGCCTCAACCCGGTGGCCGTGCGCAAACTGAAAGACTGGCGCACTACCGAAAACAGAAGCATCCACAACTTCAAAGCCAGCTACCGCATCAACGAACGCTGGTCGGTTACCGCTTCAGGCGCAGTGGATATCATGGACTTCTTCGAAGACATCTACGAGCCCCGCGCGCTGATCAATACCGACCACGCCGGTATCGCCAAACGCAGTCCGCGCAATACCTTCAACTACAACTACAACCTCCTTACCCAATACACTTTCCTCGATAACGACAAACACGAACTCGATGGAATGGCCGGAACTGAATTCCAACGCTCCGATGTGAAATCCAGCTACATCGAAGTGAGCGATATGGCACATGCCCTCTATAAAGGTGAAAGCGGTGGCGAGAAATCAACACGCATCGAACGCCAGAATGCTACCGAAGCATTCGCCTTCGCGAGTTACTTCCTCCGCAGCAACTATAAATACAAAGGCCGCTACATCTTCCAGTTCACCCTGCGCAGCGACGGCTCTTCGCGCTTCGGACCCAACAATGCCTACGGCTTCTTCCCCGCCGTATCCGGAGCCTGGATCGTGAGCGATGAACCTTTCATGCGCAGCTTCCGCCGCCAGAACTTCCTGAAAGTGAAAGCAGGCTTCGGCCGCACCGGCAACACACCCAATGAAAACTATGCCTGGAGGGGAACCTTCACGCCGCCGCAGAATTCATACGGCTACAACGGCCAGCCGAGCATCTTCCCTACCCGCCTGGCCAATCCTGACCTGCGTTGGGAAACATCCGATGTATTCGACTTTACCATAGAAGGTGGTTTCTGGAAAAACCGTCTGACCTGGGAAATCTCCTATTATAACAAGAAAACCAGCGGCGTTATCCTAGACCTGGCTGTGCCGCGCTCACTCGGATTCTCTTCCTATTACGACAACGTAGGCGCTATCCGAAATACCGGTGTTGAACTGTCGATCAATACGCGCAACATCGTGAAAAAGGCATTCAGCTGGAGCACCAACTTCAACATCGCACGCAACTACAACGAAATACTCGATATCGGCGTCTATACCCAGGATGCTGTTTCCGGCGGAACCAACGACACCCGTGTGGTGGTAGGCCAGCCGGTTGGAACCAACTACCTCGTGCGTTTCGTGCGGGTGGATGAAGCCACCGGCAGACCGGTTTACCTGGATAAAGATGGAAACGAAACCTTCACTTGGACCAACGACAACCGCGTAGCTGTAGGAAGTGTACTTCCAGATGCTGTGGGTGGTTTGACCAATACCTTCACCTACAAAAACTGGAACCTGAAGTTCCTGATGGTGTACAAGATTGGTGGTAACATCTACAACTCCAGCGCCAAGCGCCAGAACGGCGTAGTAACCGACTGGAACATGACCACCGACTACTTCGACCGCTGGCAACAGCCCGGCGACCAGGCCAAATACCCGAAGCTCTCACGCGAAACTTCGGCTTACGGACTTCCGCCTGATCCTTACCAGTACAACACTACCTTGTTCCTGGAAGATGGAAGCTATCTCCGACTGCGCAACGTTTCCCTCGGCTACCGACTGCCCTCGCGCTGGTTCGGCGATAAAATCCAAAGCTGCCGACTGGTATTCACTGCCGTAAACATCCTGACCTTCACCAACTTCACCGGTGGAGACCCCGAGATCGCCCGCGATTTCGAAAACCCGGCCGACCGGAACATGAGCTCCAATATCACCTATCTCACCGCTCCCCAGGAAAAATCGTATAACCTCACCCTCAACCTCACCTTCTGATCCGATGAAAATGAGATTCCTGAAACCAATCATGTTGCTCACTACGTTGAGCATAGCAGGTGCAGCCTGCAATAAAATGCTGGATCTGAAGCCGGAAAACCTGACCCTGGCCGAGGAAGCATTGAACACACCGGCCGATGTACAGGCTTTGCTGAATTCCTGCTACGACGAGTTCGCCAACCTGATGAACGGCTCCGTGCAGAACTACCATGAACTGATGGGCGAACACCTCAGCGAACCGCCCAGCCTCGCCGGTAGCCTGTACTTTTCAGTCTACAAGCGCGGAACCTTTTCCTTCCGCACTGCCGACCGCGAATACCTGGACTTCTACAACTGCATCCTGCGCGTCAATACCATCTTCGGCCGCATGGGCAGCGTGCCCGGGATTGATGCCGCAACAGCAGATCGGCTGAAAGGTGAAGGCTATTTCCTGCGCGCCTGGTGCCATTGGGAACTGGTGAAACTCTGGGCACAGCCCTACGGTTTCACCGCCGATAACAGCCATCCCGGTGTTCCGATCCGCCTGAATGCCGATAAGAGCATCGAGTTGCGCAGCACCGTCAAACAGGTTTACGATCGTATCCTGCTCGACCTGGACTCTTCCATCACCCTCATTCCGGAAAGCAACGGCAACTACGCCGACCGCCATGCCGCCACCGCCCTGAAAGCCAAAGTATTGTTCTTCATGAACCGCTTCAGCGATGCGCTTGCCGCGGCCAACACTGTGCTGAACAGCGGCCGATACAGCTTCTCCGATTCCCTCAACCGCTTCACCTCCGAAGTACCGCAGGAAACGATCTTCAAACTGGTTAGCACCGGACCAAGCGATAACCGCGGCAGCGCCCTCATCAATAACTACCGCTCCGACAACAACCCCAACCCCAACCTGAAGCCTTCCAAAGCCTTTGCCGCCATCGCCATGCAAGGCCACGACCGCCGCAGTGCTTTCTACGAGGCGAAAAACCCGGGTAAAGCCAATGAATACTTTGTTTGCCATAAATTCGACAAGGATTACTTCAACGTGCCCCTCTTGCACTACACCGACCTGATGCTGCTGCGCGCCGAATGCCTGCTCGAAACGGGCGGCGACAAAACCACCGCCATCGACGATGTGGACCGCGTGCGCAAAAGGGCATATGGAAGCAACTGGACCGCCCTCGATAACCTGATTCCCGCCCAGCAGCTCATGGACTCACTCCGCCTGCAGCGCAAATTGGAAATGGCCTTCGAAGGCGACTGGACCCTGCAACAACGCCGCATGGGTGCCAAAGGACTCAATATCAAAATCAGAAACTCACCCTGGAACTGCCCGGGGATGGTTCTTCAATTCCCTTCAAGCGAAAACACGAAGGGATTTGTTTTCAATGAAGAAGGAGGATGCGACTAATGAAAAACACCATCAAACTGCCGGCCCTCGGGCTCCTGGCCATGCTGGCTTTCGCCGGCTGTAAAAAAGAGACAAAAGAAATCGGTGACCCTTCCAGCAAACTGCAAGGTATCAACGATGTCTGGGTACTGGAAAAAGTAGAACAGGCCGATCCAAGTGATGCGGAATTCGTGATCGATGTGACGCCTGTGTTCACCGAAGGCGGAGCGCCTGAAATGACCATCAATTCAGCCGACCTTACCTACAGTTTTAATGTGACCGACCCTATCTTCATCGGCACCTCCGGCAGCTGGACCTTCGACGACAACGCCTTCCCCACGCGCATCGATGCCACCTACAACGGCAATACCGCGCCGCTTAAACTGCTGCGCACTGTGCGCACCGTCGACCAGCACCTCTCCTTTCAACTCATGCGTTACTGCGACGGCGGAACCGCCAGCACCATCTACCACTTTACTTTCAAAAGAAAATGAAAAAGCATTTCATTCATACCCTCTTTTGTGTGCTGGGTATTGCCATGACCGCAGCGCCCGCCCTGGCACAAAAAGCCTATCTGGAAAAACCGGATGAATTCGATCCGGCCAAACCCTGTAAAATTATGGTCAACCTGAAACTGACCAGCAACGACTGGGGTATCATCGAGATCGCAGAACAGGAAGACATGTACCTCTGGATCTGGAAGCCCATTGAGCACCCTGCCGGCCATCCGCTCGCCAATGGTATCGGCTCAGCCGCCTGGAAAAACAGCAACGAAGCGCTGAAAATGACCAAAGAAGCACCCGGCGTCTACAGCTACACCCTTACCCCAACCGATTTCTTCGGCGTGGATGCCAACAAGGTGTACAAAGAGGATTTGCATTTCCTTGTAAAACCCAAAGACGGCGGCGGTTACGGAGATCCCGACCGCAAAACCGAAGACCTCACCATCCCCGTAGACCCGCCGGCAGGCCCCGTGGTGAAAATCAAGACCATGCCCGTTGGCAAAGGCGATAAGAAAGACACCATGATCGTTTCTACCCGCGATGTATTCTCGGTGATCTACAACAACTCAGTGGAAGAGAAAGTAAGCATGCAAAATGCCACCGACCTCTATGTTTTCCCAATTGCCTACGACGACCTGGGTGGCGTTTACCGCATAGCAGCCAATGCCAAGCGCGCAGGCGATTTCCCCCAGTTGAAAATGCGCCAGACAGCACCAGGCATCTTCCAGTTCAGCATCATGCCTGAAAAACTGTTTACCATACCGGCAGGCAGGAAAATCATCCGCATCGAATACCAGATCGTGAAACCGGGGCTCGTCAATTCAGACGATGCCATCGACGACAAAATGATCTACCACTTCAACTCGGGCGGCTGCTGATTACTGCACCGCGATAACCCTGTACGACCAGGGTTCCATCTTCTTACCCTTTACCGCACCTTTGTGCATCAGAACAGCCCCCGCGGGCTGTTTTGCTTTAATACGCTGCGGGTGCTCGCTGAGGTTGATAATGACCCAAACCTTGGTATCTGCATTCAGGGCAGCCCTGGTATACGCAATCACGTTCTCATTGCCGGTCTTTTCCCAACGCATGAAGTAAGCGCCGTTTGCCGCGTGCAGGGCGGGATATAAACCGTGAATCCTGCCCAGACCGGTATAAAACGCTTCGTAAGGGTATTTCTCCTGCGGCTGAACCGTATCCTTCTCAAAGAAACGCAACCTGCGGTTGTTGCCAAACTCCTGTCCGGTATACAACAAGGGAATACCGGGCAAGGTATACGTAAGCACCGCCAGCGGCTCCCAGGCCTCTCCCATGCGCTCAAACTCCGTTCCGTTCCAGCTGTTCTCGTCGTGGTTGGTGATGAAATTCATCGGCTGGACACCGGCCGGGAAGCGCAGCAGCTTGCGGTCAACCATCGGACCAATGGCGGAGGCTTTCTCCTTACCCTTGGCTACCTGGTTGAGCAGGTGATGCAGCTCCCAACTGTAATAAGCGTTGAACGGACCGTTGGCGCCTTTCGCGCGCTCCGCCCCTGATGCCATGGCCTTGGTTCCCCAGAATTGCGCCATGTCGTGCTCCTCCGATTCGGCCAGCATGAAGAGATCCTTGTAATCGCTGAATGCCTGACGGGCTTCTTCCCAAAAATCAGCAGGAACGCTCATCGCCACATCACAGCGGAAGCCGTCAATCCCGGTACTGTCGAGCCAAAAACGCATAGCAGCAATCATCTCCTTCCGCATGGCGCG
>Ga0209972_10002710_pt1 | contig 14306 bp, 13 predicted proteins | sample NOAtaG_7_FD_187302 | JGI IMG/M metagenome (GOLD analysis project Ga0209972, IMG submission 187302) | Freshwater lake microbial communities from Lake Erie, under a cyanobacterial bloom - NOAA_Erie_Diel1S_2200h metaG (SPAdes) (version 2) | ecosystem: Environmental > Aquatic > Freshwater > Lake ... | reverse complement strand
TTTCGATATAAATATCTACTTTCTTGCAGATTTCTTCAACGCAAGAATGCCTGTTTTATGCGTAAACAAACTTAAATAAGGTTTTTAAGGGACGACTAAATACAATTAATGCAGAATCTAGTTCCTCGTCTTCGTGTAATTCAATCGCTTTGTCAAACAGCTTTTGTTCTTCAGTTCGTTCCTTTTTCTGTCCGTTTGCTTGAATGCAAATTGTCAACAGTGTCCATATGATTATTTGTAGTCTCATTTTTGTCCGGCATGCTTACCTACAACGTTTGTGTTTCTGCAGTGGTGCCATTTCGAAGCCGCGCCCTGTCACACGAAACCCAACGTGGAACGAAGATAAAACTTTAAACCAACTCGTCACGGCACCATTGCAGAAACATTTTGTTGGTAGCTGTAGGGCCCTTCTCCACATTCCATTCGTAGCCTTGTCTTTCGTCACCCGCTTATCTTATACCAATCTTTATTGTCAGTCGTGCGATGGGGCATTTTTCACTTACTACTTTGTCCACTTACACAAAACTAAGCACACTTATTGGCTGGCTTTGGTTGTGGGTTGTAAGTGCGGCCAGACAATGTGTGTGCGAATTGCTTACTCTTTGAAAAACAATTTTAGTTTTTGCAACTTACTTGACTTTTTAAGTTCGCATTCCCAAATTCTACAAACAGTCCACCCTTTTTCGGTCAAGGTTTGAGTTACCACTTTGTCACGCTGTTTATTTCTCTTTATTTTATTAGTCCAATATTCTTTGTTACTGCTTGGTTTTGTGTTCCTGCAATTATGTCCATGCCAAAAGCAACCATCTACAAAAACAACAACACGATTGTTCAAGAAAGTAAAATCTGGCTTCCCCGTAAGTTTGTAGTTTCTTCTCCAACCAAGAATTTTGTTCTCTCTGAAAAAGTTTGTCAGTACGATTTCTGTTGATTTATTGCGACTACTTTTTACCTGTCGCATTATTCTAGAACGTTCTTCTTTTGAGAACGTATCAGCCATTTTTCTGAGTAATGGTTACCCAAGATTTATCGAATCCGAGTGTTGTTAAAATTTTTGCTTTATCAAGAATGGGTGGTTGTTTAATTTTGATTACCAATCCTTGCTCTGGTACGTCCTCAATAATTGTGAATTGAGAACCATGTGGTTGCCATGTAAATCTATGCTCAGTACTGGACTTTTCTATTCCTTCTAAGTTTGAATTTTTGTTCCATTCCCATGCGAATAGCTCAGGGTCATATCGAATTGTATCAAATTCAAAAACTACAACCTCGGTAAGGTCGTTTGACTTGACAAGAACAACCGTCCTAAGATTTTGAAATTTCTCTCTAATTGAAGAGACACGCTCATTCCATATTTCTAATATTGACTTGCCTACTAAATTAGGGTCTGCATTTGTGTCAATCTTGTCACCGAATGAATATACTGGTGAATTACGACCTGAAATTAAACGAACCTTTTTTTGCTTAGATGGATTCGTTGCTTTAACCGTTTTAGCTCCCCATGCTGTATTCCCTAAAATTACATCGTCTAGTCCAACATTTGACGGATTCCATTCTGCGCCAATACAAGTTGCAAATATTGATTCCCATTCAGGACCCTCTAGAATTGGCTTCCCTTTAGATGCTAGTAAATACACAAGTTCTCTTCCGAGAATGTAAGGGAACTCTTTTGGAAATTCATTTAATGGATATGGCGGTAAGGATTTATTTACTGTCCTTAATTTCGGAGACTTCTTGCTCATTAGCGTCTATTATAACTCACTTCGTATTCTCTTAATACTGATGTCATATCAAGAGAAGTTGCAACATATGGTATTAGCTTTAGAATAACAGCTTTTACCAAATTTACTGGTACCGCGTTTCCTGCTTGCTTCCTTGCCTGACCATCATTGACCACTATCTTGTACGAATCTGGAAAGCCCTGCAACCTAAACATTTCTCTAGGAGTCAGTCTCCTTTCACCATTTACTAGCAAATAGTTATAAGATGCTCCAGCTCTCAATGCACACGAGTATGGATAAGAGCAAATATTGCCCGCCTTATTCTCGTGCCATATGGAAAGTTTATAAGCTGACTTATGCTTTTGTTTTCTCTTTTCAACTATATAGTCCGAAGCATAATGCTTTTTATCAACCTTCTTTTCTAAAATTTGAGAAAGAGGTTTGAAGGGTCTAATGGGTGATGGATAGCTAAAAAGTATTGGGTCTCTGTGTCCAACAATTATAACTCTTTCTCTTTTTTGGGGAAGGCCATAGTCGAGTGCATTTAGCACAGCATATTGAACATGATAACCCAATTTCTTTTGAAGAGTATTAATGATTGTCTTCAACGTTTTACCTCCATCATGTCCAACAAGTTGTTTTACATTTTCGAGCACAAACGCTTTCGGTTTTTTATGCTTTATGATTCTAACAATATCAAAGAAAAGTGTTCCTCTAATATCGTTGAAGCCCTGCATTTGACCGATAATACTGAAAGGCTGGCATGGAAATCCCGCAAATAAAATATCGTGGTCTGGTATATCTTTTTCGTCAACCTTGGTTATGTCACCATGTGGTCGATGGCCGAAATTCGCCTCATAACTGTCTTGGCAATATGGGTCAATGTCAGATGAGAAAACACATTCAGGAATCAAATCATTCTCACGGCAGGATTCATCCATTGCAACTCTAAACCCACCAATTCCACAAAACAAGTCTATGAATTTAATTTTTTCCATCTGTCCAAAGGATTTGGCCAAATTTAATAAAATAAACGACTTTTTTGGCGGTTCTGGTGGGTTATGTTTAGGTTCTATCTCTTAATTAAATGTTCACGTGGGTTGGGTTTGGCTCTTGCCATAGCTTTGGGCTCGCGGTGGGTTTGCGCGGCTATGGCATGTGCCAAATGCGCAGGGAAGTCGAAGCACAATCTTCTTAAAAATGCGAAGGGTCGGCTGTATTATTTTTTAGTCTGTCCACGTCTAATTTTTCAAAGTCAAAGTTATCTGCGAAGCCGTTCACTTGTCCACGTGGGAAATTTTTGTTTGAAAATTGTCTTCCGTTGTTTTTTGAAACACAAATTTGTCCGGGCCCTATTGCTACCAACGTGTGTGTTTCTGCTGTGGTGCGCTTCCGAAGCCGCGTCCTGTCCCCGAAACCAAACGTGGAACGAAGATATAAACTTTTGGCAACACGTCACCGCACCATAGCAGAAACATTGTGTTGTGCACTCGGGCGCGTCAACCGTCAATTAGTTCACGACTTGTCGCAAGTCGTCTGTTATCTTTCATTGACGAGTCCGAGTCCACTGTTAGAAAAACGTAGGGTCGTGTTCAGTTTTGCCTTTTCAAGTCGTCCGCTGCGATGTGTCGCGGTGCGAAAAAGTGATAAAGTGACCACGTTCTGTCCGCGGGAAATAATTGTCGTCCTGATGTTGTTTTGATTTTGCTTCACCGTCTGCGAAGTCGAGCGTTGTGTCGTCTGCCGCGTCCCGTCTACGGAGACGCGTCCCGCGCCTGGTGCACAACGTTTGTGTTTCTGCAGTGGTGCCTTTTCGAAGCCGCGTCCTGTCCCACGAAACGAAAAGGTAGAACGAAGATAAAACTTTATACCAACTCGTCACGGCACCATTGCAGAAACATACTGTTGTGCGCAGTCTTTTCTACTCGAATACTTTTTTCAATTTGTCGGGATATCTGAACCATATAAACAAAACTATTGATGCTAGTCCCATAAATAACATGAACGCGGTCAGCCACCTATTTTTGGATTTGACAGTCTCAAAGTCCAGAATTGTTAAATCGTCCCTGTCAATTTGAAATACTTTTGGTTCATGGAAATCTTTCTCAGTGTCCTTGACATAAACTGTTATATTTTTCCCTTTCCACAATTTGCGAAGCAAGTCCCCGTAGTCCTTTGAGTAGTAGTCTTGTCCTATATTCTCAACAAGTCCAAATTTTTTATCGAACTCGTTCAAATAGAAAATTAATTCAGTCTTTTGACTTTTGTGTCCCTTTCTATCCTCTACTGTCGTTGTATAGATGTCCGCTGTCCGTAGTGTACCAGTTAGAGGAACTAAACTTGATTTTGGAGTCCAAAGAGTCCGAAGTTCATTAATTGAGAATGCAATCAACATGATCCCAAGAAGAAGTAGTCCGTTCTGATAGATTCTTGCTAGTCCGTCTGGTCTTTTAATCATTGGTCAAATTTGTCCCGAAAAGATTGCGCACAACTCTCAAATATACGCATGTTTCTAACCTACCCCAACGGCCGTAGTTTGCCTAATCAGTTCATTATCAGCGACAATACGAAATCTGCAATCGCTTAGGCGATTGCGGCAATACAACCAGCTGTTTCAGCTCCTCATTCCCATAAGTTTATCAAGCGGGCTTTCTATTTTGCCCAACTCTTTATTACTCACATGCGTATAGCGTAGCGTGGTTTTTATGTCGTTGTGCCCCAGCAGTTCTTGAATGTAGCGTATATCAGTGCCATTTTCCAAAAGATGCGTAGCATAACTATGGCGAAGGCTGTGAAAGCTAATAGTGGGTGGAAGCGCCATTTTTTTGAACACCCGATTAAATACGCTTTGCGCACTGCGCGTGCTGTAGGGTTCACCACAATTCTGCCCTTCAAAAAGATACTTTTTTGGTTTATACTCCCGCACGTATTCGCGCAGTATTAGTAATGTTGCCCTGGCCAAGGTTACCATTCGATCTTTTTTGCCTTTGGCTGCAGCTACTCGTATTTGCATGCGGTCGCTGTCAATATCAGTCACCTTTAACATCACCACCTCACTTACCCGCAGGCCCGCGCTGTAAGCAGTAAACAGCATGGCTTTGTGTTTCAGGTTCCTTACGCTTAGCAATCCGTTTAGTATTTTTTCTTCGCTGATAACTTTGGGAAGGAGCAGGGGCTTCTTCGGCCGAGGTATTCTGAACAAGAATTTGTCGCGTTGCAATACTTGTTCAAAGTAGAACTTGACCGCGTTAATTCGGCTGTGGAGCGTGTGTTCGCTCAGCTTTAGATGATTGAGACAATAGGCAAAATATCTTTTTAATTCGTCAACCGTAAGGGTTGAAACAGGTTTTGTATCAAGCAAGGCCAGCAGTTGGATAAACTCCTGCCGATACACTTTGGTAGTGTTAGCACTATAGCCTTTCAATGTTAGCGTTTGAAGCAGGCTGTCCAGCGCAGGTTGATTAATCGGGTCAATTCGGTGATAGGCCTCTTTACCCGAGTGGCTAAGCAACCCGAGTTTTTTCCGATTGGCCAACGTGTCAGGTACATACCAGGCTCGTTGGGTTTGGCTCCAGCGCACATCGGGCCATTTTTTTATCCGGGTATTTTCGTTGTCATCAAACGGAAAACGAATGAAGATGACTGACTGATTGCGGTGTGTGGCGGGCTGAATGCTATTTTTGGTCTTGGTGCTCATGCACAACGTCCGGCTCTATACGTTCGGCAAACGAATATAAACGATTGCAACCAATTTTGATGGGGTGGAAATGCAAAAAATGTTTAGGTAGCCCGCGTGACCAAACTAAACATGCGGCTTTTGATGTTTAACGCCCGGGCAAGGGACTGCAACGGATACCCCGCAGCCGCGTGGGCCCGTGCGGTGGGGGCGAGGAGTAGCAGTGGAAGGCCCGGTGGTGGCGCGCCTCGCGCCAACATGCCCCCGAAAAAGAGAGATAAAAAAAATTACATCGGGCAGTTGTTGTAGTAGGTGGCGTCCCGCACAATCTTTCCGTTTTCGATGGTGAGCACGGAACTGATGGGCAGCCGAAAGGTGGCGCCATCGGGCTGGGTGCCGGTGGCTACAAACTCTACGGCCACGCGGTTGCCGCTGGCTACGAGGGTAACCACCTCATCGTGCAGATCGGGAAACAGGGATTGCATCTCGTTGTATTTGATCACGATTTCGGCATGGGTTTGCTGCACGTAGTCGGGGCCAAAGGCGGGGTCGAGAAAATAAGCGGAGTCCACGTAGTGTTCGGCCATGGCTTTCCAGTGGTGCCGGTTAAACGCAGCAAACATACTGCGCACGATTTTTTCGTTTTCCGCTTCCGGGGTGGGCGAGGTGTTGCAGGCCGCCAGGGTGCCCAACACTACGACCAGGGCATGGGGCAGGAGTTGCAGGCTTTTGGCGGAATAGCGAAGTGCGAACATGCAGGTTTTCATATGCATGGGGGTTGTTTGCCCAGTACCGTTGGGTGCACGAATATGGACAAGACGGTTGAAAAATCTATTTTTCCGCTATGGAAATACTGTGGATGGTGGTGGGCGGGCTGTTGTTGGTGCTGGGTGTGCTGGGCTGCTTTTTGCCTGCGTTGCCGGGCCCACCGCTGGGTTTTTTGGCGCTGCTGGTGCAGCAGTTGCGGGCGGAGCCGCCCTTTACAACGCGTTTTATTCTGGTGTGGCTGGCCGTTGCGCTGGTGGTTACGCTGCTGGATTACTGGATTCCCGTGTACAGTACGAAAAAGCTGGGCGGCACGCGCGCGGGCATGTGGGGGGCCACGGTGGGCCTCCTGGTGGGTTTGTTCCTGGGCCCGTGGGGGTTGGTGATCGGTCCGTTTTTCGGGGCGATGGCGGCCGAGTTGATGAATAACCAAAACTCGGAGGTGGCGCTGAAGTCGGCCCTGGGTTCGCTGGTGGGATTTTTACTGGGCACGGTATTGAAGCTGGCCGTTACGGCCGTGATGGGCTGGCACCTGGTGGCCAGTTTTTTTGCCTGATGGTGCAACGCTGCGCGTATTCTTCTTCAACCTGTTGCCACCCCCTGTGGTGCAGGCTCAATTAAAACATGACAAAAGTCAGGATTTAGCCTAAGAAACCTCATTCGGGTGCGATTTGAGCGGGTCTACTTTTAGGCTCGAAAAAAAACCAAAACCTAGCGCATGGAACTCGAACGCATCCAATACGACAATAAGATTGTCAAGGCTTTCATGATTGCCACTGTCATCTTCGGCATTGTGGGCATGACGGTGGGCTTGCTGATTGCCATTCAGTTGTTTTATCCACTGTTCAACTTTGATTTTCAATACACCACCTTCGGGCGCATTCGCCCGCTGCACACCAACGCGGTGATTTTTGCCTTTGTGGGCAATGCCATGTTTGCCGGGGTGTACTACAGCATGCAGCGGTTGCTCAAGGCGCGCATGTTCAGCGATGCCCTCAGCTGGACGCACTTCTGGGGCTGGCAACTGATCATTCTGGCCGCGGCCATTACGCTGCCGCTGGGTATTACCACCTCCAAAGAATACTCCGAGCTGGAGTGGCCCATTGACATCGCCATTACGCTGGTGTGGGTGGTGTTTGGTATCAACATGATCGGCACGATTATCAAGCGCAGGGAGAACCACATGTATGTGGCCATCTGGTTTTACATCTCCACGTTTATTACCGTGGCCGTGCTGCACGTGGTGAACTCTTTCGAGTTGCCGGTGTCGCTGTTCAAGAGCTATTCGTTCTATGCCGGTGTTCAGGATGCGCTGGTGCAGTGGTGGTATGGCCACAATGCAGTGGCGTTTTTCCTCACCACCCCGTTCCTGGGCATTATGTATTACTTCTTGCCGAAGGCGGCCAACCGCCCGGTGTATTCGTACCGCCTGTCGGTGATCCACTTCTGGTCCTTGATCTTTATTTATATATGGGCCGGCCCGCACCACTTGTTGTACAGCGCGTTGCCCGATTGGGCGCAGTCGCTGGGCGTGGTGTTTTCGGTGATGCTGATTGCCCCGAGCTGGGGTGGCATGCTCAACGGCTTGCTCACGTTGCGTGGCGCGTGGGACCGTGTGCGTGAAGATCCGGTTTTGAAATTTATGGTGGTGGCCGTCACGGCCTATGGTATGGCCACCCTGGAAGGTCCGCTGCTGTCGCTGAAAAACGTAAACGCCATTGCGCACTTTACGGATTGGATTATCGCGCACGTGCACGTGGGCGGTTTGGGCTGGAACGGCTTCCTCATCTTCGGTATGTTCTACTGGCTGGTGCCCAAAATGTGGGGCACCAGGTTGTACTCCACCCAGTTGGCTAATGTGCACTTCTGGTCGGGCACGCTCGGCATTATTCTCTACGCCCTGCCCATGTACATCGCAGGGGTGATGCAGAGCCTGATGTGGAAAGAGTTCACCCCTGAAGGTTACCTGGTGTATCAGAACTTCCTGGAGACTTCGACCAAGATCATGCCCTTCTATATGATTCGGGCCTTGGGTGGTTTCCTCTACCTGGTGGGCGTGTTCCTGATGGCCTACAACTTAGTGAAGACGGCCTACAGCGGAAAGTTTATGGCCAACGAAGAAGTGGACGTGGCTCCGCTGATGAAGACGCAGGAGGCGCCCGGTGGCTACTGGCACCGCGCCCTGGAGCACAAACCGGTGTTGTTCACCATTCTTGCTTTTATCGCCATCATCATTGGGGGTGCCATTGAAATGGTGCCGTCCTTCTTAATTAAATCGAATGTGCCCACCATTGCTTCCGTGAAGCCGTATACGCCATTGGAACTGCAGGGCCGCGATATTTACATCCGCGAAGGTTGCGTGAGTTGTCACTCGCAGATGATTCGTCCGTTCCGCAGCGAAGTGCAGCGCTACGACCCGAAAGACGGGGAGTATTCGAAGGCGGGCGAGTATGTATATGATCACCCGTTCCTGTGGGGTTCGAAACGTTCGGGGCCGGATTTGCACCGCATTGGGGGCAAGTATGCCGATAGCTGGCACTACCGCCACTTCTATGAGCCGGGCGAAATTTCCAACGGCTCCATTATGCCGGCCTACAAATGGCTGTACGAGCAAAGCATTGATAAATCAACTACGCCCGCCAAGATCAGTGCCATGCGCACGTTGGGTGTGCCGTATCCGGAAGGCTACGAAGAGCAGGCCATTGCCGATCTGGAAAAGCAAGCGGGCCGCATTACCGAAAATCTGAAGTTGGAAGGGTATGAGGTGAGCGGAGATGCCGAGATCGTGGCGTTGATCGCGTATCTGCAACGCCTGGGCCGCGATGTGAAAGTGAAAGAAGACGTAGCCACCGGTAACTGATTGATGTATGTATAAGAATATTCTTCAGAGCATCGATAACGTGGCCATCTGGCCGGTGATCTCCTTTGTCATCTTCTTTTTGTTTTTCCTGCTCATGCTGTGGTGGTTTTTCACCATTGATAAACCGTATACGGACATGATGGGGCGCAAACCGCTGGAAGATTCCAACCTCGATTCGATTGACCAAACCTCAAACCTTTGAACCATGCGTAAACTTGTTTCAATAGTAACCGTATTACTTGCCCCGCTGGGCCTGGTTGCTCAGGATGCCGGTGCGACCAGCGTGGCCACCGATCCCATGATTCCGTTCTACCTGGCCGTGGCGCTGTTGTTTATAGTGGCCCTGCTGGTGATTGTGGTGGCGGTATACATGCTGCAGGTGCTTCAAATTTTGACAAACGAAGAGGCGCGCAAGCAGGCCGCAGCCAAAGGCATACCGTATGTGCCCGAGCCTTCGTGGTGGGCGAAGTTCATGAACACGGCAACCGATGCCGTGCCGGTGGAAAATGAAGCCACGGTAATTATGGACCACAACTACGATGGCATTCGCGAACTGGATAATCACCTGCCCCCGTGGTGGAAGTGGTTGTTCTATGCCACCATCGGTTTTGCGGCCGTTTACCTGGTGTTCTACCACATCGTGGACACGTGGCCGCTGCAAGATCAGGAATACCTCACCGAAGTGAAGGTGGCGCAGGAGAATTTCAGGAAATTTCAGGCGGCCAACCCGGTAGATGAAAAAACCGTGACAGCCGTAGCCGACCCGGCCCTGCTGGCAGACGGCAAGAAAATATACGTTGAAAACTGCGCGGCCTGTCACCTGGCCGATGGCGGTGGCGACATCGGGCCCAACCTGACGGACAAGTACTGGAAGCACGGTGGCTCGATCAACAACGTGTTTACCGTGGTGAAGAATGGTGTAACGGGCACCAACATGGTGGCCTGGGGCTCGGTGCTCAGTCCGCAGATGATGCAAAACGTATCCAGCTACGTGCTGACGTTGCAAGGCACCACGCCTGCCAAGGCCAAAGCACCGGAAGGAAATTTGTACGAACCCGGAGGGGCGAGCAGTGATAGTGTGAAAGTACAGGCCATGATCAAATGAGTAACGCAGGACAGGACAACCTCTATCAGTTTGATGAAGAGTTTCGAGACACCATCGCCACGGTAGATGCCGAAGGCAAACGGGTGTGGGTGTATCCCAAAAAACCTTCGGGACCCTTTCACATCCGCAGAATTTGGGTGACGGTGATTCTTTTGGCCTTGTTCTTTGGCGGGCCGTTCCTCCAGGTGGGCGGCCGTCCGTTGTTGCTGCTGAATTTTTTCGAGCGCAAGTTTATCATCCTGGGGCACGTGTTCTGGCCTCAGGATTTTTTTCTGCTGGCGCTCACGCTCATTACGCTGTTCGTCTTTGTCATTTTGTTCACCGTGGCCTTCGGGCGGCTGTGGTGCGGGTGGGCTTGCCCGCAAACCATTTTCATGGAAATGGTCTACCGCAAAATCGAGTACTGGATTGAAGGCGATGCGAATGAGCAGCGCAGACTGAATCAGGCCCCGTGGACGGGCGCCAAGATTGTAAAGAAAGCGGGCAAGCAACTGATTTTTGTGGCCATCGCAGTTCTCATTGCGCACACGGCCATGGCATACCTGATCGGGGTTGATCAGGTGGTGGACATTGTAAGCCAGCCACCTACGGCACACATGAGCGGGTTTATCGGTCTGCTCATTTTCACGGGAATTTTTTATGGCGTGTTTGCCTGGTTTCGCGAGCAGGCCTGCATTGTCGTTTGCCCATATGGCCGCCTGCAAGGCGTGCTGCTGGTGAAAGATTCGATTGTGGTAGCCTACGACTGGATTCGCGGTGAGCCCCGCGGGAAAATCAAGAAGCACGCGGTGGAAACAGAGAAGAAAGGTGACTGCATCGACTGCAAGCTTTGCGTGCACGTGTGCCCCACGGGCATTGATATTCGCAACGGCACGCAACTGGAGTGTGTCAACTGCACGGCCTGCATGGATGCCTGCGATGAGGTAATGGTGAAGGTGGATCGGCCGAAGGGACTCATCCGCTATGCGTCATTCAACTCCATTGAGAAGGGGAAAACACGCCTGGTGACACCCCGCATTATGGGCTATGCCGCGGTGCTGACCATACTGGTGTCGGTGCTCAGCTACTTTATTTTTACCCGCGCAGATATTGAGACCACGATTTTGAAAGCGCCCGGCACCTTGTACACCCGATTGGAAGACGGCCAGATTTCAAATCTGTACACCATTGAGTTTTTGAATAAGACGTTTGACGACATGCCGCTGGACGTTCGGCTGGAAGGGCCCACAGCGGCCACGCTGATGAAAATCGGGGCCGACCCGGTGGTGGTGCCACACGAAGGAATTCTGAAGCGTAATTTTATGGTGAACATTCCGGAAAGTGAACTTTCGGAAACGCGCACGGTGCTGCAGTTCGGCATCTACCGGGGCGATAAAAAAATTGTAACGGCCAAAGCGCGTTTCGTTGGCCCCATGAAACTGAAAAAATCATAAGCTATGAATGCAGGAAAATGGATTACCGTATCGTTTGTGCTCTTTGCGGCCTTCATTGCCACGCTGGTGGTCATTTGTGTGCGCGAAGATGTCAATCTCATCTCACGTGATTATTATCAGCAGGAGTTGAAGCACAGCGAGAAAATGGAGCGGCAGCAAAACTACCTCAACCTGCCGCAGAAACCGGACATTCGTTTTGCTTCCGGTGAAGTCAGCCTGTCGCTGCCGTTTTACAGCGACATCACCTCGGGTTCAATACAAATTCAGCGCCCGTCCGATGCCCGCCTCGATGAAACATTTCAGTTTCAGACGCCCGCGGCATCCGAGGTACAGTTTCAGTTGCGGCAATGGCAACCGGGTTTGTATCGCGTAAGCGTCACTTTCACGATGAATGGCAAAGAATACCATACCGAAAAGCTAATGGTGATCTGATGTGGTACACCGCTGCGATATTGGGTTTGGCCGGCAGCCTGCATTGTGCCGGCATGTGCAGCCCGCTCATGCTGGCTGTGGCCCGTGTGCAGCCGTTCGCCTTTACAAAAGTGGTGTACAATTCGGGCCGTGTGCTGGTGTATGCGCTGCTCGGTGCCCTGGCCGCATCAGCCGGATCGGTTTTTAATCTGGCGGCTTACCAGCAGGTAATTTCACTAGCTCTCGGGTTGGGTTTGTTACTGATTGCGTTGGGGTGGTGGAGAAAAATTCAGGTGCCGGGTATCAGCACGGTCGCCCAGTGGTTAACCACCCAGATCAAAAAACCTTTTGCTCACTTTCTCTCCCGGAAAAGCTATGCCGCCACCTTTGTTCTGGGTATGCTCAACGGGCTGTTGCCGTGCGGGCTCACCCTGATGGCGCTCACCTACACGTTTGTGTTACCGGGTGCCCGTGAGGGTGCTCTTTTTATGATTTTATTTGGATTGGGAACCTGGCCGGTCATGGTCGGATTGATCGCTTTGTTCGACCGCTTGGCCAACCGATTGGTGTGGGTGAGAGCCCATGCGCTGGCGATCGCCCTGGTGTTGTCGGCTATCTTACTGATAGGCAGAGGCATACAAGGCGTGGGCAACCCGCACGGCCACGCGGTGGCCGATCCGGGTGAAGTGCCGGTGTGTCTGCCGTAAGTCATTGTTTATGTGGGGTCGTTTTTGCTACTTTTACCCGCGTCAGAAGCAGTTAAACCCCTAACTCATGAAAACGATTCTGGTTCCTACCGATTTTTCCAAAAATGCAGGACTGGCCATGGATGTGGCCCACGACATCGCGCTGATGTCGAAAGCAAAAGTCATCATGTTGCACGTGGTCGAGGCTGCCGACAGCGGTACCTTTAACGTGGAGGGTGAAGCAGCACGCGGTGCTGACATGCAGGACCGCTTTTTTACTATGAAGCTGATTGAGCGCAGCAAGAAGCAGTTGGAAAAAGCAGTTCAAGATCCGAAGTACAGCGACATACGGGTAGAAGGCGAGTTGCGCCTGGGTAACGCCTACCATGGCATTCAAGCCATTGTTACCGAGCATAAAGTAGACCTGGTGGTGATGGGTACGGCAGGACATTCGAAAGCGGAAGAAATATTGGTTGGGTCGAACACCGAAAAGGTCGTACGCAGATCAAGATGCCCGGTACTCACCGTGCACAACAAACCGGTGACCACCAATTTTAAAAGCATCGTGTATGCCACGTCCATGGCGAAGGATGAAGAAGTTTTCTCACGCATCATCAAGCGCACGCAGCAGTTGTACGATTCTACCATCAATCTCGTGCGCATCAATACCCCGGGTGATTTCCAACCCGACCACATTGTGATGGACTACATGGAGAAGTTTGCCAAGAACCTCGGGCTGAAGAATTATTCCATCAATACCTACAACGATTTGTCAGTGGAGGAGGGGATTCTGCGGTTTTCGCAAACGGTGGGAGCGGACCTGATTGCCATGGCCACCCATGGCCGCACCGGGTTGGCGCACTTGCTGGCCGGCAGTGTAGCCGAAAGTGTGGTATCGAAGGCGAAGCGTTTGCCCGTGCTGACGTTCTCCGTCCGTCATTGATTTGATTTCAGTGCTAATGTAAAACCCCGCAAACGCGGGGTTTTTGCATTTCGGGGGTAATCGGGCAATTCGCTACCTTTAGTGCGGTGCGCGATTATTATTCCATCCTGAATGTAAGTACGAATGCCTCAGGCGAGGAAATCAAGCAGGCATTCCGCAAGCTGGCATTGCTTTACCATCCGGACAAAAACCCCTCGGCTTCGGCCGTTGAGCGATTTCGCGAGATTCACGAGGCCTACCAGGTGTTGAGTGATCCGCTGAAAAAGACGATGTACGATCAAATGCTGCGCGAAGATCCGGTGTCGGCTCATGTGCCGAGACCGAGGCGCAAGCGCAGCGGGCCAACGCCCACGGGCGCGCATGGAGAGGTGCGTTACAAAGATCCGGAACGCGAACGCCAGCTCGCCTTCATGCGCGAAAATGTTCACTATGCCGTAGCGGCTTCGCGGTTTACGCTGGTGGTCTCCCTTTTTCTGGCGCTCGATCTGTTTTTGCCGCCCGAGCGGGTGGAACACCGCATTGTGGAAGCCGACATTATGTTTGATGCCAGCGGCCGTGTGAAAATGGAGAACGGGAAAGTGTACAAGATGACGGAGGAACAAGCCCGCGCCATGGCCCGCAACCAGGGCCAGGTGTATTTGTATTCGTCTGCGTGGCTGGGCATTCCGCTGTCGATGGAAAATGAGCGCACGAATTACAAGACACG
>Ga0209972_10002709_pt1 | contig 14315 bp, 15 predicted proteins | sample NOAtaG_7_FD_187302 | JGI IMG/M metagenome (GOLD analysis project Ga0209972, IMG submission 187302) | Freshwater lake microbial communities from Lake Erie, under a cyanobacterial bloom - NOAA_Erie_Diel1S_2200h metaG (SPAdes) (version 2) | ecosystem: Environmental > Aquatic > Freshwater > Lake ... | reverse complement strand
GGTGGTCAACACGACGGCTGCCAGCGCGCTGCATACTCAGCAGATGGCTGCATGATTGAGGCGACAACTACCTTGACTCGCGCCGTCATCCCGACAGAGCCACGCTGTAATGACCCGCTTACGCCATCAGAAACGCCCAAATGGCACGGTCACTTGCTCCACCAGGCTCATACGGCAGTGACTGGTGAAACATCCGGGTTAGGCAGCCAACCGGTAGGCGACGAGAAGAACGCTCCAGAGCAGTGCCAGGGCGAATCCGAACAGCAGAAAGGCGTAAGCAGCCCGTTGTCCGCGCGACTTCCACGTGAACGCTTGCGCAGTTACGCCAGGCAGCTTGATGAGGAAAGAGCAGACGAAACCCATTGCGAAGAGGAAGAATGCAAGCGCGGCACATCCGAACATCAAGGCGAGCCAGCGACCCTGAGGAAAAGGTGGCGCATACGAGGCCAGCGCCCACACCGCGAACTGCGACGAAGCAAGCAGGCAACAGACACACAGAAAAGCCGCAATCGCCATGCGCTCGCGGCGCATCCAGGGGTCCGTGGGAAAGCACGTCCTCAGACGAAGTCTCATGCCTATGCTCCCTCTACTGGCCCTTGATGAGGGCCTTTGAGATTCCTACGGGGCAAGGTCATGGGTACCCCCCTGTACCTGCGCGAGCACCACTTTCCGGAAGTCTTCGCCAGCGTCATGCACTGACCTTCCTTGTCATGCACTGTTCTTCCTTGCAGAGAACAAGGAAGTCACAGCAGAAGAATCTATGCTCGGGGTGTCCGCTGCATCTACCTACGGCCTTGGCCGCTCTTCGCAGGCGGCCTTGAGCCGATACAGTCGGTATGTCGGTGTCTGCTCCGCCAGCTCAAAGTAATCCGACATCCGAGGCGCGAACTGCAGGGCGCGATGCGCGCGCGGGTCATCGTTGATCAGCATCGCATTCAGACTGAGCGAGCAAAAGTAGCGCGCCAGCGCCGCCGGGTCGTAGGCGAGCGCATAGACATTGCGATACCGATACTTGCCGAAGTGATCGCCGACAGTGTTCTTCGGGGCGTAATAAAGCTGGCCTTCGAAACCGATCTGATACAAGCCGATGCCCGGTTCCGCGGCAAGGCGACGGAAGATCCGGTATGCACCGAGACGGCCTGCGAGGGTTTCGTCGCGCTCCGCCTGAGTGACGGAAATGCGATCCCAGGCTTTGCGGGTTTGCGGCCAGAACCCGAGCGCCATCAGGAGGACCAAAACCCACGGCGAGGCGCGCCGTACGGCAGGCGACAATCGAACGCGCGACTGCAGCTCTGCGCCGACCCAGCGCCATGCCTGCACGAGCGACAGCGCGGCCAGCAAGCTGAGCAGCGGCAGCGCCGGCATCAGATAGCGCTCGTTGCCGGAGGTCATTAGCCAGACAAGCACCATGGCCGCAGCCACCAGCAGCATCTGTCGCGTCACACCGGCGTGTGTGCGCCACAACGCCAGCGCGCCGAGCGCCGGCAGCCACAGGAGCGGTGGCGGCAGGTCGATGCCTTTGCGTGCATCGGCCAGTTGGTCCTTTAGATCCGTAGCGTCCCAGAGGTGAAACCCGAAGAGTCCGCCGCCGAGTGGATGAAACGGGTCGCCGGTGACGATGAAGTTCCGCAGATACCAAAAGCCGCCCGCGATCGCCGCGATGAGCAGTGCGCCTGCCAGGACCGCCGGGCGCGGGCGCAGCGCCAGCGCGAGCACGAGCCAGAGCAGGCAAAACGTCAGGGCCTGATACTTGGTCCCGGCCGCCATTCCGATGAGCAAGGCGGATACATAGAACCATCCGTCCCGCCGCTCCTGTCGTGCCAGCAGCAGCGTCAGCAGGGCCGCATTGACGAACAGCGTGAGTGCGAGATCGATGTACGCGCTTGAAAACTGCCAGGACCCCGTACCAGCGAAAAACAGGATCATGGCAACGAGCGCGACCGCGGGACCATAATGGCGCAGACCGAAGCTCACGATCAGCACCGCAGTGAGCCAGCCGGCCAGCCCATGCACCAGGTGCGGCAGCACATCGGACCCGAGCACGAAGGCCGGCACGTAGAGCATGTGGTACGCATACGGAAAGTACGGGTACCTGGAGCCCTCGTCGATCGCCAGCCGACCCTGCTCGGCCCAGAACCGAACATAGGGCAAGTGGTACATCAGCTCGTCCCATTCCAGCGGCGGGTTCAGCGGACGCAGCAAGAACGGCAGCAAGGCGAGCAGAATGACCAGCCAGACCCAGGCTGCAACCTGGCGAAGTTCCGTCAGCTCGCCAAGGTCGATGCATTCTGGCGTGCGGCGACGTCGACGAACGAGGTCGTGAACAGCGAGTACGCCGACGACGAAGGCCAGCGCCGCCACGGTCGCGAGCGAGAGCGGATCGAATCGCCCGAGCAGACCCAGGAGCAGAAAGCACAGCGCGAGCAGCGTGAGTCCGTTGCCGCAGCTGAGCGCGAGCAGCAGCAAGATAGGGAACGAGCGTCCGATGATCGGCGCGATCAGTGCGTAGCCGAGACCAAAGGCGCCGACGGCTAGCGCCGCGAAACGCAAGTAGTGATCGAGCGCAAATGAAAGTTTGCTAATGAACTCCACAGCAGGGCCCGACAAGGAGAAGACGCGTCAGCGACAAACGGTCAGCAACGAAAGGTCCCCCAACCAATGCTCAGCGACGAAAGACGAAGTGCTTTGAGACCAAGAAATTCAAGGCCAGACCGGCGATCGAGCCAATTGCAACGCCGAGCGCTGGCACCCTTGCGCAGCTCGCCGATGCGGCGATGCACGCCGCATAGCTGCCATAGTTGACGGCCCCACCCAAACTCATCGCGCCGAGGTAGCGCAGCCACTCCACCACGCTCGGTTCCGCGGCTGGAGAGAACGTGTACCGACGATTGCATAGCCACGTGAACGCGGCGGCCGCTAGAAACGAAAGCAGCCGGGCCGCGTACGGACCCAGGCCGGCGAGAAGGCCCAGATAGAGCACGGAAACATCGACGCCGAAACCCAGCATGCCGAACAGCGCAAAGCGGGCCAAGGTGGCATCGATCAAGGCCGTCATCTATCTATGGCAGCGTCGCGCTGCGCTGCCGCCCGCAGGGGGACGCAGCCGCAACATAGGACACCCGCTTCATCTCCAGTCGCGATCGGGCGACGCTGTCGAGGATCAAGCCGCAGGTCAGGGCGATCGCGGCCAGCACGACCAAGCCCGTGATGCCTACGGCCGTGGGCAGGCGTGGAACCAAGCCAGTGACCAAATAGGTCTCGAAGATCGGGATTGCAAGCAGGGCCGCCGTCCCCGCCAAGACAGCCCCGATGGCGCCGAAAAACGCGAGCGGCCGCACTTCCTTGAACAGCACGACGAACATGCGCAGAATGCGCAGCGCATCGCGCAGCGTGCGCAGCTTGCTGCTGGAGCCTTCGACCCGCGCGCCGTAGCGCGTCTCGACCTCGACCCAGGGCAGGCGCAACTGCATCGCGTGCACCGCCATTTCCGTTTCGATCTCGAAGCCCCGCGAGAGCGCCGGAAAGCTCTTCACGAAGCGCCGCGACAGCGCGCGGTACCCGGAAAAGATGTCGGTGAACCCTCGCCCGAACAGTTGCGCGAACGCCATGTTGAAGATGCGGTTGCCGACGGCGTGGCCGCGCCGATGGGCCTCGGTGTAAATGTCGCCACGAACGCCGACCACCATGTCCAGATGTTCGTCGACGAGGCGCTGCACGAGAAGCGGCGCGCTGCTGTCATCGTAGGTCCCGTCCCCGTCGACGATGAGATACACGTCCGCTTCGACGTCGGCGAACATTCGCCGCACGACGTTGCCCTTACCCGGCCACGGTTCGCTGCGCACGATGGCTCCAGCGCGCAGAGCGCTGGCCGCAGTCGCGTCGGTGGAGGCATTGTCGTACACGTAGATCGATGAGCCCGGCAGCGCAGCAGCGAAGCCATGCACCACGCGCTCGATGGTGAGAGCTTCGTTGAAGCAGGGCACGAGGACGGCCACGCGAAGGTTGGCCCAGGCAGGGCTCGCGGCGTCCGCGCAGACAATGTCGGTTGGACGAGCGCGTTGATCAAGCATGGGCGAGTGGGCTTCAAGTGACCCAGCGAAACGTCGTCTTGCGCCTACCTTTATGACCGAAGTTTAGCAGGCTGGAGTTACCCCGATCTCGCAGACAGTTTCGGGGTTGATTCTCAAGCGCTTCCCAGGGACTGAAGCGCAGGGTTATCCACCGGCGGCGTGGCGCATGCCACGCACATGCCGCCGGTGGGTAACCCATCGGCGGCTGCGGTCGTCGTTTCGGTTTTCGTCTTTCTGCTTTCCTCCTTCTCGAACTCGATCGGTGCCCGGTAGCCCAGCGCCGAATGCCACCGCCGCGGGTTGTACCAGCCCTCGATCCAGGTAAACAGCGCCTGCCGCGCTTCGGTCTTGCTCCGGAAGCTGCGCCGGCCGAGCAGTTCGCACTCCAGGCTGGCAAAGAATCTCTCGGTCATCGCGTTGTCGTAGACGTCGCCCACGCTGCCCATCGACGGCCGCACGCCCATCCGCGCGCAGCGCGCACCAAAGGCCACACTGGTGTACTGACTGCCTTGATCGCTGTGAGCGATCGCCCCGTCGGGTTTGCGTTGCTGCACCGCCATCGACAGCGCCGCCAGCACCAATTCGGCCGTCAACCGCTCGCCGATCGACCACCCGACGATGCGCCGGCTCCACACGTCCAGCACGATGGCCAGATAGACGAACCCCGCCCAGGTCGGTACATAGATCATGTCGGCCACCCACAGTTGGTTTGGCGCTGCGGCCATGAACCGGCGGTTGACCCGATCGGGCGCCGGTCGTCTGCGGTGGTCGCGGCGGGTGGTGACGACATCGCCGCGCCGACTCACCCCGCGCCGCCCTGCCCGACGCATCAGCCGCGCCACGCGCTTGCGGCCGATGGCGGTGCCCTGGTCAACCAGTTCCGCTCGCACCCGCGGCATGCCGTAGGCGCCGTCGGACTCGGCACGGATCGTCCGGATCCTTTCGGTCAGCACGGCGTCGTCCAGCGCCCGCGTCGACGGGGCGCGCTCGCGCCAAGCGTAGTAGCCGCTGGTGGAGACCTTCAAGACGTCGCACATCTTCTGTACCGGGGAGTCGGCCTGGTTCGCGCTCACGAGCTCGTAGACGGCGTGAACGTTTTCTCGCCTCTGCCGGCGAACCAGGCCGTAGCCTTTGCCAGGATGTCGCGCACCATCTGCAACTGCCGCACCTGCCGGCGCAGGCGCAGCAGTTCCTCACGCTCGGGAGCGCTCAGCGCTGCGCGCGTCGGCGGTGCCGCCGTCACGTTGGCCTGCACCAGTTCGACGATCTACTGGCGAAACTCCGCCGGATACGGCGGTCTGCTCTTGGCTATCTCGTACACCTTTCTCCACAAGGAGAAAGTGTCCGCTGCCAGCCGAACGACCGGCGCTACCAGCAGCGAACTGGAACTGTCGGCCAGCAGGAGACAGTCGGTCAGAGAGACAGCAGTTCTTTGGCAGGTTGTTGGATCCCCCCCAGCGTCGAATGCATTACCTCATGGTTGGTTGGTAACACTCAAGGAGGACGTGCATGGCGACGACACTGACCAGCAAGGGGCAGGTCACGATACCCAAGCGCATCCGCGATGCGATGCATCTGGTGCCAGGAGCACCTGTTGAGTTCTCGGTCAACGCGGCCGGCGAAGTGGTTCTTCATCCAGCACGGCCCGCGGGACGCGCGCGCACCCCGGCCCGCGACCGCTTCGATGCAGTTCGGGGTCGAGCGGATGTGCCCTGGCGCACCGATGAATTGATGAAGCTGCTGCGCGCGGACGATTGATGTTGCTGGTCGATACCAACGTCCTGGTGGACGTATTGCAAGACGACCCGCAATGGGCCGACTGGTCGATCTCGCAGTTGCGCGCGCAGGCCAAACTGCATGCCTTGGCCGTCAACCCGATCATCTACGCCGAGATGTCATTGTCGTTCTCGACGCTTGAAGACCTCGACGACGTGGTGCTCACCATGGAGCTGGAGCTGCGCGAGATTCCTCGGCCAGCCCTCTTCCTGGCAGCCAGGGCTTATGCGCAGTACCGAAGGCGCGGCGGCAGCAAGGGGCAGGTGCCGCCGGACTTCTTCATCGGAGCCCATGCTGCTGTCGAGGGCTGGCCCTTGCTAACCCGGGACGCCTGCCGTTTCAAGACCTACTTCCCGACGCTTGATGTCATTGCCCCTTGAGGTGGCTCCTGAGGCGGCGCAGAGGTCGGCGCGCGAGTGACTTCTTTGGGGTCGCCAGCCGAGTTACTCCCTTGGGTCGGTACACCCACTTCGCGGCGCAAGACAGCGGTCACTGAGACGTTGACCAGGCGCGCGAGGTTGTACGACCGAGACTCGGTGAAGCCGCCCGCGGCGCGCTCCGTTACGCGCGACGCCGGCCCGAGCAGACCACGCTGTAACGCCTGGTGCAGCACCACGCGGCCGGCTTCATCGCCCACACCGAGTCCAGAACCGGATCGGAATTGCCGCGGTTCATCAAGGCTGAGCCCGGACACAAACAGTCCAGTGGACCGCTTGTTCCCGGCGAAGGGCCTGGCCACTGGCCATGCGCGGCCTGCAAGGCGAGTTCGACGCCTATCTCGATTGCGGCATTCTGGCTCACGGCTTCCTCAGGCTGCGCTGCGGCGATTGCGGCCACGACAAGCTCCTTGCCTTCAGCTGCAAACGCCGGGGGTTGTTGCCCCTTCTGCGGTGCGCGGCGCATGTCGCAGACCGCAGCGCACCTGGTGGACCGCGTCATCCCGCACGTGGCGGTGCGGCAATGGGTGCTGTCCCTGCCGATTCCGCTGCGCCTGCTGCTGGCCGCGCAGCCCGAGCGGGTCACACCGGTGCTGCAGAGGTGGTGCGGCGCGTGCTCACACGGCATCTGCTCGACGCTGCCGGCCTGAAGGCCGACGAAGGCCACGGCGGCGCCGTCACGCCGATCCAGCACTTTGGCTCTGCCACCAACCTCATCATCCACCGGTATTGCCCGGTCCTGGATGGCGTGTACCCATGCGGCGACGATGGCATGCCGGTGTTCGTCGCGGTGCAGGCGCCCAGCGACGAGGCGCCGCACGCGCTGCTGCAGACCGTCATCGCCCAGCCGATGAAGACCCTCACGCGCCAAGGCGTGCGGGTGGACGACACGGGCCAGACCTGGCTGGCCGAGCTGGACGCCGACGGCGAAGAGGCGCGCATGCTGCGGCCGCTGCCGGCGGAGGCCACCACGCACCACATGACCTTCGGCCCCGCGCTGGGCAGAAGGTGCTGCACGACGCGCGGCCTGCACGCCGAGCACGATCCACGACCTGCCGCCTGCGCGCGCCGCGCGCCGCGCGCACGCAGCCCGCCGGCCGCTACGGCTTACACCACCCGCAGGGGCTGTCCGCTGGCCGCGGGTACTCCGGTTCGCTACACGGTGTAGCGCTCGGTCCAGCTCGCCGGAAACCGCAGGCCGTTGGCGTACACGTAGCGGATGATCTGGCCGTGGTGCTGGACTTCGTGCTCGAGCAGATCGAGCGCGAGCGCCTGCTGGCCGTCGGCCAGGCCGTCGAAGTCCAGGTCGGCAAAGTCCTGGCGCGTGCGGGCCAGAGCGGCCAGGACCGCGTCCTTGCGCCGCGGTTCGGCGAGGCTGCAACTGAACCCCTGCCAGCGCCCACCGCGCAGCGCCCGCGCATAGCTCTCGCGCGCACCCACCACGCACCACAGTTGTCCGGCCAGCCGGTTCGATGGCAGGCCCGCCAGGTCGAGAGCCAGCGCCGTCTCATCCAGGTGCGCGACCAGGTCCTCGGTCAGGGCAAACGCGCGCAGGATCCGCTGCTTGAGGAGTGTGTCCATCCAGGTCCCCCGGGCCTTACTCGCTGTCCGCCGGCACGGCGGCAGGCTGTACCGGGGCGACCTCGGCCGCGGCGCTGTCGTCGGCGCTGTCGTCGGCATGCTCGTCGCCGTACTCGGTCTCGAACGACTCCGCCTGCAAGCCCTGCTCGCGCAGCCAGCGCACCATCACCGGCACGTAGCCGTGGGTGACGATGACGCGCCGGGCGCCGCAGGCCGCGATGGCCTGCTGCAGTCCGGGCCAGTCGGCGTGGTCGCTCAGCACGAAGCCGCGGTCGAGCGCGCGGCGCCGGCGCGCGCCGCGCAGTTGCATCCAGCCCGAGGCGAAGGCGTCGGAGTACGCGCCGAAGCGCTTCATCCAGGCCGTGCCGGCGGCCGAGGGCGGCGCCAGCACGAGCGCGCGGTTGAAGTCGGCGGGGTCGGCCACCTCGGAGACGCGCCGCATCGGCGGCAGCGTCACCCCGCTGGCGGCGTACGCCTCGTTCAGCGGCGCCACCGCACCGTGCACGACGATCGGCCCGATCGAGGCGTCGACCGCGGCGGCGATCCGCTGCGCCTTGCCGAAGGCGTAGCAGAACAGCACGCTGGCGCGCCCGGCCGCGGCGTTGGCGGCCCACCAGGCGTCGATGGCGGCCATGACCTCGTGCTGCGGCGGCCAGCGGTACACCGGCAGGCCGAAGGTCGATTCGGTGATGAAGGTGTCGCAGGGCACCGGTTCGAACGCGACGCAGGTGGCCTCCGGCTCCAGCTTGTAGTCGCCCGACACCACCCACACGCTGCCCCGCGCCTCGATGCGCACCTGCGCCGAGCCGAGCACGTGGCCGGCCGGGTGCAGCGACACGCGCGCCGCGCCGATGGTCAGCGGCTGGCCATACGCCACCGTCTGCAGCCGGATCTGGCCCAGCCGCGCGCGCAGCACGTGGCGCGCGTCGTGCGCGGCAAGATAGTCGCCGTGGCCCGTGCGCGCGTGGTCGGCGTGGGCGTGCGTGACGACCGCGCGCGCCACCGGCCGCCAGGGGTCGATGAAGAAGTCGCCGGCCGGGCAGTACAGCCCTTCCGGGCGCCGGATCACGAGATCGGTCATGGCAGCGGTCGGGCGGGCCGCGGCGCGGACGGGCAACCGGGCCCGGTCGGCCCCTGATCGGCCCGGCTCGCCCTACTCCCGCCCGCGCACCGTTTCGGCAGAACGGAAGAACACGTACGCGGCCCCCACGCCCGCCGACCAGTTGGCGCGCTTGCGGATCAGCGGGCTGTCCTCGAACGCGGCGCCCTGGATGAGGTCGGCACCGACGAAGCCGAACAGCCGCCAGTTGCCGACGAAGCGGGTGGCGTTGGCCGACAGGTCCCAGCCGGAGTAGCCGGCGCCCGGCCGGTACGCGGGACGCCCGGCGGTGGCGAACTGCGGCTCCACGCCGTAATAGAAGCGGTGGTAGTCGGCAGTGGCAAACACCGGGCCGGTGCTCACGCGCAACTGCGCACCGCCGGCCCAGGCCACGTTGCGGAAGGTGGCGCGCAGTTGCGGTGCAAACACCGCGCCCACGTAGTCGAGCCCGCCGTCCACCGCAAAGGCCGCGCGCACCGGCAGGCGCAGGTCCAGCTCGTTGCGGCCGCCGTTCCACTCGGCCAGGTCGATGTTCATCGCCGGACCCACTTCGATCACCCAGTCGATTTCGGGCATGCCGCGGCGGGCGGTGTTGCGGTCGCTGTTGACCGGCAAGCCGAGGCCGCCGCTGATGTTGAACTGCAGCCGCTCGCCTTCGATCAGGCGCGCGCGCAAGCCGTCGCGGTCGGCCCGCAGCACGTCGCCGCGGTACACGAGGTACGGGACCACCAAGCCGCGGCCGCGCATCTGGTCGGCGCCGCGGTAATCGGGCGCGTAGAGCGCAACCGTCGACAGGCCGGCCTCCCAGCGCGGCAGGCCTGCGGTCGAGCCCTGGGCGGCGGCGCTGCCGGCCACGGTGCCGGCCGCCAGGGCGGCCAGGAGGTGAGGTTTGATCGACAAGCGGAACTCCTGCAGCAGGTTGAAAAACGGGTTCAGTAGTGCGGCGCGCGCGCCAGCAGCACGGTGGCCGCACGCACGACCAGGTAGCCGGCCCAGTCGGCCAGCCGGCCCGGCAGCCCGCGACGGGCATACAACTGCGCGTCCAGCCGCCGGCTGTCCTGCACGATGGCCTGTTCCAGCTCGGCGCGCAAGTGGCGGGCAAACCGGGGGTCGAACACGACGACGTTGGCCTCGCGCGCCAGCAGCAGACTGTAGGGGTCGATGTTGGTCGAGCCCACGGTGGCCCAGCGGTCGTCGATCACCGCCACCTTGGCGTGCAGGAAGCTCGGCACGTACTCGTGGATCTCGATGCCGGCCGCCAGCAGGCCGCCGTACAGCGCCCGCTGCGCGTGGTGCTGCACGGCGTACTCGGCCCGCCCCTGCAGCAGCAGGCGCACGCGCACGCCGCGCGCGGCTGCCGTCCGCAGCGCGGCGCGGAAGCGGCGGCCCGGCAGGAAGTAGGCGTTGGCGATCAGCACCTCGGAGCGCGCGCCCTCGATGGCGCGCAGGTAGGCGCGCTCGATGGTGGTGCGGTTGCGCAGGTTGTCGCGCAGCAGGAGCGCGGCGCGCGCGCCGCCGGCAAAGCGCGGCTGCGCCAGCAGCGCGGGCAGCGGCCGCCGCTCGAGCCGGCGCAGCAGCGCCCAGCCGAGCGTGCGCCACAGTCGCTGCACCGCCAGCGCCGCAGCGGCGACGATCGGCCCCTCGCAGCGCACGGCGAAGTCGTAGCGCGGCCTGCGCTCGCCGCCGGCGGCCGGCGGCACCGCGGTGAAGTCGCCGACGATGTTGATGCCGCCGATGAAGGCGATGCGATCGTCCACCACCAGAATCTTGCGATGCAGCCGCCGCAGCAGCCGGTGCTCCAGCCGCCACCAGCGCTCGGGCCGGAAGATGCGCACCTGCGCGCCCTGCGCGCCCAGCTCGGCCACCAGGCGGCGCGCCGTCTCGCCGCCGCCAAAGCCGTCGATCAGCACCCGGACCGCCACGCCGCGCGCTGCCGCGGCGGCCAGCGCCCCGGCCACGCGCGCGCCGATGGCGTCGTCGTCGAAGATGTAGGTCTCCAGGTGCACCGAGCGGCTGGCCGACTCGATGGCTGCCAGCAGTTGCGGGAAGTAGGCCGCGCCGCCCACCAGCAGCTCGATCCGGTTGCCGGCGTACACCAGCGGCCGCGCGCCGGCGGCGCGGCGCAGGGTGAGCACGGCGCGGCGGCGCCAGCGCGCCAGCCCGGCAGCGGCGAGCGCCACGTCATGGGCGGGGCCGGCCGTGCTCACTGCGCCAGTTCGAGCTCGGCGATCAGCGGCGCGTGGTCGGAGCGCCGCGCCCAGGTCAGGCCCCTGGGCACCTGCATCGACAGCACCCTGAAGCCGCGCACGTAGATGCGGTCGAGCGTCAGCCAGGGCGCAAAGCTCGGAAAGGTGCGCGCCACGTTGACCTTGGCGTCGCGCCCGCCGCGCCAGGGCAGCAGGCGGTCGAGGACGCCGCGCTCCTCGCCTTTGTGATCGGTGGCCACTTCGTGCAGTCCGAGCCGCCCGCGCAGCACGAGGTCGACGCGCCGCTGCCAGTCGTTGAAGTCGCCGGCGACGATCAGCGGCGCCTGCGCCGGGATCTCCTGCTGCACGAAGTCCACCAGGAAGCTCGCCTGCCGCAGGCGGCTGCGGTTGATCAGGCCAAAGTGCACGCAGATCAGGTGCACGTCGCGGGTCGCCGCGCCGCGGCCGTCGGCCCGCGCCACCGCATGCAGCAGGCCGCGCTTTTCGAGCGCGTGGTCCGACACGTCGTGGTTGGTGAACTGGTCGATGGTCCAGCGCGACAGGATGGCGTTGCCGTGGTGGCCGTGCGGATAGACCGCGTTCATGCCATAGGCGCGGTGCCCGTAGCCGGAGGCGGCCAGGTAGTCGAGCTGCGTGCCCTCGTGGTAGTTGGGGTGGCGCGCCAGGCGCTCGTTGCGGTCCTGCACCTCCTGCAGGAACACGATGTCGGCATCGATCGAGTGCAGCGCCAGCCGCACGTCATGGATGCGCGGCTGGCGGCGGATCTGGGTCAGCCCCTTGTGGATGTTGTAGGTGGCAACGCGCACGCGCATGGAGCGAAGGGGGGATCGTGGTCGGGGAGGGACGGTCGGTGCGCGATGCTCGTTGAGCCCCGATCGTGAGCGCAGCGAGGCCGGTCGGGACGCCGCCGCGCCCCGCCGCAAAGATACGCGACCCGCCGGCTGCACCGGGCCGGCGCGCCTCGGCGCCGCTGTTGCACCGCCGCTCGGGGCGGGCCGGTCAGGGGTCCGCTCGGGGCGAGCCGCTCGGGAGCGGGCCGCTGAGGAAGGGCCGCGGAGGGTGAGCCGCTCAGGGCCAGCCGCTCGGGACGAGCTACTTGGGGGCGAGCCGCTGCGGAAGGGTCGCCGAGGGCGAGCCCTTCAGGACGGGCCAGTCAGCGCAAAGTAGCGCTCCAGCAGCCGCGGGTCGTCGAAGTGGCGGCGCCCGACGAAGGCGGTGGCGTGCCGGCCCCACTGGCGCATCTGGCCGGCGCTGCGAATGCCCATCGGCCAGAACAGCCAGCGCTCGGCGCGCTCGGTGCCGGCGATCAGCCCGTCGGGACCGAAGGCGCTGCGGCGGCCGCTGGCCGGCAGCGGCAGCGAGCGTAACTCGTCGTCGTCGCGCAGCGCGTAGGCGAGCGCCGCCGGCCCGGCGCCATCGGCCGCCACCACGCTGACGCGCTGCAGGTAGTGCGTGCCGGCCGCCAGCCGCAGCAGCACGCGCTCACTGGCAGCCACGTCGAGCCGGCCGGCCTGCGGCATGAACAGCGTCTCGTCGAGCGCGCCCTCCTCGCCGCCGTCGGCGCGCCGCCGCGGCGGCGGCCGCGGCTCGACCCGGCTGGAGGCAAAGAACAGGTGGTAGCAGCCGCAGGGATGGATGCTGTCGAACACCAGCGGCGTGCCGTCGGCAGCCAGCGTCACGCGCCAGAGTAGGCCGTCGAGCGCGCCCGCCAGCAGGTCGAGCGGGCCGGCTGCCGGCCGCCGCGCAAACCAGAAGCCGTAGATGAGCTGAAGGTGAGCGCGGCCCTGCAGCAGCGTGTAGGTCGTCCGCACATAGGCCACCGGCAGCGCCGGATCGGTGGCGACCTGCAGGCGGCCGTCGGCCTCGACCCAGCGCAGCGCGCCGGGGTCGTCGGCGTCGGTCGCGCGGTCGATCTGCAACAGCGGCGCGTGCTGCACGATGAGCGCGCGCAGCCGGGCGTCGTCGAGCACCGGCAGGCCGAGCGCCGGCGCCTGCGGCAGGCGCGGCAGCGGGCCGGCGGGTGCAGCCGGCGCGTACCGGCGCAACTCGCCCTGCAGCGGCAGGTCGGGCTCGGGTATGGCGAACACCGCCTCGGTGGCGCGCTGCCATTGCCGCACGCCGGCCGCAAACGGCAGCCGCGCGAGCGCGTACAGGCCCAGGCCGCGCAGCGCCGGCGAGTAGTCGTCGGGCACCACGGCGGCCGCGTGCAGCAGGGCGCGTGCCTCGGGCGTCTCGTCGGCCACCGCCAGCACCGTGCGGCAGGTTTCGACCAGGGCCAGCGGCGCCAAGTCGGCGTGCGTCAGTTCGAGCCGGCGCGCCTGCTGGTCGAGTTGCGCAAGCAGGCCGGTCCAGGCCGCAAAGCGCGGATCGTGCGCCGGCGGCGGCGCCAGGGCGGCGGTCAGGCGGTCGGCGCGCAGGTACGGAAAGCCCGCCACCGGCGCGCTCTGGCCGTCGCGCACGCCGGCCGCGTCGATGCGGCGGTCGACCTCCTGCAGCAGGCGGGCGCAGCGACCCACGTCGTCCGGCCGCTGCAGGTGCTGCGCGGCCGGCGCCGCACGGTACGGGTCGAGGCCGGCGCAGCCCGTCAGCAGCAGCGCGGCCAGGGCCAGCAGCGGCGGCGCCAGCGCCGAGGCCGCGCGCCCGCCCGCCAGCGATCCGTGGGCGCGCCGACAAACCATGGCAGGACGATACCCGGCCGGCCGCCGTCAGCGCGGCGCGGCGTGGCGCCGCTCGATCTCGGCCACCAGCGCCTCGAACTGCTCGCGCATCGCATGGCGCACGCCGAGCGTGCCCAACACGGCGGGCAGCGCCGGCACCAGCTCGAACTGCGCCTCGTAGCGCAACAGCGCGCCGGCCGCGCTCGGCTGCAGCTCGTAGCGGCTGCGCAGGTCGAGCACCGCAGAGCCGTCGGGCCGCTCGCGCGAGCCGCCCGCGGCCAGCACGCGCAACGGCGGTTCGTGCACCACCGCCAGCCGCAGCCGCACCGCGCGGCGCAGGAACAGATAGCGGTACTGACCGTCGTAGTCCACCGTCAACTGCGAGCCGTTGCGCTCGACCACCTGCACCCGGTGCAGGTCGGGCACGAACTGCGGCAGCCGCTCGTAGTCGGTCAGGGTGTCCCAGGCCGGTACCGGTGGCACCTCCA
>Ga0209972_10002705_pt1 | contig 14337 bp, 8 predicted proteins | sample NOAtaG_7_FD_187302 | JGI IMG/M metagenome (GOLD analysis project Ga0209972, IMG submission 187302) | Freshwater lake microbial communities from Lake Erie, under a cyanobacterial bloom - NOAA_Erie_Diel1S_2200h metaG (SPAdes) (version 2) | ecosystem: Environmental > Aquatic > Freshwater > Lake ... | reverse complement strand
CTATGTTTACTTCAGCTGGAGAACAATTAGATATTCCTTTAACAGCACCAATTTACATAGATGGCAAAGATATTTGGCTTGGGTTTAGAATGATTTGTGATTCTGGAACTTACGCAATTGGAACTGACAATGGACCTAGAGTTGCTGGTGTTAACTGGTTATCTACCGGACCAGGATGGACAGAAATGAACTCAACTGTTGATGCTAACATACATACTATTGGTGTTTTAACTGGCAACCCAATTGTACAATGGTTAACTGTTAGTCCTTCATCGGGAACTGTTTTACCTGCACAAACACAAGATTTAACTTTATCGTTTAACACTACAGGTTTAACTGATGGTACATACCAATCTATTTTAGAAATCCCAAGCAATGACCCTAACGCTGAATACAAACAAGTGGAAGTTAATTTAACTGTGGTTACCGGATTAAACAACGGAACTAAAGTTGGTGTAATTACTTTCCCTAATCCAACTACTCAATTAGTAAATGTTAAAGCTGATGCTAATATTGAAACCATTTCTATATACAATGTTAATGGTTCTATTGTTAAGACAATTAATATTAATGCTAAGAGTACTACAGTTAATGTAAGCGATTTGGCTAAAGGAAACTACCTCATGAATATTAATGTTGGAAACAATACAGTGGTAAGAAAAGTAGTTGTTGAATAGTTAACTTCTATCAATTTTAAGAGAGGCTGTCAATTTGTTTGACAGCCTTTTTTGTTATCGTTCTGATTTTGCAGTAGGATTATATCCGGCCTAACTCAATGATGATTAAAATTATTAGTTACACCATAAGCTCCTTCACTTGCAAAGCTTCTGTTTAGAGCTTACTGGGGGTCTTTCTCCCATGTTGGGTAAAAGCGTGTATGCAAAGTTTAAAACTTTGCATATTACGTACTCACAAGTTACGCTATTGCTAAACTTGCGAGAGCTTTTGGTTATGAAAAAGGCCTCTGTTGAGGCCTTTTTGTTAAATATGATTATAGATAATAAAATTATTATGCTTGCATAACAAACTGAAATTCTCCTGCAAGTTTAACTTCTTCGCTTACTAATACACCTCCTGTTTCCAAAGCAGCATTCCAATGCAGATTAAAATCAGTGCGGTTTATTTTACCACTAATTGAAAATCCCGCTTTTTGATTTCCCCATGGATCCTTGTTTGTTCCGGAAAACTCTGCATCAAGCGTAATGGTTTTAGTAACGTCTTTAATGGTTAAATCACCCGTAATTTTACCTTCGCTAGCATGGTATGATTTTGAAACAAATTTTATTTCAGGAAATTTTTCTCCATCAAAAAAATCAGCACTCTTTAAGTGACCGTCTCTTTGCTCATTTGCAGTGTCTATAGAATTTATTTGTGCACTAAAACTAACTTCAGCATTTTTAAAGTTTTCGTCATCACTGTTAACACTAGCCGTAATCGATTTAAATTGTCCGGTTACATTGGTAATCATTAAATGCTTTACTTTAAATTGTAACTCGCTATGTGTGGGATCTAATGCCCAGGTTTTTGTTGCCATTTTTTAAATTTTAATTAATTAATCAAATGTATAAAAATAAATGTTATAACATTTAATGTTTTGCGTTTAAATCAGTATAAAAGTCTAAGTAGTTCTTTTTCAATAATTTATTTTGTTAAAAACTAATTTAGCTTATCAGATAATAGGGCGATTTCCCTTCCGGCGTTTGCGCCTTGATAAAGAATGTTGTAAACCGCTTCGGAAATAGGCATATCAACCCCTAATGTTTTATTTATTTGATGGATACAATTTACGGCATAATAACCTTCTGCAATCATGTTCATTTCCAGTTGTGCAGCTTTAACAGAGTATCCTTTACCAATCATGTTACCAAAAGTTCTGTTACGGCTAAACTGAGAATAAGCGGTTACCAGTAAATCGCCTAAATAAGCCGAGTCGTTAATATCCCTATTAATGGGATGAACTTTGTTAACGTATCGCTTTATTTCGCGAATTGCATTAGAAATTAATACGGCCTGAAAGTTGTCTCCATAACCCAAGCCATGGCAAATTCCACTCGCTACTGCAATAACATTTTTTAAAACTGCAGAATACTCCGTTCCAAAAATGTCGTCCGATGTAATGGTTTTAATATACCGGCAACTTAATGCTTTGGCAATGGTTTCGGCGTTTTGTTGATTTTCGCTGGCAATGGTTAAATAAGATAACTTTTCGAGGGCTACCTCTTCAGCGTGACAAGGTCCTGTTATTACTGCTATTTGATCGTATGGAATATTAAATTGAGTATTAAAATATTCGCCAATAATTAAATTATGCTCAGGCACAATTCCTTTTATTGCAGATACAATAATTTTATTCTCCAGTAAATTAAAATCTAAAGATTTAATTTGTTCATTTAAAAAAGCAGAAGGAATAGCAAATATTAAGATATCATAGTTTTTTACTATTTCTAATAAATCAGAACTGATGTTGAATTTACTCACTTCAAAGCTAACCGCACTAATGTAATTTGGATTATGATGATTTTTTTTAATAAATTCTACAGTATCCGGATTTCTTATCCACCAACCAATATTGTTACTATTGTTTTGTAACATTTTAGCTATGGCAGTAGCCCAGGAGCCACCGCCAATTACCGCTATTTTAGGATCTTTTGTCAATTATCTATTCCTGATTATGATGTAAAAATTCGGGGCGCATTTGTGGGAAGAATAATACATCCTGTATAGAAGGCTGATTAGTCAAAATCATCGTTAAACGATCAATACCAATTCCTAAGCCTGCTGTTGGAGGCATGCCATATTCTAAAGCTCTTATAAAATCATAATCAATAAACATAGCTTCGTCATCGCCGCGTTCCATTAATTTTACCTGTTCTTCAAAACGTTCGCGCTGATCAATAGGGTCGTTAAGCTCGCTGTATGCGTTGGCTAATTCCTTTCCGTTAACCATTAATTCAAAACGTTCAACTAAACCTTCTTTGCTTCTGTGTTTTTTGGTAAGCGGTGAAGTTTCTACAGGATAATCGGTAATAAAAGTAGGTTGAATATAGTGGTGTTCGCACTTTTCTCCGAAAATTTCATCTATTAATTTTCCTTTACCCATGCTTGGTGTAACCTCAATACGTAGCTGTTTGCAAACATCACGTAACTGATCTTCATTCATTTCACTGATGTCAATTCCGGTGTGTTCCTTAATAGCATCAAACATAGAGATGCGTTTAAACGGACGTTGAAAATCTATCTCCTTATCGCCAACTTTTACTTTTGTAGTTCCGTGTAAATCCATCGCTACTTTCTCCAAAAACATTTCGGTAAAATCCATCATCCAGTTGTAGTCTTTATAAGCTACATATATTTCCATTACCGTAAACTCGGGATTGTGTGTTCTGTCCATCCCTTCATTTCTAAAGTCTTTTGCAAACTCATATACGCCGTCAAATCCACCCACAATTAAACGCTTTAAATAAAGCTCGTTTGCAATACGCATGTATAACGGAACATTAAGTGCATTATGATGTGTAACAAATGGGCGTGCAGCAGCTCCGCCTGGTATTGGCTGAAGGATAGGAGTTTCAACTTCTAAGAAACCATACGAATTAAACGTATTACGCATAGACGTAATAATTTGTGTACGTTTCTTAAACACATCGCGCACTTCAGGATTAATAATTAAATCTACATAGCGCTGACGATATCTAAACTCAGGGTCGGTTACAGCATCAAAAGTATTTCCTTCTGCATCAGTTTTTACAATTGGTAAAGGTCGCAGCGACTTGCTTAGTATTTTTAAAGAGTTAACATGGATAGTAGTTTCGCCCATTTGGGTTGTAAATACATATCCTTCAATTCCGATAACATCTCCAATATCAAGTAACTTTTTAAATACAGTGTTGTATAAAGTTTTGTCTTCATCCGGACAAATATCATCACGTTTAATGTAAATCTGTATTCTTCCGGTACTATCCTGTAGCTCTGCAAAAGAAGCATTTCCCATAATTCGGCGACTCATTATACGCCCGGCAATACTTACATTTTTATATGATGTTTTATCTCTTTCGTAATTTTGATGTATATCGGCTGCCGATACATTTACATTAAATGCTTCAGCAGGATAGGCGTTAATGCCTAATTTATTTAACTCTTCGAGCGATTTACGACGAAGGATTTCTAATTCGGAAAGTTCCTGTATCATATTAAAATTTATAGGTTGCAAAGATAACTAAATTGAATCTATATAAAGTTTTTGTTGATAGTTTACAGTTCTTGTGAAAAACTGATTTGCAGTTGCTTATAATGCAAAAACGACACTAATGTAGTGTCGTTTTTGTATAGGAATTAGGATTATGGTTTATAAGCCTAGTAATACCTCATCAGGCGATTTACTGCCGAATATTAGTTTATGTGGGTTTTCACACATTTCTTTTACTTTAACTAAGAAGCCAACACTTTCTCTTCCGTCTATAATTCTATGATCATAAGACAAAGCAATGTACATCATCGGTCTTATTTCTACTTTCCCATTAACGGCAACGGGTCTGTCCACTACATTATGCATCCCTAAGATGGCAACCTGTGGAGGATTGATAATTGGAGTACTCATTAATGAACCAAAAACACCACCATTCGTTATGGTAAATGTTCCGCCGGTCATTTCTTCAATTGTTAATTTGTTATCGCGTGCTTTAAGCGCCAGGTTTTTAATTTCTTGTTCTATTTGAGCGATACTCATGGTTTCGGCATTACGAACAACCGGAACAACTAATCCTTTTGGAGCACTTACTGCAATCCCAACATCGGCATATTTATGATAAACGATTTCTTCGCCGTCTATCATGGCGTTTACAGCCGGAAATAAATTTAATGCTTCGGTAACGGCTTTAGTAAAAATCCCCATAAAGCCAAGGTTAACGCCGTATTTTTCCTTAAAGCTGTCTTTGTATTTTGCTCTTAAAGCATAGATTGCACTCATGTCAACTTCGTTAAAAGTAGTTAACATGGCGGTTGTATTTTTTACAGAAACTAAACGCTGAGCAAGTTTTTTACGTAAAGGAGTCATTTTGCTACGATCAGTGTCTCTGCTGCCTCCCCAACCTTTTGCGGCTTCGGTACTAAAGCCATTGGCCATAGCAGCAACAACATCCTGCTTGGTAATTCTTCCGTCTTTACCCGACCCTGAAATCTGGTTTGACTTAATTCCGTTTTCACTCATTATTTTAGCTGCTGCAGGCGACGGTGTACCGGTGGCATAAGTGCTACCTGTTGTTGCTACTGCAGGTGCTGTTTTTTCCGCCTTTTTCTCGGTTGGAGCAGAAGCTGCAACTGGAGCTGTTTTTGCTTCGGCTTTAGGTTTTGCCTCACCTTTTACGGAATCGTCTATAGTGCAGGCAACAGCACCTACAGCTATTGTTTCGCCTTCGGCTACTAAAATTTTAATTGCACCCGAACTTTCTGCATTTAAGGTAAGAGTGGCTTTATCTGATTCAATTTCTGCTAACTCTTCATCTTTTTCTACAAACTCACCATCGGATTTTAACCATTTAGAAATGGTAACTTCTGTTATTGATTCTCCGGGAGAGGGAACTTTTAATTCTATAATTGCCATAATTTTATTTTAACTGGTTTTTTCTACCGCTTCTTTTTGAAATAATTTATTTAGTATTGCAACGGACTGGTTATGGTGTACTTTGGCATATCCGGTAGCAGGCGAAGCGCTTTCCGGACGACCAACATATTCAAAAGGAATATTTCTTAATTTTCTAAATATAAACGACCAGGCTCCCATATTCTCGGGTTCTTCCTGAACCCAATAAAATTTTTCAGCATTTTTATATTTAGCTAAAATTGCATCAATTTGCTTTAAAGGTAAAGGATAGATTTGTTCTAAACGAACTATAGCCGCATCCTGAGCGTTAACCATATCGCGTTGTTCATCTAGTTCATAAAATATCTTACCTGTACAAAAAATTACGCGTCTCACTTTTTTTGCATCCGCTTTATGATCATCTATTAATTCCTGAAAAGAGCCTTTAGTAAAATCTTCGGCTTTAGATACACAGGTTGGATATCGTAATAATTTTTTGGGAGTAAAACAAATTAACGGTTTACGGAAATCACGTTTTAACTGTCTGCGCAATACGTGGAATTGATTAGCAGGTGTGGTGGTATTTACTACTTGCATGTTATAATCTGCACAAAGTTGTAAGAAACGTTCCATGCGTGCGCTGGAGTGTTCAGGACCTTGACCTTCGTATCCGTGTGGCAATAAAACAACCAATCCATTCATTCTTCTCCATTTTGCTTCGGCAGATGAAATAAATTGGTCCACAATTATTTGAGCACCGTTAAAAAAATCTCCAAACTGAGCTTCCCAAATGGTTAAGGTTTGTGGAGATGCAAAAGCATAGCCATATTCAAAACCTAATACTCCGTATTCAGATAAATGAGAGTTGTAAATAAAAATTGGAGCACTTTTTTCACCCAGGTTATTTAATGGAGTGTATTCTTCTTCCGAATCTTCAACCTTAACAACTGCATGTCTGTGGCTAAATGTACCGCGTTCAACATCTTGACCTGTAAACCGCACCGAATGCCCTTCGCTCATTAATGAAGCATAAGCCATTAATTCGCCCATTGCCCAATCGTAATTATCGTTCTTAATCATGTCAGAACGATCAGCAAATAGTTTTTCAATTTTATTAAAGAATTTTTTTCCTTCCGGTAATGAAGTAATTTTAGAAGCCAGTTCTAAAAATTTCTTTTGGTCAATAGCGGTTTCGGATTTTTTCTCAAAATCTTCGGCACCGGCCATTTTTATTCCTTTCCAGTAGCCTTCCAAAAAGCTGGTTATTTTTGCTGTTTCGGTTTGTTTAGCCTCGTCTAACATGGCTTGGAGTAAGTCTTTAAACGATTTCTCAAGTTCCTTGCCTTCGGACTCCGAAATAGCCCCTTCTTTAACTAATTGATCTAAATAAATCTGGCGTGGGTTGGGATGTTTTGCAATTGTTTTATACAAAATAGGTTGTGTAAATCGAGGTTCATCCCCTTCGTTATGTCCGTATTTTCTGTAGCATAATACATCAATAAAAACATCGCGGTTAAAGGTTTGGCGGAATTCCATGGCCAGTTTGCAAGTGTAAACTAATGCTTCAACATCGTCGCCGTTTACATGAAATACCGGAGATAGAACTACCTTGGCAATATCCGTACAATAAGTGCTGGAGCGTGCATCTAAATAATTGGTGGTAAAACCAACCTGATTATTAATTACAATGTGAACAGTTCCTCCGGTTTTATATCCATCCAAAACACTCATTTGCAAAACTTCGTAAACGATTCCTTGTCCGGCTACGGCAGCATCACCATGAATTAAAATCGGACACACTTTATTAAAGTCGCCCTGATGAATATTATCAACTTTAGCACGTGCTATTCCTTCCACAACTGGATCAACAGCTTCTAGGTGAGAAGGGTTGGGTGTTAAGCTTAAATGAACTTCTTGACCTCCCGCTAATTTTTTGTCAGACGAATACCCTAAGTGATATTTAACATCACCGTCAAACAAAGAGTCATCGGCTGTTCTTCCTTCAAATTCAGTAAAAATATCTTTATAGGTTTTACCTAAAATATTGGCCAGTACATTTAATCTACCCCTATGCGCCATTCCAATTACAAAATCTTTAACGCCTAATTCGGCTCCTTTTTCTATGATGGTGTCGAGTGCGGGTATAGTACCTTCAGCTCCTTCTAAAGAAAAGCGTTTCTGACCTACAAATTTGGTGTGAAGAAAATTTTCAAATACAACCGCCTGATTTAGTTTTTCTAGAATTCGTTTTTTCTCTTCTTTTGAAAAACTGGGGGTATTGCGTTTACTTTCCATCCTGTCTTTAAGCCAGGATACAACCTCGGGGCGACGAATATACATGTATTCAACACCTAAAGAGTTGCAATACGTTTGTTTTAAGTGGGTTATGATATCGGATAATTTTGCTGCACCAATTCCTATTTGTGTTCCTGCCTGGAAAACGGTTTCTAAATCGGACTGGTTTAAACCAAAATTTTCTATATCGAGAGAAGGGGTATATTTTCTGCGTTCGCGAACAGGATTGGTTTTGGTAAACAAATGCCCTGTTTTCCGGTAGGCCTCAATAAGGTTAATTACTTTAAATTCCTTTGAAACATTTTCGGGTATTTCGCCCAATTCTTCAAAGTTTTTACGAGCGAATTCAAATCCTTCGAAAAACTTTTGCCAGGATGCATCTACGGTTTGGGGATCCTTTAAATAGGATGTGTACATGTCTTCGATGGCGTTTATGTGCGAGGCACTTAGATAATCGAATTTATCCATAATATAAGCTTTGATGCCAAAATTACAATTAAATTGCCAAGAAAAGACCATTTTTAGGGCTTAATAACAAAAAATCACGGCATTTTCGCTGTGATTTTGATTTTATACCGATTGATACAACAGAAATATAATACAATAAAAGGGAAAGCCTGATGAAGTTTGGGTTTTATCTGGCTTTGTAAAGTTTACACATTCTCTAACAAATTATAAGGTGTTGGTGGCGTATTTTTACTTGTGATTTTAAAAAAGATGGATTTTTAAAAAAACGTTATCTGTTTTTTGAAGATCATGATATCCCGATCAAATTAGTTTAGCGAGTAAAAAGCATATAGTTTTGTTTTTTGGTTCCCCAGTGATAGCCCAAGGAAAAAGGTAAAGGAGAAGGTATTACTTTTTTGTATGCCGAATCGAGGTCGGGTTGAAAAACATTGCTAAAGTCTTTAACGGGCATGGTATATTGTCCGAACGGTAAAAATCCCCAGTTTTTAAAATATTTATAAGGTATGCCTGTATCGTCTTCTAAAATGGCGTCGCTAATGTTAAGTGTAATTTCTCTAATTTGTTTAAACGTATTATAGTGCATCAGGTAAGAGGCTGATTTTACAAAAGTGTTTACGTTGGGTTTGTTTTCAAGAAATAAATTAAATTCCGGATGTGCTTTAAAACCCTCATTTGATAGATCACACTTAAAGTACTCAACTATTTTACGCTGTTGGTTTGTATTGTCTTCTATTAAAAATCTAACGCCTTTAATACTTCTTTGCTTAATTGAATCATTTAAAATTTCATTTACGCATTTACCGCTACTGTCAATATAGGTTCGGGTAATATCCAGCACAATGTAATTACTTCTTGCAAAAAAGAACATAAAAACAGGAATTACACCGTTTACATTTTTTCTGGAAAAGTCTTCATTCATTTTTCGGGTAATAAAATAACTTTTCTTATAAATATCGCTTAACGAGTTGGCCAGTTTTTGAATGTATTGATTTCTTGTAGTATCGGCAAATTCGCTAAAGTCAGGTACACTGCCCAAGGGCTCGTTGGCAAGCATTAAAATGTGTTTTGCTTTAGGAAACAAAGGGTTAACGTGAATAAAATCGGGTCCAGAAAAGGGATAAAAAACATTTAAAGTGTCGTTTATTAAGGGTTTTATTACGGTTTCTTGCCAGCTACGCATTAACGAAAAACGTTTTTGTTCCAGAACAACAAAATTGCTGTCCGTAAAAATTTTATAACGCTTATAGGTGCTGTCCGCAGTCCATTTGCTAAATAAAGTGTCTTTAATTTCCAATCCTGCCAAAAACCTTGCACAATTATTAAAGTATAGGTTAAAGGTTTCCTTTTTGATTTCGGTTTTTTTAAATGCTATGCTATCTTTTTGCGGCTTTTGGGCAGAAGGATTTACAGCCTGAGAAGTGTTTTCGGGGTTACACGAAAAAAGAACAAGACAAATTGAAAAAATAAGTGCAATATACTTGAACACTAGTCGAACGATTGTGTGGGTTGTGATGCTTGTTCAAGCATGGCTTCAAATTCGGCAGGGGTTAAATCGTTGTAATAATAGCTAATCGGATTTACTTTGTTACCGCCTTTAATCACCTCGTAATGCAGATGAGGAGCGGTACTGGTGCCTGTACTACCTACATAACCGATAATATCTCCTCGTTTAATTTTTTGTCCGGGTCTTACTGCCAATCTACTCATGTGGCCATAAAGCGTTTGATAACCGTAACCATGATTAACCACAACGTGCAAACCGTAGCCTCTTTCTCCGGCATCAGCCCTAACTACTGTTCCGTTTCCGGTAGAGTATATTGGGGTTCCGGTTGGTGCGCTAAAATCCATCCCCGAGTGAAAATGCTGTATTTTATAAATAGGATGCATTCTCCAGCCATATCCGGATGCCATGTGTTTTAGTTTTTTATTCTCAATAGGTTGGATTGCCGGAATGGACTGAAGCATAATTTCCTTACTCTTCGCTAGTTTAAATACTTCATCAAACGATTTAGACTGGATGTAAAGTTGTTTGGAAATTTTATCCAATTTTTTGCTGCTTTCCAACATTAGAGATCCATTATCAAAATTTAAAAGAGCGCGATAACGATCAACCCCTCCAAAACCCGCTTTGCGAATCTCTCCCGGAATGGGTTCAGCTTCAAAAATAACACGGTAAATATTATCATCTCGTTCTTGTAAGTCTTCTAAAACACTTCCAACCTGTTCCATGCGTTTATTAAGTAATTCGTACTGAAAACTTAATTGTTCAATTTCACGTTTTAGTTGTTTTTCCTTCGGTGAGTCGAAATATTGATAAGCAATAAATATGGTAACAGCAGCAAAAACAAGCCCAGTAAGTAAAAACCACAGTGCTTTTAAGAGGCGATCGCGCCATTTAATTTGCACTTTTTCGTAGCTGAGCGCTTTGGGGTTATATACGTATTTAACTTTTGGCATTAAAACCTTTATTCACAAGCCTTCCAAAGTTAATTAAATAAGCTAAATTTGCAACCTGAAAAAAACAAAACAACTGTAACTGAACTTTTAAAAATTCTAAATAATGCTAAGTGCTAACCAAATTCGTACAACTTTTCTCGATTTCTTTAAATCCAAGCAACACGAAATAGTGGAATCGGCGCCAATGGTGGTTAAGAACGATCCAACCCTTATGTTTAATAATTCGGGGATGGCACCTTTTAAAGATATTTTCCTGGGTAATTCTCCAATAAAATTTCCCCGTGTGGCTGATACTCAAAAGTGTTTGCGTGTTTCGGGTAAGCATAACGATTTAGAGGAGGTGGGAATTGATACCTATCATCATACCATGTTTGAGATGCTAGGGAACTGGAGTTTTGGCGATTATTTTAAAAAAGAGGCAATTGCTTGGGCTTGGGAATTATTAACAGACGTTTATGGTATTCCAAAAGACCGATTATATGTAACCGTTTTTGAGGGTAGTGTAGATGATAATTTAGGCTTTGATCAAGACGCATATGATTTTTGGAAGGAACATATTGCCCTAGACCGAATTTTAAAAGGAAATAAAAAAGACAATTTTTGGGAAATGGGCGACATGGGGCCTTGTGGACCTTGCAGTGAAATACATTACGACGGAAGAAGTGATGAAGAGCGTGCAAAAGTTCCGGGTGCTCAATTGGTTAATAATGATCATCCTCAGGTAATTGAAATCTGGAATAATGTATTTATGGAGTTTAACCGTAAGGCCGATGGTTCTTTGGAAAAACTTCCGAAACAGCACGTAGATACCGGAATGGGATTTGAGCGTTTGGTGCGTGTATTACAAGGTAAGCAGTCTAATTACGATACGGACGTATTTACACCTATTATTTCTTCCATTGAAAAGATATCGGGTAAAAAATACATTAGTGTAACATCTATTGCATCCGAAGAGCGTATAAGTATTGCAATGCGTGTTATTGCCGATCATATCCGAACTATTTCTTTTTCTATAGCCGATGGTCAGTTGCCATCAAACACCGGCGCGGGTTATGTAATACGCCGAATTTTACGTCGCGCCATTCGTTATGGTTATCAATCGCTGGAAATAAGAGAACCTTTTATGTATAGACTGGTGGAAGCACTTAAAAATAACATGAGCGATGCTTTTCCTGAACTTAAAACACAGCAATCGCTAATTGAGAAAGTAATTAAGGAAGAGGAACAATCGTTTTTTAGGACTTTAGAGTCGGGTTTACGCAGATTGGATAACATCTGTAATGATGTTAAGTTAAATAACAAAAAAGTAATAGAAGGAACTGTGGTGTTTGAATTGTATGATACTTATGGTTTTCCTTTGGATTTAACTTCTTTGATAGCCCGTGAAAACGAACTGTCTATTGATGAGAAAGGGTTTAATGAAGAATTAAATAAGCAAAAAGAACGTTCGCGTGCAGCAACCGCTATTGATACGGATGATTGGGTTGTGGTTGCAGATAAAGAAGAAGTGGAGTTTGTTGGTTATGAAAAAACAGAATGTGAAACTCACATCATAAAATACCGCAGAATTAAAGCTAAGGGTAAGGAACAATATCAACTGGTTTTTTCTCCAACTCCTTTTTATGCCGAGAGCGGAGGTCAGGTAGGGGACTCGGGTGTTTTATCTACTCCAAATGAACGCATTGATGTTATTGATACTAAAAAAGAGAATAACTTAATTGTTCACTACACAAACCGTTTGCCTGAAAATATCAGTACAAAATTTACCGCAACTGTTAATGCTGAGAAAAGAAAAAATACAGCCAGCAATCACTCCGCTACCCACTTGTTACATGCTGCATTAAGAACTGTTTTGGGCACGCATGTGGAGCAAAAGGGTTCATTGGTTAATGATGAATACTTACGATTCGATTTTTCTCATTTTGCAAAAGTAAGCGATGAAGAGATTGTTAAAATTGAAAGTATAGTGAACGAAAAAATCCGTGAAAACATACATTCTGATATTAGAAGTATGAGTTTGGACGAGGCTAAAAAAACCGGTGCTATGGCCTTATTCGGAGAGAAATATGGCGATACGGTACGTGTAGTTACCTTTGATAAAAGCTATTCCATTGAGTTGTGCGGCGGCACTCACGTTAGTGCTTCCGGGCAATTAGGATTCTTTAAAATAATTTCTGAAGGAGCTGTAGCTTCTGGAATTAGGCGTATTGAAGCTATAACAGGTAAAGGGGCAGAGCGTTATATTAATAATCAGCTGAATTTGATCGGAGAGTTAAAAGAAACCTTAAAGAATCCTAAAGATCTTATAAAATCTCTTACCGCCTTAATTGAGCAAAACACACTTTTATCAAAACAAATTGAGGATTTACACAAGGAAAAAGCCGGACAGATTAAGCAGGAACTAAAAACAAAAATTAAATCCAATAATGGAATAAACATTATAAGCGACTTAATTAAAATAGACTCAGCAGATGTGGTTAAAGATTTAGCTTTTCAGTTAAAAGGAGAAGTGGATAATTTATTTTTAGTTATTGGCGCTGATGTTAATGGAAAAGCAAACGTAACGGTAATGATTTCCGATAATTTAGTGAAAGAAAAAAATCTTCATGCGGGGAATATTATTAAAGAAATTTCGAAAGAAATTAATGGTGGAGGAGGAGGTCAGGCTTTTTATGCAACTGCCGGAGGAACCAAAACAGAGGGGCTTAAAGGAGCCGTTGATAAAGCTTTGACATTTCTTAATTAAAGTAGGACCTCAATATTTTGGAATACATTTCTTTAAGAATTCTATTAATAGGTATTTAAATCAGAATTAAAGATCAATTAATTTTGATTTGGCATTTTTTTAGTTCGTATTTACCTGTAAAAGTTTAACAATCTATTGTATTGGGCTAATGTCTTTTTTTTGGGATATGCAGGTCACTAAGTTTTATGGTAAGTTCAATCGTGTTAACCTCAATTAAACATTGTTTTTAATAGGCTTTGGGTTATATTTTAATTTTTTTAATTCGAAATTTAGGCCTAAGAAATTATGTTTTTAATCTACTAATTAATACGGCTTTCTTTCTTTTTTTAAGAGATGTAAATTTTTTTGTTCGTCTAATTTTGACGGTCAAATATTAAAAAAATTATCATGATTAAAAAATTACGCGCTTTAACTGCACTTGCATTATTTTCTTTATCGAGTGTTTTTGCTCAATCTAATTTAAATTTTGAGCAATGGACCGGTAATACACCTACCGGATGGACATCTCCTTTGTCACTTTTGGCCGGAGGGTCAGTATCTAAAGAGAGTACAGCTCCCGGAGAGGGAACTGCATCCGCCAAACTTACTACGGTTAGTTGTGCTATATGCGGACTTTTAGGTTTTCCGGACACCATTGGGGGAATTATTCAACAAGAGGTAGCCTTTAATCAGTCTATAACTTCTGTTGATGTGATGTTAAAATCGAATGTGCCGGTAGGCGATACAGCTTCTTTTATCTTACAAGCATACAGTGGTTATGATGCGGCCTTGGGTAGCGGAACACCTGTTGGAA
>Ga0209972_10002704_pt1 | contig 14341 bp, 14 predicted proteins | sample NOAtaG_7_FD_187302 | JGI IMG/M metagenome (GOLD analysis project Ga0209972, IMG submission 187302) | Freshwater lake microbial communities from Lake Erie, under a cyanobacterial bloom - NOAA_Erie_Diel1S_2200h metaG (SPAdes) (version 2) | ecosystem: Environmental > Aquatic > Freshwater > Lake ... | reverse complement strand
GATGCTGCAATTACAGCAGCTAAAGCAGCAGGTGCCCTGCATGTTGATGTTCGTATAGAGCGCACTAGAAGTGGCTACCTATCCCTTCGAGATGCCAAGCCTGAGACTCAAACAGATGAGACAAACTTTGGAATTGGTGTTCGAGTAATCGTAAATGGTGCGTGGGGATTTGCATCTGCCCCAGGTGTAAATGTTGAGCTAGCCAAAAAATTAGCCATTACTGCAGTTGAGATGGCAAAGACCTCAAAGCCATTATCAACTGATTTTGTCTCATTAGCGCCAGAGCCTTCCTACCCAAATCAAAAATGGGTTTCTGCTTATGAGATTGATCCATTTACAGTATCTGATGGTGAAAAAAAGGATCGCCTAGCCTCATTAAGCAATAAATTACTAAGTAGCTCCTCAGTTAATCACACCAGCGCACACACTCATTTTGTTAAGGAACAAAAGTATTACGCAGATATTTATGGCACATCAACCACCCAACAACGAGTAAGAGTTCAAACTCAAATCGAGGCGATCTCAATCGGCTCCCATGGCTTTGAATCAATGCGAACCCTGGCTCAACCGGCCGGATACGGCTGGGAGTGGATGGGTAATTCAATCTGGAATTGGGATGCTGAGATTGATCAGCTGCCAACATTGTTGGCAGAAAAGGTTGCTGCCCCATCTGTTGAGCCAGGAAAGTATGACTTGTTAATCCATCCATCAAATCTTTGGTTAACCATTCATGAATCTATTGGACATGCAACTGAGTTAGATCGGGCAATTGGTTATGAGGCTAATTACGCCGGCACCTCCTTTGCTACCCCAGATAAATTAGGAAAGCTTAAGTATGGCTCTGAACTAATGAATGTAACTGGAGATCGATTAACTGAACATGGTTTGAGCACGGTTGGCTTTGATGATGAGGGAGTAGCAGCGCAAAAGTGGCAGATCGTAAAAGATGGAGTTTTAGTTGGCTATCAAACAGATCGAAGAATATCTGCTGTAGTAAACCAAGAGCGCAGCAATGGATGTGCATATGCTGACTCACCAGGACATGTGCCAATTCAACGTATGCCAAATGTTTCTCTGCAGCCAAATCCAAATGGTCCAACCTTGGAAAAGCTAATTGAATCGGTAGATGATGGTATTTATATTTTGGGTGATAAATCCTGGTCAATTGATATGCAGCGATATAACTTCCAATTTACCGGACAGCAGTTTCATAGAATTAAAAATGGCAAGTTAGCAGGACAATTAAAAGATGTTGCCTACCAGGCAACCACCACTGATTTCTGGGGCGCAATGAAGGCTGTTGGTGGGCCTTCAACCTATGTATTGGGTGGTGCCTTTAACTGTGGAAAGGCTCAACCAGGACAGGTAGCAGCGGTAAGTCATGGTTGCCCAGCTGCAGTATTTAGCAAGATTAATATCCTCAACACAGTTGCTGAGGTTGGAAAATGATTACAGCCCAGGATCTAGTTGAAAAGATTTTATCTCGTGCCTCACTTGATGAGTGCATTGTGATCGTTACCGATCGTACCCAAGCAAATCTAAGGTGGGCTAGCAGCACATTAACTACCAATGGTGTTTTACAACAGCGAAGTGTGACTGTTATTGCATTTATCAACAGTGGTAACTCAATGGCTTCAGGGGCAGTTACCCGAACAAATGTTGAAGAGAGTGATATCGAATCACTATTACAACAAGCAACCGCTGCTGCAAAAGCAGCAGGTGCTGCTGAAGATTATGCACCAATTGCAAAGGATTTATCCCTAGGTAATTGGCAAGCACCACATCAGCCAACCGGGCCTGAGGTATTTAAAAAGTTTGCGCCAGATTTAGGTCAGATGATGAGTAAATCTGTAACAGATGCAATTGAGTTATTTGGATTTGCTGAGCACACCCATGAAACTGTTTGGGTTGGATCTAAAGGCGGATTGAGATTACGAAGTGATCGGCCAGTTGGTCGAGTTGAGATGACTGCCAAATCCCACGGTAGATCTCGCTCCACCTGGTTTGGTGTTGAGACCCATGATTTTGCTGATGTATCGGTAGCAAATATTGATAAGGATGTAAGGCAGCGCCTTGATTGGCAGGAGCGCAAAGTTGAATTACCTGCAGGCCGTTATGACACCGTATTTCCATCTGGTTCAGTAGCAGATCTTTATGTTTACATGATGTGGATGGCAGGGGCAAGGGCTGCATTTGAAGGACAAAGTGTATTTTCTAAAAAAGGTGGCGGCACCAGAGTTGGTGAGAAGTTATCAAATGTTGGCTTGCAACTATTTAGCGATCCAAAACATGCTCAATTAAAGGGATCTGAGTTTGTTCACGCAGGAGCTAGCACACCATTTACCTCAGTATTTGATAATGGACAACTACAAAAACGTTGTGACTGGATTAAAGATGGCGTGCTGCAATCACTGCTACAAACCCGCGCCAGCGCAAGCCTCACATCACTTGCCTACACACCATTAGGCGAAAACTTAATCATGAGTGTTGATGGTGGTACTGGTTCAACCTTGGATTTAGTCAAAAAGGTTGATCATGGATTACTGGTCACAACTCTTTGGTATATCAGAATGGTTGATCCAAATACCTTGCTGCTAACTGGCCTAACAAGAGATGGCGTTTACTATGTTAAAAATGGCGAGGTGCAGGGAGTTACCAACAATTTCCGCTGGAATGATTCACCGGTTAGCGCTCTTTCTAGAATTAAAGCAGCTGGAGCTACTGAATGGACCCAACCTAGAGAGTGGGCAGGGGATATGAGCAATATGGCAGTGCCATCACTGGTCATCAAAGATTTCAATATGTCGACCGTTAGCCCAGGTAGCTAACCTCTTTCTACGTAGCTCTAAAGGCCAAAATGAAGTTCATCATTTTTGTAATTGATGATCTAACCGCATCTGGCACAGCTGAAGAGATGGTGGCAATTGATGCGTTTAATGATCAACTGAAGGCAAATAATCAATGGATTTTTGCCGGTGGTTTAGCAGCAATTGGCTCTTCTCGTGTTATTGATAATCGCAAAAACGCCAATATTGATACTGGCAAACCATTATTTTCAGCAGCTGAAAACTTTTCCGGCTTTTGGCTAATTGAAGCTGATAATTATGATGTTGCCAAGAGTTTAGCTTTTGCCGGCTCATTAGCCTGTAATCGAAAAGTAGAGTTGCGCGCGTTGCTTTAGATTTCTTTACAAATTTCTAGTTGTTTTATTACCAACTTTTCTTACCAATAAACTTGATGCAACAATTGAAATCACTACAGCCACTAACAAGCCAGTGTATTGTGCTTCAGTAATCGCATCTTGGGCAAATGCAATACTTCCTAATACGAAAGAAAACTCACCAATCTGGCTGATTCCAACTCCAAATTGAATTTTTTGAACACCTAATTTTCCTATCCTTACAAGGAAAGCGGTAGGAATGGTCTTTGAAACAATAACTAATAGCAAAAATAGGAGAGCAAAAGGCCAGGCCTCTGATAATTTGCTTGGCTGAATCAAGGTTCCAATTACCACAAAAAATAGCACCGCAAATAGATCCCTAAATGGCAGGATGGCTTTTCGAACCTCATCGGTATCTTGGCTTTGATTTATCGATAGGCCAGCGATAAATGCTGCTAAGGCCATTGGAATTCCAAAGACCACTGTTCCTAACGCAGCTAGTACCAGCCCAACAGAGACTGAGTAAATCAGAAACAGATCCCTCTCCCACCTGACCATTTGTAAAAGTTTTGGTAATAGCTTTGAGCTGGCATAGGCAAGCAAGATAAAACCAATAAGTCCACCAATAGCCAACGGTAATGATTTTTCACTCTCGCCAAAGGCTGTCAAGATAATTACTGCAGCACTTACGCCCACAATATCTTGCATAATTGCCCAACCAAGCATTGCATCTTCAGTAGCTGAATTAATTGTGCGTCTTGGACTTCTAGTGATATTTACAATCACCACACTTGAAGAGATTGCAATTGAAAGTGATAGCAGAAGTGCGCCAAAAATCGGCATTTCAAGGTATAAAAAGATTGGGGTGCCGATGAGTACACCAATTGCAACCTGAGTAGGAGCCCCCCAAAGAATTGAGCGATTTTCTTTGCTCATCCTCTTTAAATCAATCTCAATACCAACCTCAAACAACAATAGGACCACACCAATATCGGCCAGCAGGGCTAATTGATTGTTATCGGCGACAAAGCCGGGGGTGAAGGGAGAGACCAGTAATCCGGTAAATATGTAACCAAAGACTGCTGGTAGCCCTAATTTACGGGCAATAAAACCCATTGTGGCTGCAGCCAGTAGTACTACACCAACATTGAGAACTAATGGCGCGGTCTCAACTATTGTGGCGGCCACAAAACCCCCTAGTAATAATCAACGAAGATGATCTAACCCTACTTAAAGAGTAAAAGATGGGGAAGGTAATTATTACTTAACTGAGGCTTTATAGATTGCTGCGATTGCTTGATCCAACTTGGCATCAAACTCAGAATCACTTTGTTGCGCAGTTAAACCCTCAGTTAAGGCACGGGAGAAGCTGGCAATTAGATTAGGATTTTTAGCTAAAACCTCATTGGCATGTTCTCTGGTGTAGCCACCTGAGAGTGCAACAACTCTGACCACCCGTGGATGATCGGCTAACTGTGAGTAAAGCCCAGCTTTTTCTGGCAAGGTCAACTTAAGCATTACATTTTCAGCCGGACTCAATTTATCTAATTGCTTGGTAAGGGCTGTAAGTAGTAACTCCTCAGCAGCTGCCTTATCAGGACATTTGATATCAACCTCTGGCTCAATTATTGGTACCAAGCCCTTGGCGCAGATCTGTTTGCCGATTTCAAACTGTTGATCCACAACAGCAGTAACCCCTGCTGCATTTGCTTGCTTAATCACCGATCTCATTTTGGTTCCAAAGACACCATGAGATAGCGCGCTGGTTAATCTCTTATCTAACTCAGGAATTGGCTTCATAACCTGAGCGCCATCTTTTTCATCAGCTAAACCATTATCTACCTTGAGAAATGGCACTACCTTTTTCTTCTGCCACAAATACTCAGCACTTCCCATTCCATCAATCATGCGATCCATAGTCATTTCAAACAAGATCACACCAATTACCCGCTCAGATGTGAAGGCGGGTGATTTAATGATTCGAGTGCGCATTTGATGAACTAAATCAAACATCGCCTCATCTCCTGAGTAGCTTCCAGGCTCAATTCCATACAGGGACAGGGCCTTAGGGGTTGAGCCACCACTTTGGTCAAGGGCAGCAATAAAGCCTTTACCACTTTTCATTTGAGCTAATTGTGCTAAATCCATTTTCTTTAACCCCAACTCTTAATTAACAGTTTTTGATCTCGACCACAGTGTCAGGGTGTAAGGATAACACTTACACCGTGTGTAATTTTGCTATGACAAGCCTACCCTTTAGCCTTAAACAGTGGGCAAAATAAAAAGCTTTGCACCGATCATATTTGTACTGTTGTGGAGCACTGGTTTTATTGGCGCTAAATACATCCTTCCCTACGCCGAACCCTTTGTTTTCTTAACTATCAGATACCTTTTTGCCACCTTAATTTTGGTGGCGATCGCAAAAGCGATTGGTGAATCCCTTCGCATAAGTTGGCCACAAATAAAGCAATCAATTTGGGTCAGTGTTTTCTTACATGTGATCTATATCGGCGGTGTTTTCTATGCGATATTTATAGATATTCCAGCAGGTATTACTGCGGTAATTGTTAGCTTGCAACCAATCTTAGTCTCAGCAATTGCTATTCCATTATTAAAAGAGAGGTTAAGTTATAAACAAATCTTTGGGCTCTTACTTGGATTTATTGGCGTAACCTTCTTGCTGATACCAAAATTATTTGAAGGAGATCTTTCATTCGGCTTTTCAGCTGCCGGAATTACCGCCTGCGTTTTAGCTTTATTTGGCACTACTGCTGGCTATCTGATTCAAAAGAGGGGTGGATCTGAAATTCCATTTTTGGCAGGTACCGCTGTTCAATTTACAGCAGCCACAATTATCTTTGCGATAGCCTCAATTATTTTTGAGCCATTAAAGGTTGATATAACTTTGGAATTTATCCTAGCCTTGGCCTGGATTGTCATTGCCCTTTCAATTGGATCAATCTTCCTCCTCTTTTACTTATTGCGTAAGGGAAGTGCCTCATCAGTTTCAAGTTTGTACTACTTAGTTCCACCCTTGACCGCTATCCAGGCTTACCTGTTTTTTGGCGAGCGAATAAACAGTATTGGTTTAATTGGCATGGCACTTGCTGCATTAGGCACCCTGATAGTCACAAAAGAGGGCAGGAGTAGCCACTCCTAGGATTAAGTTATTGATTTAGAAATATCTTGTATTGAACTCGGTCACTAATTGCAACCTTGTCATAAAGCTTTCGAGCTGTCTCGTTATCAGGTGCGGTAGTCCAATAAAGTCGCTTTGAGCCCTTAGCAATTGCAATCTCTTCAACCGCTTTAATCAGTGCTCTACCAACCCCACCGCCTCTAACCTTTGGATCCACATAAAGATCCTCTAAATAACAAAAATTCTCAACCGCCCAAGTTGATGGGCGAAATATGTAATGGGTAAATCCAACAACTTGGCCATCTTTTTCTGCCAGCAATCCATTTATATTAAACTCAGAGTTAATTCGATTCCACGTTAATTCATACTGCTCATCAGCTAACTTTGATTTGTAGAAAACGATGTACTCTTTAAATAACTCAAGCCAGCGGGGCTTATCAGATTGGGTGATGGGGCGAATCTTTATACTCATGGTGCAAGCCTACCTCGTAGAGAATTAGCTGGGCAATCCTTGATTAGAACTGAAGCGGTGTATTGTTTTGCTATCTAAGTAATGTAACTCTTAAGGTGATCAAAAGGAGTGATTAAATTGTGTGATCAAGTAATTTGTAGAAAGTGCCAAAAACCAACCTGGTCTGGTTGTGGTCAGCATATTGAACAAGCACTTGCTAATGTGGCAAAAGCTGATCGATGCCAAGGTCATGCTGATGATCCTAAAAAACCAAATTTGTTCACTCGATTATTGAGCCGTTAATTACTCTGGTGCATATCAAGCTGGCACAAGCAGCGGCTACTGAGGCAGATCGGCTTCGCACCCTGCGCCTGGCAGCACTAAAGGATGCTCCTTATGCATATGGAGCTGAGTATGAGGTTGATAAAGAAAAACCTATTACCTTTTGGCAACAATTACTGGCGGACTCAAATTGGTTTTTCACCTCTATAGATGGTGTTGATATTGGTTTGATCGGAGTAGAAAAAGCTACTGAGGATCGAGGTAGTGATTGTTGGATTTTTGGCTGGTGGATTGAGCAATCATTTCGTGGGCAGGGTGTAACGGCTTTGATGTTAAGTGAGATAGATAAATTCTGTCTTGAAAATAAATGGCTCAAACAGGGATTAGGTGTATGGCCAGAAAACAAACGTGCCATTGCCGCCTACCTTAAGTTGGGTTTCATTGAAGGTGGTAAACCAATTCCGAGCAGATCAAAACCCGGCCAGCTATATCTTCCAATGTATCGAAATCTAAGTATTTAACTCAATTAGTAAATAGGATATTGGCATGGCTAAGAAAGATGTTGATGCTTATATCTCTGCGCAAGCAGAGCCAGAGCGGACATTATTAAAGCAAATGCGCAAAATTATTTTAGAGGTTGAGCCATCTTTAAAGCAGGGCATTTCATATGGAATTCCAGCCTTTAAATTAGACGGGGATGTAGTTTGTGGAATTGCTGCCAGAAAAACTGGGTGCTCCTTTTATCCTTTTAGTGGCTCAGTACTGGCTGCTTTGAAGACTGATTTAGTCAAATATAAGCAAACGAAAAGTGCTCTGCACTTTGATACGCCATTACCAAAAACATTAGTACGCAAATTGATGACACAGCGGATGGTTCAGATAATGGTCAAAAAGAAGCGCAGGTGAAGTTGTAGAATCTAGCCATGAAGAAGGATCACAAAACCTCAAATTCAAATTGTGATATCCCACAAAGTGAGCTTGATAGATATGAGAAATTAGACCGAGAGTGGCGAGAGTACAACATAGCTGCCCCCGCAAGACGTGCCTTGGTAGATGCTCGGTTGTATAAGGTTTCAGATCTGCGAAAGATCTCTCAAACTGAATTAGAGAATTTACATGGCATGGGCAAGAGCGCTGTTGCCAGATTAAAAGTTTTGATGAATGCTAAAAAAATTAAGTTTCGTCCGTGAAAGGTTTTTTAATCTGGTTTATTAAACTCTTTACCAATCGTAGGACTTGGGTTAGACAGATTGTTGTTGCATCCCTTGCCTCCACTACCGCCTGGTTAATAGGTGATTCCCTAGTATTTAAAGGTGGCTTAGTAGCAGCGATTGTTTGTGCATTAAGTATTCGAATCTCACTATATAAATCAGTAAGAGAGGGTTTAGGGCAGATTGTTGGAACTGCAATTGGGGCTGGGGTTGCCCTACTTACAGTTCACTACTTCTCCTTTGGACCAATTGCGATTGGTATGACAGTTCTGCTCTGTTCAGTTGTAGCTAGGGGATTGCGGCTTGGTGAGGTGGCCTCGGTAAATGTGCCAGTTACCGCATTAATTGTTATTGGCCCAGGAATCTCAGGCTCTACAGCAGAACATAGATTAATTTCCACATTAATTGGCGCGGCGGTTGCGATAGTTTTTTCATATTTCTCCCATGCAAATACCCCAGCAGGTCGAACTGTTAATCAAATTTCAAGATTAGGTAAACGTGGTGCTGAATTAATTAGTGAGATGGCAGAGGGAGTAGCTGGTGGATTTTCGCAAAAGCAGGCGGGTGCTTGGTTGGCCAAGGCAAGATTATTGGTGGAGGAGATACCAAGTTTAAGATCCCAAGCAATTGAAGCTAGAAGATATGCCAAGTGGTCACCACTTGCTGAGGTTGATCAAGCTGAGGCTTTATATATACAAGGTGTAGCAATTGAACATATGGTGGTGCAGATACGAAGTATGGCTAGAACATTATTTGACTCTACCTTGGATCCAAATCGAAAAGAGAGCATTGATCGACAAATTGCATTTGCCTTATCTGCAACAAGTAGTGCAATTACTGAAAAGCTAGAGTTAATTGAAACCAAGAGCCGAGATAAACAAATTGATAATATTGCAAAGGACTTACGTCTTGCCGCAGATAACTTCACTGAGGAGATAATTGGGATGGCAGAGGTGCTGCCTAGAACTCAGTTTGTTAGGTGCATCTCGCTAGTTTCACAGATGAAGATCATCGCTAACTCACTAGATGAGAGCTCACCTGCCCTACTTTCCGTCTCCACCCCAGGAGAGCCAATTAGTGTCAAAGTCATCGGCACCTCACCCTTTGGCAGGTTGAGTAAGGTAGGCCTTCAAATCTCAAAATCGCTAAGAAGCTTCTTACGCAGGTAGGATAGGAATATGAGCGAAGCAGAACTAAAAGCATTAGCCAGTGATTACCAAGCAGCTACTGAAGTTTTTCTAGCAGCCTATGCCAAGTTGGATCCAGCTGATTTAGATAAACCAAAAAGTGATGGTTGGAATCCACGGCAGGTAATTCACCACCTAGCCGATAGTGAATCACAATCCTGCGCTCGCTTAAAGAGATTAATCGCCGAGCCTGGCTCCATAATCCAGGGTTATGATGAAAATAAATGGGCACAAAATCCCACTTTGGGGTATCTAGTTCTACCAATTGAGGCATCCCTTGCTTTGTTTAAGGCCTCTCGTGCGGCATCTCTTGAAATTATAAAGCGATTAGAGGTTTCAGATCTTTCAAAATCTGGCACTCACACTGAAAGTGGTGCTTATGATCTTCGAAAATGGTTTAAAAGTTACATAAACCATCCAAAGGATCACGCAAATCAGCTATTAGCCAATTAACTCCGCGTTGGTGTATTTACGTTGTGGATGTTTACAAATCTCATCATTTAAAGTTTTAGCACAATTTGAGCAGAGCAGATTCAAAGAGTTACATGGTGGCTGCGGACAATCGTAAAAGCGATTTGCTGGGGCGTTACATTTTTCACAATTAGCAATAGATTTAGTCTTATCACTAAACTCAATCGACATTCGATTATCAAAGGTATAGAGTGCACCCTCCCAAAGTCCATCATCACCAAACTCTTTGCCGTAGGTAAAGATGCCACCATCAATTTGATAAACCTCTTTAAAGCCCCGAGTTTTCATAACTGAGGATAAAACCTCGCACCTAATTCCACCGGTGCAGTAGGTAACTACCGGCTTATCCTTAAGGTGGTCATACTTGCCACTATCAAGCTCGGCAACAAAATCTCTTGTCGTTGATGTATTTGGAATAACTGCATTTTTAAATCTTCCTACCTGTGCTTCAAAGGCATTTCGACCATCAAAGAAAACTACATCATCGCCATGTTTTGCTACTAGTTCATCAACCTGAGCAGGCTTTAAATGTTTGCCACCACCAATAACACCATTTTTATCAACTTTAATCTCATCAGGATTTCCAAAGGCAACTAACTCAGCTCTAACTTTGACACTCAACTTTGGAAAATCATTTCCAGTGCCATCTGACCACTTAAATTTCATCTTGGCAAAACCTTCATATGATCTGGTTTGTCTTATGTATTTCTTTAAATCATTTATATCCCCACCCAAGGTGCCATTTATGCCATGGGGTGAAACAATAATTCGCCCCTTTAGATTTAATCCTTCACATAGATTTTTCTGCCAGATCTTTATCGCAGCTGGATCTGATAGTGGGGTGAAGGTGTAATAGAGGATCACCTTAGGTAAATTCATAACTAAATTTTATCCTTAACCTGTATCAGGTGAAATTCACGCTCAAATTTCAGTTAATCCCAAAAAAATCCCCCCTTAACTCACCCCAATTAGGGGGTGATGCCGCTACTAAAAAACGGGCTTTTGCCTCACCCTTGAGCCATGGCGAAGAACCCAATCTCCTCACCCTCAGTTCGCAGCGCCACCACCTCTGCACTGGAATCGGCAATTGAGCGAGGGGATATTGATTTTATTTATCAGATGTTTGCCAACACCGCCAGAGATTTAGCCCAAACCGGTCAAGGTAAACAATTAATTAAGTTGTCAAAGTACGCTGGCGATCAATCATTAGAGGGTAAAGCTCTTCAAAAAGCATTTGCGCTGATGGGTTACTTAGTTGAATTAGATTATGTGAGTGCTCAGGCAATTGCATTAGAACTGGAGATTGAAAAAAATAAAACAAAAATTCAAGACTTTTTAGAGAAACTTATTGCATATACACGCTCCTTTATTTGTTTTGCAGAAGGTGATCTAGTTAAAGCTAGAGAACAAATTGATACAGCACTTAATACACCAGTATTAACAACTGATCTAGAGGGAATAGATAAGCCTATTCTCATAAGAACAAAATCAATGATTGACCATCTATATTCAGATCTACCTGTAATGCAAGCTGCACAATCACAGGTTGAGGATTTAGTAAGCGAGTTTGGCGGGACTAACATTTCATATCACTTGATTGCTATTAAGTCCTTAAATTATTATGAAGAAGGAAATTACATAAAAGCCAATGAGTTTGCAAAAATGGGAATAGCATCAGCAGAAGCAAATGGTTTCGTAGGAATAACTGCGCCACTAGATTGTAAGTATATAGTTGCAAGAACTATGTTTGAGTTTTCTAAACTGGATCAGGCTTTAAATGAATTAAATGAATTAAAAGTTGATGCAAAACGTAATAAATCAATACTTTACTATGTTCTAGCAGAGACTTTTGCAATTAGAATTTTGACAGCTCAATCTAGAGTCTCTGAGGCTTTGGATAGGTTGAATCACCTCAACGAAGAGATAGAACCGATCTCGAAGAAAAATGATTTAGCCTGGTTGATAGATGTTACTGAGCTTTATATTCGATTTATTCTAAATGACACTGCAAGATGTAATCTTTTGATCGCTCGCTCACCAGATTTGCCTTACATTAGGCATGTTAAATCTGCTCTTACTGAAAATTCTGGTGGCAAAAGTCTTACTCGTACAGAGGTTATGGAGCTACCTGAGAGAAGCTACAAGGAGCAAATTTATAAATATATGTATTTATCTGAGTTCAAAGCAGAGGCTGGAAAGACTCCTAAATATTGGATGAAAAAAGCCTTGAACATAGGTGAAATCACTGGGTGCCGTGAATTCTTTATCAGACAAGCTGATCATCACATCAATTTGATAATTGAAATTACTAAAGAAGAACATTCATATTACATAGAAGAATTAGCCCGAGATTGCATTAAGAGATTAAAAGAGCGTAGTGAGGCGAGCAAAGCTGGTAGTGAAGGCTTAACCACTCGTGAAATAGATGTGCTTAAGCATCTAGCCTCTGGTAAATCCCTAGAGGCAATAAGTAAAACGCTACATATCTCTAAAAATACGATGAAAACACATCTTAGAAATCTCTATCGCAAATTAGGAGTTACCGGCAGAGTTGAAGCTGTTGCTAAAGGTCAAAAACTACTTCTAATCTAAATTTTTGAAATCGGCCTTAGCGGAAGCTGGGCACTTAAGTATGCGCTATCTATTAGCGCAGATTGAGCCAGCGCATCCTTTGCATCAGTTTTAACCGGTTTTCCAAGATCAATTGCATCGGCAAAGGCTAGAAGTTGATAGGTGTAGGTGGAGATTGAGGGAAGATGTTCTACCCGCTTTTGTCCACCTGATTCAACAATAACTCTTGGATCTAATCCTGCCGCTACAAAATTAGGTAGGTAGACACTGCCCTTACTGCCAGTCACAGTCAGTGGAGCTTGCATGCCCTCGGTTTCAAAATCACCCTTTGCTAGAGCTGCCACACCATTTGGATACTTAAGTTGAATATACAACCTGGTATCAATCTTTCCATCGGGAGCATTTGCCTCAGCCTTTACCACCGCTGGCTCACCATCGGTGATTAGTTGACTGATCATTCGCTGACTATGGATAGCGTAGCAACCAACATCCATAAGTGAGCCCCCTGCTAAATCAAATTGCAATCTTAAATCACCCGGTTTTGGCATAGGAATTAGTAATGCTGATTCCACCTTGATTACCTCACCAATTTCACCAGATTTTATTATTGAAAGTAATCGTTGAAAGACTGGGTGGTAGTAGTAGTGAAATCCCTCCATAAAGATTTTTCCAGATTTACTAACTGCAGCAACTACCTCCTTCGCCTCAGCGGCATTGCTAGCTGATGGCTTTTCACTTAATACATGTTTTCCAGCAGCTAGAGCTTTGATATTCCACGGGGCGTGGGCACCATTGTGTAGCGCGTTATAAATTACATCAATCTCTGGATCATCTAATACCTCTTGGTATGAGCCATATGATTTTTGAATTTGATACTGCTTAGCAAACTCAACTGCGCGAGATTTATCTCGGGCGCCAACTGCAACTAATTTATGACCAGTTGCTTGCGCTGGATAAATAATTGCACTTGGTGCGATTCTGGCTGCGCCTAAGATGCCGATTCGAAGTGGTTTGCGTGCCTCATTCATATAAGTAATCTACCGCCAAATTACTTTTTATAGTACCTAGCCATAAATTGGGCTTTAAAATCAAAAAATGTGCCATCTTCAATACCTTTACGCATCTGATCGACCAAGCCAACAATAAAATGTTGGTTATGGATGGTAGCCAAGGTGGCAGCGAGCATCTCCTTTGATCTAAATAGGTGACAAAGGTATGCCCTGGTGTAGTTGGCGCAGGTATAACAGCTGCAATCTTGTTCAATTGGAAAAAACTCATCCTTATGTGGGGCATTTGAAATATTTACTCGACCATCTTTGGTAAATACTGAGCTAGTTCTAGCTTGCCTAGATGGGGCAACACAATCAAAGGTATCTGCGCCATTTTCCACCCCAACAAATAAATCATCTGGCTCACCAATACCTAAAAAGTGTCTTGGCTTATCCTCTGGCAGCTCCTCATTTACCCACCTTAAAATATCGCCCAAAGATTGTTTATCTAACGCCCCACCAATGCCAAAGCCATCAAAGCCAACTCCAGATTCCTGCATCTGTGATAAATCCTTAGCTGCTTTTCTGCGCAGATCCTCATACTGGGCCCCTTGTAATACCCCAAAGAGTGCTTGGTATGGTTTATCAGAGCGTGCCTTGGTTAATCGATCATGCTCTGCCAAACATCTAATCGCCCAAAGCCGGGTGCGCTCTAAAGCTTTCTCTTGGTAACTTCTAGTGTTGTGCAAGGTGGTGCACTCATCAAAGGCAAAGATTATGTCTGCGCCAATTTGATGCTGCACCTGCATCGAAACCTCAGGGGTAAAGCGGTGAAGTGAGCCATCTAAATGTGATTTAAAGGTGACCCCATCATCATCAA